>Ga0310786_10000989_pt1 | contig 45455 bp, 36 predicted proteins | sample AusTroGonzalo_MG_FD_203881 | JGI IMG/M metagenome (GOLD analysis project Ga0310786, IMG submission 203881) | Bovine rumen microbial communities from tropical cattle in Woodstock, Queensland, Australia - Gonzalo_03 (v2) (version 2) | ecosystem: Host-associated > Mammals > Digestive system >...
CCCCATATTACATGTCTGGCTCGATGAACTCAGCGAGTTAGTGAAAGACGAGGGCATCCTTATCTTCATCATCCTGTTGCCGCTGGCGTATCCGCTGCTATACGCGATGATTTATAACAATGAGACCCAGCGACAACTGCCCATCTGCGTTGTTGATGAAAGTCTGACCAGCCGAAGCCGTGATTTCATCCGCCGCGTAGATGCCACGCCCGAAATCAATATTGTTTCACACTGTACGGATATGGCACAGGCGCAGGAACTCATGCGTCGTCGCGATGTCTTTGCCATCCTGCGCGTGCCCGCTGAATTCAACAACGACCTGTGGCGAGGCCGTCAGACTGTTGTGGGCGTGTACAGCGACCTCACCAGCATGATATATTATAAGGTGGTCTATCTCGGTGTCATCAATGTAGCGCAGGAAGTGAATCGCAACATCAAAGTCATGGAGCGCCAAACAAATGTCTCACGACGAGAAGAACAGCTGGCACGTTGGCCTATCCGTTTTGAGGAAGTGAAGCTGTACAATTCGGCAGGAGGCTTTGCGTCGTTCCTCATTCCACCCGTGCTGATGCTTATCCTCCAACAGGCGCTGTGCTTGGGTGTGGGTATGTCCATGGGACGTTCACGTGAGCGTTTCCGTGGGCTCGTCATTCCACCCACAAAGCATTACAAAAATACCCTTGCCATTGTTCTCGGCAAGGGACTCGTACATTTCCTGCTCTTCCTGCTGATGGCATTCTATGTATCCATGTGTGTCACCCGCTGGTTTGGGCTACCGCAACTAGGGCACTTCTGGGACCTCCTCGGATTCTTTGTGCCTTACCTGCTGGCCTGCACCTATATGGCCATTTTCTACAGCAGTTTCATCTACCGCCGTGAGGACTGCATTTTGCTCTTTGTGTTCATGTCCATTCCGCTGTTGTTCATCAGCGGTGTCAGTTGGCCAGGAGCTGCCGTACCACCTTTTTGGAAAGTCATAGGCAGCGTGTTTCCCTCCACTTGGGGACTGAACGCATACGTCCGCATTCAAGGAATGGGAGCATCGCTCGGTGATTGTCACACGGAAATCATGGCCCTCTGGATTCTCGCAGCCATCTACTTCCTGCTGTCCTGCCTCTTCTATATGTTCGAAATCCGCAAAGCTGTAGGCCGCACCATCCTCAACTGAGGACTTCTGTTAGCCTCACGATGCTTTTTTCTTTATCCCATATAAAGGGTCAATCTTAATGAAGGCGGAAACGACGAAAGTGACGAGGCAGCAGATTACTATCCACCAGAAGAAATTGAGGTAACCAAGCTGGTCAGCCATCCAACCGGCTATCATGCCTGGAATCATCATGCCGAGTGCCTGAAAGGCTGTGCAGATACTGAAAACAGCCGTTGAACGCTCACCTTGAGAGAAATAGACAAGGTAGAGCATATAAGCCGTGAAACCGAAACCGTAACCGAACTGCTCAATGAAGACGCAGATGTTAACAAGAAGTAACGAGGGCTCTTCAGCAGAAGCCAAATAGACATAGACAAGGTCAGGTAGGGAGATAGAAAGAACCATTGGCCACAACCAACGCTTCAGCCCATGACCGATTATGCCAACCGTTCCATAGACGAAGCCCACTGCCTCTGTGGAGAGGGCAAGACCACCGGCTTCCACGTTGTCCAGCAGGAAGGGATTGGCAATTTTTACAAGTTGCCCTTCAGGGAAACGGAAAAGAAGCATGAAGAGAAGGGCGGTGATGATATGGGGCTTGGTGAAGAATATTTTAAAGGGAAGCCAAAAAGTGGAATCTCCCTTCACAGAAGTTTCCTCCTGAGCTGGAAGGGGCCGGGGGGAGAGTTTTGGCAACGCCACACTATGCCAAAGAGTCAGCGCGAGAAATAGTCCTGCCAGAACAAGAAAAGCGATACTCCAAGCCATAGGAACGGTATTGGAACGTTCGAGCCACCCCGCAAACATCACGATGAGGCCCTGACCGAAGATGGTTCCAATACGATAGAAGGTGGAACGGATGCCAACATACAGACTTTGATCGTGGGTTGAGAGTCCCAAGATATAAAGACCGTCAGCAGCGATATCATGGGTGGCGCTAGCAAAGGCAAGAATCCAGAAGAAAGCCAATGAGCCCTGCAACCAAATAGACATGGGTAGCGTGAAGGCGATGCCAGCAAAGCCAGCACCAATGAGCAGCTGCATCACCAACACCCACCAGCGCTCGGTCTTAATAGCCGCAATATAAGGACTCCACAGGGGCTTGATGACCCATGGGAGATAGAGCCAGGAGGTGTAAAGAGCAAGTTCCGTATTGGAAAGCCCCAGACGTTTGTACATCGTAGTGGCAATAACCATTACAGCCACATAAGGCAATGATTCAGCAATATAAAGGGACGGCACCCAAGCTGCAGGAGAGGATTTCATTTTCAATGTTAGCTTAGCTGACTTTCAATATTTCAATATTTCAATATTTCAATCTTTCAATGTTTCAATGTTTCAATATTTCAATTTTTCAATATTTCAATCTTTCAATGTTTCAATGTTTCAATATTTCAATTTTTCAATATTTCAACGTTTCAGTTTTTCAATATTTCAATGTTTCAATATTTCAACTTCCGCCATCCCATATACCCAGCCACAAATGCTGGAACGGCCAAGAGGGAATCAAGGGCGAAGAAATGGGTAAACCCAAAGTAATCCACCAACCAACCGGAGACGCTGAGTGGTATGAGCATCACAAGGGCTACGAGGGGAATATACAAATAGTTGATGGTGCTGCGGTAGCGCTCACCTGAGATATAGCGGATGTAGGGGATGCAAGCGTTCAGTCCAAAACCAAAGGTAACCTGTGCCACAAATGTGGCTATACACAGCAGCCATAGGCTCTGCGGTGGCCACTGCGTCATCAGCCAATAGATGAAGGGTGAAACCACCAGCGTCACACAAGCGGTAGGGATAGTGGAGAACACACGGCGGTATCGCTCCAAACGGTAGCCATAGCCAAGCCCCAAAGAAAAAGCCAACACGCCCACCGTACCCTGTGCCAAGGCTATCCACTGGAGACTGCAACCAAGACCACCGTCAGCGGGCGTTGCCAAAAGGAACAGAACACGCGTGTGGAACAACAATGCCTGTGGCAACAACAGGAAGAACAAACAGACCACCACAAGCAACCAATGAGGCTGACGCATGATGCGGTCAATGACACGCACCTCTGCACGAACAGCTCCACCAATCGTCTCGGTCTGATAGCGGTCGCCCACATGTGCTGGTTTCAACGTCAATACATTGTAAAGCGACAGCAGAAGATAGATACCAGCCAGGAGATAGACCGATGTGCTCCATGAGAGTGCCTCCGCCTGATGACGGTTGTGGTAGAATATCTCCAATGCTCCCACGAGTAGAAGCATAGCACCATAAGTGACAATGACGGAGCATTGCGAGAAGAACATCTTCGGTGTGTTATACAGACGCTGTTCACGAGGACGTAGCATACGTTCGTAGTACATCCGCGCCGCCAGTTCATGCCACGCACAGAAAAAGCAAATCAATAAAAGAATGCCGAAGATATGCCATACGCGATAAGACACAAAAGTGAAACTGAACGCCAACGCCACTAAGGAGAAAAACAGGAAGACCTCTATCAGGCGCAGGACATCCGCAAAACGACCGCGCTGCCGTACCTTCTCGCGTAAAAAGGATTTCAACACCCACGGCAAGGTGAGCAGTCCACAAAGGAACGTACTCATCCCCCACCCTTCACCCAGCTGCACGAACATCAGCAGTGCCACAAAAGTCACGACGGCACTGGGAATCGCCTCAGCGGCAAAGAGAAAGGGAATCCAGCGAAAGTTCAATGTTCAATATTCAAAGTTCAAAGCCTAATATGACCTTGCGATGAGGACGCGGTACTTGGCAGGCTTGCCACTGACCATATCCGTGCCTGGAGTCTGCTCGAAAGCGAAGGGCACGCAGCGAATCGTTGCCTGCGTATCTTCCTTGATTTGAGCCTCGGTCTCTGCCGTGCCGTCCCAATGGCAAAGGAAGAAGCCACCGTCCTTGATACGCTCCTTGAACTCCTCGTAGTTCTCACACTCGTAGATGCGCTCATCGCGATACTTGCGTGCTTTCTCGAAGATAGCGGTCTGCATATCATCCAACAGTTGTTTCACGTAGGCTGCGATTCCATCGCAACTCACCGTTTCCTTCTCCAGTGTATCGCGACGCATGACCTCGATGGTATTGTTTTCCAAGTCGCGACCACCCATGACCAGACGAACAGGAACACCCTTCAACTCATAATCGGCAAACTTGAAGCCCGGACGCTTTTGGTCGTTATCATCAAGCTTTACGCTAACACCTAGCGCCTTGAGTTCATCGGCAATGGCAGCCAACTTCTCACGAATGGCGTCGAGTTGTTCCTCAGTCTTATATATAGGTATGAGTACCACCTGAATGGGAGCTAACGCAGGCGGCAGAACGAGACCATTATCATCGGAATGAGTCATGATAAGAGCCCCCATCAGACGAGTAGAAACGCCCCATGAGGTTGCCCAGGCATATTCTGGCTGATTATCCTTGTTGAGGAACTGCACTTCAAAGGCTTTACCGAAATTCTGACCCAGGAAGTGGCTAGTGCCGCTCTGCAGCGCCTTACCATCCTGCATCATGGCTTCAATCGTATAGGTATCCAGAGCACCTGCAAAACGCTCGGTCTCACTCTTCACACCCTGCATGACGGGCACAGCCATCACTTTCTCAGCGAAGTCAGCATAAACCTTCAACATCAGGCGGGCGCGCTCTTCAGCCTCCTCGCGTGTAGCGTGGGCGGTGTGACCCTCCTGCCACAAGAACTCGGCCGTGCGCAAGAACAGACGTGTACGCATCTCCCAGCGCATGACATTGCACCACTGGTTCACCAACAAAGGCAGATCACGATACGAATGAATCCAGTTCTTAAACGTGTTCCAGATGATGGTCTCTGACGTCGGACGGATAATCAGTTCCTCTTCCAACTTGGCCTCGGGATCCACGACAACACCGTCGTGTGTCTCGTTAGTCTTCAAGCGATAGTGCGTTACCACGGCACACTCTTTGGCGAAGCCTTCCACGTGCTCAGCCTCACGACTGAGGAAACTCTTGGGGATGAGCAGAGGGAAATAAGCGTTCTGTACGCCTGTCTGCTTGAACATATCGTCAAGGATGCGCTGCATCTTCTCCCAGATGGCGTAGCCATAAGGTTTAATGACCATGCAACCGCGTACATCGCTCTGCTCGGCCAGGTCTGCCTTGACAACGAGTTCATTATACCATTGCGAGTAGTTCTCGCTACGTTTTGTCAGATTTTTGAGTTCTTTTGCCATAACAAGTATTCATCTTTTTGTTTTTGCGGCGCAAAATTAGTAAAATATCGCCAAAGAAACGCATAAATCTTACGCTTTTGATACATCATAAGGAGATTTTATGTACTTTTGCAGCAGAAACGCTACAACAAAAACTCTATTTATTCATAAAAAACTAAAACAATGAAAGGATTAAAGTATTATGCACTCGGTCTCTGCGCCGTTTTGATGTTGCACTCTTGTGGTAATATGTCCAACACCGCTAAAGGCGGTCTCATTGGCGGTGGCGGTGGCGCTGCCCTCGGCGCTGCTCTCGGTGCTCTTATTGGTGGTAGTGGTAAAGGTGCTGTCATCGGTGGTGTAGCTGGTGCAGCTATTGGAACAACTGCCGGTGTACTTATTGGCAAGAAGATGGACAAGGCCAAGAAGGCTGCCGAGCAGGTGGCTAACGCTCAGGTCGAGACTGTCACCGATGCCAATGGCTATCAGGCTGTGAAGGTGACCTTTGACAGCGGTATTCTTTTCCAGACGGGTCAGTCCACTCTCAGCGCTTCTGCACAGAGTTCTCTCACCAACTTCGCCAACAACGTGCTGAAGGCTAATTCCGACATGAACGTAGGCATTGTAGGCTACACCGACAATGCTGGTTGGAAGGGCAGCAGCGCAGCTGAAAGCGCCCAGAAGAACCAGGCTCTTTCCCTGCAGCGCGCACAGGCTGTCAGCGGCTATCTGCTCGGTCAGGGCGTGATGAGCTCCCAGATTAAGGAAGTGGCTGGTCTCGGCGAGAGCAACCCCGTAGCTGACAACAGCACCGTTGCAGGTAAGGCTCAGAACCGCCGCGTGGAGGTGTACCTCTATGCCAGCGATCAGATGATCCAGCAGGCTCAGGCTGGCACACTCCAGTAAGTCTTTAGATTAAAAGAACAAGAAGCCCCGCCGACTTGGCGGGGCTTCTTTTATTCCTCAATACCCTTGATATAGGGCAGTGCCCAATGGTATTTGACAGCTAGCATACGGATGGCAATAGCCACTGTGCAGGACAGGAGCGCACAGCCTTCAGGAGTCCATCCGATATGTAGGAAAAACACATACACAATACCACCCGCCAAACAGCAGGTAGCATAAATCTCCTTGCGGAAGATAAGCGGGACCTCATTGATGAGGATATCACGCATCACACCACCACCGGCACCCGTGATACAACCTAAACAGATGGCCGCCCACGTGGGGAAGCCAAGACCTAAAGACTTCTCAATACCGATGACATTAAACAAGGAGAAGCCGATACAGTCAAACAAAAACCACGTATTGTTCTGACGCACCAACACCTTGCGGAACAGAAAGACCCACAAGAGACCGAAGATGCAGGCAAGCAAATAAATAGGATCTTCGAGCCAGAAGGGAGGTTTGCCAATCATCAGGTCGCGAATAGTACCACCTCCACAAGCTGTGGCAATACCCACAATGAGTGCACCGAAAAGGTCGAAATGTTTGGCGGAAGCTAATCGGGCGCCCGATACAGCGCCTGCCAGCGTTCCGATGACCTCAAGGATTACAAAGGACCATGGGATGCTGAGCATCGCCCCCATTTCCTGAAAGAAGGTCTTAATGATTTCCATATATAGAACTATCTATTCTTAATTCTTAACTATTATAACTTTTCACCCTTCACTCTTCATGATCCTTGCTCCGACGAGGGCATCGTAGCGTGCCCCCTGCGGACGGTGATAAACTAGGATGATGTATTCGTTTTCCGTTTGGAAGAAATCACCCTCGGTACGTGCTGTACGTCCGACGCCATCAGTATCAAGCTGACGGAACTGGTAGTTATAGTAACCCTGCTTTAGCAGAACACCACATTCGTAAGCGCGCAACTGATCATCGTAGTGCATCCTGCAACGCGGGTCGGGGAAACCGCTGTCCCAAGTGCCACAGACATAGACATCACCACCAGGAAGGCGAGGAGCCTGCAACAGGAAATGTACGAAAAGATACTCGCTTTGTGTATCGTTGTCCTCATCACCACTATGACGGATGATGTAACCGCCGTCGGCATCGATATCCGAAGTGTAGTTATGTTGGGGTTGAGCGGCAAAGAGTGTAGCATGGTAATAAGGTTCGAACCATCCCATCCGATCCACATTCATTCCATTCAATCGCACGTCCAGAATCTCAAACTTATGAAACTCCGCACCTGCGTCGAAGATAAGTTCACGGCGGTGCGTCCATTCCGCGCCGACAGCCGTCTGTACGTTTGGCGGCAGATTAATGACCGCCGTGTCCCAACGACGGTTCTGCATCACCACGGTTCTCAATTCCTGCTGTGGATTCACCACACGACGCGAACCGTAGTTAATCGCGTAAGTCACTTGCTGATGGGTCTTGTTAAAATCCACGTCAGTATTCGGGCTCACCTGTGCCAGCACATTCATCTCAGGCACGTAAAGTGCGAAGCAGGCTTCCAGCACTGGTGTGTCACTATCCTCCTCATAGACATGGACACGATAGTTGCCAGGCAGTTTAAGTCGCAGGTCCTCATTGGGAAGTACGATGCGGTAGTGGGTGTAGAGTACGGTGGTGTTGAAGCTGGTTTCAGCATCTTCTATCGGACGGCCGTTGAAGCCCTCCATCCAATCGCTCTCAAAGAGCTCTGTCGCTGGCGTCCAGTCTGCATGGCAGAACTCCACCTTATATATATAGCGGGTGTATTCGTGGGTCAGTTCATCAAAACCGATCTCCACGCGACTGCCCATACGCGCTACAGGCGGTGCCAGCGGATTATCGTTCATGATCACCTGTACCGTACGAATCTGTTCCGAGAGGCTACGCGTCTGCTGCGCCGCCATCAGCAATGGCAGCAGCACTCCAAAAACTATCAATAAACATCTCTTTCCCATGTCTTCTCCCCTTTCATTCTTCAATTTTAATGGGGCCTATGTTGTTCATTTGTCGTAAGATCCATGTCTGGCGACGCAGTACATAAGAACTCGGTGACTGACTGCTGAAACGCCGTGGATTGGGAAGCGTGGCAGCTATGAGGGCGCACTGCTGACGAGTGAGTTGTGCTGCTGTGCAGCGGAAATGCCATTGTGCCACAGCCTCAGCACCGTAAATGCCATCGCCCATCTCAATGGAGTTCAGATAGACTTCCATGATGCGTTGCTTACTCCAGCATAGCTCAATGAGGGCTGTGAAATATACCTCCAACCCTTTGCGCAACCAGCTATGGGCTGGCCACAGGAAGACATTCTTCGCTGTCTGCTGACTGATGGTACTGCCACCACGCTGGCGTTTGCCACGCTGATGTTCCTCCCAAGCCTGTCCGATGGCATTGAAATCGAAACCGCGATGTTCCATGAAGAGTTGGTCTTCGGCAGCTATCACCGCAATAGGAATAGATTGGGACATATCCTCCAACGGCACCCAATGATGACGCAAGCGAATCTGCTCACCATGTCCTACCTGTTGCACGCAACGGATGAGCATCAGCGGTGTCACATACACGGGCAACCAGCGGTAAAGCACCACCGACCCGATACTGCTGGCAAAAAAAAGTATGACCAGCCACCGCAGCCATTTCTGGATCTTCTTCACTCCACCATTCCGGCTTCACGCCAGTCCTGCATCATCTTTTCTGCATCACGAAGCGCTGTAGCATCATCCACCTCATACTCTTCGGTCAGCAGGCGTGCCAACATCGGGGCATCGAAATCCTGCCCCTGCACTTTATGCCACAGATAAGCTGCACTTTCATTGAGACTGATAATCTTGGAGAAATCAATATTCCCCCTGCCGTGAGCTACCACAACGTGTTCACCGCAGATGTCTCTAAGTTCAAATCCTTGTTTAATCTTCATAACTATTTTATCAGCTTTCAAATGCTCTATAATGATACTTTCACACCGTTGCTTTGTAAAAGAATAACAGTCCGCGACGGATAGGTAGCAGGCGACGCCACAGGCGGATGCGATGCTGTAGCTTTTCGTCGCTGGCATAGAGTACGTGACCATTGGGACGCAAGTATTCCGTAACCACACCACACACATCATCCACAGTGCAAGACTCTGTGCCACGGGTATTGCCATCGCCCATGAGCGTCAACTCACGACCATGAATCTCAATGATGCGATGCAGCACGAAATGCCCGGGAGCAATCTCTGCCAGCACGGCATCGCCCACATGCAACTCTGTCCAAGGGGAAAGTTTCACACGATCGCGCAGATGCTCCAGAAACGGGCGCATCGAATAGCCCTTCACAGAAATAATCACATGCTCGCCCTCTGCCACATATTGCCTCACGAGCGGCAGCAGTTTGTCGTTTGGCAGTTCCATTCGCACTGAAGACTCCCTTTCAGCATATCGCTGCTGCTTGGCACGCCTCCAAGGTGTTGCCACAAAACGCGCCACAGCTTTGATAAAAACCTTTATGGGATTCATAAGACTCATGGGGCTTATAGGAGTCATCCTCTCTTTACCGCCTCATAGCACACACGGGCAGCCTCCTCATCGGGACGGCAACCCAGCCAGAAGACAGGCGTTATACGAAGCAGTTTAGAAAGCGTATTGCAAATCCCGTTATACACGCGGGCGTCCCATTTCATCGAGCTAACAGCCGGCAGCAAGTTGGCAAAAGCTTCCACGGGTGCCATGCGTCGGATGGTATTCTCGGGGCGCTGTTCTATGCGTGTGATAGCACCTACAGGTGCCCATATATTCCTGTAACAAGGTGTCTTCCCGCTCCAGGGCGAACCAAAGATGATCGTCTCCCCATCCACGATGCGCACGACAGGGTTATCATCATTCATCAGGTCGCAGCCCGGGATATTCTTGTACCACAAATAGGTGTGCGTGCTCTTGCCCGTTCCGCTGGGGGCTGTGAACAGATAGCCATAACCGTTATTGCGAATTACGGAAGCGTGCACCAATAGTGTATCTTGCTCAGCAGCCGCAAAGGCGAAAGCCATCATCAGGGCGTTGTTCAATCCAAACTGCTGCTGACGAGGCATGCCACTCATCAGCACAGCACGACAGCGGCTGAAATCAGCGTTGGCTGTCAGGCAGCAGCTCAAAGCGCCGCCGTCACAGGACGGCAAACTAATCTCAAAGGCATAACCGCCATCCTCACCAAGATAGACACCGTGATTGGCACCGCCGCAGTCGAACTGTCCGATTTCGTCCATCTGGCTGAAGTCGGGGGCTGTACCCTCGTTCACATCCATCTCCAAAAGAACACTCCCCCCTGCCTCGCAGACGAACGGCGAGAAGGAGGGAATCAGTGCGTCAGCATCAAGTCCATCGGCAAAACGAATCGACAGGCGATGCTGCGCTATCATATAATATCTTGTGTTCATTCTTCGTCCTCGTGAATAATTACAGGGCGATATTCCTCAGGCTTGAAGCGAAACTCCGACAGAGGAACAATCTTGAAGCGCTGGGTCTCTGACTGGGTGTGACGCTTGCGAATCTTTTCCCACTTACCCTTCAGCGAACTCTGTTTCTTGCTGAACAGCACGGTACAGACGGCGTTCTTCACCCCCTGTTGTTCCATAAAATACTGAAGCTGTAAACTATAGAGCGTGCGGTCCTCCAGAAAATCATGGTCGGGATTCACCCAAACACTGTCCAGCATCTGTATCTCGGTTTCATACACCACGGAATCCGTGAATGAAATGCCGACACCGAACATCGCTACCGACTGCATCTTGGGTGCTTTTCCACCACCTGCCATCATAGCCAGCGGCATCAGACAAGAGAGGGCAAGCACAAACAATATCGTTCTCGTCATTTTCATTATTCTCATAAAATCACATGAGCCCCATAAGACTCATTAGCCCAAATAGGATTTCAGCAATTTGCTCTTGGAATTATTGCGTAAACGGCGAATAGCCTTCTCCTTGATCTGGCGGACACGCTCACGAGTGAGGTTGAACTTGTCGCCAATCTCCTCCAGCGTCATTTCCTGATGGTTGATGCCAAAGAACATCTCCACAATCTGCTTCTCACGGTCGCTCAGCGTGCTCAGTGCACGGTCTATCTCACGGCTCAGGCTCTCGTTGACAAGGGTTTTGTCAGCCATGGGGCTGTCATCATTCACGATAACGTCCAGAAGCGTGTTGTCTTCGCCTTCCACGAACGGAGCATCCACCGAGATATGGCGTCCGCTTACCTTCAGCGTGTCGGAAATCTTATCTACGGGAATGTCCAACTCTTCAGCCAGCTCGTCAGGACTCGGGCGGCGCTCATTCTCCTGTTCGAACTTCGACAGGGCTTTCGAAATCTTATTCAGCGAACCTACCTGATTCAGCGGCAGTCGCACAATACGGCTCTGCTCGGCCAATGCCTGCAGGATGCTCTGGCGAATCCACCAAACGGCATACGAGATAAATTTGAAACCGCGCGTTTCATCGAACTTCTCGGCAGCCTTGATGAGTCCGAGGTTACCCTCATTGATCAAGTCGGGAAGGCTCAGGCCCTGGTTCTGGTACTGCTTGGCCACACTGACAACGAAGCGCAGGTTGGCGCGGGTCAGCTTTTCCAAAGCCACACGATCACCCTTGCGAATACGCTGTGCCAGTTCCACTTCTTCCTCAACAGTAATCAGGTCCTCACGACCTATTTCCTGTAAGTATTTGTCCAGCGATGCGCTCTCGCGGTTGGTAATGCTCTTGGTAATTTTAAGTTGTCTCATTCCTTCTTTTTGGTTTTAAGCGTGCAAAGATAGACATAATATAGTACGCGAGCAAAAAAAATTCAAAGTTTTACTCAAAAAAAGAGCGAAAGACGCAAAGATTTCACTTTCTTTGCGCCTTTCTGATGTTTTTCAAAGTTTGGCCTGCTTTTTGCAGAAGGCTCATTCACTTCTTTTTCTTCTCGTCGCTGAGGTCGATGGCGGTGGCTACGCGACGGCCACTCGGAGTGATAGCGCGGATCCAAAGTACACGGTCGCTCGACTGGTTGGCGGCCTTCACAGCATTCTCGAAGTCCTCCACTGTGCGCAGCTCCTGGTCGTTGACCTTCAGCAGGATCATGCCCTTGGCAATGCCAGCTTCCTGCAGTTTACCCTTCTTGATAGCTGTGACCTCCAAGCCATAGCGCAGGGCCAATGCCTGACGGTTCTCATCGCTCAGTGGCTTCAGCTGGGCACCGAAGATATCAATATCCACTTCCTCCATCACCTCTGTTCCGCCCTGTGCATTGCGCAGCGTAGCGGTTTCGGTGCGGCTCTTCTTGTTACGCATAAAGGTCACTTTCACCTTGTCACCCGGACGACGCTGCGAGAGAGCTTCCTGGAGTTCGGCCATCTTCGTGACAGGCTTTCCGTCAATGGCGGTGATGACATCGCCCTCCTGCAAGCCCAGTTCCTCGGCAGTCGTCTTGGCTTCTACATCCTTGACATAAATGCCCTGATTCGTCCCGAGATCCACTTCGTTGCCTTTCTCCTTCTGTGCATCAATATAGATAGTCACATCCTGACCGCTCACGCCCAGCATGGCACGTTGTACCATACCAAACTCCTTCAGGTCGGCAACTACCTTGTTCATGATAGTGGTCGGGATGGCAAAGCCATAGCCGCTATAGCTGCCCGTCTGACTGTAGAGCATCGCATTAATACCCACCAGCTCGCCGCGCTCATTCACCAACGCGCCACCAGAGTTTCCTGCATTGATAGCCGCATCGGTCTGTATGAAACTTTCCACACCGTTAGCACCCAAGGAGCGAGCCTTAGCCGATACAATACCGGCTGTGACAGTACTCGTCAGATTGAAGGGGTTTCCCACGGCCAACACCCATTCGCCAATCTTCAGATTATCAGAGTTACCGATAACAATAGCCGGCAGATTCTTTGCCTCCACCTTCACAAGGGCAAGGTCCGTCGTAGCATCTAATCCGATGATACGCCCCTTGTACTCAGTATTGTCATTGAGTTTCACAAGAATCTCGTCAGCGCCCTCAACCACATGGTTGTTGGTCACGATATATCCGTCGGGGGAGATAATCACGCCCGAGCCGGCACCCTGACGCTTCGGCTGCGTCTCAACTTCCTGCTGGCGTCCGCGCCCGCGGTTACCATAGCCGAAGAAGTCGCCGAAGAAATCTTCAAACGGATCACGCACCGTCACTGTCCGACGCTTGGCATTCTGCGTCACCTTAATATATACCACCGAGTTCACCGAGCGTTCGGCTGCAGTGGTAAGATCCACCAAGCCTGCAGGCGCAGCCACAGTCGAAGGGGATTGTGTCGTAGCCAGAGCCGACGTATCGGCAGCCGTGGCGGTGGTTGCAAAAGATATTCTGTCACTCATGATTGCGCCTGTCAGCAGGCTGCTGCTCAGCACCAGTGCTGCTGCGCCGAGCCATGTCTTGTGTTTTTGTGTCATCATATTCATTTTTCTGTTTGACAATTTACAATTAGGGTTTCTGTGATTTCGGACACAAAAGTAGTGCGAAAGTTTATCCCGCTGACAATTTGGCGTGCATTTTTACTTTCCTTTAACACCAAAGCCCCTCGGCTTAACCGCTGTTAAACCAAGGGGCTGACATTTTTACACTTTTCAACTTAACTATTCGTTGTTCATGATGCATTAAAAAAAGCAGTGGAACTGTAAGCCGGGTTCTGTGCCCGCCGAGGCGGGCGCTTGCCATTTATCCAGGACGGCGCTCTCGCGACGCCTCTATCGTTCTACCCTCCGGCTCGGGCGGGCCGCCCTCTCCCACCCTTGCGCCCCCGTAGGAGCGCAGTCGGTGCTTCGCCGGTTTACGCGAACTTTCAACCTCCGGTGTGCACAGCGCGTGTGTCGCCACACGTCTGGTGGGCTCTTACCCCACCTTCTCACCCTTACCGAGCTTCGTCTCATCGACTCAGACGCGGCGGTTGTTTTCTTCTGCACGTGCAAGCCCTCGCGGACTTCTACCCGTTAGGTAGCGGAGTGCCCTGTGTTGCCCGGACTTTCCTCTCGCCTCAGCCCGAAGACCTCAGCCAGCGGCAAGCCGTTCCACTGCATATTATCCGAACAGCCTTTGCCAGAAAGATTTCGGCTTCGGGGGCTCGCTGCGGAGTTCCTCCAGCAGCAACTGTTCCATCGTCTTGCGGTCGCGGATCATCTGATAGATCATACCCCAGTCTGGCAGGCCGCCCACATTGCGGTCATCAATGAAGAGGTCCACTTTCAGCTTGCGCGAGAAATGCTCGTTCAACTTAATATCCTCTTCGGGATAGTCTCGATTCACCGCATAGAACTCCACCCCGCGCTTGCGGCACCACTCCACAGCATCGTCCAATAGCTGCCCCTCGCGCACCGACCAAAGGATGAGCTGGTGGCGATCCTCTATGAGCTGCTTAAGTGTCTGAGTAGCAAACGGTATCTCCTCGCCGATGGCCGGATAGCGATGACGGACGATTGTGCCGTCGAAATCTACTGCAATGGTCATAATTTACACCTTATATAAATATATTTGCGGGGCAAAGGTAGTGAAAAAGCGGCATAAAAGTGTCCTTTTACACTATTTTTTTCGTTTTTTCCTTTGTCTGTTCAGATATAAATCCTACTTTTGTCACGATTTAGCGTTAAAGCCAATTCTCAAATCACAACATTTATTATTATCACTAACTAAATTTTTAACAACATGAAACAGCGTTTACTTTCATTTGTTGCCATTGCCGCACTGAGCTGCGTCGCCATGGCACAATCGTGGACAGCGCCTGTGGAGCCCACTAAGCCCTCACTTTGGGAGCCTACCGACGTAACCATTACGGACGGCGAGGTGTACTTCATTCGCAACGTAGGCTGCGATCAGTTCATCACTGGCGGTAACGACTGGGGCACACAGATCAGTGTCACCAGTGACAACCTGCCCATTCTGCCCATCACGGCAGTGGCCAACGACGACTTTTTCAAGCTCGTCCCCGTTGCCGGCACATACCTCTTCCACGGAACCAATCACAACCGTGAAAACTACAATTGCAGCCTCAACGGCACCAGCCAAGTGCTTTTCCGAGACAATACTACTAGTGGTTACGTGGACTTAGGCACACAGAACAGAGGTTTTCTCTGGAACCTGGTGAAGGACGCAGAGAGCGGTTATTACTATATCCACAATGCCGACTACAGCACATACCCAAATTCCGACGACGAGTATGCATCCGTAGCCGGTGCCGGCAAGCCTGTGGTATTCAACTCCACAGCTGAGGCAGAGAATATCCTTTGGGAATTCATCCCCACAGAGTCTGTAAACATTGAACAATACAAGGCTGAAATTGCCACTTACAACCCGGCAATGGAGCTTTACACTGCGAAACTCAATCTCTACAATACGCTTAATGATGCTGTAAAGTACGGAGTTGATTACGCAGCTGCAAGCAGTGTTTACAACAATGAAGCATCTACCGTTGAAGAACTGACAGCTGTCTACGAGCCTTTGCTCAAAGCTGTGAACCGCGCTATCGTGCTCTCCATGATTCCCGAGTCCAGCGAGGAAAACCCCTTGGACATCACCCTGTATGTGCTCAAAAATCCCATCTTCGACGAAGGCATGACTGGTTGGACTATCACAGAGGGTATGGGAGATAACCTGCAGGTTCAGGCGCATCACTACCCTGAAGATAACCCTACGGCTGAATCCTTCATTGAGAACTTCATCGAAGCATGGCGTTCTACAGCTAAAGGTCCTTTGAGCGATGGTGTCATTTGCCAGACCGTCACAGGCCTTCCCGAAGGCCGCTACCGTATCGAGGCCGATGTGATGGCTGTATGGCAAGGAACCGCACTGAGCGAAGATCCCAAGGGTATCTACCTGTTCTACAACAATGGCACATTCACGCTTCACGGTGAATCCCTGGCTACCGGCAACGGCGTGCCTGAGCACTTCTCTTTCGACTTCGACTACGACGGAGCCGAAACTATGACCATCGGTCTGATGGCAGAGAGCACCAACCAGAACTGGATGGGCTTTGACAACCTGAAGCTCTATGCTATTGGTGAGGTTCAGACGCCTCCCTCCTTCTACGCACTGATGACAGAGGTAGAAACTTCTGAAGAATATGATACCGACGACATCTATGCCGAAGCAACTCTCAAAACGGCTTTCCAAGAGGCATACGGTCCCGCTGTAACTCTCGCTGGTGATCAGAATCCCACCAAGGATAAAGCTGAGAACTATTCCTCAGCCTATCAGACATTGCACGATGCTCGTTTAGCTCTGATCGCTTCCATCGAAAGCTATAAGAAGCTGCAGAGCCTCATGGATCGCATCCAGGGCGACTACATTTCTTATGAAGGCCAAAGTATGTATGAAGATCTACGCACACAGCTCAACAATATGATCTCAGAGTATCAAGGCGGTTATGAGAATGGCTCTTACACAAGTGGTGAGATTGATGGGTTCATTGCAGCCTATGACAATGTCCTGAAGGACTATGTCCAAAACCTCTTTGACAAAACTGCCAAGGATGCTGCAGAGACGGGAACAACTTTGGTTGACCCCATCAACATCACAAGCCTCTTCGAGCACATGAGCTATGCTTACGGCACCACCCAGACCGAATATGTGAATGGCTATCCCGCACCCAATACAGAGGCTGGCGTACAGCCCGTTTGGATGGTTGAAGAGGGTGGCTACTTTAAAATCAATTACTCCACAGGTGAGGTCTGGGGCGCCCGCCCCTTCAAGATTTCCCGCACGTTCGACGAACTCCCTGCAGGCCGCTATGAGATTCGCGTACACGGAGCTTATCGTATGGCAGCGAACGATATCAACTACCCAGCTTATAATAATGGCGAATACCTAGAGCAAGACGGTGCGTTCCTGTTCGCAGGAAACAACAAGGCTCCTTTCACCAATATTGCAGAAGTTGCAGCTCCTGGTGATGCAGAAAATCTCCCGTTCGCATCTCCCTATGATGCCGGTGATGGCTTTTACTGCATCAACAACCAACAATCTGCACACATGCTCTTCTCTGATGCCGCTTATGCAGAGTTGGCAGCCAAGTGCTATATCGCTGTAGCCACCAATGTCAAGAACAGTACGCTCACAGTGGGTGTTATGGGTAACGAGAATCTGCAGGACAATCAGTGGACTGTATGGCAAGACTTCGAGCTCTACTACTATGGTGCCGCTGACGCCGACGCTCTCGATGAGGAAATCGAAGCGCTCATCAATATTGCAGACCCCATCTACACTGATAAAGGTGAAGGTAATGCTGTCATCTTGGTGGACGCCATCCTCACAGGACTGGAAGACGCTATCAAACAAGGCGAAGATGCCATCGGCACTGATGCCGATACACAGAAGGCTGCCATCAAGGCTTTGGAGGATGCTATCGCCCTCGCTCGCGAGAATATGAGTGTCTTCTCTGAGTTAGAGGCATTGGTTGCCGAACGTACTACAGCCATTCAGAATTTAGCCGAATACACCTTTGATGATCCAGGAGGTTATCTTGCCTTACTCACAGAATATGATGATCACATCGTCGAAGAGTCCTTCGACTCTCACGAGCAGATGCAGACCTATTTGACTCGCCTGAAGAACGAGTGGTATGGCTTCCTGCTCTCTATACAAGGTATGGCGGATGCTACTGAGAACAATCCCGTTGACTTGAGTTACCTCATTGCTAACGCCACCTTCGATGACATGACAGGTGAAACCACAGCAAACCCCTCTGGATGGACCTGCGAATTCGAAAGTAATGGCGGTAAGGGCCGCGATGGTGTTGCTGAGTTCTGGAATTCCAGCACATTCAACATTTATCAGGAGCTGCCTTATCTGAAGGAAGGCTACTGGCGTCTGAGCGTCAACGCAACCTTCCGCGCAGGCAATGGTGATGACGAAGTCAATGCTGTCAAGAATGGTACAGAGCTCGTCAATCCTGAATATCTCTACATAGTGATTAACGAGCAAGAGAAGAGCAAGCAAGTCGCTCAGTGGATTGACCTTGAGAAGGGCGCTGTCCGCATACTCTCCGAGGGCGATGAAGGCTATGAAGAGAACGCAGCTCTCATCGCAGCTCTGACCGGTGTTGACTACAGCTATACTATTGGTGAAGTCACCACAAACTTCAAGGCTCCCAACAATCAGTCAGGTTTCGTGACCTTCTGCGCTAAAGACCGCTATAAGACTAGCCTCGTTTTCAACTACGTGGAAGGCGACGGCGCAATCCGCATCGGTCTGAAGACTCTTGAGAAAGTGACGAACAGCTGGTGCCCGTTCGATAACTTCCAGCTCGAGTACCTCGGCACCGAGCAGCCGACAGCTGTTGAAGGTTTGGGCGCTAAGACTCCTGCCAGCGCTGCCATCAACGCCATCTACAGCATCGATGGTCGCCAGCAGAGCCAGCTCCGCCGCGGCATCAACATCGTCCGCACTACTGACGGCAAGATCACCAAGGTTCTCGTCAAGTAACCACCACACACCTTATTATATATAATATACCAATTATAAAATATAAGTAAGGCTTAGAGGATGTGTCAAAAAGGCACATCCTCTTTTTGTGTTCGTCAGATAAATGTTTTTGCGAACACATATATACGTGTTCTCGATATCGTATATACGAAATCCCAAACTCGTATATACGTGTTTCCAAACGCTCGCTGATAGGTTTGATTTGTTAAATATTCTTAACAGAACGCACTTTTAACGTCTCAACAAGTAGTGTAAATGGAAATAAGTGTACTTTTGCCACTAAATAAGTCCTATTTTGTGGACTTTTACCCTTTTCGCATTCATTTATTCACCATTTTAATCATTTACGTATGAAACAAAGACTACTCTCTCTCATGGCATTAGTTTCTGCCATGTTCACGAGCACCAGCGCTTTGGCACAGACGGAACTTCCAGACCCTGTGAAGCCTACCGCCCCCGTGCGCGAAGCTTTCACTGGCGCTTGGACAACCCCAACAGCAGGTAAGACGTACTACATCTACAACGTAGCTGCTACTCAATTTATGGGTGCAGGTCGCGATTGGGGTACACGCACCATCGCAACTACTGATTCTATCGTATCTCCTAACGGACCACAAGTTTCCGTCGCAGAAAACAAGAACTTTGCTGTTCCCTTTGCACTTGAAGAAATTACCAATGAAGAAAACGTTTACATCCGCACGCTCAATACCAGCAAGGGCAACGGTGCCTACGTGACTGGTGAAGGCAATGCTTCTTGGGTTGATGGCGGTAAGGGTGATCGTGCAGGCAAATGGGAATTGGTTCCTGTCGCAGGAAAGTCCGATGAATTCATGCTCCACTGCGCTAACGCCATGGCATTCAACCCTGAAGCTGACATCACAGACAACGACCAAGTTGAAGCTTGGCGTCTGCTTGGCATTGCTGACATAGAGGCAGGTTCCTACACATGGAACGACTCGAAAAACGGTCTGAATTGGGATGGTTCACCCTATAAAGTAATCTGGAAATTCATTGAAGCAACCGACGATGTAGCCGCAAGCATCCGCCAATGGCGCGAAGAAACGAAGGCTGCCCTTGAAGAAGCTAACAAAGTCTATGAAGCTGAATTGGCACTCTACAACGCCAAGATTGCTTTGAAAGCCACCATTGCTGAAGCAGAAGCTGCAAGCATCGAAGATGTTGCAGATGCTATTGAAATCTACAACAAGGAAAACGCAACTTTGGAAGAAGTGCTACATCAGAATGCCCACCTGCAAGCAGAAATCTCTGGCCAGAAGTACAAGGATATTGATGAGTTTAACAACGCTTCCAATAGTAACCCCCAGGATGTAACAGAATATGTACTTGTAAACCCCAGTTTTGAAGATGGTAATATTAATGGTTGGGAATGCACATTTGTGAAGGGAGTACAAGCATATAATGTAGGTTTCCAAAGTGGAGGTGACAATGGCTACACGTATGGAGACGTGCATATTCATAATTTCATTGAAGCATGGCGAAACAACACGGATCCCTATGTTATCGGAGACGGTTTCCTCCGTCAAACTGTATATGGCTTGCCTGCCGGTAAATATGTGTTAGAAATGGATGCCATTTCAACATACCAATGGGCCAACCCAGCTGGCAGCAACCCCACAAAGGGTGTTATGATCTACATTGAAGATGAGAATGGCAAGGGTACTACGACTGAAATTTCGACAGGCGACGGGAAACCTGAGCATTTCTCAGTTACATTCCTTAACGAAGGTAGCGACCAACTAACTTTCGGACTAAAAACAGTGAATGCAACCGCCAACTGGATTGCCGCCGACAACTTTAAGTTGACATTCTACGGAGCAACCACCAAGACTCAGGCACAGTTGGATTTGGAGGCTGCCATTGAAGCCGCAGAGTTATATCAGGAAGAGGTGACTGACAAATACTACAACGCTGCTGTCAAGACCGCATTCGAACAAGCCATCAGCGATGCTCAAGATGTAGCAGATGGCACCGACGAGGAGTGCGTGACAGCTAAAACGAATCTTGAAACTGCACAGGCAGCTGTGGCCAACTCCATCGAAGCTTACGAGGTGCTGTTGAGCTATCTCGACCGCACAGGTGGCAAGAACCTGCTCGGCCAATACTATGATATTGCCGATGGTTGCGGCATGACCGAGCTAACTGAAAAGTGGGAATCTTGGAGAGACTCTTGGGACCAAGCCTACGAAGAAGGCACAATGACTGATGCCGATATTTACGAGAAGACCGGTAGCATCTATCCCGACCTGAAAGCCGCATGGCTGAATGTTGATCCTGCCGGCATCAAGAAGGGCACCGATCTGACTTGGCTGATTGAGAACGCCGACTTCGAAGAAGGCGGAGTCTATACTGCAGGTTCCGGCGGTTCCATCCCTGGCTGGACCATTGCCGAGGGTGACATCACCCGCAAGGACCACGTCATCGAAGTCTACCATAGTGTCCTGGACTTCAATCAAGTTATTCCCAATATGCCCGCAGGTGTCTATGATGTTACCGTACAGGGTTTCGTACGCCACGACGGTGCAGCTACAGATCAGACCATCTTCTATGCTGGTGACAGCCAGGCTACGCTCATGCAACGCAGCGACCAGTGGAATGCAACCGGCTTCTATCTGGACGACAGCCAGGGCGACCCCTGTGGCGGTCCCAACAAGGATCAGGAGATCACCAACAGCAAAAGTGAGACTGTCAAAGTGCCCAATGGCATGAGCGGTTTCTACTACTGGGAGGATGAAGAGAATACAGACGGCGCTAGCATGGACTATCTGGGTTGGAAGGCTGGTGACAAATACTACACCAACCACGTGATGGTCATCCTGAAGGAAGCCGGCGACTTCACCATCGGTCTGAAGAGCCTCGGTTCTACGGACTGGATTATCTGGGACAACTTCGGTCTCACCTATCTGGGGCAGGATGCCAGCCTCTATGACGACATGATTGCCGAAAAATTCAAGAGCCTTGAGGCCGTTTACGACGCTGACAAGATCTTCATCACGACAGAGGGCACAACGAAGTATGAGGACCTTGAGCAAGAGATTGATGACAAAAAGAGCACGCTGAACGCTGACACCGAAGCAGCTCTCGAGCAAGAGATTGACGATGTCATCGCCTACCTGAACGAGGGTCACAATCTGGCTATTGGCCTTATCAGTGACTTGAGTGACTATGACGAGATAAGACTCCAGAACGGGGAATTGATGTCTCCCGATGAGAATGCATTCGTCGATTGGGTGGTCAATCTGATTAATGAACTCCCCTCAGATGATTACGGCATGTTGCCTAACACGGATGAACTGAAAAGCAACGAAGCCCTTCAGGCAACAATCATCGACATGAATCGCCGCATGGGTGAGTATGTGATACAGTTTGCAGCAGAGAATCCCTACAAAGAGGAAGACGGTACGTTATACGGTAACGCCACAGAAGCTATCTTCAATCCCCGCTACATCGGCTACTCCTCCACAGGTCAAACAGACCGTGGCTGGACGCTGGAAGTTGCCGACAGCATTAAGGGCAAGGCCATCGGCCTCGGCGCTAACAATGCAGAGATGTTCAACTGCTCCAACTTCAAGATCTCCCAGACTGTACGCGGTCTCTATCCTGGCTGGTATCTGCTGACAGTGGATGGTTTCTATCGTCCCGGTGACTATGCTACCATCAAGACTTTCGAAGACACACAGAAGCAGTACGTAGTGATGTTCGCAGAGAGCGGTGATCTGAAGAGCGAGAAGCCCCTGAAGAACATCATGGCAGGTGCACAGACGGGTCCGACTGCAGGACAAGACGAAGTGAATGTAACCATCAATGAGCAGAAGTATTATATTCCCAATAGGATGGGCAGTGCCGCTACCTACATGCAGTTGGAAGTGCCTGTTAAGGTGATTAAAGAAGAAGGTAAGCCTGACAAGGAAATCTATAACGACATTGCCATCCACTTCGATCCAGATGAATTTGACGGCTCCTACAACTCTATCTATCGCAACGGTATGCTGGTTGAGGTGGATGAGAGCGGCGAGATGACCATAGGTCTTCGCAAGGATGACAACTGGGTTCCCAATGACTGGACAATCTTCGGCAACTGGACACTGACCTACTTCGGCGAGGAGGAGAACATCCCGACCGCTGTTGAGACCGTAGAGGCCAAGAGCGCCAAGAACATGATTCAGGACATCTACACCATCGACGGCCGTCAGACTCAGCGTCTGCAGCGCGGCATCAATATCGTCCGCACCGCCGACGGTAAGCTCCACAAAGTGCTTGTTAAGTAAGTCCCGCAAAACATAATTATGAGCCCTGCGCAGATTGCGCAGGGCTTTTTCTTGTCTTTTCTTTGGCAGAATGAAAGAGAAGTCGTACCTTTGCACAGAAAAGTGACGACAATGAAAGGAATTGTGCTTGCCGGAGGTTCAGGCACGCGCCTCTACCCCATCACAAAAGGTGTGTCGAAACAGATGCTTCCTGTTTTCGACAAGCCTATGATTTACTACCCCATTTCCACGCTGATGCTGGCCGGCATCCGTGAGATACTGATTATCTCCACGCCTACCGACCTGCCCGCTTTCCAGCGTCTGTTGGGCGATGGTTCGGACTTCGGCGTGCACTTCGAATATGCTGAACAGCCCTCGCCCGACGGACTGGCACAGGCTTTCATCATCGGTCGCGAGTTCATCGGCGATGACTGCGCCTGTCTGATCTTAGGCGACAACCTCTTCTACGGGGCTGGCTTCAGTGCCATGCTCAAAGAAGCCGTACGCACGGCTGAAGAAGAGCAGAAGGCCACCGTCTTCGGCTACTGGGTCAACGACCCCGAGCGCTATGGCGTGGCCGAATTCGATGCCGCCGGCAACTGTCTGAGCATCGAGGAGAAGCCCGAGCATCCGAAGAGCAACTATGCCGTGGTGGGACTCTACTTCTATCCCAACCGTGTGGTAGATGTGGCAGCCACCATCAAGCCTTCAGCCCGCGGCGAGTTGGAAATCACGACCGTGAACCAGCACTTCCTAGAAGACGGCGAACTGATGGTGCAGACACTGGGCCGCGGCTTTGCATGGCTGGACACGGGTACACACGACAGCCTCAGCGAGGCGTCAACCTTCATCGAGGTGATTGAGAAGCGCCAAGGGCTGAAGGTGGCTTGCCTGGAGGGCATTGCCTACCGCCGCGGCTGGATCAGTGCCGAGAAGATGCGCCAACTGGCTGAACCCATGAAAAAGAACCAGTATGGACAATACTTGCTCAAGCTCATCCAGGAACAATGAATAAGGAATAATGAATATTTAAAATAATACTGACATGAAAAAAATCTCTGTACTCACGCTGATGGCCGTGGTGGCCGTATGCCTCACCTCATGTGTCAGCAGCAAGAAAATCATCTATTTCCAGGGCGCAGACTCCATCTATGCCCAGGCTCAGCAGATTCAGCAGAAGTATGAAATGAAGCTGAAGCCTGCAGACCAAGTGCTCATCAAAGTGACCTGCGACAATCCTGAGTTGCTGGAAATCTTCTGTTCCGACGTCATTATGGGCTCTTCCGGTACCCGCAGCGGTAGTATCGGCAACTATGCTTCGGGCTCGATGACGAATGCCTACGGCTACACCGTAGATAACAACGGCGACCTGATCCTGCCAGTCATCGGCAAAGTACAGGTACAGCACCTCACCTGCGATGAAGCCGCTCTCGTGATTGAAGAGGCTATCAAGAAACAAAACATTATCAAGGAACCCGAAGTGACGGTACGACTGCTGAATGCCCGTGTGACCGTTCTCGGCGCTGTGAAAGCTCCTAAGGTAGTTACTCTCACCTCGGAGCGCAACACCGTGCTCGACGTGCTCTCACAGTGCGGCGACGTGAGTGACCAGGCTCTACGTAAGAATGTTACCCTGTTCCGCGAAGAAGACGGCATCCGCACCATGTATCACATGGATCTGACTCAGGCTGACATCTTTGAGAATCCAGCGTTCTACGTGCAGCAGAACGACCTCGTCTATGTGCAGCCCAACAAGAGCCAGAACGTGAAGAGTTCCGCTTTCTCTACCTTCCTGAGCTCAGCTGCCAGCATTGTGGGCTTCATCACCAGTATCACGGCCCTCATCATCAGCCTGACCAAGAAGTAAGCACCAAGTCCCAAAGACGATTAAACATCATCATCCGCAATGTCATTGATTGGCGTTGCGGATGATTCTTTTTCGTCCTAAGGAGCGAAGGCCTGTCGTCCTAGGACGACAGGCCGATGGTCCTATGGACGAAAGGGCGATAGTCTTAGGACAATCAGGCGATGAGTCTATGGATAAAAAGATACCCGCCAGGGATTGGCGGGTATCATGCTTATGAATGAGAATACTTACTTCTCAAGATGAGTCTTGTGCTTGCCGGCTTCACCGTAGTTGCCATAGGTGCCGTAGTGGCCATAGCGACCATAATAGGTTCCATACTTGTGGTAGCTGGAGTACTTACCATAACCATAGTAGAAGCCATACTTTCTCTTCTTCAGGTTCAGGCCGTTGAAGACGATATTCACCTTCGGCAGCTTCTCCTCCTTCACCGTGCGGTTAATGAGATCGACCTCAGCCTTCGTGGTTACTTCGTTGCGCACGATAAAGAAGGTGACATCCACCAATCGTGACAGTTCATAGGTGTCGCTAACCAGACCCACAGGAGGTGTGTCGAGGATGATATAGTCGTACTTGGTCTTCAGGTAGTCAATACCCTGATCCAACAGGTCGCGCGTAATCAGCTCACCCGGGTTGGGTGGGATGATACCAGCTGGCAGAACATCCAGATTGGGATTGAGGACGCTCTTGGAAATCTGTTCCTCAAGCAAGTCAAAGTCCGGTGTATTGTTAGCCAGATAGGTGGTAATGCCATGCTGACTGGCTGACAGGCCGAACAAGCTCACAAGACGCGGTTTGCGGACATCCAAACCAACGATGATGACACGCTTGCCCAGCAGAGCCAACGACATGGCCAGATTGGTAGCCACAAACGTCTTACCCTCTCCCGGCACACATGATGTGCAGCAGATGACCTTCTCGTCAGGTCCCAGCAGGAAACGGAGGTTAGTACGAAGACCGCGGAACGACTCTTCCATCATGTCGTTCTTATTCTCCTTCACCACCACAGCACGCTGTCCGTCAATCACCTTCTCGCTCAAAGGTATGTCAGCTACAATGGGAATCTTGGTAAGCTTCTCCAAATCGGCACGCCCTTCAACACGGAAATGCAACAGCTCACGCAGATAGAACAAGGCCAGTGGCAGGAAGAGGCCCAACACAAAGGCAGCCATCAGAATGAGTCGGCTCTTTGGAGACACCTGTCCATTAACCTGCGGCATATCGATGACACGAGCCTTGTTAGCAGTAGAAGCCAGAGAAATGTAGTTCTCTTCGCGACGTTCAGCCAGCATCAAATAGAGCTGAGCCTTGATCTGCTGCTGACGGCCCATATCATTCATGGCACGCTCCTGTATGGGGCTGTTCCCCATGCGTCCAGCAAAAAGGTCATACTGCTTGTCAACACTCTTCTTCTGGATCTGCAAATCCTTGAAGATGCCACGCAGGTTCTGTTCAACCGCATCCCACATAGCCTGAGCTTCCTCGGTCACCTGGATCACAGCCGGCGAATCCTCAGAAGAAGAACGGACCATACGGTTACGTTTCAATATTAACGCATTATAATCTGCAACCATCTTGTTGTTCTCCGAATTGGTGATACCAATGTTCACAGGGATGATCGTGAGATTGTTGGCAGGATTCTTCATATAATCAATGAGCGATTGCACCAAACTCATCTGCGTCTGAATATCTACCTGCTTCTTTTGGAACTCCGTAGTCTGAGTGACCGCCTGTGTGGCATCAGTAGGCAAATTAACGAGCTTGTTGTTGAGTTTATAACGCTCGACACGGACTTCAGCTTCGTCCAACTCACCCTGAATAACTTGGATGCGTTCATCAAGAAACTCCCGGGTTTTCTCTGCCACTTCATTTTTGTCCTCATTTGCATCTTCATTGTAGGCGTTCACCAACTCAGCGAGATAATCAACAGCACGATTAGGCTGGGTGTCTAAAATAGAAAGGACAGCCACAGTGGTAAACTTGGATGTCGGCTGTGCCGCCAACCGCCCAGCATAGGAGCGTCCAATTCCAGCAGGAGGATTAATAATGGCTGTGAGTTGGCGTTCAGGCAAATCTACACCAGGATTGCGAATAAGCATCACCTGCCCATGCCTGGTATTGATAACTGCAGGAAACTGTTGGATTTCTCGCGTATAAGAATTCTGCCCCCCATTAGGAACCTCCGTTGGAATTTCCACCTTAACACTCTCTTGGCCTGTAGTTGTAAACTGCATCACTATAGGGGATGATAATTGATCCAGTTGGTGCTCTTCCATATCCACTAATATTGGACTGTTTTTGTAGAGTTCAGCCTCTGTAACACGTCCCTCTATGTAATATGACACATATAGTTTTAATTTCCTTACAGCACGTGTTGCCACAGATGTGGAACTAATAATTTCCAACTCATTCTCAAAGCCATTAGAGTTGCTAATAATTCCTAGCTGATCCAATGTCATATCCATACCTTGAGCCTTATTGTTGGAATCATCTTTAATCAGCACTTTTGCAGAGGTCTGAAAAACTGGTGTCTGATAACGCAAATAGAGGAAAGCTACAGCCACACACACCAGTACGGATGCTACAAGCCAATACCAGTTCAGCACAATGATGGACCACAATAAGCGGTAATCGAATCCTGAGGATTCCTCCACTTCTACTTTTTGTTCGTCAATGTAATCGGCCATATTTTTATTCTTTTTATTATTTCAAGCGCGCAAAGGTACGCATTTATTTTCGAATAACCTCAACAGAAGCACAAAAACTCACATTTTCTTGTATAACCATTAAAATATCTGTACCTTTGCACCGTTTTTTAACCCTTTTCAATATAAATTATGTCATTTCTCAACAAAATATTTGGTCGGAAGGCCAATCAGGAAAAGATGAAAGTGGGCGGCATGGAAGATTTCATGACCCTCATCCGCGTCTATCTCCAAGCCAGCATGGCAGCCCAAGTGGGTATCACCAACCTGGCAGCCCTGCCCGATCTGCGCGTGTTCAAGCAGACGCTGAAGGTGCCCACCCTGAACAATAAACTTGGGCTAGGCGAGAAAAAGCGCTGCGCCAAGATGCTAACCGAAGTCTATGGACTGAGCGACACCTTTGGCCCAGAGATTGACGCCAGTGTGAAGCGTCGCTGCAAACGCCTGCAGGACGTACAGCCCTATATGCTTCAGTTCCAAGGCTTCTCGCAAGATTTGATGATGCTCATGGGCAACATCATGCAATGGAAATTCCGCCTGCCGTCATTCCTGCGTAGCGCCTTGCGCAATATGACGGAGAAAGCCGTACACGATATCATGACCAAGAACGACTGGAAGGACGATAACGTGCGCCGTACAGCCGCACAGGTGCGCCACTACCAGCAGGCTCTCGGCTTTTCAGAAGCGTGGATGACTGAGTTTGTCCACACGACCGTCATGCTGGCCAAGAAAGAAAAGCGCGCCGACATAGACGAAGCAACCAAGAAAAGTTGAAAGTTTCAAAGATGAAAGTTATTAAAAAACTTGCATAAAACGAAAAGGTTCACTACCTTTGTGGCGTAAATGTCGCAAAGCGACCTTAAATAGGCTTCTCATGACCGCCGAAGAAGAGAAAACCATCAAGACACTGGAGACTCGCACGCGCCAACTCATCCTGAAATTCCAACAGCTGAAGGAAGATCACGAAGAGCTGCTCAGTGAACTTGTCGCCAAGGATTCTGAGCTTCAGGAGGTCAAGCAGCGGAACAAGCTGCTCGAAGCCAATTATGCAACCCTCAAGATGGCTAAGATGCTGGAGGTGGGCGACACCGACCTGGCCGCTGCCAAACAGCGTATCAACCATCTGGTGCGAGACGTAGACAAGTGTATCGCCCTGCTGAAGGGCATGGGCCCCGAAGCAATCACGACATAGAAGAAGACGATAAATGGAAATCAGCGATACCTTTCAGATAACCCTCAAACTGGGCGGACAGAACTTCTCCATCACCATCAAGCGCGATGAGGAGCTCCACTATCGCAACGCGGAAAAGCTAATCAATCAGCGCTATAGCTACTATGCGAACCGCTTTGCAGGACAGTCCGTGACCACTTACCTGCTCATGACGGTGCTCGACATTGCCGTGCGCCAACAAAAACAGGAGGCCGATGGCAATATCCAACCCATCATGGCCACCCTCAACGGCTTGGTGAACGAGCTGAACGCTGCCCTGAAATAGAGACATCTGAACACACGATACTACCGACGCACCATCCTCTTGCCGATGCCCCCGAACGGGGTTAAGGCCGTGGTTGGCGCGTTACCTTTTTATATTTTTTAATCATTAGTTACCTTATGACACTCATTGGATTAATCATCACCATCGCCTCCGCTGTCATCGCTATTGCGCTGATAATCTATCAGGTGGTCTGGTATCGACATACAAGACCCAATAAGATGAAGGAATTGCACGAGGAGGCCAAGAAGAACGCCGAGGTCATCAAGCAGAAGAAACTGCTGGAGGTCAAGGAGAAGTTCCTCAACAAAAAAGCTGAGCTGGAGAAGGAAGTGCAGCAGCGCAACCAACAGATACAGCAGGGCGAGAACCGCCTGAAACAGCGCGAAATCAGCCTGAATCAACGTCAGGACGAACTCACCCGCCGCAAAGGTGAGCAAGAGAACGAGCGCAAACGCCTGGATCAGCAGCAGGCTCTCCTTGCCAAGAAAGAAGAGGAGCTGAGCCAGCGTCTGGAAAGCCTCATCACTCAGGAGCGCACACAACTGGAGAAAATCAGCGGTCTCACCGCAGAAGAGGCCAAGGAACGCTTGGTGGAAACGCTGAAGGATGAAGCTAAGACTGCCGCTGCCAGCTATATCAACGAGATCATGGACGATGCCAAGATGACGGCCAACAAGGAAGCCAAGCGCATTGTCATTCAGACGATTCAACGCGTGGCCACCGAGGCTGCCGTAGAGAACAGCGTCACCGTGTTCCACATCGACAACGACGACGTGAAAGGTCGCGTCATCGGTCGCGAAGGACGTAATATCCGCGCATTGGAAGCTGCCACCGGTACGGAAATTGTGGTTGACGATACGCCCGAAGCCATCGTCATCAGTGGTTTCGACCCCGTGCGCCGCGAGATTGCACGTCTGGCCCTGCATCAACTGGTAGCTGACGGCCGTATTCACCCCGCCCGCATCGAGGAAGTGGTAGCCAAGGTGAAGAAGCAGGTGGATGAGGAAATCATGGAAGTGGGCAAGCGCACCGCCATCGACTTGGGCGTGCACGGCCTGCACCCCGAGCTCATCCGCATCGTAGGTAAGATGAAATACCGATCCAGCTACGGCCAGAACCTGCTGCAGCACGCACGCGAAACAGCCAACCTCTGTGCCGTCATGGCTTCAGAGCTGGGCTTGAACGCTAAGAAAGCCAAGCGTGCCGGTCTGCTCCATGATATCGGCAAAGTCCCCGACGAGGAACCCGATCTGCCACACGCCATCTATGGTGCTAAGCTAGCCGAGAAGTACAAGGAGAAGCCCGATATCTGCAACGCCATCGGCGCCCACCACGAGGAGATGGAGATGACCTCCCTCATCGCTCCCATCGTGCAGGTCTGCGACGCCATCAGCGGTGCCCGTCCCGGTGCTCGCCGCGAAATTGCCGAGGCTTACATCAAGCGCCTGAAGGATCTGGAGAATATCGCCATGAGCTACCCGGGTGTTACCAAGACTTATGCCATTCAAGCCGGTCGCGAGCTTCGTGTCATCGTCGGTGCCGACAAGATTGACGACAAGCAGATTGAGACGCTCAGCACGGACATCGCCACAAAGATCCAGAACGAGATGACCTATCCCGGTCAAGTCAAGATTACCGTCATCCGCGAAACCCGCGCTGTCAGCTACGCTAAGTAACTTAAAATTATAAAAGACAAAAAGAAGAATCCCGCCGATTGGTGGGATTCTTCTTTTTGTCTTTTACTCTTCCGAGAGCAATCGCATGAGAGCTTCCTTACGGTGAACGATGCTAAAGGCAATGACGAAGAATAGCATATAAAGCGTCACGTCAATAAAGAAGATTATCGTCAGAGGAACCTGCATTTCATCCAACAACAGATTACCCAGAATGAAAGCCACGATCATTCCGAGAATGACCCACAGCGACTGATGCATTGTCAGTCCACAGCGCATCAGGACATGATGCACATGGCGCTGGTCAGCATGGAACATCGGCTCGCCCGACAACACGCGCGTCAAAGCCACACGAATCAGGTCAAAGACAGGCACGATGAACAGGGAATACGGAATCAGAATAGGACAAATCTCAGTATAAATGTCCTTTTCTGTGAACATCATATACTTGATAGCCAAATACGACAGCACATAACCGAGGATGAGACTGCCTGCATCACCCATGAAAATTTTCATTCCTCCGACCTTGCCGAAGACGTTGAAACAGAAAAATGTGAGCACAGAGCCCAGCAAGGCTGCCGAGAGAATTATAAACACGACAACGCGCAAGTCCAAGAACAAATAGACAAGTACAGCCAAGCTGATGATAGAAAAGCCCGAGGCAAGGCCGTCAATACCGTCAATCAGGTTGACAGCATTCACAATGGTCATAATCACCAACACCGTCAGCGGGTACGACAACCACAGTGGCAGCCCATAGAGGCCGAAGAAACCATAAAGGTTGTCCAATAACAAGTTACAGGCCGGCAGCATCGCCGAGCCAGCCGCAAGAATCACGAACTTCAGGTTTGCCGACAAATCCAACAGATCATCCAGGATACCCACCAAATAAACTATCGTGGCACCAAACACCATCAGTACCGAGGTAATCTGAAACTCTGGAGGAACCGTTGTGCGCGCATAAAACGCCAACAGCGTGACCAGTCCTCCCATCGCCATGGCTGGCAGAAAAGCCAAGCCCCCCAAACGCGGCACGGCCACGCGATGCACCTTGCGCTGATTGGGTTGATCATAATAGCCATACTTCCGACAGAATGCGATAATCAGCGGAATTATAATCGCCGTTACCACCAGTCCCGTCAGAAATGCCAGCAATATGTAAATGCCATAAGATGACATTCTGATTTATAATAGTACTATCTATTCATATAACGAGAATACACCTCTTTTTATTATTTTTATTAATAGAAAAAATCATCGAGCCGTCCATGTGAAACACATCTCTTAGGTCACATAGCATTTACCATGATGGTAAAACGATTTACCATCAATGGTAAACACCATAAGACCCGAGTGAAAACTATCAATGAATAATGAATAATGAAAAATGAAGATTTCATCAATCATCAGTCATCAATCATCAGTCATAGCCATATCATCGTCATTATCGCCATTATTATCGCCACTAACCCAACACTCAGAATACGAGCAAGATACACCGTGTTAATGGCGATATGGCGATATTTTTTTGCAAAAATTGCATAGTAAAAGATGAATCATCATTCGATGCCATATAACGTAAAACAAGTCTTTTTATTACATAAATCCATACTTTTTAATCAAAAACAAAAAGGATTCTAAAATTTATTGTATCTTTGCACATAGAAATACAACCATCCTGCTTTTATGCACGAAGAACTTGTTTCAATCATCATGCCTTCGTTCAATGCTGCCCAATACATTGCAGACAGCATTGACAGTATCATAACACAGACCTATCAAAACTGGGAACTACTGATTACAGATGACTGCTCAGCAGATGACACTCCATCCATACTGAAAGATTATGCAGCTCGCGATGCTCGCATTCGCATCTTCTTATTTGACAAGAATCAAGGCTCGGGAGCTACCCGAAACAAGTGTATAGAGGAATCACGAGGCCGTTATATAGCTTTCTGCGACAGTGATGACCGCTGGTTACCAGAGAAACTGGAAAAACAAGTCGCTTTTATGCAGCAACACAACTATGCGTTCACATTTGCCAGCTATTACACCTGCGATGAAACAGGCCAAATAAATGGCATCGTGATGGCACCATCCAAGCAGACGCTCATAAATACTAAGCGAGATGATAAAATCGGCTTTCTCACAGCTATCTATGATACAGCACATTGTCCTAAAATGATGATGCCACTCCAACGCAAGCGTCAAGACTGGGCCTATGTACTAATGATTCACCAACAGGTCGGAAATGCCTACTCCCTTTCAGAGCCACTTGGAATTTACCGCCTACACCAAAACAGTATTTCTCATAACAAGTGGTCATTAGTGAAGTACAACGCCGCCGTCTATCGTGAAGTGTTCGGCTATTCCAAACTGAGGTCCTATACCTATCTCTTCACATTTTTCCTGCCCACCTATTTTGTCAAACGCGTCAGGAATGTCATCAACGGCCGCCGCTATCGCCATCTGTGGAAAGACTTCTCCAAAAGCTTATGAGATATCTCGCCATTCTCCTTCTGACATCTTACCTCTTTCATCTCCCCCTCTCCTCCCAACCCACCACCTGCATTTGGGACATGAAGGAAATGGACACGTTGGCAATGAAGCCTACATCACAGGCATACAAGGCTCTCGTCAAGAAAGCTGATGACTTGGTTGGGCAAGAACCCATTTCCGTGACAGACAAAAGCATTTGTATCTCTGGCGACATGCACAACTACGAAAGTTTGGCAACATACTATTGGCCCGACCCCAATAACCCTCAAGGACAATATATTTCCAAAGATGGTCAGACAAATCCTGAAACAAATCGATACGATTTTCCACGGTTGCTAAAGCTCAATGAGATTTGTACTTATTTAGGAAGAGCTTTCTATATTACCAGAGACATCAAGTATCACGCAGCCCTCTGCAATTATTTGGATGCATGGTTTGTATCAAAGTCAACAAGGATGAACCCTAGTATGGAATATAGTCAGTTCATTCCGCGATTCAATGAAAACAAAGGTATGCCAGGGGGGGTATTAGATGCGTATCGGTTTGTTGATGTCATAGAGAGCATTATGCTTGTTGATCAAATTAAATCCATTGGATGGCTACGTAGGAAAAAACTAAAGAAATGGTTCGGAGACCTTGCTGAGTGGATGATCGATAGCCCCAATGGACAGAAGGCGAGTAAAAAACTCAACAATCATGCCATTGCGTATTATGGAACATTGTTAGAGATAGCGTTGTTCACGAATGACCGTCTTTTGCAGCAGAAAGCTATAGATGGATTCATCCTGAATGTTGACAAGCAGATAGAAAAGAATGGAAAAATGCCTCAAGAGTTGTCAAGGACCAAGGCTTTCACCTATTCTATTTTCAACCTATCACACATTATTGATTGCTACGCAATGGCGAAGAACAGCGGAATAGAGATACCTGATACCACAAAAAAAAGAATACAGGATGCCGCCATTTACCTATCATCTTTTGTTGGGAAGAAAGAATCATTCCCATACAAAGAGATAGGACAGTGGGAGAGCCAAGAGAAAAACCTGGATAGGGTTTTGCGTCGAATGGTTCAATTAGAGCTGCGGAAGTAATGTTAAGCCATTTCTGAAATAAGTATAGAAATAACTTTTTCTGGTACATAGCGCTGCGCTTCCTGTAGGCATTTAGGGCGCATTGATTCAACAACATTCGGATTATTTGAAAGATACAGAAGTATATCCGTCAGAGCTGGCAGCGAATTCATCGGATATATGAAACCCGTTTCTCCATCACGAAGTATTTCTTTGATACTTGCACAATCGCTTGCTATTGTCGGAAGGCCAGCAGAAAAGGCATCAATAACTGTACCTGGAAAGCCTTCTGTTGGGAAGTGTGTCGGAAAGAGCATGACGAAATACTCTTTCAAGACTACAGAACTCTGCTTGTAATCAACAACACCTTTATAACAAATCTCCGCGGGCTGATTTCGCATAAGATCCTCGAACCATTGTTCTTGCCCCGGTTCAACCATGCCGTAGATATTCAAGGTATATCGGATAATCCCTAATCGTCTGTTACACTCTACAACAGCGTTTATTGCATCCTCTATGCCTTTTTCCTTCATGACACGCGAAAACGTACATACCTTGAGTACAGGAGGCACAGAGGCTGGAAGTTCATTCGTCTGTAAAATGTTAAGACGCTTAAAGTTCGGCATCACCTTCACATTATTAACACCAAGACCAGAAAGATCCCCCTTCATCTTATTTGTCTCAACATATATTTTTGTAAGGCTTTTACATGTGAACTTCAAGAGCGGATGCTTTTTCATATATGAAGGAAGCCATCCTCCAATGACAACATAGTGAATGCGTCGATGAAAGAACAAGTTCAGTAATGACAGAACTGGAACGATGACCAAAACTCCCTTATAGGCCGGAAGAATAATGATATTGGAATAATTTCTCATCAACCTGAACAGCACGAAAGGAAGCCGCAGTAGAAAACGAAAGCCCCCCACAGTGTCTTCCATATCAACATTTTCATCTCCAAGGGAACGCTTCAACTCGATGGCGATGAACTGTGTTTTGATGGTCTGCCCATTGCTTTTGTTCATTCCAAATGCAAAATGACCCAATACAACGACCTTTTTCATCCTTGCTATCCTATCGCGTCCCTAATAGCTTGAATATAGCCGTGCCCGAACTTTTGATCAGGTTCGACATAATTGCATTCTCCCCATTCGTTCCATGCTTTGAGAAATAGTATTTGATGCTCTGGGGATTTCGCTTTTATCAATTGCAGAGCATCTTCGATGGTCCTCTGGAACTTCTTTGGTGTGCTGTCCACTAATGGATTCGTCTGCACTCCTGCACGGGGGGTTCTATCCCATTGCGGCATCAAAGTAGGATAAACATTCTCCCATGCATCTTCCTCCACATAATAGTGCTGCATTGTCTTTGAATAGTCTGAGCGGAAAACAATGGGCAGAGGGGTGTTGTTGTTCAAAAAGGACGATATGACCGTGCGCAGGCGGCCTTTGCAAAGCGTCTGAGCACGATACATGCCTGAGGAGAGGACAGCATCGAAGCCCATGTTCAAAATCTCATGGTACACACTACCTGATTCATTCACGTCCCAATATGTCATTTTACCTTCTGCATTGCGGACAGTCTTACGAACATTTTCGGTGTATCCTACGAAATGAATATCCACCAATCCATTTTCCCGAGCCATCTTTCGCCACAATTCTATAAAGCGTTCTATATCCGGGAACTTACGCGGTGCCCAAATGCCAAAAAGCGGCTTGCCGTCCACCTTAATATACCTTGAATCCTTAAAAGCCGGGAGTAAGGTCTTGAAGTGCTCTATATGATCATCAAAATCATAATGCATTTTCATAATCATAGAATCACGACGTAAACTGCTACCCTTCTTCCACGTCTTGTTTGTCCAATCATGATTTGCCCAACAGAGGCAAAAAGGAAGGTCTGGTTTCCCGCTGGCTAGCACTTCATTGAAAGGCCGTTCCAGCAATTGCTTACCATTACCAAACCAATAATGATAGTAACAGAAGCCCTCAATGCCAGCTTCGCGTGCCAACGATGCCTGCTGCTCGCGCACCTCCGGCAGGCGTAAATCATAAAAACCGAGGTCTGCAGGGATGCGAGGCTGATAGTGACCACGGAACAACGGACGTGCCTTCACGACGTTATTCCATTCTGTGAAGCCTGGCCCCCACCATTCGTCGTTCTCGGGGATGGGGTGGTACTGCGGAAGGTAAAGTGCGATGACTCTTGCTTTCATAGTTGTGAATATATCTTCGGTGATGCAATTTGCTTGATAACTCGTGCCGGAACTCCAACTGCCATGGAATAGGCAGGTATGTCATGCGTTACGACGCTGTTGGCTCCGATGACAGCTCCGTCTCCTATAGTAACTCCAGGCATCACGCAAACGTTGTTGCCCAACCATACGTTATTGCCGATAGTAACAGGCCCCTTGGAATGCAGAGACCGTTCCGTGGGTGGTAAAGATTGCTGTGCGTAGGTGGTGCTTCCGTGTATGTTATCTGTGATGAGAATATTTGTACCTGTGAGCAGGTGGTTACCAATCGTTATTCGGTCTATGGCTGTGATATGGGCATCCTTACGGATGGTGCAGTACTGGCCGATTTCTATGCAGGGTGAGTAACAGCTTCCCAGGTGTGTGTCCCAGGCTGTAAGTTGAATACCCTTTTCTAACACCGTGGATCTACCTACGGAGATGTACTGAAGCCCCTGTAATTTCAGGGCGCTGCACTTGAGCACAGAGTTCTCACCCCACGCGGAAAAACGACGGGCATAGAAACCAGTATAGACTTGGTCACGAAATGTTCTATACCAAATCCCAAAGTTCTTAGGGATTATGTAGGAAAACAGAATTCCAAGGGCGTATGGTATCTTTTTAGCAAGCATGGTTACCTAGGATTTCACTATAGAATTGAAACACTTGATTTGATGTAGATTCCGTTGTGTAGAGCTGATTTACAACGAGAAAAGAACGCTCGGTCATTTCCTCATAGGTGTCTGGCATAGACGAAGAGACATCAAGCAAGTGTCTGGCCAGCTGATCCACGGTACGGAAACGCAAGGCTATTTCACGCCCTGTGAGTTGGACGCCATTGTCTAATTGTTCCTTGCTTCCTGCCGTATCATGTGCTATGACTAGACATCTGTTGAACATGGCTTCAGGCATACACAGACCAAATCCCTCGTGGCGTGAGGGAACAATAAGTGCGCGTGCATCCGCCATCAGTTGTTCAATATCCGAACGTTCCCCTAAGAGCGAAACCTTAGCTTCGAGGTGGTGGTCAATGATGTAATGATGGATTTTGTTCATGAAGTCAGCTTGTGGGTTCCCGCCCGCCACTTGCAAAGGTAGTAGGTCGTGACCGTTGTTCTGACACTGGGCATAGGCTTCGAGTAGGATATCCAGTCCCTTTGTGTATTCCAGACGCCCTGCATAGAGCAGATAGTTACCGAATTTCTGAGTGGGAGCAGCAGGCAGACTCGGACGGATACCATCATAGATGACACGTGAGCGCGATGAATTCTCAAGCCCATGGTGTCGCTGGATTCCTCGAGTGATGCAAATGGAATAGGATGATTCCAGTTGCTTCCGAAAGTGTTGTTTGGTGGGAAAATAGTGCATTCCAAAGTCCAAGTCGGCGTACTCGCGGATATGATAGATATGTGGGATGCCCAATTTGCTCGAAGCGTAGAATCCCAAGTCAACGACTCCTACATTGGTATGGATGATATCAATGTTGCGCCGACTTATTTCGCGGCAGACTCGATTCCGCGCCTGTCTGATAACATATATGCGAGCTATCAGACGCGGAATGAACATAAGTAGCTCTTTCCAGTTCCGGCAATAAGGGTAAGTGTTAGAGCGAAATATTGTTGCATAGCAATCTATACCCTTAGAAGATAATTCCTGATATAAGCCATCTTTATCTGGCATTACCACAAACGGTTCTATGCCACGTTCCATCAGTCCTTGAAGCAAGGTCCGGAAGGCTTTTGTAGCGCCACCGGTAGCGAGTGTTGAGTTGAGAATATAGGCTACTTTCATATTCGAGGGGTGGGGAAAGGTTTACAGCCATGTGTGGCCAATCGTCTTTTCTCGTTTCCGTGAGTCACGGATTTGGAATGAGTAAAAAAACAGCCATCCCATTTCAAAGAGCCATGCTCCTGGTATATATCGATGCTGAACCAAATCTTGAGCATAACACCGGAATAGCACTTGGAGCCAACGCAAGCAGATCTTGGGGAAAGTAAAATTAATATTTGCTGTTTCGAGAACCAAGTCACGACGCAGTCGCCTGCGATTAAAAGCCTGCATATTACCTTGAAGCAGACGGTCATGATACATCCATGCCTTGGGTACGAGAATAGTCTTTATACCATGATAAACGAGACGGTGATAATAGTTATTGTCCTCACTATAATGGAAGAACAGAGGGTTAAAACCACCTATCTTACGAATTAAGGCTACTGGCATCAGCCAGCAGGCGGCACAAATCTCACCCGTCTCATAGTATGGAGCCAGCGTATGTCGGATGAGAAGGTCGTCATTCATGTAATTACGTGCATTCCGCAGAGAGTAACGGAACATCTCATCAATATGGGTTCCATCCCCGTTGAGGTGCAAGGGAGACAAGAGCGACTCACCATCACTGACCGCCAACATTTTCTCCAATGCATCAGGCGCCAGAGCTGCATCCTGATTAAGCAAAAGCACATAGTCTGCCTCGTGCTCCAATGCATAACGAATGCCCACGTTGTTGGCTTGTCCAAAACCAAGGTTACGCTCTTGTGGTAGCCACACAGCATCAGGGTAGGCGGCGGGAACATAATCGCGGGTACCGTCTTTAGAGCCATTGTCAATGATGACTGGTACTATAAGCTCAGTACTTTCTGCAAGGCTCTTCATGCAACGGTCAATCCACCCACGATGCATGGCATTATATGTGACAATGATGGCAAATGTTTTCATGATTCACTCTGTTGATTGTTCCCGCCCCAGACAAACCGGTAACGAGAGAGGATATAAAGCATTCCAACAAATACATATTGTAGTCCTATCGCAATACCATGGAATCTGTAATAGAAAATACCGAAAATGGGAGTAGTGGCAAAGATGAAAAGAAACAGCACCTCTGTTATCTCATACTCCTTACGATTATAGTATTTTATCAGCAACGTGCAAATAAGTCCAAAAAGGGTTGCATAAACAGTACAGCCGACGAGACCAATATCTATTAACCAGGATCCGACGTGGGTGGCAAAGACACCTATGAAAAAGCCCTCTTTGGCCGATCGTTCTTCTTTCAACTCACCGTAATCGGAGTGAAAGAAGATATGTGAGATAACAGGGAATTCACGCTGGGGATAAATCAAGTTGGGGTCTGCATTATCGTAAAAATAGCAGAAATTGAGATAGGACTGACCTGCATATTGCAAAATACTACCTGATGTACCCTCTTCGCGATCTTCGAACCGTTCTGTCGATACGGCTGTAAGATATACCAGCGAAAGACCGACGAAAGGAATCCCCCCAATAAGCAATAATCGCTTCAGTGAGGCTGTCAGCATATTCCGGAAAAAAACAATGCAATAGAGGAACATCTGACCATAAAAAATCAACTCAGCCCTATCAACAGACTGAATGGCTTTAACGGGACCACTTAGCGATATGAAAAGAAGCGGGACTGTAAGCCATAGAGAACGCTTCTCCATACATGAATAATAGAAGAACAACGGCAAAGCCAGTATCGTAGAGGGATTCATATAGTTGAAGTACCTCAGTACTCCAGGCAATGACTCCAATTTAATATCTGCCAAAGACATATCGCCCCCATAATGACTTTCTCGCACAGCTCTTAAATCCCCATTAAGTATATCCATCGTTGAATCTACGACAAGATAGAGGTTCAGCAATGCCTGAAAGAACAAGATGGCAACAAAACCGTAAATAATCAGAGGATGGCTGTTAGTGATACGTGTTATTTTTTCCGTTCGGATGAATGAGAATGGCAAAATGGTGATTGTTAGCAAAAAACAATACAGAAATGTTGGCACCACACCTAAGTCAGGTTCCCAGCCATAAAAAAGGATACCACCACCATCCAACATATTTGCCTGCACCAAAATGATAGCACAAAACGATGTCAATGTATAAAGCGAACACATATAGACGCTTACGTCAAATGTCCGATGACGCCGCCACAGGTATGCCGTCAGGGATAGGAAATATATGAAAGGCAGGATGTACATAGAAGACTATCTGCTCATAAGAGTTTTCATGAAACGGTTAAAACATTCTTTTGCTTTCTCATGTGCCATATCACGTTTCGGCCGTGTGTGCCCGACTCGCCTCAGCAAAACCGCCACTTCATCTGCACAATTTGAAGCTGCCTCCTCACTGGTGAACGCCCGAGTGATATCCACCATGTTACCTGCAAGATGAAGTTCATCCAGGAGACCAGCAATCTTGTGCTCATAGTTTAAGGCTACAAATGGCACTTCATTATTGATAGAGAATACAATGGTATGGTATCGAGCACCGATAACACACTGAGCCCTGGAAATAATAGTCTGCTGGATATCTGAGCCGAAAGTATCCGGCACGACAAAAATATCATCACCACCGTCTTGCTTTTGCAACTGTCGGAAGTACCTATAATCCGACTTGCTGTCAGGTAAATTACATAGTTGAGGAAGCATAACAATCTGATGGCCGGGATATTCAGATCGTAGCTGACTGAGTATCTTCAGATAAAAACCACGGATAAGCTCTGGCGAAACATTGCGGTATGCATAGTGCCATACTAATTCATTGGGAACGAACACGACATAATTCGCCTGGAGCCCGCCAAACACTGTTTTGTCAATCTCGACCCGTGGCTGCTCAAGAAAAGCCGTGTCAACAGATGAAACGAAGGGGATACCCATCTGGGTTGCTATACTCTGAGATTTCCTGTCACGGAGAGACAGGAAGCAAAAAGATCTCAGCAAACTTGTAGAAATACTCTTAAAGCGCCGGTTCAGGAATGTCTTTTCTGGAAATGGACCAATAGAACGGGAATAATATGCTACAGGTTTATGCATCATATAGGCCAACTGTAACAGGTATAAATGTTGCCAATTTTGAAAACCGCCCATGCATATACCACCCGGTGCACATACAACAAGATCCGCACGATGATAATAAGGGAGTAGCCGGTGAAGAATAGGATGAATGAGAGTGCCACAGCGGACAAGCTTCAGTTTCATGAGAACCTTCGCAATCTTATCTGCCATCAGATTGTGAGGAAAGACAAATCGGATATACTCATTACATGGATTGTTTACAGCCATCTCAGAGATCCCATTGACATAATCTGCAAAAGACAGTATCGTCACATGAGTTTTTGGCAAAAACGCATTCAGTTCACGGACAAGAGCGCGGTGAGCGGACTCATCGCCTCGATTGCCTACTGGCTGGTTGATGATAAGTATTTCTTTTGGAATCATGATTCTGTACTCAATCGTGATATAAGTTTGTTGTTTCTATGGGCTGTCGCGTAGATACCGCCACCTTCATCTCATCCATCATCACACCAGTGCCGATAATCACAATCATCACCTCATTCTCAGGAATGCTGAAACGACGCTGCATACCGAGTAACCTGTCGTTCATGAAACCGCAGGACAAAGGGATGGCACCGAGTCCCACATAGTGAAGGGCATTGATAAGATTCTGGGCATACAGTCCACCATCTATATAACATTGAAATGGCTCATGTCCAAGGAACCCCTTCATGTCTGCCGTGACCACGATACAACAATGTATATCGTCGCAAAAGCCGTTGCAACCGCCTTGCATCCGCAGCAACTCGTGGGAGTCGTTGCCGAAAAACACATGAGTGTGCCAAGCCTGACGGTTGCAGGCCGACGGCGTGCGTGACGCCAGTCTCAAAGCCTCTTCCAACAAATCTTTCGAAGGTAACTCGTCCTTGAAGTAACGGATGGAATGACGGCTGTAGAGCAATGATTCATAGTCGCCACGCGCTTTCTCTTTCAGAGTCTGCGCTTTCATCATCTCTATGCCAGCAGGTGCTTCCAGGCTCTCTTGTGCTACCCCCACCTCATCGCATAGTTGTCGGAAAGCACGCTCAATCTCGGGAATCTGTACACCATCTTTTTTCTGATAAGCAATATACTCCTTGATTGTCGATAATGGATACATGAGGAAAAGACGATCCTCAGAACCATATAATCGATGATAGCGTCCAAGGCGTTCTATCAGCGCTGAAACCTTGGCCTGGCCGAAACCCTTCCTCGTATTGCGCATCGACATTCCTTTTTCAATAATATGATTCTCGCGTAGTAACGTATATTGCATCTTTTGCCGGTCACGGTCCGTGCCGATACTGGCATTATAGCGGCATAGGCGCCGCCAATAAGAGTACATCTCCAAAAGCAAACGTATGGAAAGCGGAAGCCGCTCATTGAGCTTTTTTATGATACCTTTCAGTGTCATCTTGCCAAAGATTTTATGTTACCCACGTCACGCCAACCAACAAGGAGAGCTTTCATCTGCATCCTGAATATATTCCTGTAGGCTGGTATGAGACCATTTGTCAGTGTCCCAGAAATGAGAATGGTAAATACTGCCACATAAGCAGCACCTGTTATACCATAGCGGGTGATGAAGAATAGGTTGAGGATGACACATGCCACCCCTCCCATAATATTCCTGACAGGGGCATATTTCTGTATTCCCTCAATAATGATAAGCTGGCCCGAAGTCTGTGACAAAGCATCACCTATCACCTTGAAGGAGAGTATTGAAAGGATGGCAGCTGCCTCTATGTATGTTTCTCCAAAAGTGAAATAGACAAGAGGATAGGCAAGCAGACTTGTCGCGATGGCTAGTAGCACGCAAGTGAACACCGTCACATTCATAAAGGTTCGAGATGTTCGCTGATAGCGTGCATAGTCTTTTTGTCGGATATCTACTAGAATCGGGCTGACTGTCTGAGACAAAATAGTAGGGATAAACACTAACATCTCTATAAAACGCACGGCAACAGAATAGATGCCCAAACTACCCTGATCTACCATTTTCCCGATCATAACCTGATCAATACGATTATAAATAATAATGGCTATGCCAGACAACAAAAGTGGGAACGACTGCTTAATTAGATAGACAGCTAGCTCCGAACTGAAGCGCCAAGCCCTGATGGGCCCTATTTTTCTAGAGTATGACAGCAAGTAGCCAGAAGCCAAAAGGACAGAGTCAAAAAGCAGCAGGCAGATAAAATATATCAACGGCAAGTTCAACATCACAAAACATAATTTAAGGATGATACCGATGATACTGCGTGAAATCTCCGTTTTAACGACGTACTCATTCCATACAATAGATGTAAAATGGTTCCGTGCTACCCAAGTAGTGTTCAGAATCATTGAAAAAGCATAAAGAACAATATATCCTCGTATCACGGAATCATCCTCAAAGAGGAAGACAAGGAGAATGATGGCTAAGAAAGCGACGATGGCAAAGAAAAGCCTCAGGCAGAAAACTGTACCGATGATTGTGTCCCTCTGTTCGATTGCTTTAGACTCCTCACGTATCTGAATCGAATCAAGCCCGAAATCCGCGAACACCTGAAATATCGCAATGATGCTGATAACATAATTCATAATGCCATACTGTTCCTTGCCAAGGAAACGGGCCACAATGATTCCAGCGATCAAGGCACCTGCCAAAGCGACAATCTTCCCCGTAATGGCCCACGCGATGTTCTTGAACACCTTTTTCTTCGTATCAGATATGCCTGTTCCTCCAAAAAACATATCAAGACATTTCTGTTAACTCCTTCAATCTGTCTTTGAACATGATATATCCCACAAGACCCATTGTTGATAATACTAACATACTGAAAACGAAAATCATCCTTTTGGGTCCCGATGGTTTCACTGGCACCGAAGCGTTCTGCAATGTCGTAAAAGCTGGCGTTCGCTCCTGCACCTTGGCCTTGGCAGCATCTAATTGTGTCCTTATCACGCTATAAGTATTGAACTTCATTTGCATCTCATTCTCCAATTCATCTCGCTGTGACTGCATGGCTTGCAGAATAACGCCACGATGAGCATCGCAAAACTGGCTGTAATTATGGAGTGCTTTTTGGTAATCAATATAGGTTTCAGCCGCCATTCGATCATAATACTCAACATCGTTACGTACCTTACTGGTGCGATAGTTGATGATAAAATTCTGTAGCCGAGCTCGAACGGAATCACATACAATAGCACATACTAAAGGGTCTTGTCCAGAGACGCTAATCGTAATCACATCCGTTTTCTTATCCACAGAACACCGAATAGCCTCACGCAAGGATTTCACAAGCATTTCCTCCTTACGAGACAGACGGAAGGGATTTAACTTGCCAGCTGAGCCGATAGGCTTCCGTTCCTCATCGGAGTCGAACGACTCTAAAAAACTTTTAATCCATCGCTTGGGCCATGACCAAATCGATACTTCCTGATGCGTCAACAGATAGGTCAGGAAATCCGTTTTCACCTCACCGTCAATAGTCTCCACAGGGATATCCAACAAGCCTACGATGAAGTCGTTGGAACTAACCACATCGGGATAGAGTAACGGGTAGATAGCATCGTTATTAGCCATATTGCCAATATTGATCCCAAAAGAGGATGCCAGATTACCTATGGATCCACCATTCGCCTCGCCATTTGTTTCCGGAGCTAACATCAATGAAGTCTCATAAATACGCGGCTGCGGGAAAATCCACACGCACGCCAAAACGAATGTGATGACCCACACTTTCAGGAAGAGTATCTTCTTATTCCATAGCTTCTTCGTCACTTCCCGAAGATCTATAACCTTTTCTTTCTTTTCTTCCATATCACTTCAGCAGGTTAATGAGTGCGACAATCATGGTGGTCAGGCTGGCAACGGAGGTACCGAGGACTGAAATCTCAGCAATCGTCATGCCTTCACGCACGGGTTTTGATGGAACAACAATCTCCATGCCAGGTTGCATATCCTTACCACTGGCATAACGCCCAAGCTTATTCACGGCACCGTTCATATAAATAGCATAGATACGTTTGCCACTGGCCTGCTTGGTAAGTCCGCCAGCACTGTTCAAGTAATCTGTAAGATTTGCTCCCTTGCGGTAATGAACAGAG
>Ga0310786_10000990_pt1 | contig 45381 bp, 24 predicted proteins | sample AusTroGonzalo_MG_FD_203881 | JGI IMG/M metagenome (GOLD analysis project Ga0310786, IMG submission 203881) | Bovine rumen microbial communities from tropical cattle in Woodstock, Queensland, Australia - Gonzalo_03 (v2) (version 2) | ecosystem: Host-associated > Mammals > Digestive system >...
AGAAACCTCCGTTGGCATAGTCGACCGTGGCATCGTTATAGGTGTTGCTCCAGATGCCCTTGATGGCGACGTTGGCTTTCTTGCCGCCTGTCATGGGCTTGTAGCCCAGACGGTCGAGATAGTTGTCTGCATCGGTCGTACTCCATGAAGTTCCACTCCATGAGCCTTGCAGCGACGAGCCGAGGTTCTCTGTCTGGCTATCGTCGCTGGTGTCGTAGTCGGAGCCTACCTCGTAGAGTACGGCCTTGGCCTTGTCCCAGCTACGCTGGTAGACGGCTGGGCTGAAGCGGTCGTAGCCTGCACCGAAGGTGACGTTCTCATAGTAGGTCGTATTCTGCTGCGCATCGCCCGTCGGTGCGTACCATTCGCCGGCGATGGTTCCCTGCAGGGCTGAGCCAAGCAGGTACCAGCGGTTCTGGTCGAGCTGATATTCCATCCAGGCATTGTTGTAGTTCAGCAGGTGGGCGTTCATCAGTTCGGCAGTGGGCTGGAAGGCAATCTCGTCGCAGCTGTTAATCTGGTACATCTCAGCGATGAGGTCGCCAGCACGTCCCTTGTCAGGATTGTCGCCGTAAGTGTCTTTCCAGATGCTATACTCCCTGGCCTGGATATCGTATTTCAGGATGTTTGTCCTCACCTGGTTTGATGTCGAGACCGTCTCTTCTTCCAGTGTACCTAAAGTGAAAAAGGTGGGGGTGTCGTACCTGGCGTTAGTGTTATCTTTGAGGTATTTTTTAGTTCCCACGTTCCACAGAGCGAACTTTCCTTCATGTGGTTCTAATTTCCACACAGCAAGACTGTCGCCGTCCTGACCTAAGGTGTGATTATGGTCAGTTCCTTCAAGGCCCAGGATAAAGCTGACGGAGCCATCATAAGGCTGAGAATTCAAATAGCCGGGACTACCCCAGACGGTGTACTCCTCTCCGGCAGGCGTCAGTAAGCGGAGAAGATACATATCACTCTTATTGGGAACACTCTCAAGCTTAAACTTGAAGCCAGAGTGCATATTTACATAGCCCGAAACCGTGCAATACAAGGCTGTCTCGTAACTGTCGTAGCCCAGGTTCTGAGCATCGGAACCGAACAGTATCTTGCCTACTGAATCGTTGATGATGGAGAATGGGTTAGCGGAGGCGTCGATGCCAAGAGCATCGATACTTTCGTACTTTGTGCCAACAGTATATTGTGAGGTGTATACCTCGTAGGTCTCACTCAGGTTGGGGAAGGGTGAGGCATCCAGCCTATCCTTGCCGTTGAGTGCATCAAACAGCACGGGCGCATCGCCCCATTCGTTGCTCTTCAGCAGGATGTGCGTGCAGTAAAGCGGTGCGAAGCCCTTGCGCAGCAGGCGGTCCTTTGGCGTACGGTAGTTCTGATAGTTGGACGTGTATTGATAGAGTTTCGACGTGTCAGGCAAGGCTGTACTGACGTAGAGTTCGTTGTTGTTCAGCCCGGAACCATCGGTGGTGATTTCCGAAGGCTCGTTTGTATTGCCATCGGCACGGCGCCAGTTCTGGTCGTTGTTCCAGTCGGTGTTGCCGGCGGCACCCGTCCATACCTCGTAGTCGGGAACAATCTTCAAGTGGAGAAGTACCGTACCGTCACATGTGTTGGTGCCCGGCGCCTCCTTGAAGGGCAGGCTGAGCGTATAGTTATAGCCCTCGCGCACCTCGAAGTTGTTTGTGAAGTAGACGCACAGGCGGTTCATGTCTTTTTCGTTCAATTGGCTGTTCGCCTCCTTGCTCGTGTCGATAGCATTGAGTTGTGCAATCTTTCCGACAATAGGCAGCGCGCCAATCGGTTTGTTCTGACTATCGACAGCTTTCATCGACGTGTAGATGGCCTGGTCCCATGTCGGGTCGTCGGTAGAAGCCAAGTAGATATTGTCGTCGTCAGACTTCTGAATAACCAGGGTCGATTCCTCCGTCCGTACCTTGGCATCGCGGAGAGGAAGCCAGAGGTATTTATTTGAGCTGGTGTCCCATGCTTCTGTCGGATCGCTGGGAGAACCATGCTTCACCTTCTCAAACTGCGCCTTCTTGGCCAGACGGACGCTGAGGGTGAGATTGCCCTCTGGATAATTGTAAGCAGAGAATCCGTTCTCGTTAGGCACGAAGCCGGTTTTCAGGCCGGGTGCTTTGTTGCCCACCTTCATGCGCAGGCCTTGTGGCTCATCACAGTAGTAGGTTGCCGAACTTGATACTTGAGAATTGGTAAAGGCCTCATCCTTAATGGGACATACCACCATATAGAAATAGGGATTATCGCCAGATACCTTCTGTGCTGGGATGCTGATGGACTTCTGGTGGAGCACCAGCTGTCCCTTGTTCACCAATTCCTGCAGATAGTAGATCATCTCCCTCGTGAGATAGGGCGTTGTCGTCATCTGTTCTTTGACACCGTCGATTGAGGTGACACCGGGATAGTAGTGGCGGAAGGCATAGAGCGCCTGATCGAGCTTCACCGTTCCGGCAGAATTGGTCTCGCTGTGGTAGTTCGCCAGCGTGGCAATCTTGTTGTCAGACCCTAACCACCAGTCGAAGTTAAGGTCGGTCAAGGGCACCTCCACGCCTGCCGAGGTAAAGCCCTTCAGGTCGACGAGCAGCGTAGGAATCTTTCCTTCACAGAACGCGTAGCTGTTAGTAATGTCGGGCGACTCCATGCTCAGTATCTTGTAGGGCGGCTCTATCAGGAACGTGCTGGCCTTACTACAATTCGAGCAGATGTTGAAGGCATCATAGACACCATCGAAACTGGTGATATAGGTATTAGAAGGAACGATATAGTATTCGGTGTTAGTCATCCACGGTAGCTGCGGATAGTTGCCGTTCAGGATAATATAGTCCACACCGTCCTCAGTGGCTCTATAGACAGCACTGGACTTGTTGACGGCATTGGCAAACGAATATAATGGCTGAATACTATCTGTAGCAAACGTTTTGTGCCATTTGAAATACAGTATGCCAGCTCCCAAATTAGCTGAGGGATTATCCGATTTCCAAATGTTTGTATTATTACCACTCCTCAGGAGAGCCGCATTGAAGGCGTTCTGATAATGCTCGTTACTTCCGTCAATCTCGTTGTCGTAATAGCCTGTCTCCACTCGTTCTGCCATCTCGCTCAGCGAAACGTTCGTCTCTCCTAATTCTTCTCTTAACGTTGTGAGGAATTTGTCTTTTTCCAAGAATACCAGTCCCAAATAGGGAGTATTCGTCGCAGTGACTGATGACGAACTTTCTTTCTTGATGACAGAGGATAAGAGCTTGTTGTAGTCCACCTTCAGCTTCAGCAGCTGCATGTCGTACACGATGTTGTTGTTTGCGTCCCTCTTGACACAAAGCGGCGTGTTGATATCAGGAATCACCTCAGGCACAATGGTATAGACCTCAACGTTGTCCAGCATGAAGTCACCACCGTTAGAGCTGACGCAGTTGTTGTTCACCTCCAGCCAGTAGCGCTCGTACTTCTTGTCGGTAGAGAACTCGAAGTAGAACTGTTGCCACACTACGTGGGTGGCTCCGTTTCCGTTACCGTCAATACCAGCATTACCAACAGTACCTTCTACATTTGTTTGTGTTGCTCCTGGCATCTCATAGCCATTGTCCAGCTCATAGATCTGACCCGGGCAGAAACGGTAGATGGTATTGGTCTTGCCATTTTTGTCCTCACCCTTCACCGTCAGCGTGATACTGCCGGGACAGCGGGTGTCACCCTGTATCTTGTTGGAGCCGCTAATCCAACCTGTACACATCAACTGGTCGTTGGGACAGAATTCTCCTTCGAACTCCATAGCGCAGATATCACCCGGCTGTTCAGAGGCATCAATATAGAGGAAGGCTTTCTGCATACCTGAGTCAGCAGGCAAGTCATAACCGTATATGGTATCGTCGGCAGGCAAAATAGTCCTTTGGTTACCGTAATGGGTTTCCATAGTTGTCACCAATGCGTATGAACCCCAATTACAATAGTCGCCGTCAAACGAATAGTTGGTATGGCCGAAGGTCAGAGGCACAGGGCTGGAGTTGGCAATGGTGCCGCCTGCAGCATGATTTCCTCCGTGATGGCGCGTAATGCTATCACTGGGGAAATGATAGACAGCATCCACGCTATCACCACCTATGACCATCTTTTTGGGGAAGTCGAAAGACACTTTTGCGATAGGCAGTCCTGCCTTCTTTCGTAGTTCCTTCGGGTCACGAAAGGTATTCTTCACCGAATCAACACCATTGGCATAATGGGTACCGTTCTTGATTGTCGTCCACGGACGAGTAGCCATGTTCGCATCGAAGATAAGGGTGTATTGTGCCAATTGGTATCTTTGTCCGCCGTTGTTTACATATACATTGAGGTAGACAGGCTGATCGACCTTGTCATCTGCGATTTTTCCGCTAGACGGATACCTGAACACTACAAATCGGCTGTTGCCATATTCCGTCTTGGGCGAAGGCGACAGCTTGTCGTAGAAATAGAAGCCCTGATAATCTTCATCGTTTCCGTCGCTTGCATCTTCGCTGTTCAAATTGATATTGGGATTATAGCCTCCCAAACGGATTCCAACCCCCTTCGGATCGTATATCTCCACCTCAATCTTACCATCGCTATCGCTGTTGACGGCTGACACCAAGTGCTCGTCAAGGAAATTGCCGAGCTGCTCGTTGGTCATGGTTCCATAATTAGAAGTAATATAGGTCGTATCTATAATAGCATCGCCTTTATCATTGGTCATGGGCTTGCCATTTCCGTCTTTCTTGATGAAGTTCGGATTGTCGTACACCCAATAGTCGGAGAAGATATGGCGCACACCGAGGAACTCTCCGCGGTAGCCCACCTTCTTGAACTTCGTGTAGGGCACCTGCGTTCTGCCAAAGTGGAACTCCTTTGCCTCCAACCACTTGTCGCCACCCTCAGGGCAAGCCGTCAGGTTAGTGGCCATCTCCTTCGCATCGCGCATATAGAAGAGGTATCGCATGGTGAGCGACGGCTCCTTCAGGTCGCCAGCCATATGGTCGGGGCTATTCTGATACTCCATATCACTATAACGTGACACGTCAACACCCACCGTGAAGCGCTGTCCGTCGGAGTTGGTGAAGTTGAAGCGGCGCTGCTCGTTACGTGCCATACCGCCATCAGGAATAGCTTTGTACGTTCCGTTTTCGTATGTTCTCCAGTCAAGCTTCTGACCAGTCACCATACCGTTTTTATAGAGGAAGTACTGCACGTCACCGTCGTCGCGGGTGTCCAGGCTGACGTGGTCCTTCAGGTTGTCAAGGTCCATACCCGTGCCGCTTGCGCCTGTATCCACCTCATCATAGTTGTAGAACCGCTGGAAGAAGATGTGGTCGTTGTTGCGGTTCAGCACCGTGGGGAATTCTATCACCCTCGAATTGCCCTTCTTCACGTAGTGGGTAATCTCGAAGTGGTTCACCTTCTGCGTAAACCCGTCCAGGTCGCCAGTAAGGTTTCTCCATTCTGAGTCTATATCCGTCGACAGTCCCTGGCGTTTCAGTCCTTTCTGGTCGGTTATCACGTTCTTGTCAGCGTATGTCCTCAGGAACGACTCCCTGTGCCTCACGTAGTGGTCGACAACAATCTCCTTTTCAACGACTTCAGCCGGCAGGAACCATTTCAAGGCAAAGTCCGTGTAGAACTTCTCGTTGGCGTATCTCTCTGCATCCGTCGGGTCATTGGGGGCGGTCACCTGGCCAACGCCTTTGAGGTAACTACCGTTATTGGGGTTCTTTAAACGGAAGAACGAGTAGTCGTCCACCTGTTCCAACTGCCACAAGATACGTTCATCCTCATCTTCTGAGTAATCCGAAGTTGACCCGCCATAATTGATCATCTCCCGTTTTTGAACAAGATAGCACTCTGTGATGGTTATTGGGTCATTCTGGTTCGCATTGTTGAAAATAGTAAATGCGACTATTTCTGTGGTATTAGTCAAATCTATCGTGTACTCCGTTTTTCCCTTCAATTCCTCAAGTCTTCCATTAAAATATAATGTCCAACTTCCAGTCTCAGGTACGGCACTTCCAAATTTGATAACAATACTCTGAAATGCATTAATATTTATATCATTTACCTGACTTACATTTACAAAATTGAATACGTGTTTCTGATAATCAGAAGATGTAAACGTTCCACCATTGGTAACTATACCACTTGTGGTAATCGGATTTGAGACTGAGATTTCTGAATCTCTGCCAGTAGACAAATCCAAAGGAATATTTCCCTTGCCTTTCTTTAATTCCACCAACACCTGGAAGAAATTATCCTTGTTAGGTACAGGTACTTCTACGGGATAGAATGCAGCATTCCAAAGGTCACCGTATTTTGTTGTCCATTGTGGTACTTTTGCACCATCACCAGTGTCATAATGCAAATAACGTGATCCAGAAGAAGCTTCACTGTTCTCATTTACCAACGTAATGCTGCTGATGGTGCCGGAAACGCCACCGTAGCCAGTCTTAATAGCATTCAGATGAGCGTATGAAACCGGCTCGTTAGGACTATACTCCACTGTTACTCTTGGATTCTTGATATAACCTGCACCTGCCGCTAAGTTGTAAACAAGAATGGTCTTTACATTGCCATTTTGGAAGGCATCAGTAATGTCAAAAGACAGTTCTACGTCATCATTGGATTTGCTCACCGTCTGAGTTGCCCCAAGCGTGGTGATGGAACGGTCGGCAGTATTCCACGTCATGGTCGATGACCATGTAGAGTTGTTATAGCCTACACCATAGATCATCTCACGGTCAGAAATCTGCTGGAAGTCTCCTTTCAGCGTCACCTTTCTGACAGTTCCTTTTGTCCCTAAAAGTGCAGAAACGTCCACCTGCAAATATGTGAGGTTGTTGACATTCCAGGCAATATTACCGAGAATCACTGTGCCATTAGAGGAAAGCCTGTTGTAGCCGCAATAAGCTGGGTTACCATTCTGAATCTCTCCAAACGATGTGTTCCTATTGTCAGGGATAGTGTAGGGGTCTCCATTGCTTGGCTCATAGCTTGTACCATCGCTACCACTGACGTAGGTCATCTTGACGGTAGCATTGCCAGTAGCATGGTTGAGTTCCAGATTCGTCAGGTCGACCACAGCCTTACCATCACTACCAATGGAGAATGCCTTTTCTACCAACGGGCCACTACTGCTCTGCTGACGACTCATCAATACACGAAGCGGCATACCGGGTGTACCTTTGATAACCATCTTTGTGTTGCTTCCCAGGTCGGCATAGATATCGTGGTATACGCTACCTGTACCAGCAATCGTTGCTCCTCCACCAAGCGTCTCTCCGTTCTTGACCTTAAAATCAACTAAATCATCGATATTATCCGACAATTGGTTGGCGTTAGCTCCGTAGCCGTCCCATTTATGGAACATGGATTTCTCCAACGTCGTTTCTTCGAATTTCAAATTCTGAATGGGCGAATAGCGATTTACTGTAGGATTCTCAACGCGGTATTTGCCGTTTGCTCCGTCCTTTGTTCCTAAGATGCTGATATGATTATCATCATCACTGGGTTTCAGATACTCTTCAGTTCCGTATTTCTTAATGTAAAAGACGCCATCATTATCCGTCTCCTCCAGAGCCCAAAGACCATCCTGGTGATAGGCGGCTGCCGTCGGAAGCGTCCAAAGAGACTTGTCGGTTGGAATAATCGATCTTCTTGATGACACTGCAGAAGAGTTGTCGTCAGTGTTTGAATAGGTCAGATAGTGGCGGGTTTCTGTACCCGGTCCGTTGCAATCACTTGAATAAGTGCCTTCTTGCCTGTAATATATGATGTGTGCAATATTCGACTTTAATCTGGCAAACCGTACACGAGCACGTGGACTATTCGCACTAAATCCAATTCTGATTCTCCCCCATTCATTGCCGTCTTCACGACCTAAGCGATTGGCACCGATGACGAGTTCATAATAACCATCCGACAGGCTGTTAAGGGTGAACTTATATCTGTTATCGTCTATAGAAGGAGAAGCTCCACAGTACGCAGAGTTAGATGGCCATTGACGAAAATAATTGCCATTTCGACTTTTCAGATAATACTCACCTGTAGTTCCTGTAGGTACTAACGTCCATTGTATGTTTTTTGAGAAAGGGATGTAGTCTTTGGCTCGCATCACTTCATCTAAACCAGACTCGCCTAAGAAACTATATACATCACCTTCATTGAACTGGATATAGAAATATGGTTCTTTGCTCCAGTCTACCGTTGTTGGATTAACCATCTCAAAGGCATCGGGCATACCTTCTATGTATGAATAGGCTTGCGCTAGTGCCCGAGTGTTTGCAGAAATCAATACCCCGAGCAGCAGGACTGTTCGGAGAAGTATGGTGGTATGTCTTAGAAGCTGTCTCATCTTCATTTTCAGTATCTCGTTTCTATATTTCCTTTTCTGTTTTTCGCCCTCACACTATTTCTGGAGTTTGATGTTGAACGTGAAACTATAGGGGTAGGAGCCCAGCTGTGCATTGACAGTGACCGTCGTCATGTAAGTGCCGGGGCTGAGGCTGTTGTTCAGTTCGCCAATGATGTATTTGGTGGCATCGTCAAAGACGAAGTTTGTGGCAATCATGCTCTCACTGCCTGTCTGGCTCTTACAAGAAATGGACACATTCGTTATTTCAGGGTTGCTGAAGTCGCGCCAAGTAGGGTCACCTTTCTTCTTGACGAATGGCTGCAGGGCTATCATACCTCCTGTACTGAAGGTAGCCGTAAGACCGTCGCTGCTCAGCGTTTTGGCAGGGTAACCGGCAATGGGAACAAAGGCAATTGGCTCTATGCGGAACTGCCAGTCGGTCAGGATGATCGGGATGTGTATCCAGTCGTTGCGGCGGATGACGTTGAAACCATTCTGCCCCTCACTACCATTGCCGTAGTTGGTTGTCATGCCGTAACGGAGCTCTTCCTCAGCGCCGTTGCCCCTCTTTATCTTGAAACGCAGCGACAGCTGGTTCTGTGTCGTCGTGAACGTCGCGTCGGTCTCGTTGACGTAGAAGAAGAGTGTGCCCGTAGGCTTGTCTCCACTTCCCGAATAGGCAGCAAGCGTCAGTGCCGTTTCAGGCTCGTATCTCACTGGTCCAATGTCTTCCCGGGCACTCTTCTTGCCTTCACCTGACGGTGCAGGAGGAAGGGTGATGCCCGTTCCTGCCGCGAGGTTAGCCTCCGACGTCAGGTCGTCCTTGCTGAAGAGGTAGATACCTGGGCCGGAAACCGAGGCTTGGTTGATGGGCTCCACTTCGATGCCATAAACCTTTATTTCCTCCGTTGCCTCGTTAGTGAAATAGAACTGCAGCTTTCCGAGAACTCGCCATAACATGATGGTGCCAGCATTCGTCTCCTCACCGATGTTAACGGTGACGGGGTCTGCCAATCTGCCTGTCATGGGGATGTTATCCTCGCTATAGCCATTGGCGAACTTTACTGTGGCGTTGGGGGCGACAGGGTCGCCTATGCTGTAGCCATCAGCATAGTTGGCAGTAGCATAAATCTTATAGCTGCCGGCGGACAGAGGGTCGGAGGTGACGGTGGCCGACTGGTACTTGTGATTACCTGTTGATGTGGCCGTATTCGTTTCGCCCATATCGTCCTTGTCACCCTCGATAATCTGTACCACCTTGTTATCTGCATCACAGATGAGGATGCGGAACGTTTGGAGCCTCTCCCATTCGTGGTCGGGAACCTCCCAGGGTTCAGCGTTGACGGCACGGGTTTGACCGGGTGCTTTCTCTGGTGAGCAAATCGTCACACGGATGCGCCCCATACCCTCGGGCAGGGGCTCCTCGTTGTCAGTAGCCTCGCCGGTACATGCTGTCGTCAGTGCCGTCGTCAGCACCAGTAGCCATATGAACAGTCTGTTGTATATCGTCTTCATTCTGTCTTTCCTCTCTTCTTTTCGTACCTCGTACCTCGATTATATATATATCACAGGATTGTCTACATGTCGCCACTTCTCTTCCTCAATCTTAATGGTGATTGTGCCCTTCTCCTCATTGATGGTTCCGATAGAGACACGGTAGATGTTGTTGCGGACTACGCCGTAGTTCATCGCCGCCGCCGTTCCGCAGGTGACGGTCTTGTCAATCGGCGACCTGTGGGCATTGTAGCTCTCTTTGTCACCCTGGTGGCGCAGATAGTGGTAGTACACCCGTCGTTCTCCACCAGTGGTAGCGCCGCCGGAGTAGTAATAGCCTTCGAAGGCCAGGCCGGTGGCGTAGTAGTAGAGTGGCGACGTGGTGAGCAGCGTGTTCTCCTTCGGATAGGCCAATACAATGACGTCATTGCCGTCGATGTTCAGCTTCGCCGTCTGGCTGGCGGCCATCGTGATGTTGTAGGCATTGCTGATGTCGCTCTCGACGTCAGTCAGCTTACTTGCCATCCAAGTGGGGTGTTCGGCCGTGGTCTTGCCTGAACGATAGGGGTCGACCACCCAGTTCGTGGTCGTCTCGTCGGCTAGGTATGGGTTCGTAGCATCATCGGTGCGCTTGAAGAGGTATTCATAACCGGCGCCGATGTTCAGGTTGAACGGTGTGATGCTGGTCAGCACAAAGTGGTCCGTCGTGCCTGTGACATTATACACGTAGCCGCTGTGGTCGTAGGCGGTAGAGTAGGTCGCACCCTCTGCCGAGTAGTCGATGCGCGCCGTCATACGCTCCAAGTGGGCATTGTCGAGGTAGTAAGTGTTGCGGTTGGTTGTCTTGTCGTAAGTGGAGTAGCTAAAGTCAATGATAAGGTCTTTCTCCGACGACATGAAGAAGTCCGAGGCGTTGAGGCCGATGCCCGTGCCCGAATAGACAGAGTAGAGCGTCATGTCGCGGACCTCGGCCAGTGTGGTGGTTCCCGCCGTAATCTGTCCCGTCAGATTGGCATTTGCCACCACCAGCATGTGGTAGGTTTTCTTGGGATCAATGTTTTTGCCCAATTTCTTTTCGCCCGTGGTGTAGTAAATTTCGCCGGGCAGGTGTGTGCCGGATGTAGGAATGTAGCCGTCGTCGCGGGTGACGGTATAGTAGACGGCGTAGTCGATTGTCGTCGACGAGGCCTCCGAGGCCGAAGCGTTGATGCCGTCAGCGTGCTGGAAGAAGATGAGTGTGACGCCTGCCACATGGTTTTCGCGGGTCTCTATGCCTGTCTCACGGCCGTCGCCGTCTTCGCCGCCTTGCGGTTTGTTGGCGCGAGTCTTGGGGGTGTTCGACGTGCTGACGGAGATGGTGACGTTAATCCAGTTGTTGTTGTCCGTGAACTCGTCAGTAATATCAGTATGGTTATAGTCATAGCATGAAGTAGCTACTGGCAGCACAATGAGTGCCATCAGCAACAGCCTGACGATATGTAGGTTCAGATACTTCATGCTTTACTAACGGATAGTCTTATTCTAATGTCTCTGACTGGTGGCGTACAGCCCACGGTATAGTGTGGATATGCATGCCCAGTAAGAGCTGTATCTCGTCTACGCGTCCACCCTTGATGATGAACTGCAGACGGTAGTCGTATTCGCGGTCCAGGTATTCCTGGTAGTGGTAGTAACGCTCCTGGTAGGTGCGTCCGCTGGCGAGGATGTATGGCAGGTTGATGCCGAAGATGATCTCGCCGGTTTCCTTTTTTCTGATGAGCAGCACGGCATTACGCGCCTTGGCGATGTCCTCCATACGAAGAACGGCATAGCGGTCGTCGTTGACCGAGGCATTCTTGTAGAGCAGACGGTTGAACATCAGGTCGTAGTGGGCAGCGCTCTCGCTGACCACGTCGCCGTTGCCCACGAAGTACGTTGTCCACTGGCGATAAGGCTTGTAGATGAGAGTGTCTGCGGGGTTTGTAAGGTCATTCTTGCCGTCGAGCTGCGAGTTGTTGTCGTAGATCTCCACCGTGTAGTCCTGGTCCATGACCTGATTGTCGGCAGGGTCGTCGTTGACGGCACGGAGGGTAATGTTCAGGTGTTTTGTGTCGCGGATGAGGCTGACGGTGGCGTAGGTCGGCTCACCCTCAACGAGTGCGACCGTCTCCTGTCCGTTGGTGGTGATGCTGCCGTCGTGTTGCCAGCTATACTCCGTCTTGGCGGGCGTGGGGATGGTGGATGGTGACTGGTTGATGGTGGATGGTGAAACGATTGTGGTGAGTGTGTGCCATAGCGTGTCGAGCGGTTCGGCATGACTCACGTTGTAATAGTTTGCGACGCTTCTCGTGGCGTAGTGGTCGAGGTTGATGAAGAACTGCTTCCACTGGCTGCCGACGGTGTTTCCCGTCAGTCGGTACTTGGCACCGTTGTTCGAGAGCGTTTCGTGCTGGAAGGCCACGGCCATGAGGCGATAGTTATGGCCGGGAGCCAGCTCCTGTTCCGTGAAGTGCAGATAGCTGCCATACTTGGAGAGCTGGCTCTCACCCATCGATTTCGTTGTGACAAGTCGGTCCGACTCATCATACACGTAGAGCGTCAGGCCGCCGACATGATCCTTTAGCATGTCTGCCCGCTGAATGTTATAGTCGTAGACGAAATTGACGTAGAGGCCCGTAGGACAGTTGTCCAGGTCTTCTGTCATCATGCTACAACTACTCAATGCCAATGCGGCCACCACGGCCACAAAGCCCTTTTGTATGATGAGTCGAACGTTCATTGTCGATAAGAGTTTAATTGTTAGCTTTCTGAATTTAGAAGGTTACTTCCTGAGTACGTTTCACCCAAGGCAAAATATGAATTTCTGCAGAGATGAAGTAGCTGGTGGGAGGATTGTCATCAGGTGTGTTACCAGCTTCACCACTGAAGTCCTCGGGAACGGGTGAACCAATTCCTTCAATCTTCTTCAGTGTAAGCTCATACCAGTTGTTACGTACAACACCCCAACGACCTAACCATGCGTTAGCACGGGAAGCACCATAATTAATAGATGTAGTATGGAGGCTTTGGCCGTTTGCAGGATAAATCTTGAGGAAATCATTGAATGCTTCAGAAGGAGCACTCCAAGGTGTCTCAGCCTCACCAAAGTGCTGGATACGGGTTGAATAATATGCAATACCACCAGAATACATATAGACCTTTGAGTTCTCAGGATTGTCGAGGTCGCCGATGTTGCCTGTGGCAAGGTTCTCAATGGCAGTCTTGTCAGCGGCAGATGCAGCAGTACCATCGGTCTTAATATTCGACAAACTTGATGTAACGGTATAGGACTGTTCGCCTGTTGAGGCATCGAATGCTCCAAAGGCTACGGCTATGTCGTAATCAAACGTGACATTGGTCACACCTTCAGAAATCGTACGGCCCTGTGCTGGGGTTTTCCCAAGATTGTCATTGACGGCAGTCTTGATGGCGGCAATCTTCTGATTGATAACATCGCGCAGACGTGTCTTTACAACAGCAGTAATGTCTGCAATGTTTGCCAACTTTGTGTTGGGTTGTCCTTGAATCGTATAGAAGTCATCATCAGCAATCTTTACCTTCACACCAACATAAGTGGTATTGCGGTAAATCTGAGAGTTCTCATCGAATGTATTTTCATAAGTATACGTGAAGGTGTTGGGAACAAGTGTATACTGAGCATCGGTCAGCTGGGCGTTGAGCAGGCCGGTGTTAGCATCGTAGGGAATGTCACCAGTACCGGTATAGTTCGGGTCTTTTCCGAAATAGGTGCGATAAGCAGGATTGGGAGTGTGGCTGGGAGCTGCACTTTTTGAGAAGAATGGAGTGCGGCCAACCATACGATATTTTAGATAATCGGCTGCTCGCTCGTTCTTGTATGAGAGCCAATCCGTATCAAAATTGCGAGTATTATAATAACCTTTGGCATCGGCACCAGCTCCACCATAGTTCACATTTCCGAGAGCCCATTTAACATCATCAGCAGAAATCGTAGTGACTGATGACTCGCCGTCAAGTTGAATACCAAAATCAGCAGCGAGCTTCACTTCTACCTTTACGGCAGCACGCTCTACATAAATGCAGGCCATCTGAGCGCCATTGGCTTCTGCCTCAGCCTTCGTCTTGTAGACGGCACTCTTGTCAATCTCTGTGAACGTAAGAATATCTGCAGCAGCAGGATCCTGATCGCCACCAGCCGCAGTTGCAATGGGTACGTTTGTCATTACAAGACCACCCTTCGTATGTTCAGGAACTGATCCTGCTTGTGCTACAAGTTGCGTATAAATGTCTCCGTAGCCCTTCGACTCATCTGCGATACCAATAGCCTTCAGTTGTTGTGTTTTGAACTGTGCACCAGTAGTACTATTTACAGTGGCAGTAATACCAGTAGCATTGCTATCGTTTAAGATAACATATGCATATAGTTTGTCGTTAACTCCAAGGCTGGGGTTCTGAATTTCCTGAACGATTTTCTGACTGGTAGAAGTGATTCCGCCAAAACCGGAAGGAGTAGTTCCGACGTGATTTTCTTGAGGAACACTATCAGTAGCCTCATCACCAAAAGTCTTGTTAATAGGATAACTCGCAAAGAACTTCGCATCGTCCTCGCTTTCGCCTTTGAAGAGATAAAGCGTTCCACTATAAACAGCATACTCAGCTGCTATTCCATCAGTGAGGTCTTCGTTGGCTCGCGTGATGGGGTCGCCTGGCATAGAGATACCCACGGCAATCCATGAACTCTCGCCCTCAACGAGACCATAGGAATTGCTCTGATTCTCCGTCACGACGTCGTCAGTCGACGTACAAGCACCGAGCAACAATCCTGCTGCTGCGAATGCGAGAAAACTTAATTTTTTCATAATTTGAAAGTTTAAATTGTTAATATTAAAATTATATGTTGTTTTTGTTTTTTTCGGTGTTACTGTGCCCGCAGCTGACGGATAGCCTCGCGATTGCGGCTGACGTTGAGCCCTTGTTGCTCGGCGTTGTCGAGGTGGCGGGTAGCAGCATCGTAGTTGCCGTTAATGATATCAACGACAGCACGATTGTTCTCGGCAGCGGCGCTGCTGCCAGCCTGCTTCAGCAACGTCTCGGCCTTGAGGAGGTCGTGCTGTGAGAGGGCCACTGCGGCAAGGTTGGTGTTGACGGCCTCGTCGTCAGGATAGTAGTTGAGAGTCTGCTGCATCACGCGGTTGTACTGGTCGCTGAAGGGCTCCATGGTCTGGGCTACGCGCCACAGCTCGTGCTTCGACAGCTGATAGGGCTTGGTGCGGTAGATCTCGAGACACTCCTCGAGGGTGTTGAACTGTCGGATGTTGAAGGTGATCTCGTAGTCGGAACGGCGCAGACCGGGATAGACTTCGCGCAGCAGATAGCGGTAGTCCTCGTTGTAGCGGTCACGTATGCTGTGCTCGTCAGCATCAGCCTTGTTGGTAATGTTATTATTGAGGTCGGCCAGCACCTTGTCGATGGTGGCGAGAATCTGTTGGCGGTGGGGCAGTGTCTGCTCGTCCATCTTCTCTACGGCTTCGCGCAGACCAATCCAGTTCTCGGGCGTAGCCTCTGCGGGAGCGAAAGCGGTGGCAGGCAGCGTGTAGTTCTTGCGTAGCCACTCGGTGAGGCTCTTGGCACGGTTGGTGGCCAGCATACGGTTGTGCTCGTAGGGACTTTCAGGCGATGCCCAGCCATGAATCTTAATGGTGTTCACGGTGATGTTTTTGTCGGCCACCATGATGTCGAGTGTGTCGGTAATCTTGCGCAGCTCACGGCGGTTGTCCATGTAGTCGGGCTTCATCTCCCAGCGGTCGACGACAAAGGTGATGTAGGCCGAGCCGTGCAACTCACGCATGGGCTTTCCCGGATCGGGCTCTTGGTTTGCCAGCTCAATGAGCTCCCACGGGTCGAGCTGCTTCAGCGAACCGATGGGGTATTCCTTGTTCTTCATCTTGTCACCGCAGCCGCATAGGTCAGCCTCGATTACCACATCGGCATTCTGGTGCCAAGTCTGACGGTCGACGGCGTCGGTATAGCTGTAGATATGGTGACTGGTGGATGGTGACTGGTGGATGGTGGAGGGTGACAGGGGGATGTTCACGCAGTTGTCGGCGTAGAGGGGATCGATGCCATCGCGCTCGAAGACGATGTTCTGGCGTCGGCCACTGACGATGAGTGTTTTCAGACGTTGCTCCTGCTGTCCGTCCTTCGAACGGATAATGGGGGTGAAGGCGCGGTAGCGGTTGCTGGGCACACGGAGCTGGTCGAGAATGAAGTCCATGGTGAGAACCGTCTTCCCGGAAGTGTGTGCCACGTCAATGTTCTGTATACTAATCTGCGCATCGTCGTCGCTCAGGGTGACGGGAGCCAGGTGCTGCTGGGCCGAGATGGCGGCTGAAAGGATGAGCAGGGCTGTTATGATAAGTGATTTCTTCATTGGGCTAATTAAACTAATTAGAATAGGTAAAGCAGTGACAGGGCCGCCTTGGTGGGGCCGATATACAGTTTGTTGCCGTCTTCAAGCTTTTTGCCGCAGTCGCCACACTTGAACTTGTCGTAGTCGATATAGGCGGCACCAAAGCCAGCGGCAGCCTCGAAGTTCCAGTGTTTTGACAAAATCCATTGGTAACCGTAGCTCACACCACCGCCGACAAACCAGCCTTCAAAGCGGTGATCTTGCAGTTCTTTCCACCAACCAAGAGGCATCTTCACGTTGGCAGCGTTGAACTGGCCTCCAAAGGCATGGATACCAATGAAGGATCCATTGAAACGGTGACAGAACCAGTGACGCCACTCGGGGTTGACTACCCAGTGCTTCAGGTACTTCTTGTCACTGCCATGGCCGAAAGTCCAGGGATGCAGGCCGTAGAACATTTGCACGGAGTGTTTCGGGCCCACTCCAATCTCTAAGCCCACGTTAGGGGTTGCACCGGCATCGAAAAGCAGATTACTCTTCAGTGCTGTCTGTTGGGCATTGACTGATAGGGCCACAAAAGGCAAAATGGCCACCATGCCCAGCCATTTATACAAGCATCTCATAATTTAGGTTAAAAAGCAATTTCTAATGAATCAAGGCTGCAAAGGTACTAATAATTCCTTGCAGCCTCAAAAATTTAACGAAGAATAACGTTCGTTAAGCCAACGAACGTTGTCGAGCCTCTACTCGAAAACGAAGTTGTGGAGGGTGCAGAGCGAACGTCCCTTCTCCTCGCTCTTGAAGACGAAGAAGAGGGCGTGCTTGCCCGCCAGCTGGCCTGCACGGGGCAGGCTGGCCGTCAGCTCCGCAGGCTCCCGGGGCATGTCAGCACGCAGGGGGATGACGGCCAGCTGCCGTCCGCCCTGACTCTGCCAGGGACGGTCGACCATCACCAGGATGTTGCCGTCGATGCCCTCGGGCGTGAGGTTGAGGAGCAGCCGCAGGCTGTCGCGACCCTGGGTGGCGTCGAAGTTGAAGAACTTGTAGCCAACGATGCTGCCGTCGGTGTTGTTCACCACGGGGTTGGTGTTGTAGCGCAGGTCGTAGGGGGCGGCGTACTTCCCGGTTGTGGCCAGGGCCTCCTGCTTCGTCATGCCCTCCCTGCCGCCATAGCTGGCGTCAACATAGGAGCCGTAGAACGTGTTGTTAGGCCACTCATGGGTGGCGGGCTGTGGACCAGTATACCAGCAGGCGATACCGGCGGAGTGGCGCACCAGCGGATTCAGACCATTCAGCGCGAAGCCTTCCGACGTGTATTCGCCCTCGCTGATCTCGATCTTGCCGCCAGCACCCTCCTCGACCTTCACGGTGACGGGGGCGACCATGGCCTGGCGGGCAAACTCGTCGGTGCCCGTCTGGCGGTGATAGAAGACGTACCACTGGCCGTTGATCTCGCAGATGGAGCCGTGGGTGTTGCCGTCGGGCGTCGCCGAGGCTATCACGTTGCCCTGCTCGTCCTTCTCGCGGCCACGGCCGTCGATGATGGTGCCGCCGTAGGTCCACGGACCCAGCGGGTGGTCGCCGTAGGCGTAGGCCAGGGTGTAGTTGGAGGTGGGCAGGCCGAACTCGCCGTCCTCGGTGAAGCGGCTGTAGATGAAGACGTACTTGTCCTTGATCTTACGGATGCTCGACGCCTCGAAGAACTTGAAGCGGCCCTCTTGGTTGCGGCCGGAGATCATGTCCTCGACAATCTCTGTGCCGGGCTTCACGGTGGCCATGGTAGAGGGGTCGAACTCGGCGGCATACGAGCGCTCGAAGCCCCAGTAGCCGTAGACGCGGCCGTCGTCGTCGACGAAGACGGCGGGGTCGAACTGCAGGACACCGTCCACCTGGTTGGGGTCGTCGGCGTTCCAGTTGCACACCTCGAAGGGACCGTCGGGACGGGTGCTCCGGGCTATCAGCCCGTTACGGTAGCCTGTCTGGTCGTTAGGGAAGAGGTAGTAGGTCTTCTGCCCCGTTGAATCGGTCACCAGCGTCACGTCGGGCGCAAAGAGCACGTCGGCGGTGCCGGCGGAGTCGAAGGGCTCGCCCTTGGCGTTCTTGTCGACGACGAGGATAGTTCCGTCATAGCGCCAGTTCTCAAGACTGTCGACGGAGGCTGACCAGACCACCTGGTCGCGACCGCAGTAGTCGGTGATGATGTCGTCGTGAGAGCCGTAGACGTACACACGGTACTTGCCGGGCTGGTCAGGGTCCTCGAAAACATAGGGCTCGCCGTCGGGGATGTGCTCCCAGAGAGGCATGTAGGGGTTGCCCTGGTTGGTGACTGGTGACTGGAGGATGGTGGATGGTGACTGGAGGGTGCAGGAGGTTGCCACGGCGGCGCAACAGGCGGCTGCGATGAGCGTTGTGAGGATGGGCTTCATAATAGGTTATGTTGTTTGATGGTGCAAAAGTACGGATAATCTCGGAATTATCGTACAATAAAGGCGTTTTTTTTTCGTTATAGTAGAGATGCAAAGGCGATATGTGCTCCTGTTGATGCTGTCGCTGGCGTCGCTGACAGACGCCTGGGCACAGCAAGATCCGTCGTTCAGTCACTACTGGGCGATGGAGACGGCGTATAACCCTGCGGCAGCGGGAAAGACTCCGCTGCTCAACGTCACGGCGGCCTACAACATGACGCTCGTAGGATTCAAGCGCAACCCGAAGACCGTCTATGCCAATGCCGACATGCCCATCACCCTGATAGGGGCTACCCACGGCGTGGGCGCGCAACTGGTGAACGACGCCCTGGGAATGTTCTCGCACCAGAGACTGGGCGTGCAGTATGCCTACAAGCACAAGCTGCTGGGCGGCACCATCAGCGCCGGCGTGCAGGGCTCGCTCGTCAGTGAGAGCTTCGACGGCTCGGACCTCGACCTGGAGGAGGCCGGCGACCCCGCCTTCGCCACGGGACAGGCGACGGGAACGGGCGTCGACCTTGCCGCTGGCCTCTACTACGCCCACAGGAACTGGTATGTAGGCGTGTCGGCACAACACCTGACGGCACCCACCATCGAGCTGGGAGAGACGAACCAGCTGGAGATAGCCCGTTCGTATTATTTCACCGGCGGATACAATATTAAGCTGAGAAATCCGTTTCTTACCATACACGCCTCTGTCTTCGGAACTACCGACGGCCTGACATACAAAGGCCAGATGACGGGAAGATTGAAGTACACGCACGAGGAGAAAATGATGTATGCAGGCTTGTCATACAGCCCGGCGAACTCCGTGACACTGCTTCTGGGCGGTAATTTCCACGGCATCACGCTGGGCTACAGCTACGAGGCCTATACCTCGGCCATCAACATCGGCAACGGCTCGCACGAGCTGTTCGTGGGCTACCAGACGGACATCAGCCTCAGCAAGAAGGGAAAGAACAGACATCAATCAGTAAGAATACTGTGACGGGCATTGGCCTAAATGAGAAATGATAAGTGAGAAATGAAAAATGATAAGTGATATGAAAAAACTGACAATAGTACTTTGCGCTGCTGCGCTGCTGCTGCTGACGAGCTGCTTCGGCAGCAAGCTGGCATCACAGCAGGGCGGCGAAGTGACTGGAACGGGCGGCAAGGCCTTCTCGGAACCCGCCCCCTACGGTATGGTGCTCGTCAAGCGTGGTCATCTGCGCATGGGTATAGAGTCGCCCGACTCCCTCTGGGGACGAGAGACGCCGCTACGCGACATCTCCGTCGACGGATTCTGGATGGACGATACGGAGATTACAAACTCGGAGTACAAGCAGTTCGTGAACTACGTCCGCGACAGCATCCTGCGTGAGCGTCTGGCCGACCCCAACTACGGTGGCGACGAGTCGTACAAGATTGAGGAAGACAAGAACGGCGACCCCGTGACGCCCCATCTGAACTGGAAGAAGGCGCTGCCACGCAAACCCAACGAGGACGAGCTGCGTGCCATAGAGAGCCTCTACGTCACCAACCCCGTGACGGGCGAGAAGATGCTCGATGCGTCGCAGATGAACTACCGCTACGAGATCTACGACTATACCGCTGCCGCCCTGCGCCGCAACCGACTGAACCCTGCGGAGCGTAACCTGAATACCGACATCGCCGTCGACCCTAACGAGAAGGTGTGGATATCGAAGGACACCGCCTATATCGACGAGGAAGGCAGAATAGTCAGCCAGACCATAGAGCGTGAGCTCACAGGACCGTGGGACTTCCTGAACACGTACATTGTTAATATATACCCCGACACGACTTGCTGGGTGAACGATTTCCCCAATGCCGACAACGAGGTGTATATGCGCAACTACTTCTCGAACCCTGCCTACAACGCCTATCCCGTGGTGGGCGTGACGTGGGAGCAGGCCAACGCCTTCTGTGCCTGGCGCACGGAGTACCTGCTGAAGGGACTCGGCCCGGCAGCCCGCTACGTGCAGCGCTACCGTCTGCCGACGGAGGCCGAGTGGGAGTATGCCGCCCGCGGTAAGGACGGCACGGAGTTCCCGTGGGAGAACGAGGACGTGGCCACAGGCAAGGGCTGCTTCTTCGCAAACTTCAAGCCCGATGACGGTAACTACACCAAGGACGGTAACCTGATTACGTCGAAGGTGGGTATCTACAACGCCAACTCCAACGGTCTCTACGATATGGCTGGCAATGTGGCAGAGTGGACGTCGACCATCTATACCGAGGCAGGCGTCGACGCCATGAACGACGTGAACCCCCAGCTGAAGTACAACGCCGCCAAGGAAGACCCCTACCGCCTGAAGAAAAAGTCGGTGCGCGGAGGCTCGTGGAAAGACCCCGAGAGCTACATCCGTTCGGCATGGCGTAGCAGCGAGTACCAGAACCAGCCACGCTCCTACATTGGCTTCCGCTGCGTGCGCTCGCTGGCCAACACCGTGAGCGAGAAAGCCAAGCAGACAACAGGGAAGAAAAAGTAAAACTGAAATATAGAAAGCAAATGACACAGTATAGTAAATTCAATCTTGTCTATCGTCTTCAGAAGTGGATGGATAGCGTTCCCGGTCAGACTTTCCTGAACTATGCCTATAGCTGGGGCGCCTCAATCGTGATTTTGGGTACGCTCTTCAAACTGACCCACATGGACGGAGCTGATTTCTTCCTGTTCCTGGGTATGGGAACGGAGGTGTTCGTGTTCTTTATCTCGGCGTTCGACCGTCCCTTCGACAAGACTGCCGATGGTATGGACCTGCCGACACATGTCGGTGGCGTTGTAGGAGTAGCAGGTTCCCCAGAAAAATCGGATAATCCGGAAAGTATGGAAATTCCGGAAACAACGGGACATGCCGGAACGGCTGTTGTTGGTGGCGGTGGTGGAACCATCATCATCGGTGGTGGCGGTCAGGCTGCAGCCCTGAACGAGGGTGCTGGTCAGGCAGCAGTAGATACAGAGGCCATTGCTGCCGTGTCGTCGTCGGTGACGACGGTGGCTGGTGGTACAGTCGTGCCGCCTGTCCCCGTCAATCCCGAGTTGGAGGAGGCTACGAGCAACTATGTCGACGAGCTGAAGAACCTTACGGAGATGCTGCATAAGGTGTCGGAACAGAGCGAGCGTCTGTCGCGTGACAGCGAGGAGATGGAGAATCTGAACCGTACGCTCACCGGCATCTGTAAGATTTATGAGATGCAGCTCAAGGGAGCCTCTCAGCAGATTGGTACCATCGACGAGATTAATGAGCAGACCAAACGCATGGCCGAGCAGATTGCTGAGCTGAATCAGATTTATGCCCGCATGATTGAGGCTATGACGGTTAATATGCCGAAGGGACCTTTGGCCCAATAAGTCCTATTAGACCCCATAAGACCCATTAGTAATTATGGCTATTAAGAAAAGACCCGTCTCTCCACGCCAGAAGATGATCAACCTGATGTATGTCGTGTTGATGGCAATGCTGGCTCTGAACGTCTCGAACGAGGTGCTCAACGGCTTCTCTATTGTCGAGGAGAGTCTGAATCGCACTACGGGCAACTCCATCAAAGAGAACGAGGCTATCTACGAGGACTTCGAGGCACAGATGAAGGCCAACCCCAACAAGACAAAGGAATGGTATCTCAAGGCCCAGCAGGTGAAGCAGATGAGCGACTCGCTGTATAACCTTGCTGCCAACCTGAAGCTTGCCATTGTCCAGGAAGCCGACGGTAAGGATGGCGACGTGAAGAATATCCGCAACAAGGAAGATCAGGAACCGGCTAACCATGTGATGCTCGCTCCCGGAACAGGTCGTGGACAGTATCTCTATGATGCCATCAACTCCTTCCGTGAGCGGATGTTGCGCATGGTGCCGGATGAGAAACAGCGCAAGATTATTGCCAGTAACCTGACCACGGAGATTCCGAAGAATGCTCATACGATGGGCAAGAACTGGCAGGAGTATATGTTTGAATCAATGCCTGCTGCTGCGGCCGTCACTCTGCTCTCGAAACTGCAGAGTGATGTGCGCTACGCAGAGGGCGAGGTACTCCACACGTTGGTGCAGAACATCGACGTGAAGGACATCCGTGTCAACGCCTTGGAGGCGTTTGTCATCCCCAACTCGCAGACCATCGTCCGAGGCGATAAGTTCTCGGCCCATATCGTCATGGCAGCCGTCGACACCACTCAGGTGCCCGACATCTACATCGGCAACCAGAAGGTGACGCTGCGTGACAACCTCTATGAGCGTATCTGCGGCGCTACGGGCGACTTTACCCTTGCCGGACATATAGAGACTGTCAACGGCAGTGGCGACAAGATACGTCGTGACTTCTCTCAGAAGTACACCGTCGTCGATCCCTCGGCTACCGTCTCCGCCGACCTGATGAATATGCTCTATGCAGGCTATTCGAACCCCATCAGCGTTTCTGTGCCTGGCGTTCCCCTGAACAAGATCCAGGCCACGATGTCGGGTGGCGGCACGTTGCAGCCCACAGGTCCCGGTAAGTATATCGCCCGTCCGTCGAAGGTCGGCGAGAACGTCACCATCACCGTCATCTCGACAAACACCGGACGCCCACAGCAGATGGGACAGTTTACCTTCCGTGTCCGTAAGCTGCCTGATCCCACACCGTTCATCGCCATGAAGGACGAGCAGGGTAACCCCTCACGTTTCCGTGGCGGCGGGCTGGCCAAGGGTAGCCTGATGGGTATCGACGCCATTGGCGCAGCCATTGACGATGGCATCCTCGACATCGCCTTCCGTGTGGTGTCGTTCGAGACGGTGTTCTTCGACAACATGGGTAATGCCGTGCCGATGGCCAGCAACGGCGCACAGTTCAGTGAGCGCCAGAAGGACACCTTCCGCAAGCTGGCCCGTAACCGTCGCTTCTACATCTCGCGTGTCGTGGCCGTCGGTCCTGATGGCATCCAGCGCACGCTGCAGAACCCGATGGAAATCATCGTCAAGTGATAACCTGACAGCGTAATAACGAAATAACGTAATAACGTAATAACGTAATAACGAAATATCGAAATAACGAAATATCGAAATAACGAAATATCGAAATAACGAGAATATGAGAAAAACGATTGCTCTTATAGCCATAGCCCTGTTGACGACCGGTGCCGTTTCTGCCCAGCCAAAGAAGAGCCGTGTGCAGACCACACAGCAGACCCAGCAGCAGAAGAAGCAGGGGACACAGTCGCAGGGTATGACACGCCGTATGTCGATCAGCTACCCCGTGGCACTCGATATGCCCGAGGATGTAGTATGGCGTCGTGACATCTACCGTGAACTGGATCTCAACAACGAGTCGAACTCCGGTCTCTACTATCCTGTGCAGCCGCAGGGAAAGCAGATGAATCTGTTCACCTATATCTTCAAGCTGGCACAGAACGACTATATCCCCATCTACGAGTACTCCGTGGCCAACGATGGTCAGGACGACTTCTCCGATGGTGCCAAGGTGACGCTGAAAACGGTGCTCGACAACTACCACATCTTCTACGAGGAGCAGGACGGCAAGCTGAAGATTGACAACAGCGACATCCCCTCGCAGGAGGTGATGAAGTACTTCCTGAAGGAGAGTGCCTACTACGACCAGTCGAATGCTACGTTCCACATCAAGCCCCTGGCCTTGTGCCCGGTGATGCTACGTGAAGACGACTTCGGCGGCGAGGCTGCCCAGTACCCCCTCTTCTGGGTGAGGTATGCTGATGTCGAACCCTATCTCAGCCGTCAGACCATCATGACGTCGAACGTCAACAACGCCGCTGTCATGTCAATGGACGACTATTTCACGTTGAACAAGTATCAGGGAAAGATCTACAAGACGAACAACATGCTCGGTAAGACTCTCGCACAGATAGCCAATGGCGACACGGCAAAGCTCTCCAGTGAGCAGCGCCGTATTGAGGCAGAGCTGGAGGCTTTCCGTAACAATATCTTCGGTGACAAGGAGAAACGCGACTCCCTGGACAGTATTGCCAATAATCATCCGCAGAACGTGAAGGCAGCAGCCAAAGCCAAGAAGGCACGTACAGAGAAAGCACCTAAGGCCAAGAAGGAAAAGGCCTCGGGCAGCTCAAGTGTATCTGCAGCTTCGCCGGCAGCCCGTGTCAGCGTACGACGTCAGCGGCATTAAAAGGCCTATGGCCTAAATGAGAGGAGAGGTGTTTATGAGGACAAGGACAACTGCTATCCCAAAACCTAAACGGTGGGTAGTGCTAACGGCACTATTCATCGTTCTTTGTTCTTTATCTGTCTGCGAAACACAGGCACAGATGGTGCGATTTGGCATGAAGGGAGGCTTGGAACTGACGCAGATGGAGTTCAGCAGCGATGCCCTTCGCGATGCCAACCGTGCCGGCTTCTATGTCGGCTCGCAGGTGAAGTTCAAACTGCCCGTCATCGGCCTTGGCATCGATGTGTCGGCCCTTTACAGCCGTCGCAGCCTGAAAGTAGAGGGCGAGGAGCTTATCCAGGAGAGCCTGCTCCTGCCAGCCCATGTTCGCTATGGTGCCGGCATCGGCGACCTGGTGAGCGTCTTTCTTTGTGCAGGACCCCAGCTCAGTTTTAACCTCGGCGACGACATCCTCTACTGGAAAGACCGTTACGACAACAACAAGCAGTATATTCTTCAGAACACCATGCTCAGTCTGAACTTCGGTGCCGGTGCCACCATCGGCAACCATCTCGAGGCGGCAGTGTTCTATAACCTGCCGTTGGGCAAGACGGCCGACTTCACCTGGGACCAGTTGGGCGCAGAGGTGAAGGATCAGTTTTGGAACCGTGCGAAGACACGCACCAATGCCTGGCACGTCTCGTTATCTTACTATTTCTGAACCGTGTTTGCCGACATTATACTACCTTTGCCACTTGACGGTTACTTCACCTATTCCGTGCCCGACTCGCTGGCAGCACAGAGCAAGGTGGGTGTACGTGTGGTAGTGCCCTTCGGGCGCAGTAAAACCTATGTGGGGCTTGTAGCACGTATCCACGACACTAAACCCGCAGACTATCAGGTGAAGGATATCCTCCAGGTGCTCGATGGTACTCCTATCCTTTTGCCGACGCAACTGAAACTGTGGCAGTGGATTGCCGACTATTATATGTCGCCCATCGGCGAAGTCTATAAGGCTGCGTTGCCGGCTGGACTCAAGGAAGAGGAGGGCTACCGGCCGAAGACGGAAACCTATATCCGACTGACGGAGCCCTTCCGCAACGAACAGTCGCTGCATATCGCCCTTGACATGCTCGTACGGGCACCCAAGCAGCTGGCGGTCTTCAATGAGTTCCTGTCACTGTCCGATTTCCTCAGCTGTCGTGAGGTCACCCGCGACGAACTTCTCAACGCCAGCCAAGCCAATATCGAGAGTGTCAGGGCTCTTGTCAACCGCGGTATGCTGGAGACCTACGAGGTGGAGGTGGGACGCCTAAACCATGGTGGAGCATATCATCCGGAACTAGTGAAGAAGCTTACTGCGGCACAGGAGACAGCCTACAACGACATTCTCCTGTCGATGATGAAACACCAGGTAACGCTGCTCCACGGAGTCACCTCCAGCGGTAAGACAGAAATCTATATTCACCTCATACAGCGAGAACTCGAACAGCATCGTCAGGTGCTCTATCTCCTACCCGAGATAGCGCTCACTGTCCAGATGATGGAACGTCTGCGCCGTGTCTTCGGTGACCGGCTTGGCATTTACCATTCGAAGTACTCCGATGCTGAGCGTGTGGAGATATGGCAGAAACAGCTATCCGCTCATCCCTATGACGTCATCCTCGGTGCCCGCTCCGCTGTTTTCCTTCCCTTCCAGAACCTCGGTCTCGTCATCGTTGACGAGGAACACGAGACCAGCTACAAGCAGCAGGATCCTGCTCCGCGGTATCATGCCCGTTCGGCCGCGATTATGCTCTCCTCATTTCTCACTCCTCATTCTTCATTTGAGCCGAAGGTTCTATTAGGCACCGCCACCCCCTCCCTCGAGTCCTACCACAACGCCCAGACGGGGAAATACGGGTATGTGCAGTTGACCGAGCGCCATCAGGGTATCGAACTGCCCGAGATACAGGTCGTCAACATCCAGGACCTTAAGCACCGTAAGATGATGAAGGGACCTTTCTCACCGCTTTTATTAGCGCGCGTACGCGAGGCCCTCGACCATGGTGAGCAGGCAATCCTGTTCCAGAACCGTCGTGGCTATGCCCCTATGCTCGAATGCAAGCAGTGTGGATGGGTGCCCCGTTGTCAGCACTGCGATGTGTCGCTGACGCTCCACCGCCAGCTGAACCAGCTCAGCTGCCACTATTGTGGCCAGACCTACAGTGTGCCTACCACCTGTCCCTGTTGCGGGAGTACGGCGTTAGAGACTCGTGGCTATGGTACGGAGAAGATTGAGGCAGAGGTGCGTGACATCTTCCCCGAAGCCCGCATCAGCCGTATGGACCTCGATACCACCCGTTCGCGTCATGCTTACGAGCGTATCATCAGCGACTTTGGTGCTGGTCGCACCAATCTGCTCATCGGCACCCAGATGATCTCTAAGGGACTGGACTTCGACAAGGTCTCTGTCGTGGGTATCCTCAATGCCGACGCCATGCTCAACCAGCCCGACTTCCGGGCTTTCGAGCACGCCTTCATGATGATGGCGCAGGTCAGCGGTCGTGCTGGCCGTCGCGGTAAGCGCGGCCTCGTCGTGCTCCAGACGCGTCAGCCCCAGTTGCCCATTATCAGGCAGGTGGTCGCCAATGACTATGTATCCCTCTACAACGACCTTTGTGTCGAGCGTCGTGAGTTCCGCTACCCGCCCTTCTACCGTCTCGTCAATGTCTATCTGAAACATCGTAACGAGGGGCTGACCATGGCCGCTGCCCAGAATCTGGGTACCCGTCTGCGCCAGTGGTTCGGTGCCCGTGTCCTCGGCCCCGACAAACCAGCCGTTGCCAAGGTCAAGACCCTTGCCATACGTAAACTCATCGTCAAACTGGAGCCCGGCCTTAACATGGCCGAGGTCCGCAAATATTTAGCGCTTGCCCGTCAGCAGTTGCTGCAGGACAAGCGCTATGCTTCGCTTCAGGTCTATTTCGATGTAGACCCGTTGTAACAAGATTCTTTAGAACTTGAAGTCTACGCCGAGGCCGATGACGTTGTTCGTGCGTGAGAAGGTCTCCTGTCCGAGGTCCGAAGCCTTTGTGTAGTCACTGTAGATGGTGATGAAGTAACCGGCGTTCAGGCGAATTTTCTCAGTCACGTTATAGGCGGCACCGAGACCAATGCTGTAGCTGTCGCAGGCGAACGATGTGTCCTGCTGGTAACCGTCGGTCAGACCGTAGTCCGTACGCTGGCCGCCGAGGCTGAGCGTCAGCTTGTCGTTGACGTCGTACTCGGCACCGAGCTGGAACTCATGAGTACCGCGGTCCAGCTGTTCCTGACGGTCATTTGCCATCTTTGCATTCTTGTCGTCGAAGAAGTGGTACTCAGCGGTAGCACGCAAGCCGGGTGTCAGCTCATAGCCCACAGCCACAGAAAGTAGGGCCGGCATGTCGTAGCGGGTCTTGGCACCGTCCTGATAGCCGGCAATCTTCGGACCAAAGGCGGCGGCAGTCTGCTCTGCTGTCATGCCGGTAACCTCGGCTGTCAGCTCTTTTGTCTCGTTTTCGGTCTCAATCTTCGTACGGAACTCATAGCGTGCAGCGATAGTGAGCGGCCCCTGATGGTAGTCCAGACTGACGATGGGGGCAAAGCCCCAACCCTTCTGCGGACAGTCCAACTGCAGGTTCACCAGACGCATAACATTGCCGAGGTCGGCGGTCACATGTCCCTTATAGTAGCCGTCGTAGTAGTTGGCGCGTACGCCAACGGCAGCGGCGAGCCAGTCCGTCAGACGGTAAGCCACGTTCACCTGTCCGCCGTAGATATACTGCTTACCCTTCATCTCCGAGTCAAGGGTGTAGCCTGCCGCATTGGGGTTCTGGTTCAACATAGCAGCGATGGGCACGTTGAACATCGGTACGCCGTTATCGTATTTCACGAAACCGCCGCTGCCCACGATGCCAATCATCGATGAGAAAGCCCAGCGGTCCATCTTGTACGAGGCGAAGATGGCTGGTACGATGGGTGCCGATGCCTTACCGTTGTACTTCACGTTGTTTAGTTCGATGTCGCGGTTCTGCCATGGCTTCTGGAAGTCGAGCGAGAACTGGAATCCCTCGTAGCCCCATGCCAGTCCGGCGGGGTTCGAGTAGGCGGCGTCAATCTCCGTAGAGGCACCGCGTGCCATCATGCGGTCGAAGGCGACGTGGTAGTTTGTGTTGGTCATCAGACCACCGGCGGCAGCACTGGTAGCAAAGGCTACTGCTGCGATGAGGAACAGCTTTCTGATCATGTTGGTAAAGTTATAAATACAAATTCGGCTGCAAAGGTACTAAAAAATATTTTTGCAGCCGAATTTTGGGTTAATTATTTGCCGAAAAGGAACAAACTTTTACAGATTCAGCTCACAGCCGATACCTAGAACGCGGTTTGTACGAGTAAAGTCGTCAGCGAAACCCTCTGCCGGATAGTTCTCGCGCTTGTAGTGGTCGTAGTTGGTCTGGAAATAGCCTGCTTTCAGCGTCACATTGTCGCTGACCTTGTAGCTGCCGCCAAAGCCGAAGCTGTTGCTGTTGACGACGAACGACATGTCATTCATGTACTGGTCGGAGAGCCCGTAGCGTGTCAGCTGTGCGCCTGCTGAGATGGTCAGACGGTCGTTCAAGTCCCACTCGACACCTGCCAGATACTCGTTCGAGTTGTGGTCAAGCAGGTCCTGGGCGTTGTTATACCACGAGGCATCCTTATCGAAGTAGTGGTGGTAGCCGACATTCACACGTACCTGCTCTACCGGTGACCATTGTGCGCCCACGGCGAGCAGTGCTGGCACGTCTTCGTTGACCTCCTCGCTGTCGCGGAACTTGTTGACGGCTGCAATCTCGCTGGCCTCGAAGACTGTCGATTCGTTCTTCATACGTATCTGCGTCTTGAACTCGTACTTCACGGCGAAGTTGAACTGTCCCACCTTATAGTCGATACTGACAATCGGTGCAATGCCGACACTCGACTGGTTACAGAGCAGGTTCACACCCTGCGAGTATTTCTGCAGGGCGTTGAGGCTCTGCTTCGTACCTTCGAGCTGTGCCTTCTTGGTGGTGAGCTCGGCATACTGGGGTAGGGCGGTAGCACCGGCAGCCTCCAGCTGTGCGATACCTGCGTTGACTTGGCTCAGTCCGCCGTCGACCGTTGTCTCTGCTGACTGCAGGAAACCGTCGAAGGCCATGTAACGGTCATCACCGACGTTCACCATGATATTACTGATTCTGGCTCTGTAGGTAGCTGTGCCGTAGAGCAGGCGCAGACCGCCGTAGACCGACAGGTTTTCAGTAATCTTATAGGCCGTACCCAGCTGGAATCCGAAGTAGTACTGTCGTCCCTGCATGTAGCCGTCCATGTCGTAGCCTTGTGCACCCAGCGGCTTCAGCTGGTTGGCGATGTTACCCACGACTGTCTCGAAGGAGCCCAGACCGTCAGCAAACTCACACTTGCCACCGCCGCCGGGGACGGAGAAGTTGAACTGCCATGACCAGTTTCCGGTGTTGTAGGCAGCCTGTATCGAGGGAATGAACGGAGCGTCAGCCACACCCTCAAAGGTCTTGGTGGTCCGGCCGTTGTTCTTTTTACCTAATGCCAGGAACGGACTGGTCGACTCAATGGTACGCGTCTGATGGGCGTACTGCCAGTTAAATCCGAAGTGAAAACCCTCGGGCAGGAATACTACACCGGCGGGGTTCGAATAGACGCCGTCCAGTCCGATGGCAGCGTCACGGGCCGGGTTGCGCAGGAAGTCAATACTCTGGTTGGTGTTGGTTAAGATGCCACCGGCTGTTACGGTGGTGGTTGTTGCCAGCATCACGCCGGCGATAAGTGCTTTAATTTTCATATCCTAAAAACTTGTGGTTTTGAAATTGGCTGCAAAGGTATGTCAATTGTTCTAAACGACTGTGTTAACGAGCACAGAGTTAACGAAGTTTAACGAAAAATGCACACAAACCTGCACACTTGTGCAATTTTGTGCAGGTTTTTGCACAGTTTTGGGGTTAAGTGTGCAGATTTTAGGGTATGATACTAGAAAGATCTTTTTGATAGTAGAAAGAATCTTTTGGAATTCCTTTTTGATTTTATCCCAGCACTTCGATGGCACGTTTCATGCGACGGATGGTCTCCTCCTTGCCGAGGAATGCGGAGATGTCGAACATACCGGGACCTTTGCCCTCGCCGACGAGGGTCAGACGCCAGGCGTTCATGATATTGCCCAGTTTGTAGCCCTTCTGTTCTATCCACTGGTGGACAATCTGCTCCTGATTCTCTAGCGAGAAGTCGTCGATACCCTCAAGGACATCGATGAGCTCGGTGAGCTGCTGAGCAGAACCAGGCTCTCCTCCTTCAGGGGAGCTGGAGGGGGCTTTCCAGCGCTTCTTCGCCGTCTTCTCGTCGTACTCCATGGGAGCTACGAAGAAGAACGAGCAGAGGGGCCAGAGCTCCTTGACGAACGAGACGCGGTCCTTCATCATGCGGCACACTTCCGTGACGCGCTCCAGCATCTCGTCGGGGCAGTGCTCCTGGACGATGGGTAGGAACAGACGGGCAATCTCTTCATCGGACTTCTTCAGTATATACTCGTGGTTAAACCAGATGCCTTTCTCGTAGGCGAAACGGGCACCGGCCTTCGAGCACTTCGTGATGTCGAACAGGGGAACCAGCTCGTCAAGGGTAAAGAGTTCCTGCTCCGTGCCGGGGTTCCATCCCAACAGGGCGAGGAAGTTGATGACGGCCTCTGGGAAATAGCCGTCCTCACGGTAGCCGCGGCTGACGTCGCCGGTCTTCGGATCGTGCCACTCCAGCGGGAATACGGGGAATCCGAGACGGTCACCGTCGCGCTTCGACAGCTTGCCCTTACCGTCAGGCTTCAGGAGCAACGGCAGGTGGGCAAAGCGGGGCATGGTGTCGGCCCAGCCGAAAGCCTCGTAGAGCAGTACATGGAGCGGTGCCGACGGCAGCCACTCCTCACCGCGGATGACATGGGTAATCTCCATCAGGTGGTCGTCGACGATGTTGGCCAGATGATATGTCGGCAGCTCGTCGGCACTCTTGTAGAGCACCTTGTCGTCGATGATGTCGCTCTTGACGCGCACCTCACCGCGAATCAGGTCATCGACAAGCACCTCCTGTCCCGGCTCAATCTTGAAACGGACGACATACTGGTGGCCGGAGGCAATTAATTGCTCGACTTCTTCCTTTGGCATGGTCAGCGAGTTGCGCATCATGCCACGCGTCTTCGAGTCGTACTGGAAGTTCTGGATTTCGGCACGCTTCGCCTCGAGCTCCTCCGGGGTGTCGAAGGCAATATAAGCCTTGTCAGCGTTCAGGAGCTGGCGTACATACTGTTTGTAGATGTCGCGGCGCTCACTCTGGCGGTAGGGACCCTTGTCGCCACCGAAGGAGACTCCCTCGTCGAACTTGATGCCGAGCCACTTGAACGACTCGATGATATACTCCTCTGCACCGGGCACGAAACGGTTGGAGTCGGTGTCCTCGATACGGAACACCAAGTCGCCGCCATGCTGGCGGGCAAAGAGGTAATTATACAATGCGGTACGGACACCGCCAATATGTAAAGCACCCGTCGGACTGGGGGCAAAACGCACACGAACTCTTCTATCAGACATGTATTCTTTGTTATTTTTCTGCAAAAGTACAACTTTTTTTTGATTTATACGTTTTTTTTTCGTATTTTCGCGCTGTAAAAGTCACAAAAGAAAGTAAATAGGACAAAAATGAACACTTTCAAGGCAACAAATAAGCTCAGCTGGCGCGATTTCCTCATTCGGACAGCATTGGTCATCGTCTCGGTGACCATCATCGTCGCAGTACTGCCCCGCGACCACGGTGTGTCTTTCACTATTGAGAAGGGCCGCCCCTGGCGTTATTCCGATGTCACGGCTCCCTTCGACTTCCCCATCTACAAGAGCGACGAGGTCATCAACGCCGAGCGTGATAGTATCCTCAGGTACTACGAGCCCTACTATGAGTTCCATCAGGACCAAGCCGCCAAGTCGGTGCGCCAGTTCACCAAGGACTATAGCCAGGGCATCCCCGATATGCCGGGCGACTATATCAGCATCATTGCTAACCGTCTGAACCAGCTCTACAGTAAGGGCATCATGGACAACGACGACTACAAGTCGCTGAGTCGTGACACCACGGCCATGCTACGCATCATCCGTGGCAAGAGCGCCGCCAGTGCCTATGTGACAAAACTGCTGTCGACGGCCACGGCCTACAAGGAACTGCTTGCCGACCCGCTGTTCGAAGCCTATCAAGAACAGCTGGAGAAATGCCATCTGGAGGAATACCTGACGCCTAACCTCTCGTACGACAGGGAACGTAGCGAAGCCAGCCACCGCGAACTGCTCAGCAGCATACCGCTGGCCACGGGCGTCGTCCAGCGTGGACAGAAAATCATTGCCCGGGGTGGAATCGTCGATGACAAGACCTACGACACGCTGATGTCGTTCCTCAAGGAGAACGAACGGCGCCAAAAGAACGACACACAGCTTAGCATGACACTGCTGGGGCAGATCATCTACGTCACTCTGCTCATGGTGGCCTTCACGATGTTCCTCAGCATCTTCCGCAACCACTATTTCGAACGGATACGTTCTACGGCGATGATCTATTCCCTTATCATCCTCTTCGCCGTCCTGACCTCGCTACTTGTCAGCAACAGCCTGCTGCATGTCTTCCTCATACCGTTTGCCATGGTGCCCATCGTCATCAGGGTCTTCATGGACTCGCGGACGGCATTCATGGCTCACCTCACACTGATACTGATTTGTGCCTCTATCCTGCAGAATCCGCTGGACTTCATCATCGTCGAGACAATGGCAGGTCTGATGGCCATCTACTCCCTGCGCGAACTTAGCAGCCGCTCACAACTGTTCTGGACGGCCATCCTCGTCACGGCAGTAGCCATCGCTACCAGCATTGCCACCGACCTTATTAGGGCAAACCTTCTGACGGTGTTGGACTTCAGCGACTACCGCTACCTGCTGTCCAGCGGTGTGCTGCTCTTCTGCTCGTACCCCTTGCTCTACATTATCGAGAAGGCCTTTGGCTTTACGTCGAATATTACGCTTATCGAGCTGTCGGACATGAACAAGGACCTGCTGCGGCGCATGAGCGAGGTGGCTCCTGGTACCTTCCAGCACTCCATCCAGGTGGGCAACCTCGCGGCAGAGATAGCCAATAAGATCGGTGCCAAGAGCCAGCTTGTACGTACGGGCGCCCTCTACCATGACATCGGCAAGACCGAGAACCCCATCTACTTCACCGAGAACCAGTCGGGCTACAATCCCCATGACGGCATGACCTATGTCGACAGTGCGCAGATGATTATCAGCCATGTCACCGAGGGTGTCAAATTGGCCGAGAAGTACAACCTCCCCGACGTCATCAAGAGCTTCATCTCCACCCACCATGGTCAGGGAAAGGCCAAGTATTTCTTTGTAAAGCAGAAGAACGAGTTCCCCGACGAGCCCATCGACGACCTGCTCTTCACCTATCCCGGGCCAAACCCGACGACGAAGGAGCAGGCCATCCTCATGATGGCCGACTCTGTAGAGGCTGCTTCGCGTTCGCTTCCCGACTATACGGAGAAAAGCATCCGCGAGCTCGTGGAGCATATCATCGACGGACAGGTGGCCGAGGGCTTCTTCCGCGACTGCCCCATCACCTTCCGCGACATCCAGTATGCCAAAACGGTCCTCATCGAGAAGTTGAAGACCATCTATCACACTCGTATCAGCTATCCCGAGCTGAAGAAGTAAGGGAGATTATCTGACCGCCACCTTGCGGCCGTCCTTGATGTAGAGGCCGGGTTTCACCGACTTTTTCGGCAGCCGTCGGCCGCTGAGGTCGTACACGTACTTCGACCCTTGTGCCTCGTTCCTCTTCACATCGCTGATGCCTGTGGTAAAGAACTTCTTTGCCTGGAGGTTGGCCAAGGCCAGCACGAAGTCGGAATTCTTCGCTGCATCGGTGTAGAAGACGATGACGTAGTCGCCCGTGTCCGTGATGTCGAAGGTGAAGGTCTCTATAGCGACCGTCGAGAAGCTGTTGGCGGTGTTGTTGCCGATGTTCACGGTCGGCGTGATGGTCTTTGATGCCACTTCCTGACCGTCGGTAGTCTCGATGGCGACGGTAATAGGTGCGAATTTTGGGCAGTTCCAGTTACAGGCCTTAAACCTGAGGGCGTATTGTCCGGCGTGCAGCGTCAGCGAGGTGCGGGCGTTCTTGTCGCCGAATTTCGCCCATGCGTTCTTGGCCTTGGTCGTGGCGTTCTGTACGAGCAGTCCGTACTCAAAAGCCTTGGTGGTGTTCGTGAATTTCAGAACGCGATTGCCGCTGGTGAACGCCAGCCCGCCGCCGGCACGTTTTACGGAGCCGTTGCTCACATACCAGTTCTGCGGCACGATGCCCTCCGTCTTGATGGCCTTCATCAGGTTGTAGCCTTCTGTGGCGGCCGTTGCGTAGTTCACCAGACATGAGTACTCCCCTGTCTTGCCCTTGCTGTCCGTTGCCACCGCGCGCAGCGTGTGCATACCTGTAGCAGGAGCTGTCACCGTGGTCTTGTAGGGGGCGGCCGTTAGCGTCTCTATCAGCTTGCTTCCGTCGTAGATGTCAACCTTCTCAATGGTGCCGCTGTTGGCTTTGGCAGTAGCCGTGACGGTGATGTCAGGATACTCCGCCTCACCTTTCGGGGCCATATAGAGATAGGTGGTCTCGCCAGCGGGCTCGGTAATCTTTGCCGTTGGCTGATTCAGTGTGAACCGCTTGCAGAAGTTCCAGATGAGGAAGCGGTTCTGGTCCGAGGGCCAGTGGCCGCCGTTGTTATAGGAGTAGAGCCACACCTCGCCGCCGTTGGGGCCGCCGGTCCATTTCTCCAGGTCGCCGTCCTGCCAGTTGCTGCTCTTGGCCTTGTAGCCGCTGATCTTCGAGTACTGCGTGTGCTTGTCGTGCTTGGCGTAGTTCTCGATGTAGCTATGAATCTTGAACTCCTCGTATTTGAACGTCTCGTCGCCGTAGGCAATGACCTCCAGCAGGTTCACGGGCTTCTTGCAGTCGTTCCACGGCGAGGAGTTCTGCAAGATGCCGCTGGTCGGCGCAAAGGCGGCTATCTTGTCCTGCATATTGCCAATCTGACTGTGCAGCAGCATCGACCCCATCGAGAATCCCGTCCAGTAGACGCGGTCCGTGTCGATGTTGTACAGGCGGGCCATCTCGTCGATGGCCTTGATGACGAACGTCTTGTCCTCATCGCCGCCCCAGCAGTCCCATGTGTTGCCGTTGCTGCGCAGGTAGGTGATGACAAACTTCGCCGTGTCGATCATCTCGTACATCTTGTCGCTGCCGTACTGGTACTCGGGGTCCTGGTTCATGCCGTGGGTGACGATGAACAGCGGCATCTTCTCCTGCATCGTCTTAGGGGTGAAGACCACCATGTCTCTCTGTTTGCCTTTGACGGTGACTTGCTTTGACTCCTTCTTGTAGGCTACTGCCTGCAACGTCCAGGCCAAAATCATAACGGTAAGTAGTAACGATTTCTTCATAGGTTTAGGCTGGTTTAATTAACAATTCACAATTCTTGAACTATTCTCGTTCTTTGCTGAGCAAAGCGGCAGAGCCGAGCGCCTCCTTCCTCGTTCCTCGTTCCTCGGAAAACTGCTCCAAGTAAAACTTCGAATACGCCACGTAGTGCTCGGCGTTGTCCGTCTGTCCCGGACGTACGGGCTTGATGTACTTCGCCGGAACGCCGCCCCAGATCTCTCCTGCCGGAATCTTCGTGTTCTGCAGCACCAGGGCGCCGGCAGCCACGATGGCACCTTCGCCCACCTCGCAGCCGTCGAGCAGCGTCGAGCCCATGCCTATCAGGGCGTGGTCGTGAATGGTGCAGGCATGTACCGTCACGTTATGGCCTATGGTGACATACGAGCCGATGTGCGTCGGCCCCGTGTCGAACGTCACGTGTACGCACGAGCCGTCCTGGATGTTCGTGCAGTTGCCGATGGTGATCGGAGCCACGTCGCCGCGCACCACGGCGTTGAACCACACCGAGCACTCGTCGCCCATCGTCACGTCGCCGACTATCGTGGCGTTCTCGCTAAAATAGCAGTCTCGCCCCCATTTGGGAGCGAGACCTCTATATGATTTAATCAAAGCCATAACTGTCAATTATCAATTGTCAATTAATTACAGGTTCGGGTTGATCTTGTTCCACTCCGAGATGGGCGGCACGATGTTCAGCGTCACCAGCTCGTCGCGCATCTTGCACAGGTGCTCGTAGCTCTGGTCCAGCTTGGCGTTCTCCTCGGCCGTACCCTGGGGCACCTCGAACTTAGCACCTTCGGCGGTCATCGTGGTCTTCATGGCCATCATGATGTGGTCGTACTTGTCGGTCTTCACGTACGTGCCAACGGGGAAGCGGAAAGCCTCACCGCCCATGGCGGCACGGATCATCTCGACACTCAGGTACGAGGGGCTCTGGAACGACGAACGGCCGCGCAGCTCGATAATCTTAGCGCCACCCTTCGTAACGTCTGTCTTCATCTGCTCCCACTCCTCGGCGGGGAACTCGGCGGTGCCGATGATGTCGGTCAGCTTGCGGCCCTTGATCTCCACGTGGCTGCCGAAGACGGCCATCTGCTCACCGTGGCCACCGTAGGTAGCGCAACCCGTAATCTCGTTCTGCATCACGCCGAACTTTTTGGCCAGAGCACTCTGCAGACGGGTGGTGTCCAGACCGGCCAGCGTCGTCACCTGTCCGGGTTTCAGTCCGCTGTAGAGCAGCGTCACCAGACCAGTGAGGTCGGCAGGGTTGAAGATGATGACGACGTGCTTCACGTCCGGGCAGTACTTCTTGATGTTCTGTCCCAGCTCCTCGGCAATCTTACAGTTGCCGGCCAGCAGGTCCTCGCGTGTCATGCCAGCCTTACGGGGAGCGCCGCCGCTGGAGATGATGTACTTTGCATTCTTGAAAGCCGTCTCGGCGTCGGTCGTAGCCACGATGTTCACGTTGTCGAAGCCACTCTGGCGCATCTCCTCAGCCACACCCTCAGGCGAGAATACGTCGTAGAGACAGAGTTCCGTTGTGAGACCCATCATCAGTGCGCACTGCGCCATGTTCGAGCCGATCATGCCGGCTGCGCCGACGATGACCAGTTTGTCGTTTGTTAATGTTGCCATAATCTTTGTCGTATATTAATCTTTTGAATCAGTGGCGCAAAGGTAGCAAAAATATTTCGAACGGCCATACGCTCGCCGCAGGAAAAGTGTTATTTATTCTGAAAACCTGCGCGTTTGTAAACTCCGTTTTGCAAAAATAACTTTTGTTCCAAGCCGTGGAACATTTCTAAAGCTTACCTCTAGCCGTCTAAAGGTCACCTTTTCGCCGCTAAAGCTTACCTTTTCGCCGCTAAAGCTTACCTTTTCGCGCGTGCGTACACACGTGACTGAAAAACACTCGCACCCGGCGCACCCGACGCACCTAATCCGTGTCTCCCCTCCCGGGGAGGGGTTGGGGGGGCGTGTCTTAGGTGCGTCGGGTGTTACCACTTTTTAGAAATCCTCGTTGTTCCAAATTGACTTACGCGACATATTCGGGGTGTCTGGGGAGCTCATATCCTCGGTCTCTTGGATGTTAATGTTCTCCTCAGCCGATACCTTGCCTATCTCATCGGCGGTATAGATTTACTGGGATGTTCGGCATAATTGTACTTGGTGTTGATGCCACTGACGGTGGCATAGGCAAGATTGAACTATTCAACGGTGAAGCAGATCTGATGGCAGCACCCGTGTAGTAGTAAGGTTAAGGTTTTGGTTGATAATTTGGTGATTTATGGAAGATGAACTTAGTGGCGTAGTGATTGCTCCTTTCGTGGCGCAAAGTTACACATTATACATATAATAAAGAGGTAAGATGGATGGATTGTTGTATAATTACACGATATTGTATGTGTAAAATCGTGAAATTATACATACCCAAATAGATCAATTTTTCCCCATTCCATCGAAATAAATGTAGAATAATCTTTGTTTTTTGTTGAATTATTAGTAACTTTGCGGCCGATATGATCGGAAATATTCAGTTTTCGGCCTTTTTGCTGCTGACGTTGCTGACGCTGACGTTGGTGATGATGCTGTTTCGCAGAGGGAAGCTGGACAGTGTGGTCAGCCGTTCGCGATGGATGATGGCTGGCGGCACGGCGCTTCTGGCTGTGCAGTTCCTGCTACAATATGTATTAGGGCTCAGAGAGAAGAGCGTCACGCAGGCCGTGATGCTCAATCTGCTGATGTTCGTTCCAAGCTCGTGGCTATTTAGTATGTCGGTCATCAACCTGCAGCGACAGGGACGGCTGAAGTGGCATGAGTGGACGGTCGGCTGCGTGACGTGGGTGCTGATAGCCGCCCTGCTGGCATGGACGGCGAGAAACGACGGACAACCGTTCTTTTGTGACACGCCTGCAATGGTGCGGACGGAATGGATATGTGCCGTCCTCTATGCCTCCATGCAACTTCACTATACCTATGTCCAGTTGACCGAGATGCGCAAGATGAGCCGGTCGCTGCAAGACTACTATGACCGCGACATGGCCTTCCAGCTCCTGTGGATGAGGGTGAGCATCTGGTTTTTGACGGCTATGGCCGTCTTCGTGCCGGCTGCCATCTTCGTTTCGGGCGTGCCACTGTTCATCTTCAGTCTGGTGTTCCTCGGCGGTCTCTACTATCTGGTACATAGTTTTAAGTATTATGTGATAACCAAGAAGGCTTTTATGGTGATGACGGCGCAGCAGAACGCTACGGAGACGGGAATGGACGATGAGACGTCGACACCCGATTTCAGCGACGAGGACCTGCAGCGTGTGAAGGGACTCGTGGCGAAGTGGATGGCTACGGGAAAGTACCTGCGCAGCGGCATCACCATGCCGGTGGTGGCTGCCGAGCTGCACGTCACGCAGCCCCTGCTCAGGGCGTGGTACCACTCCGTGGGCTACGACTCGTTCCCCGAGTGGATGCAGCACGAGCGCATAGCGTATGCTAAGAAGTTGCTGGCTGAGCACCCGGAATGGACGCTCGACACGATTGCCGAGCAGAGTGGATTCAGTAGCCGAAACTACTTCCACAAGGTGTTCCTGAAGATGGTGGGCGTGACGCCGGCACAGTATCTCAGGAGCACGGTGAACGGCGCTGTGGATTAAATTGCTTTTTTCATTCATAAATATTTGGTGGTATTGTTGGAATTGACTATCTTTGTGCGCAGTATGCGTACAGAGATAGTAATCCAACGTGTGGAGGCGCTGCGTGAGGTGATGCGGCGCGAGGGGCTGGCGGCCTTCATCTTCCCCAGCACCGATCCTCACCAGAGCGAGTATGTGGCCGACCACTGGAAGGGCCGCGAGTGGATAAGTGGTTTTGACGGGTCGGCAGGAACGGTGGTGGTGACGCAGACCAACGCCGCCCTGTGGACGGACTCCCGCTACTTCCTGGCTGCCGAGGAGCAGCTCAAGGGCACGGGGTTCCAGCTGATGAAACTGAAAATGCCTGGAACACCCACCATCGCCGAGTGGATAGGCTCGCAACTCTCTACACCATCCACCCTCCACCATTCACCCTCCTCCGAAGTGGGCGTCGACGGCACCTGTATGTCGGCCGCTGAGGTGAGGACGCTCGTCGGCGAACTGCGCCAGCAGGGCGGTCTGACGCTGCGTACGAACTTCGACCCGCTGCAGCAGATATGGACGGACCGCCCGCCTATATCCGAGGATAAGGTGACCATCCACCCGATGGCGTATGCTGGCGAGACGGCCCACGACAAGATAGCCCGCATCCGAAAGGCACTGAGGAACCGGCATGCCGACGGGATGTTGATGACGGCACTCGACGACATAGCCTGGACGCTGAACTTGCGCGGCACGGACGTCCACTGTAATCCCGTCTTCGTGTCGTACCTGCTTGTCTCGACGACGGCGGTGACGCTATATGTCAACAGGAAGAAACTGACGCCAGAGGTCGTTGCCTACCTGAAGAACGAAGGGGTGGGGGTGGACGACTATGAGAACGTCACCAAAGGACTTGACGACTACTTCGAGTATAACATCCTCATGGATCCCCAGGAGGTGAACAGTGTGCTCTTCAGTCGGGCGACGAAGGGCGCGCCGAGTGGCACGAGGAATGTGGTGGAGGCAGCATCGCCGGTGAAGGCGATGAAGGCCATCAAAAATACGACGGAACAGGCGGGTTTTAGGTCGGCGATGCTGCGTGACGGCATCGCCTTAGTGAAGTTCTTGAAGTGGCTCGATGATAATCGGGGGTACGGGGGTTCGGGGGCGCGAAGGTGCGAGGATAGTTCAATCGCTGTAAGTAATCTCGTCCCCCCGTTCCCCCGCACCCCCGTACCCCCATTGACGGAACTCGTCATCGACCGCCAGCTGACGACGCTGCGTGCCGAACAGCCGCTGTTCCGTGGCCTGTCGTTCGACACCATTGCCGCCTACGGTGAGCATGGTGCCATCGTCCACTACGAGGCGACACCGGAGACGGACGCTACGCTGAAACCCGAGGGGTTGCTGCTGCTGGACAGCGGTGCACAGTACCTGGACGGCACGACAGACGTGACGCGCACCATCGTCATGGGACCTGTCAGCGACGAGGAGCGGCGCGCCTACACGCTGGTGCTGAAGGGTCACCTGCAGCTGCAGAACCTGAAGTTCCCCGACGGCGCCAGCGGCACTCAGCTCGACGCCGTGGCCCGCATGGCCATGTGGCGCGAGGGCATGAACTACCTGCACGGCACGGGCCACGGCGTTGGCTCCTGCCTGAGTGTCCACGAGGGACCGCACCAGATACGCATGGAGTATCGCGGCGCACCACTGCACGCCGGCATGACGGTGACCGACGAGCCGGGCATCTACGTGGCTGGCCGCTTCGGCGTGCGCATAGAGAACACGCTGCTCGTCGTGCCCTACAAAACGACGGACTTCGGCACGTTCCTGCAGTTTGAGCCGCTGACACTCTGTCCCATCGACAAGCGCCCCATCGACGTAAGCCTGATGACGGACGAGGAGCTGCAGTGGCTGAACGACTACCACCACATAATCTACGAACGGCTGGCACCGCACCTCGACGAGGACGAGCGCCAGTGGCTGGCGGAAGCCACGGCCGCAGTTTCAAGAGCCCCGGACTGAACGGACTGACACGGACTAAGTTCCAAGGGCGCCGGATGTGGTTTCAAAGGCCCCGGACAGAACGGACTGACACGGACTAAGCAAGAAAAAGTCCGAGAAAGTCCGTAAAGTCCGATGCAAAAAAAAGCCCGAAGCAAAAAGAGAGTTATGGCAGATGTGAACATGGTTAAGAGCTACGTGCGCTACCTGAAGCTGCAGCGCAACTTCTCGCCGAACACGCTGGAGGCTTACCAGCGTGATCTGGAGAAGTTGCTCGTTTTCCTAGGGCGTGAGGGCAAGGACGCCCGCGACGTGCAGCTGGAGGACCTGCAGACCTTTGCCGCCGGGCTGCACGACATCGGCATCGGCCCGCGGTCGCAGTGCCGCATACTGAGCGGCGTGCGCTCGTTCTTCCGGTTCCTGCAGACTGACGGCTACCGCGACGACGACCCCACGGAGCTGCTGGAGTCGCCGCAGATCGGCGACCACCTGCCCGAGGTGCTGTCGACGGCGGAGGTGGACCGGCTTGAGGACTCCATAGACCTGTCGAAATGGGAGGGCCATCGCAACCGCGCCATCATTGAGGTACTCTTCTCCTGCGGCCTCCGCGTGTCGGAGCTGGTGAACCTGAGGCTCACCGACCTCTACGTCGACGAGCAGTACGTACGCATCATGGGCAAGGGTTCGAAGGAGCGGCTCGTGCCCATCTCTGGGAAAGCCCTCCGGGAGCTGGACAACTGGTTCGTGGTGCGCAGGGAGATGAAAATCAAGCCCGGCGAGGAGGACTACGTCTTCCTGAACCGCCGCGGCGCCCACCTGACACGTACGATGATCCTCATCATGATCAAGCAGCAGGCTGCTGAGGCTGACATCAGGAAGACCATCTCGCCACATACCCTGCGCCACTCGTTTGCCACGGCACTGCTGGAGGGCGGGGCAGACCTGCGCGTGATACAGGCACTGTTGGGCCACGAGTCGATAGGCACCACGGAAATCTATACACATATTGATACGACGACACTGCGAAGGGAGGTGCTCGAACACCATCCAAGGAATATGAAGGATGTTTTTTTGTAGTTTTTTATGGTTTGCTGCATCTAATAAGAAAAAAAGATGTACCTTTGCAGACTGTAAATAAAAACCGTATTAATATTAGAACGAAATGAATCAACTGAAAAGACTTTTCTTCATGGCTGTCATCACGATGGTGGCTGCAGTGACAATGGTGGCACAGGAGATGCCTCCCATCCCTGTTGACCCGGAAGTGCGTATCGGTAAACTGGACAACGGACTGACTTACTACATTCGTCACAACGCGTGGCCCGAGCAGCGTGCGGAGTTCTACATCGCACAGAAGGTGGGCTCCATCCAGGAGAACGACGACCAGCGCGGTCTGGCTCACTTTCTAGAGCACATGGCCTTCAACGGCTCGAAGCACTTCAAGGGAAACGAGCTGCTTCGCTGGTGTGAGAGCATCGGCGTGAAGTTCGGTACCGACCTGAATGCCTATACGAGCATCGACCAGACGGTCTATAACATCAGCAATGTTCCTACCACCCGTGAGGGTATCACCGACTCGTGTCTGATGATCCTCTGGGACTGGGCCGACGGCCTGCTGCTGGAGCAGGAGGAGATAGAGAAGGAGCGTGGCGTCATCCACGAGGAGTGGCGTCTGCGCACCAGCGCACAGATGCGTATGCTGGAGCGCGACCTGCCGAAGCTCTATCCCGACTCTAAGTACGGTCACCGTATGCCTATCGGCCTGATGGAGATTATCGACAACTTTGAGCGTCCCTTCCTGCAGTCGTACTACGAGAAGTGGTACCGTCCCGACAACCAGGCCATCATCGTGGTCGGTGATCTCGACGTAGACCAGGTGGAGCAGAAGATCAAGACGATGTTCTCGCAGATTGCCGCACCTGCTGCCGATGCCGCCAAGGTTGTGATGGAGCCTGTGCCCGACAATGTCGAGCCCATCGTTGTCATCGACAAAGACAAGGAGCAGCGCTACAATACTGTCGACGTGATGATTAAACACGACGCCGTGCCCGACTCTATGAAGACTTCGATGGCCTATCTTGTGGCCAACTACATGAAGAGCTGTGCCCTCGGTATGCTGAACAGTCGTCTCAGCGAGATTGCCCAACAGCCTGACTGTCCCTATCTGCAGGCTTCTGTCGGCGACGGTGCCTACCTGCTGTCGCGTAGTAAGGATGCCCTGGAGATTGGTGTCGTCCCCAAGGACGGCCAGATGAACGAGGCTCTGAAGCGTGTCTACGAAGAGGTGCGCCGCGCTGCTGAGTTTGGCTTTACCAATACGGAGTATGGCCGCTCGAAGGCCAACACGCTGAGTGCCCTCGACAAGCAGTATTCGAACAAGGACAAGCGCTACAACTCGAGCTTTGTCAGCCAGTATGTGCAGCACTTCCTGGCCAACGAGCCCATCCCTAGCCTCGACGACTACTACCAGGTGTCGAAGCAGCTCGTGCCCGCCATTCCCCTGGAACTCGTCAATCAGCTGATGAAGGAACTGGTTCCCGCCAACGACTCGAACATGGTTGTCCTGAGTTTCAACCAAGAGAAGGACGGTGCCGTCTATCCCACCGAGGAGGGTCTGATGGGTGCCATCCATGATGCCCGCAACACCAAGCTGGAGGCTTATGTCGACAATGTGAAGGACGAGCCTCTGATGACCATTCTGCCTAAGAAGGGCTCTATCGTGAAGGAGGAGAAGAAAGACCTCTTCGGATACTCTGAGCTGACGCTGTCGAACGGCGTGAAGGTCGTGCTGAAGCAGACCGACCTGAAGAAGGACCAGGTGATCCTCAATGGTGAGGGATGGGGCGGCTCATCGCTCTACAGCATTGCCGACCGTGCCAACTTCGCGCTCTTCGACGATGTCGTGGAGGCCAGCGGTCTGGGTAACTTCTCGCACACCGAGCTCATCAAGGCTCTGGCCGGAAAGGTGGCTGGTGCAACGCTGTCGATGGGTACGCAGCGCACCAATGTCAACGGCTCGTCGACGCCTAACGACGTGGAGACGATGATGCAGCTCGTCTACCTCTATATGACTGCAAACATCAAGAAGGACCAGCAGTCCGTGGACCAGCTCCTGCAGACCTATGAGGTGCAGCTGAAGAATCGCTTGCTGCAGCCCGAGGCTGTCTTCAGCGACTCGCTGAGCCTGACGATGTCCTGTCATAACCCGCGCTTCAAGTCGCTCGACGTGGAGGACCTGAAGAATGTTGACTACGACCGTATCCTGCGCATGGCGAAGGAGCGCACGGCCAATGCCGCCGCCTTCACCTTCACCATTATAGGTAACTACGACGATGCTAC
>Ga0310786_10000991_pt1 | contig 45357 bp, 25 predicted proteins | sample AusTroGonzalo_MG_FD_203881 | JGI IMG/M metagenome (GOLD analysis project Ga0310786, IMG submission 203881) | Bovine rumen microbial communities from tropical cattle in Woodstock, Queensland, Australia - Gonzalo_03 (v2) (version 2) | ecosystem: Host-associated > Mammals > Digestive system >...
CACAACCCACACTGACCGTCGGGACGATGTACAAGCGTGTGGTGGCCGTCAATACAAGGTGTTCGGACAATTCTCTTGGCGGTTATAACAAACTCCGTGTGCGCTCGATGAACGACCTGGAAGATGCCAACTTGGTCAGCATCTGGCAAGCCCGCCACCTGGCCGGCACCAACACGCCTGTCAGCATTATGGCCACCGTGGTGGGCGTAGGCCTTAGCACACTCTACCTGCAAGACAACGATGGCTCGGGGCACTACGGCGGCATCAAGGTCAACTATACAGGCAATGTGTCCATCGAAACAGGCGACATCGTAGCGCTAACCGCCAGCCAGGTTCTATACGATTCAAACTGGGGTCATGTTTATCTTGCCGGCATTACCGACATTGCGGTTGTGGGTCACGAGAACAACATCTACGCGAGGAGCGCGACCCTCGAAACGCTGAAAAGCGCCCACTACCCCGCCACAGAGGCGCGCGTCAAGAACGACCAGTGGCAACACAACATCGTGAAGCTGGCCAACCTGACCGTAGTCGAACTAATAAGTAGTCTCGGTGGCGTTAACGACTATCTCGTGGAAAACGCCAACGGCACCCGCGACACCCTCTCCTATAGCACTGGCTATGGCACCCTGCAACCGGGGATGAGGCTGGCCAGCGTAAAAGTCATCAACTGCAGGGAAAGCGGGAACGCGGGCTTTCATTACACCAAGCTTTACCTACAGAACAGTGACAACCTCGAGCTCGACCTCAAGACCATCAACTATGTCCGCACACACCCAGGCGAAACACACATGGTGGAAGGCGTGGTGAATTATATCTATGGAAGCACTTCAGTCCCCGTTTCTTACATACAAGACAACACTGGTGGTATTAGTTTGAATCGCAATAATAATATTGCTGTTGGCGACAGACTTCTTGTGCAGGTAACGCCACACGACAATCCAGCTGATTATTCAAGAGTCAGTTCTTATCCTACTCAAATCGTTTCGCATCTTGCCTCGGGCGAAAGCATCACCCCCATCCACACCAACTTCAACGAATTGATGCAAAGGGCATACTATCCTGAAAACTGGCAAAGTGACAACTACGATTGCAAACTCGTTGAATTGACCGATATGAAAGTGATGAGCACGGGCAAACACGACGACTGGTCCGGTGTGTGGCTTAACGTCAATCCTGGCAATGAAAACTTGTACACGATACAAATAAGATTCAGCAAAATTTATGACCTACCCAACATTGGATTCACCCAAGAACAATTGGAAGCCCTCTACAACCTTGAACCTGGCACCACCATCACCAGGGTGACGGGGCCTGTGAACTTTGGGCAAGTCGATAACGCACCCGTGCCAGAAATCTGGTGTCGCACAATGGACGACATCGAAATCTACAGCCCCGACCCGCGCAACATCAGCATTTCGGTGTTCCCGAGCGAGGTGGCTACCAACAACCCCGGTGCCGTTTATGCCGCGAGCTATCCAGGCGGCCCCGCCATCACCCAAGCCCAGCCCGGCCAAACGGTGTATCTGCACTGCCCCGAGTATGTGGCCAACGAGGGCATCACTTACATGAACAGTGCCAACGCCAACCTCACCACCTATCCCCATTTGTGGGCTCACGGAGATGCGTATTGCAGCACCCATCCGGATATTTACCTCCGCTGGTCAATGAACTCGGAGTGGACCTCGTTCACCATGCCCACCAGCGACATTGCGTTTGAAGTGCCCTTCGTCACGCTCGAAGACAGTTGGGCGGGCTGGCAGCGCAGCGACGTGTGGGAAGCCCGTGAAGGCGCCACCGACGTCAACGCCACCCCGAAACTGACCTACTTGAGTGGCGTGGTGACCCGCATCGGCGGCAATAACTACACCATTACCGACATCAACAACGCAAATGTCGGCGACGACGAGCTCAAGTCGAACTGCGCCATCACCATGTGGCTCATGCATGACTACTTCAACTTGCAAGTAGGCGACAGGGTGAATGTGTACGGCTATCCCAAAGCGATGGGCGGAAAGATATTTCTCGAAGAGCCGCATGTTCTAGCCAAATGGAGCCAAATCGCCGCGCCGTTCACCACCACCGACTTGGTCGCCATCAACACCGACCGCAACCAGAGTGGCGCGCCGCGCACCTCGAGGCTACAAGACCGCCTTGTGCATCTGAACGACATCACCATCGTGTCGAAGACCACCGACGGCCTCTACCGCGTGAAACAGCGTTGCAACAACGTCGACTACGAAGCCGACCTCTACACGCCCAACAACCTCGAGCTTAACCCGAGCAGCACCATGAGCATGCTCGTCTTCAACGGCTCCACACCTAATGCCAATTTCACGCTGCCTATACTGTATCTCGACAGCGAAGACGACATCATCGGGGCGAACAGCATCACCATCGGCACCTACAGCATGGAGTTTGACGAGTTTGGCACAGGCCTCAATTCGTCTGGCACGGCCTACCTGTGGGTTAACGTGCCCATCGCCATTGGCAGCAACCTCATCAACTTGGTGGAGGTAGGCAATGCCAATGTCAGTTACACCGGCAGCTGGATCTACGACGGCACCAATGCCACCATTGAACCGCTGATTGTGCAAAACAAGACCCAGTTGCGTTTCTGCGTGCCTGCCAACCCGACCAGCGAGACGCGCACGTGCAGCATCACCATCCACGCGGGTAGCGTCAGCTCGCAGCCCTTGGTCATCACGCAGAGCGGCTGCGCCCCTGCGGAGTTCACCGTCAGCCCGACGACCTTCACAATTGACAACGACGACCATTCGTGGAAGACCGTCCAAGTGACTGACATCGCCCACGTGGCCAACCTCACCGCACCGGCAGCCACCCTCGCCAAGGTCAACACTGGCGACGGCACCGACTGGCTGACATTGGAAAGCTGGAACGCCAGCACACAAACCTTCCGTTTCCACACGTCGGACTATAACGACAACACTGCCATCGCTCCGCGCAGCGCAAAGATTAGCGTCACCATGACTGGCACCGACGGCACCATCGTCACCCACGAAGTCACGGTCAACCAGAACCCGCCCGGAGCCTCCATGGAAGTCCTTCCTGGCGAGTGGAGCCTTGGCCTCGTCCCGATGTGCGTCCCGCAAACCCAGACCTTCACCGTGAGCTACCAGAACGCCGACCCGAACGAATATCCTAACATCTGGTTGGAGGCTGATGCCAACAATTCATACTTTGGCACGCTAACGATTGAGCCTGAATACTATACCAACAACGCCGCTTCCGGCACGGTGACTTTCACCGTCACCTACACTGCCACCGATGTGTTCGCCGACGCCATCTATCTCCAAGGCCGCCTCGGCAACCACAGCACGGGCGAAGGCGCCACCAGTGCACAATCCATAGTCTATGCAGTAGGCTTGCACCCCTACGACATCAACGAGAAGGTCACCTCAACCGAGATGTTCCTCTCTGGCCCGACCAACGACATGGGCGACATCACCCTCATCCCCGTGGCTTTCGTGTCCGAAAGCCAGCAAAAACAAGCCATGAGTGAAATTACACCTGAAGGCTACATCAGCAGCGACGCATTCAACCCGCAGGATGTCAACAACAACATGAACGTCATCGACTTGGGCGGTGGACTTTACAGGATTGCCGTGGGTCCTGCCACATTGGCATGGAACGCCAGCGAAGGCCTCATGCAAAGCAACGATTGTCAGACAGACACCCCCATTGCCGACACTCCTGAAGACTGCAAGTGGAGCATCAGCTTCGATGGCGGCGGCAACGCTATCATCAGCCCCAACGGCCATTCCAACTACTCGCTCCACTGCAAGCAGTACAGCTACACTGAACCAGACCCCTTCACAGGCGAGGATATCACCACGTATGAATACCGCTTCGAGTGTGTCACCACGGGCGGTTCGGCTGTGCAAATCTTCCGCCACATCAACGGCGACCTGCCCGAGCCAACCCTCTCCGACTTGACCGACTACTTCTCGGAAGGACAGGCCGTGACCTTCACCCTCACGCCTCCCGAGAACATGGGTGTGGTTTACAGCCTCAACGGCAGCGACGAGTTCCAGTATGCCACCGAGCCTGTCACCCTCACCGTGACCGAAACGACCAAGGTGAGCGCATCCTCGTACCTGCTTTGCGACACCGACCCCTGGCCGGGACAGATCGAGCACACCTATTATATGATTAATACCATCGCCGAGGCCCGCGCCAACTCAAGCGAGAGCAATCCTTACTGCATCCACGGCATCGTGAGTTGCGCCGACCACACCCACGACCGCTACTTCGTGCAAGACGAAACGGGCGGCATTGGGATTGCCATCGACTGGAGCATCTACGAAGGCTACAGCATGAACCACGACGCCCTCGTTGCCTTGCAATATGGCGATGAAGTAGTGCTGAAGGGCTGGGTCGACCAGGACGGCGGCTTTACTGGCGAAACCAAAGACTATAACTACGGCGGTGCCCCCACCTTCGACGAGCCTACCCTCGCCAAGTTGAGCGAAGGCAACACCGTGGAGCCAGCCGTGGTCACCCTTGCCACGCTTGCAAGCGAAGCGGGCGCAGCCTACAGCAATATGCTCGTGAAGGTGTGTAACGTGCCCGTAAGTAAAGAATCGGAATGGTCTGAATTCTACAGAATAAGCGAAGGCGAAGAGTTCATGGACTTCCCTGACGAACTTGAGAACGCTCCCATTGATGAGTACACCATGCAAGCCGAGAAGATCCAACTGGCCAACGGCCAAATCATCGACCTGACGGCCATTTACCTTGATGGCGGCTTCAACAACCCGAAGGAAGTCACCGTGAAGACCCCGCGCGGCTATGACATGCAAGCCTACACCGATGTCGACCTCAGCCAGCCCAACACCGAGTGGGACAGCCACATCTGGATTTGTGATGCCTACGGCAACGCTGTGAGTCCCAGTGCACTCTATGCCGGCGATAAGGTGTACTTCACCTTCGACGAGGGTTACGGCGTGGGCTACAACAACTACCTGATGCCCGTGGCTGCCGTCTTCAGCGACGCTACTGGACAACTGATTGCCGACACCTACACCAACTTCGAGATGAGTGTCACCTACATGAACAACAGCCGCGACCGCCTCTTCTCCTTCAACATGCCCGACGAGGACGTTGTGATCAGAGTTTACATGATGAACGCCTACACGCTCACCGTCTACAACAACAACATGACCCAAGTCTTTGAGAACGTGACCCTCTACTTCGGTAGCGTCAACACCATGGGCATTCCCGAGAGTTGGTTGGACAACTACTATATGACCGCCGGCGATGTTGCCACGGGCGAGGCTATCAACATGCCTTACACCCTCACGGCCAACACTACGCTCACGAGCGTTTACCAGCACGGCGACGAGAAGTATGGCCGCGTGTTCTATCAAGACGAGACTATGACCAATTTAGTGATTGAACGTCCTTCTGTTGTCTTGAGCGACGTCACCCTGACCCTGGGCGACTTGACCAGCACCAACGCCGCCGACTTCGTCATCGAAGAGGGCGGTAGCGTCGACATCCTCTCGACCGAAATGAGCGACAACCGCTTGGCCACCGTGCGCAGGAGCATCGTGGGCTACGGCGACGACATCAACGTGAAGAACGGCTGGTACCTGATTTCCACGCCTTTCTGTGCTGAAATCGACCCCGCCAGCGTGACCAACATGATTCCCAACACTGCCGACAACTACGACCTCTACACCTTCAGCCAAAGCAACAACATGGCCGAATGGCGCAACTACAAAGCACAAGGCAGCAACGTCATGCTCAAACCCATGGAAGGCCAACTCTACGCCAACAAGACCGATGTTGAACTTTCGATGGCTGGCAACCTCATGGCTGCTCCTCGCGAGATTGTATCAGGTCCTGCCATCAGCTTGAGCTACACTGCGGGCAACCAGTTTGCCGGCTGGAACCTCGTGGGCAACCCGTTCTTGGTGGAAGCCTACATGAAGAATGTGCAGAACTACTACCGTCTGCAAGACGTGTTGGAAGGCGGCGTGTGGACATCGAAACTCATCGCAGAGACCGGCACCACGCCTCTCGACCCGATGCAGGGTGTGTTTGTGCAGACCGACCAAACCAGATGGCTCGAAATGGTCAAGGAGCAACCTGTGACCAACAACAACCAAGGCCTGCTTGACATCACCGTGAGCCAAAGCACCGAGAGAGGCAACTCTACTTTAGACCGCGCTATGGTGCGTTTCGGCGAGGGCGGTATGCTCGGCAAGTTCAGCTTCCGCGACGGCGGCACACAGCTCTACATCCCGCAGGGCAGCAAGGACTACGCCGTGGTGAGCACCGCCATGCAAGGCGAGGTGCCCGTCAACTTCAAGGCTTCGCGTAGCGGCAGCTACACCATCAGCGTTGAGGCCACGAATGCCGAGATGGAATACCTCCACCTCATCGACAACCTCACCGGCGCCGACGTCGACCTGCTCGTTGAGCCGAGCTACACCTTCGAGTCTCACACAACCGACTACGCCTCGCGCTTCCGCTTGGTGTTCTCCTCCGTCAGCGACGACGCAGATGGAGACAATGAGACTTTCGCTTACTACAACGGCAGCGAATGGGTGATTGCCAACACAGGCCGCGCCACCCTGCAGGTCGTCGACGTGATGGGCCGCGTCCTCAACAGCGAGACCATCGACGGCAACGCCACCGCCCGTATCAACGGTACACCTGGTGTGTATATGATGAGATTGATTAACGGAGAGAAGGTTATGGTGCAGAAGGTGGTGGTGAGATAAGCGGGTTGTTGAATCCCCCCTGCCCCCCTTTCAAAAGGGGGACGCGCAAAGCGACGCGGGGAGAACACCTCGTCCGGTAGGCGTCCCCCTTTGCAAAGGGGGCAAGGGGGATTCAGAAGACCCGAAATGGAAAACAAACAAATAGTCAAACGAAAACAATTAAAACACACAATACAATGAAAAAGACAATCTTAACCATCGCAATCATCCTAGGCCTCGGCCTGACCATCTTCGCTGACCCCAACGGTGGTGGCATGTTCCAACGCGGCACCTCCGACTCGGAATTCTACGGCTCGGGCTGGCGTGAAGATCCTAACAGCCCGTTGCTTCCCGCCCTGCCGAATCACGGCCAGAGCACGAACCAGAACGCCCCGCTCGGCACAGGCATCGCCGTGCTAACGGCTTTTGGCGCTGCCTACCTGGTGGGCAAACGCCGCAGAGAGGAATAAGACAGTAAATGTTTTCTTTTCATACTTTAGTGGAGAGCCGGCGGCACACGGCCGTCGGCTCATTTTGAAAAAACACTATCTTTGCAAACTCAACCTAAATCCAATTCATGAAAAGACCCATCCTTATCCTTATTTGCATCACTATGGCCCTCGTAGGCTTGGCACAAGACGGCTCTTCGACAGGCCCAGAGACCTTGGACAGCCTCTCGCTGAAAGAACGCATCTTCTACCATTACGACCGGTCGGAATTTACGGAAGTGGTCAATGCCTGCAACAAAGCCCTCGAAGTGTATAAGGCCACCGACGACTTCTTCGAGATGGCCGGCTGCTACAGCATCCTCGGCATCGCCTACCAGCGGCTGGGCCGCTACAAGGAAGCCATCGAGAGTTACGAGCGTAGTACGGAGGTCCTGGAAAAGATGAAAGAGAGCGAAATCGCCCTACATAAGGAAGGCGCGGAGGCGTTTTACGACAAGAACATACGCTACACCCGCAACAACATGGCGGAGATTTATTTCGCCATGGGTGACTACGGCGAGTCGGAAAAGCTTTACCTCAAGTGTTTAGAAATGCTCGGCACACCACACGACACCATCGACTACCTCGACCAAGCGCTTTATTTGGAGAACCTTTCCATCGTTGGCCTCAAGCAGGCGGCAACACTTGAAGACACCGAAAAGACGGTGCGACAGGCGACTTCGGTCAAGCAGGCGGAAGAGGCTATGTCGCTCTCGACGCAATATGGCGACCCGCCCTTCAAGCATGTCAGCAAGATGATTACGCTGGCGCAAGCCTACCATGCTGTGGGGCGCATCGAAGAAGCCATGACACTGGCCAATGAAGCTTTAGGCATAGCAGAAATGTTAGGAGACCCCTATCTGCTGGCTGAAATCAACGACGTACACGGCGAGTTTAATGCCTATGCGGGCCATTATGAAGAAGCAGAGAAACACTACCGCCAGGCTGCCATCATCGCCACAGAAAACCATTTTGACGAGCTGCAACTTTCCTCGCTTGCAGGTGCTTACGAGGCTGCCAGACACTTCGACAAAGGCTTGGCCTTGGACTACCTTGAACAAAGCGATGCGCTCAAGGACTCCGTCTTCAACGAGCAACAGCAACAACTCATCCGCGACTATCAGGTGAAATACGACCTGGCCGAGAAAGACCACAAACTTGCCATTCAAGAAGAAAGAAACCACCATAGCAGGACTATGGTCTTCCTTCTGTTTGCCTTGACCATCCTACTAATCGGACTGCTCATCCTGGCCATGCGCTTTGGCCACATCCGAAAGCAACAAAACAAAGCCTTGGCAAAGCTCAACAAAACCAGAAATCACATGTTTTCGGTGGTGTCGCACGACCTCAAAACCTCTGTGATGTCACAGAACCTTATGCTTGACGTGATGGAGAGCCATTTCGACGAGATGACAAAAGACGATGTCTATGCCAAAGTGCTAATCTTGAAGGCTTCGTCGGATGGGCTGAAGGAAAAGATGCTCAACCTCATCGAGTGGATGAAGATGGGGATGGGAAACAACAAAATCCAAACCACTACCTTCGACCTTCATGCCCTTGTTGAAGATTGCATAGAGTCGCAAAAGACTGAAATCGACAAGAAACGCCTGACGGTGGTCAACGCTGCGGCTCCCTCGCTGATGGCCAACGACGATGCCAATATGGTGCAACTCGTGCTACGCAACTTGCTGAACAATGCGGTCAAATTCTCGTGGCCCGACGGCGAAATCCGTATTGACGCAACAAAGGAAAACGGCAAAATCTGGATGACCGTCACCGACCACGGCATTGGCATCAGCGCAGAGCGACAGAAATGTCTGCTGAACGACATGGTCGCACCTTCACAAGGCACACAAGGCGAAACCGGATCGGGCATCGGCCTTATGCTGTGCAAGCAACTTATAAGCCGCAACGGCGGCAAAATCACGGTGAAGAGCCAAGTCGGCAACGGAACGACAATCCAATTCAGCATCAACCCATTATGAAAAAGATAAGAATACTGCTCGTCGAAGACCACCCCATCTATCGCGAGGGATTATGTTCAACCTTGATCTACTCAAAGCTCAACTGCGAAGTGGTCGCCGAGGCTGCCAACGTTCAGCAAGCCATCAGTTATATCGAAGGCCATCCTGATGGCATCGACCTTGTCCTGCTCGACTATTTCCTGCCCGACGGCACAGGACGCGACATCATCAAGGTGCTGAAATCAATATGCCCAAAAGCCAAAATACTGCTCATCTCCGGCGAAGCCTCCAGTGCCGAAGTCCAAGCCATGACCCAAGAAGGCGCACACGGAATCATCAGCAAGGAAGTACGGTCGAACCAACTGACCTCCATTATCAACAAGATCGTCAACGACGACAACACCTCACTAACAGGAACCACATCCGAAACCGAAACGGCACAGCCCAGTTTCACCGAGCGTGAAATCGAAATCATTCGTCTATGCGTCAAAGGATTGAGTGCCAAAGACATCGCAAGAACGCTCAACATCAGCCCTCGCACCGTGGAGCATCACAAGGAAAGAATATTCAGAAAAACGGACTGTAATTCCGGATTTGAGTTGATGAATTTCGCCATGCAAAACAGGTTATTGTAAACCTACCCTATTTTTAGCCTATCCATTGCGAGGTAAAATAACGAAATTCATGCAGTGGTATGCCAAAAATCCCTATTTTTGCAGTTTGGCATCAGCCAAAACAAGGCGAAAAATCAACAAAAAGCTTTTATATCGTTATGACTTTCAAAAGGTTAAACAACATCACGGGATGGGCGGCAGGATTGATTGCCACCATCGTGTATTTCCTTACGCTGGAGCCTACCGTTAGCTGGTGGGACTGCGGTGAGTACATTTCAACGGCTTACAAACTGCAAGTGGGTCACCCGCCTGGGGCACCGCTGTTCCAGATGATTGGACGTTTCTTCTCGCTCTTTGCGGGCGGCGACGTCACCAAGGTGGCCATGATGGTCAACGTGATGTCGGCCATCTGTAGCGGCCTCACCATCGTCTTCCTCTTCTGGACCATCACCATGCTGGTTCGCAAGGTGTGGATGAAAGAAGGTGAAGACGCGCCGTGGGTGAATAAAATCGGTGTGCTGATTGCTGGCTTCGTCGGTGCTGTGGCTTACACCTTCACCGAGTCGTTCTGGTTCAACGCCGTGGAAGGCGAGGTCTACGCCATGTCGTCGTTCTTCACCGCCGTCACTTTCTGGGCCATCCTGAAATGGGAGCAAGTGGCAGACGACCCACAGAGCAACCGTTGGTTCATCCTCATTGCCTTCCTCATCGGCCTGTCCATCGGCGTGCACCTGCTTAACTTGCTGTGTATCCCTGCCCTCGTGTATGTGGTGTATTTCAGGAAATGGAAAAAGACCTCGTTCTGGGGCTTCGTCCTCGCTGGCGTGGTTTCAGTGGTGCTGGTATGGCTCATCAATATGTTCCTCATCCCGCAGGTGGTCAACTTGGCAGGCAAGACGGAACTGTTCTTCGTCAACACGCTCCATGCGCCGTTCAACCTCGGCGTCATCGTCTATTTCGCCTTGTTGATCGGACTCATCGTTTGGGGCTTGATTGCCACCTCGAAGCGCAAGAAAGTGATTTGGAACACGGCGTTGCTCGCTTTGACCTTTATCCTCATCGGCTATTCGTCGTTCTTTATGCTGGTCATCCGCGCCAACACCAATCCGCCCATCAACGAGAATGAGCCCAAGGATGCTCCTTCTATGCTTTCCTACCTGCTCCGCGAGCAATACGGCGGCAGCGCTCCTTTGCTGTATGGTCCATATTACAACGCGCCCATAACCAGTTGGGTAGAAGGTAAGCCCGTCTACGTCAAGGACAAGGAAGCCGGACGCTACGTCATCACCGACGACAACAAATACAGTGTGCCCGAGTATTCCAGCGAGATGAAGACCCTCTTCCCGCGCATGTGGAGCAAGGATCACCAAGAAAGATACGAAGGCTACCGCAAGAGTCCGAGCGGCAACATCGTGGGCGAAAACGTCCGCGTGCGCAACTACCGTGGCGAGGTCGTCACCGTCAGCAAGCCCACCTTCGGGCAAAACCTGAAGTTCTTCATCGACTACCAATGCAACTGGATGTATTGGCGCTACTTCATGTGGAACTTCGTGGGCCGTCAGAACGACATCGAGAGCCAGGGCGAGCTGGACCACGGCAACTGGATCAGCGGCATCAGCGCCCTCGACAACGCCCGCCTCGGTGACCAGGACAACATCCCTGCCTGCCTGCAAAACCCAGGCCGCACGACGTATTACTTCCTGCCCCTCATCCTCGGTTTGCTCGGCCTGTTCTGGCTGCTCAAGAAAGACCTGAAGCAAAGCTGGATCATCTTCCTGCTCTTCTTCATGACGGGTCTGGCCATCATCATCTACCTCAACCAAACTCCAAGGCAGCCCCGTGAGCGCGACTACAGCTATGCGGGCTCGTTCTACGCCTTTGCCATTTGGATTGGCTATGGCGTGATTGCCCTCTACGACTGGGTCGGCAAGTTGCTCAAAAAGCAGACGATGGTCACCACCGTAGCCATCGGCCTGATTTGCTTCTTGGCCGTGCCTTGCGTCTTGGCTGCCAACGGCTGGGAGGAACATAACCGCTCGGGCAAGACATCGGCCCGCGACTGGGCGAGAAATTACCTCGCGCAACTGCCGCCCAATGCCGTCATCTTCACCCGTGGCGACAACGACACCTTCCCCTTGTGGTACGTGCAGGAGGTGGAAGGCTTCCGTACCGACGTGCGCGTGTGCAACTACATGCTGTCCGCTGGTTATTGGTACGCCCACCAGATGGGCCGCAAGGTGTACGACTCCGAGAAACTGCCGCTCACCCTCACACCCGCGGAATATAATAATGGTGTCAACGAGTCCATCCCAATTGAAGTGGAAGAGCGCTTCAACGACCGCTATATCGAGCTGAAACAAGTCATCGACTTCATTCACAACCCCAAGGCCGTGAAACGCTACATGGGCACTACTTACAACTATGTGCCTTGCACCAAGATGAAACTCACTGTCGACAAGGAAGCCTGCCTGCGCAACAACATCGTGCCCGAAAGCATGGCCGACCGTATCGTGGACGAAATCACATGGGAAGTGAAGGACAAAGCCCTGTGGAAGAACTCCATCCTGCTGTTGGACTTCATGGCCACCAACAACTGGGAGCGCCCCGTGTATTTCACCTCGTTCAGCGACATGTCGAAGGTGTTAGGCATCGACAAGTACCTGCACATGGAAGGCCTTGCCTATAGGTTCATCCCTGTGCCAGCGGAAGACTACAACAACTATGTCAAGGGCGGCGTTTACCGCGATGGCAGCTACGACCTGTTGGTCAACAAGGCCCAATGGGGCAGTATGAACCAAGAGGGCGTGGTGCCCGACCGTGAGAGTGTGCGCAACTCCGTGTATGCCCAGCAAGCCTACTCGCGCCTGGCCCAGGCTTTGGTCAACCACAACCAATTCGACTCCGCCGTCGTTGTCATGGACAAATACCAAGAGTTCTTCCCCAACGACAAGTTCCCCTTCGACCTGCGCTGCTACCAGTTCCCCGAGATGTACTACATCTGCGGCGACACCCTCAAGGGTGACCAGTTCATGCGTGACATTGCTGGCAACTTCTGCGACAAGATAGAATACTACTGCAACATGAAGCCCCGGTTCCAGGACTACTACGCAGAAGACATCGAGGAAGGCATGAGCCTGCTGAAACACTTCGCCAGTGTGGCCAAGAAATACGAGCGAGAGGAACTGTATGACTGGATTTCGAACAAGTTGACAGAGTATCTTTCCTTGTATTACATGGAATAAACCAAAAGAAAAGCAGCGTTTTTACGCTGCTTTTCTTTCTTTATACCTGAAGCTCCGCACAATCATCACGATGCCGACGATGACGAAGGGGATGCTGAGCCATTGGCCCATATCGAAGACCATGTTGCGTTCAAAATCCACTTGAACATTCTTCAGGAACTCGATGCAGATGCGCGAGCCGAAAATGATGACAAGGAAGGTGCCGAACATCAGGCTGGGTTGCTTGTTGCCGAGGTCGCGCTTGTAATACATCCACTGTCATTGTTTTATCACAAAAAACTTTTAATCAATACAGCTCCCCTATTGCTTTTTTATTATTTTTGCCACAAATAAAAAAACATGAATTATGCCTGAAGAAAACACCTTATCGCCTGCCGAAATTGAAGAAAAACTACGCCTCTCCTTCAACCTAAAAACAGAAGGCAACACTACAATTCCAGACTTGACCAGTAGTATTTCGGACAGAATCACATATTTTTGTTCCTCAAAAGATTTAATTCCTGTAATTTGTGAAGACATGTACGAATACGAGGATCCTCAAACTCATAAAAGACAACCTCTTCGTTCATATATGATTTATGAAGTGTTTTCTTCATTAGGCATATCCGATATAGCCTTTACACCAAACGAATTGAAAGAAATTGCTTCAGGAAGCTATTTTGGAATTCAACTATTAGAAGAGTATTTGAATCATTCTGTTTATCAAGAATTGTTCGAATCTGTAATCGATATTGCAAACGGTAAAATTCGAGAACATATTCGATTGAAAAAAGAAGTAGAAGAATTTCTCCAACTCGGAAATTTCCCATTAATCATCACGACAAACTGCTTCCCTATATTGGAAGAAATCGTTTTACCCCAATATCATTACACTAGTTCTTGGTACTCTTTACAAACAAAAAAGACAAGCGAAGAAAAAGATGCTCCAAAAACCACCATTAAGAGACTACCCAATAAATGTATTTATCACATTTTCGGAGAAGCCCAATTCGGAAGAGCGGAATGGGGATACAATGACAAACAAGTATTGAAATATCTAAAAAACGCCTGTTCCGATGATTATGCCATGTCTGAATTATCCGCTTACATTGCCGACAATAAAACGCTGTTATTTTTAGGTAACGACACTCCCGACTGGCTATTCAGATTCATTCTAACTCCTTTATATGGCAGAGATGTGTATGAAACTGGGACTGATTATTACATTTCCGAAAAAGGTGATTATGATGAAGAACGGTTAAATCATTTTCTCAAAGATATACACTTTGAAAAAGAATCTAAAATAATTGAAGTATTAACCAAGGTCAACAACTCACTAAAAGCAAAAAAAGAAGCTACACCTTCTTATAGTGGGCACAAAATGCAATACGATTTCTTTATTTCTCATGCAAGCGAAGATAACGATTTGGTTAGAAAACTGGAAAAAGTACTTCGTGACAATGGAATAACTCAAATATGGATAGATTACGACAAGATTAAAGACGGCACTTATTGGAATCATATCATAGACGGCATCACCCATTCTGCATACTTTTTACCTATTATTACAGATCATTATATAGCAAAAACACAATCCAAAAGCAAACAAATTGAAGCTTTGAAACAAATCAATATCGAGGAGCTATCATTAGATGCTACTGATGCACGTAATTTGAACAATCATTTAGAAGGAGTGCAAGTGGAACTGCTACTGGCAAATAAATATTTAAAAGAGCACCCACAAGATACATATTCCATCCCAATCATACAAAAAGATTGTGAATTTGTAGACGAGCCTTTAACTTCTAAGCGCGTAGAGAATTGGGGCAAAGACTCGCGTAGATTGCCTGCAAATCTATTCTATGGTATTCAAATGCACGAATTTGACAAAAATAACCCCGATTCTTTTGTCATGGATTGGAAGAGATATAAATCAGAAAACGAATTAATCAATGAATAAATACGATAATCCTTGGCTCGGTTTGAGAGCTTATGAAGAACAAGACAACTATAAGTTCAAAGGTCGTGAAGAAGATGCAGCTAATATGGTTGCTCTTCTCCAGCAGAACGATTACGTCGTATGTTATGCTGCTTCAGGCGACGGGAAAAGTTCATTAATTAATGCCGGAGTATGCCCCGAGATACGCAAACTAGGTATGTTCCCAATCAAAATCTCATTTAACACTGATGATGAGGATTTGCTTGATAAAACAGATATTGATTTTGACAAGATAATTCTTGAAAAAATCTCATCTCGTATTGAGGAATATAGGGAAAGATTCATTGAAAAATATGAATTAAGCGAAGAGGATTACATAATCCACTTTGAGAAAACAGCAGGTTTTCAAGAAATTGAAGTGCCTGACAGCCTGTGGTGGAAACTACGCACAGAGACCATCCAAATACCATATGGCGAGTTTGACTATATCCCAGTATTGATCTTCGATCAATTTGAGGAGGTTTTGCGCGCCCCATGGAAAACACAGTTTTTCAAGTGGCTTGAAGAGCTATCTAGAGATATTTGTCCTGATAGGATTGTTGCTTCAACAGGATTAAAACATGACAATTTACCTAACAGGAAAATGTTCAAAATGTTGTTTTCTTTACGCTATGAATATGTGGGGGAGCTTGATTATTGGTGTTCGCAGCGAAACTACATCCCTCAATTGATGCGCAATCGCTATTTCTTAAAACCATTAACACGGGCGCAGGCTATTGCCATTATAAACTCACAAGGAGAAAAAGATGATGCTAACTCTATCAGACTAAAAAATGATAGTGAAAAAATTGTTGATGAGATAATAATGAATCTTGACAACAACCAATCCGAAGAGGACGAGGTATCTGCCATCATGCTGTCTCTGTCATGTTACCTTAATTATAATAAACCATTGAATATTTCGGACGATTTTGACACATTATTATTTACCTTTTATCTAAGACAAATGGACTTAGTTGGCATCTCAGATGAGGATCGAATTGTCTTAGAGGAAGCCTTGATTTCTCCCAGGGGGACCAGAATTCGAATTCCAACATCTGATTATCGTTTGCAGCAGATCCACATCAATGACTACATTGATTGTGATTACAGTCTTTTTGATACTGGTCTTTTTAAAAAAGAGGAGACAGGAAGAACTTTCAATGGCCACAATGAGTACTATGTAGAATTCACCCATGATTTATTGGCTGAATCCGTTCATAAAAACAAGAAAAACAGCCTTATTCCTATAAAAAGGAAAAAAACAATATCTTATACTTTAATCTTAATTGGTCTGTTGGCATTAGCTGCTTTCAGCTATCTGCTCAACAACCCTGTAAGTATTAGCCAAATCGATTCAAAGACAATTGATAATAATCCAATAAGAATAAGTAAACAAAACGTTCCCTCCATAGAGAATTTCGACTACAAGTCAGCAACTTCCATCAAGTTGGATGGACGCGGCCTGCGTTCTGACGAAATCAACTGCTACAACAACGTTTTGATTTGGAGAGACGTAAACAATAACAATTGTATCAGATACGCACATAATGCCCAAAGATTAACCTTTGCATACTCAACCCTCCCTTCAGAGTTGAAATTTGGACATAATACTGAAGAAGTCTATTTGTTATCAACGAACAAAGAAATAATCGACTCCGTATCGTTTGTTAATTGCACAAATAAAAACACCATTGTTTATGTTCCACATGGAGATTTCCAACGGATATCCTCTAATAAGGCTTTTTCAAACGTATGTGTTAAAGAACTAGGAATTGCTTTAACCATGATAAGGGAAATACAATTTAAAATACACATGTCACGTATTGATTTTACAATAAACAATAAGGCCATCTCTATACACTCATGGCTTCTCTATATTTTTATATGCGTATTCTCTACTTTGATTATTATCGGACCAAAACTTTCTTTATTAAAAAATGAAAGATTAATGGCTTTTACCTCCTATTGTATTGTTTCCTTTTCATTGCTCATTTTTTCAACAATGCAATTCTCATTATGGATTGACAAACTGTTTTTGTCTAATACGACAACATATACAATCCGAATAATCGGAGCAATTATCTTTGTCATTGTCATCTCCTATTTTTTCATATGTCTAGTTTATAAAATAGAATTTCCAACAAAAAAATATAAAAACAAAGAAAAGCAATTGGACAAAGAAAAATACGATACTCCCTTCTGCTATATTGTTTATAATTCAAAAAAACACAAACAATTTGCAATCTCCTTAAAACAATTATTGCTTCTGATGGGATTTTCTGATTCAAACTTTGAAGTATTAGGAATAGATGAAATGATGAATAAGTATTATTATAATAAAATTATTTTCCTTTTGAGCAAGGATGATTTAATTGATACGGAACGCAATAAAAAATACTTCTCATATTTATCAGATAAAAGTAATCTACATCCTGTTTTTGTCGAAACAGACCACCTTGATGAAGCATCCATCCCCAAGCAATTGAAACCAATTATCACAACTAAAATAGATGGAACGTTAGACGCTTTCCAATCTGTTTTTTACGACCCTGTTTATGGCTCTTTTGAATCTATACTGCAATTAACAAGGGATCTTTTGCAAAAAAACACAAAGGCAATGAAAAAGCGAACAAGATTGTTTACAATTGCCACTATTTGTTATATCGCTTCCTTGCCGTTGGTTGGGTTACTTGTAACCAATGGGGTAGTTAAAGTCTTTCTTTCCATCGTTCTTTTAACACTTTATGGGATTTACTATCTTGCTTATAATAAGCATCGAAAAAAGATATGATTCTATTAGGAAAACTATTGATTTGAATCTCTACAATTCCATATTATTAAAATGATGCCGACGATGACAAAGGGGACGCTTAACCATTGCCCCATGTCAAAAACCATGCTGCGCTCGAAGTCCACTTGAACGTTTTTCAAGAACTCGATGCCGATACGCGAACCAAAGATAATGACGAGGAAGGTGCCGAACATCAGGCCGGGCTGACGGTTGCCAAGGTCGCGCTTGTAGTACATCCACAGCAAAATGCCCATCGCCACGAGGCAGAAGAAAGCCTCGTAAAGGCCAGTCGGATGGCAAGGCAGCCACTCGCTCGGCGGGCAGGGCGCATCCCATGCGAAACAAGGTGTATAATTGTCGAAAGTGCCACAAAACTGCTCCGCACCGCGCATGAAGACAAAGCCCCAAGGCAGCGAAGTGGGCGTACCGTAAATCTCGTGGTTCATCACGTTGCCGCAACGGATCAAAGCCCCGACGAGGCACACGGGCACGACAATACGGTCGAGAAGCCAAAGGTAAGTGATACGCTGCTTTTCTTCCTTCTTTTTCGTGGATTTGTTATAGACACGCACGTATATCCACAGGCCCGTAAGGATACCTATGGCACCACCGTGGCTGGCCAAGCCGCCCTCCCAAATCGCAAACATCTTTAGAGGATGCGACAGGTAAAACTCGGGCTCATAAAACAGGCAATGACCCAAACGGGCACCGATGACAGTGGACACCAACATGTAAATCAGCACTCTATCCATCCAATCATCGCTCACCTTCTCGTTACGATAGATCTTGCGCATGACGAAATAGCCAAAGAAGAAGCCCAAAGCCCACAACAAGCCATACCAACGGACTTGCAAAGGCCCGAGATTGAAAAATACGGGATCGACATTCCACGTGATGTAATTCAGTAGCATAATTCAGAATTTTGCGCAAAAGTAGGAATATTTTTTCTTTGCCTTGTAACTTTTTCGCCCAAACTCCGTATTCATTGCGAATACAAAAAAACCTTTCATTATCTTTGCCGTCCCAAATCAACTGTAATGATTGACCTACTGAAAGACTTGAACGAGCCTCAAAGAGAGGCCGTTACCACCATAGAAGGCCCCGTGATGGTGATTGCCGGTGCCGGTTCGGGCAAGACCCGCGCCCTCACCTACCGCGTCGCCTACATGATACAGGAGGGCGTCGACCCCTTCAGCATCATGGCCCTCACCTTCACCAACAAGGCCGCCCGCGAGATGAAGGAACGCATCATGCAACTTGTCAATGCAAGCGAGGCACGCAACGTGTGGATGGGCACCTTCCACTCCATTTTTGCGAGGATTTTACGCATCGAGGCGGAGAAAATCGGCTTCACGCCTAACTTCTCCATCTACGACACCGACGACTCAAAAGCCCTCATCACACAGATTTTGAAAGACTTGCAGTTAGACACCAAGGTCTACCCTGCCAAGCAAGTGTTGGCGCGCATCTCATCGGCCAAGTCGAGCCTGTTCTCACCCGAGGACTACGCCAACAACCCCGACGTGCAAGAAGCTGACCGCAAGGCCAACAAGCCGCTCATCGCGCAACTGTTCAAGCTTTACAACGACCGCCTGCACCGCGCCAACGCCATGGATTTCGATGATATTCTGTATTTTACGAATGTCCTTTTGCGCGACAACCCCGATGTGCTTTACAAATACCAGAACCATTTCAAGTTTATCCTCGTCGACGAGTACCAGGACACCAACTACGCCCAGTACCTCATCGTGAAACGCATCGCTGCCCTTTTCGAGAACATCTGCGTGGTCGGCGACGACGCCCAAAGCATCTACGCCTTCCGTGGCGCCAACATTCAGAACATCCTCAATTTCAAGAACGATTACCCCGATTATAAACTGATTAGGCTGGAACAAAACTACCGCTCCACCCAGAACATCGTCAACGCGTCGAACAGCGTCATCGCCCACAATAAGGACCAAATCAAGAAAAAGGTGTGGAGCGACAAGGAAAAAGGCGAACTCATCGGCCTCATCCACGCCAACAGCGACACCGAAGAAGGCACTCTTGTAGCAAACAGCATCTTCGGCTATAAGATGTCGCGCCACCTTGCCAACAAGGACTTCGCCATCCTCTACCGCACCAACGCCCAAAGCCGCTCGATGGAAGAAGCCCTGCGCAAGCAGAACATACCTTATAAAATATACGGCGGCCTTTCGTTCTACGACCGCAAGGAAATCAAAGACCTGCTGGCCTATTTCCGCGTCGTCATCAATCCCGAGGACGAACAGGCGCTGCTGCGCATCATCAACTACCCCGCCCGTGGCATCGGCAAGACCAGCATCGAGCGCATGATGGTCGTCGCCAACGAGCAACGCAGCAGCATCTGGAAGTGCATGGAAAACAACGTGTTCCCGCAAGATTTCAACATGGGCACTATCAACAAGTTCCGTGATTTCATGGTGATGATCAAGAGTTTCCAGAGCTTGCAAGCCAAGATGAACGCTTTCGAGCTGGCTAAACATATCACCAACACCATCGGCCTCATCAAGGTGCTGAAGGAAGACGACACGCCCGAGGGCGTTTCAAGGGTTGAGAACGTGGAGGAATTGCTCAATGCCATCATGGAGTTCAGCGATAGGCAAGTGGACGAAACCACTGGTGAGACCGCCCGCGTCGACTTGGTGCAGTTCATGGAAGACGTGGCCCTGCTCACCGACAACGAGATGAAGAAAGACGACGGCGACAACGACTACGTCAGCCTGATGACCATCCACAGTGCCAAGGGGTTGGAATTTCCCTATGTCTATGTCGTGGGCATGGAAGAGAACCTTTTCCCTGGCATTTTGAGTTTAAGCACTCGCGAAGAATTGGAAGAGGAACGCCGTCTGTTCTACGTAGCCATCACCCGCGCCATGACCAAACTCACCTTGAGCTACGCCGAGCAACGCTACCGTTACGGCAACCTCACTCTCAGCGAGCGTTCACGCTTCGTGGACGAGATTGATGCCAACCTGATTGAGCAGACACAGAAAGCCTCATTCAGAGGGACATCCTCAATGGGCGGCAGAAGCACCTTTGGCCGTTTCGGCAAGCCCATCAACGAGCCCGAGCAACATGGTTTCCGCAAGTTAGAAGAAACGCCTTCGTTTACAAAGCCGAGTTTCAGCCAACCCGCTGTGCCTCAAAACCTTGAGCCTTCCAATCCTGACCTGCTTCAGGAAGGCATGAGGGTGATGCACCAGAAATTTGGCGCAGGTACCATTTTGAGCATCGAGGGCGCAGGGGCGAACAAGAAAGCTTCCGTCAATTTCGATACAGCTGGAGTGAAGATGCTGATGCTGAAGTTTGCGAAGTTGGCCATCTTAAAAGAATAATCCCTATCTTTGCACCCAAATTGAAACACAATGGAACGAATCGGATTAACCTACAATACTGAAAAAGAGCAAATAGTCATCTCGGAGTATGGCCGCTGCATACAGGAAATGATCAAGAAGCTGCCGGAAATCGAAGACCGTGCAGAGCGCACCGAGGCCGCCAAATACATTATCAGCGTGATGGTGCAGATGAACCCGAGCATCAAGCAGTCAAGCGACTATGAGCATAAGCTCTGGGACCATCTCTACATGATTTCGGGCTACAACTTAGACGTGGATAGCCCCTACGCTCCACCCAAGAGAGAAGCCCAACATAGCAAACCGCAACATATTGGCTATCAAAACAATCACATCAAATATGGCCACTATGGGCTTTATCTCATCAAGATGATTGAGGCTGCCTCGCAGGAAGAAGACGACGAAGTGCGCGAAGCCATCGCCTACTCCTTGGCCGGTCAGATGAAGCGCAACTACTTGGAATGGAACAAGAGCGTCGTCAACGACCAAGTCATCCTCGACGACCTGAAGACCATCTCGGGCGGACGCCTCGTCATCGGCGATGAGTCGAAACTGAACACGACTGGCGACATCTTCTGCAAGGTGCAGCCCAGGCCTCAGCAGCAGCAACAGCAGGGCAAGAAGAAGAAAAAGAAAGTGCCGAACCTAAAGGCGAACATGAACAACCCGAACAATCCCGCGTACAAGAAGCGTATGCAAGAACTAGGAAAACTCTAGGCTATGGCATCACTGAAAATCAAAGGCGGCTGCAAACTGAATGGCGAAATCGTCCCGCAAGGCGCGAAAAACGAAGCCATGCAGATTCTCTGTGCCTGTCTGCTCACCGAAGAGAAAGTCACCATCCACAACTTGCCTGACATCCTCGACATCAACAACCTGATTGCCTTGCTCGAAGGCATGGGCGTTGAGATTGAGCGACCCACACGTCATGACATCACCTTGCAGGCCAAATCGCTCAACTTCAACTATTTCAACGAAGCAGCCTACCAAAAAACCGCCTCAAAACTGCGTGGTAGCGTGATGATGACTGGTCCCATGCTGGCGCGTTTCGGCAAGGCCTACATGCCCAAGCCTGGCGGCGACAAAATCGGTCGGCGCAGGTTGGACACGCATGTCATCGGTTTGCAGAAACTCGGTGCCATTTTCGATTTCGACACCTATCAAGTCGAGGTGCAAAAAGGAGGTCTGAAAGGCTGCTACATGCTCTTGGACGAAGCTTCCGTCACGGGTACGGCCAATATCGTCATGGCTGCGGTGATGGCAGAAGGCACTACGACCATTTTTAACGCCGCTTGCGAGCCTTATCTCGTGCAACTCTGCACCATGCTCAACAACATGGGTGCCGACATCAAAGGCGTAGGCTCCAACCTTTTGACCATCAACGGCGTGAGTCGTTTGCACGGCACAGAGCACACTTTGCTTGCCGACATGATTGAGGTGGGCAGCTTCATCGGCATGGCCGCCATGACGGGCAGCGAAATCACCATCAAGAACGCAGGCATCCAGCAACTCGGCATCATTCCCGATGTGTTCCGCCGACTCGGCATCCAAATGGAATACCACGGCGACAACATCTTCATCCCAGCGCAAGAACACTACGAGGTGCAGACCTTCATGGACGGCAGTATCCTCACCGTCGCCGACGCGCCTTGGCCTGGCTTCACGCCCGACTTAATCAGTATAGTGTTGGTGGTGGCCACACAAGCCAAAGGCACCGTGCTCGTCCACCAGAAGATGTTCGAGAGCCGTCTGTTCTTCGTCGACAAGCTTATCGACATGGGCGCGCAAATCATCCTTTGCGACCCGCACCGCGCCAATGTCATCGGCCTCGACCACGCCCACAACTTGCGCGGCATCCGCATGGCCTCGCCCGACATCCGCGCCGGCGTCGCCCTGCTCATCGCCGCCCTCTCCGCCGACGGCACCAGCATCATCGACAATAGTGACCAAATTGAGAGAGGCTATCAATACATTGACGAGCGTTTGAACCACATCAGCGTCAACGGCCCCATCATCGAGCGTCTCTAAACATTCTTACACCCTGCCATTTTGTCAATCCAGCCGCCTTTGGCAAAGGATTTGATGAATCGTGCGGCAAAAATGGAAAAATAATAAAAACAACACATATCATGGAAGAAAACCAAAACGTTAACTATCAAGACGATGCCTTGAAAGACAGCGTCAATCCCGACATGGAAAACGGGCAAGAACCCGCTGAGGAACAGCCCAAACACGACGAAAAAAACGAAGGCAAGACAGAACCCGATGACAAAGGTTCGGACAAAAAGTCAAAGCGCTTCAAGCTTCGTCATGCACAGGAGAAGGCTTTGGAAGAGGCAAAGACCAAGTACGCCGAGCTGAATGACAAGTATTTGCGTCTATTCTCGGAGTTCGACAACCACCGCAAGCGCACCGCCAAGGAAAAACTCGACCTGACCGCCACGGCATCGGAGAACGTCATCAAGGACATCCTGCCCGTTTTGGACGACTTCGAGCGCGCCCTGCAAAACATGGAGAAGAACGGCAACGAATCAGACCTTCAAGGCGTAACATTGATTTACAATAAGTTGAAAGACACCTTGAAGAAAAAGGGCTTGGAGGAAATAGACGCCAAGGATGCCGAGTTCAACACCGATGAACACGAAGCCCTCACCATGATTCCCGCACCCACGGAGGAACAGAAGGGCAAGGTGCTGGATGTCATCCAAAAAGGCTACAAGCTGAATGGCAAGGTGATACGGTTTGCGAGAGTGGTTGTGGGGAATTGAAAATGATAGCGAACTGGGCTTTGCCAACAACGGGACATGACCCGTTGTCCCTACCGGGAGATGGCAAAAGCCCGAGAACTAGAAAGGAGAAAGACAATGGCAGAAAAACAAAAACGTGATTACTACGAGGTGCTGGGCGTCAGCAAGACCTCCACACCCGACGAGATAAAAAGCGCCTACCGTAAGGCCGCACTGAAATGGCACCCCGACAAGTGGGTGAACGGCACCGACGCTGAGAAGAAGACCGCCGAGGAGAACTTCAAGGAAGCCTCGGAGGCTTATTCTGTCTTGAGCGATGAGAACAAGAAGGCGCGCTATGACCGTTACGGCTTTGCTGGCATGGACGGTAGCTCGGCCAGCGGTGGCGGCGGCTTCAGCGGTTTCGGTGACTTCGACCTGAACGACATCCTCAACAGCGTGTTCGGTCGCGGCTTCGACTTCGGCGGCGGTTTTAGTGGCTTTAGCGGTTTCGGTGGCGGCGGTAGCAGTCGTGGCGGTACCGTCCGTCAACGCGGCTCCAACCTCCGTGTTAAGGTGAAGCTCAACCTGTCCGAAATCGCCCACGGCACAAAGAAAAAAATCAAAGTCAGCAAGTATGTGAGCTGTACGCACTGCCACGGCAGCGGCTCCGAGGATGGCTCCACCGAGACCTGCCCGACCTGCCACGGTCGCGGTCAGGTGGTGCAAACCGTCAACAGCTTCTTCGGACAAATGCAGACCGCCTCGGTGTGCCCCACCTGTGGCGGACAAGGCACCGTCATCAAGAAGAAATGTACCCACTGCGGCGGCGAGGGCATTGTGAAAGGCGATGAGATCATCGACATCGACATCCCTGCCGGGGTGGGCGAAGGCATGCAACTCACCGTGCGCGGCAAAGGCAATGCCGGCCCGCACAACGGCGTGAACGGCGACCTGCTCGTCCTCATCGAGGAGGAAGCCCATCCCGATTTCGAGCGCGACGAAAGCACCTTGATATACAACCTGTTCATCACCATCCCCGAAGCCATCATGGGCACCCAAGCTGAAGTGCCCACCGTTGACGGCAAGGTGCGGGTGAAGATTGCTCCTGGCACACAGAGCGGCAAGGTGTTGCGATTAAGAGGCAAAGGCCTGCCCGTCGTCAACGGGTACGGCGTCGGCGACATGCTCGTCAACGTGAACGTGTGGGTGCCTAAGAAAGTCAGCAAGGAAGAGGAACAGCTATTGCAGCAACTCGCCCAGTCGCCGAACTTCAAGCCCAACCCCACCGCTGACGAAAAAAGTTTTTTCAGTAAAATCAAGGATTACTTTAATTAAGGCTCTTGGCTATTGGCTTCTGGCTATTGGCATAGGCTGCCAAAGGCCAAAGGCCAAAAGCCAAAAGCCAGAAACCCCATAAAATGACAAAAATAACCATTCACGAGGTCACGAAAAAATACGCCGACCACACCGCATTAGACCGTATGTGCATTGACATCCCAGAGCATTGCATATACGGCCTTTTGGGTCCTAACGGCGCGGGCAAGACCACCCTCATCCGCATCCTCAACCAAATCACCGCGCCCGACTCAGGCCAAGTGCTGATTGACGGAGAAGCCCTCTGCCAAAAGCACATCACCCACATCGGCTACCTGCCCGAGGAACGCGGACTTTACAAAAAGATGAAAGTCGGCGAGCAGGCCATCTACTTGGCGGAACTCAAAGGTATCAAGAAAGCCGAGGCACAGAAACGGCTGAAAGAATGGTTCGACAAGTTCGAAATCAGCGGCTGGTGGGACAAGAAAGTCGAAGAGCTTTCAAAAGGTATGCAGCAAAAGGTACAGTTCATCACCACCGTCATCCATGAGCCCGACATTCTCATCTTCGACGAGCCTTTCAGTGGCTTCGACCCCATCAACGCCAACCTGCTCAAAGAAGCCATCCTCAATTTGCGCGACAAAGGCGCTACCATCCTCCTCTCGACCCACAACATGGCCTCCGTGGAGGAACTTTGCGACAGCATCACCCTGATTAACAACGGCAAGAGTATCCTGCAAGGCAGAGTCAACGACATCAAGCGGCAGCATGACACCCACCAAAGGGAACTCATCGTCCGCTGCGACGACTTCAACAAGGTCATGTCCGTGGCCGACACCTATAATAATATAAAGGTGGAGCACACCGACCTCCCCGACGAGACCAAACTGACCCTTTTCAGCGAGTCGCCGAACGAACTCATCGGCAGGCTGCTTGAAATCGGGCAACTCGTCTCCTTCAAGGAAGTGCTGCCCTCCATGAACGACATCTTCATCCAAGAAGTGCAATCCCAAAACCAAGCCTCATGAACAAGATCGGACTCATCATCAAGCGCGAATACCTCACGCGTGTGCGTAAGCGCAGTTTCCTCATCATGACTTTCCTGGGGCCCATCCTCATGGCAGCCATCTACATCATCCCCATCATGCTCGCCCTCAATTCGAGCAACGAGAAGATGCGTATCGCCGTCGTCGACGAGAGCCATTGGTTTGAAGACCGCTTCAACGACACGCAAGAACACACCTTCGTCCTCATGCCTGGCCAACCCATCGACTCGGTCAAGGAAATGGTGAAAACCGGCATTTTCGACATGGCGCTCTACGTGCCGCCCACCCAACTCAACATTCCGTCGAACGCCGTTGTCTACAGCATCCGACAAGTGCCGATGGAAGTCGAGACCTACATCAGCAACGTGATGGAGAAAGAAATCGAGGATCAGAAACTCATGGCCAACGGCGTCGACCCAGAGATTGTCAGCGCCGTCAAGACCAACGTCAACCTGCAAATCATGCGCATGGACGAGAAAGGCAACGAAAAGGAGACCTTCACCAAGGTACAGTTTACCCTCGGTATCTTCCTCGCCATGCTGGTTTACATGTTTATCATTTTCTTCGGCGGACAGGTCATGCAAGGCGTGGCGGAGGAAAAGACCAACCGCATCATCGAGGTCATCATCAGCTCGGTGAAGCCTTTCCAACTGATGATGGGCAAAGTCATCGGCGTTTCATTGGTCGCCCTGACCCAGTTCGTGCTTTGGATTTTGCTGACAGGCGTCTTCTATGTGGGCTTCTCGGCCTACATCGGCATCAGCCATCCCGATATGCTCTCGCAAGGCACCGTCATGGCACAGGAAATCAGCAACAACGATATCATGAGCAACGAAAGTGTGCAAAGCATTGTGCAAATTGCCCAAAGCATCGACTTCGGCACCATCATCACCTGCTTCCTCGTGTTCTTCATCTTGGGTTACCTGCTCTACGCCACCCTTTATGCCGCCATCGGTTCGTTGGTCGACAACAACACTGATTCACAGCAATTTTCATTACCCATCACCGTACCGCTCATCATCGCCATCATCAGTTCGTTCTATATCGTCAATAACCCCGACAGCTCATTGGCGGTTTGGTTCTCGATGATACCGTTCACCTCCCCCATCTCCATGATGGTCAGGATTCCGTTCGGCGTGCCGATTTGGCAAGTCGTGGTCTCGGCAGTCATTTTGGCTGGCACTTTTGTCCTGATGACCTGGATTGCGGCAAAAATCTATCGCACAGGCATTTTGATGTACGGAAAAAAGCTTTCGTACAAGGAAATTTTCAAGTGGTTGAAATATAAATAGAAATATTCCTTATCTTTGCAGGCTCAATTTTGGGTAAAAACACTTGTTTTGAATATTCAACAAATTAAAAGTCAAATAATTAAATCAGTTTTACAATGCAAAACAAAGGAGCAATCAGGACGTTAGCCATCATCTTCAGTCTGATTTTCCTCTATCAGCTGTCGTTCACCTTGGTGACCAAGCGCGTGGAGAAGAAGGCCGTGAAGTATGCCGAGGCAGAGGCTAGCAAACTTGCAAACGTAGGAGATCCGGAGTACAATCTCGCCAAAGACCAGAAAGAGACGTACTATCTGGATTCGATCAGCAACGTGAATGTGTACAACCTTTTGGTGAAGAAGTACACCTACCGCGATGCAAAGGAAAGAGAAATCAACTTGGGTTTGGACTTGAAGGGCGGTATGAACGTCACCCTTGAAGTCTCGGTGAAAGACATCGTCAACGCCCTGTCGGGCCACTCGCAAGACCCCGTCTTCGTGCAGGCCATGCAGGAAGCTACCATCCGTCAGGAGAAGAGCGAAGGCGATTTCGTGACGTTGTTTGGCGAGGCTTTCGAAGAAATCGACCCCAATGCAAGACTTGCTTCGATTTTCTTATATGAATTCAAGGACAAAGGCATCACGGTCAACTCGACCAACAGCGAAGTGCTGAAGGTGTTGCGCACCGAAAGTGAGGACGCCATCAACCGTTCCTACCAAATCCTGCGCACCCGTATCGACCGTTTCGGCGTGGCACAGCCCAACATCCAAAAGCTGGAAAACTCGGGCCGTATCCTCGTCGAACTGCCTGGTATCAAGGATCCGAAGCGTGTGCGTAAGCTCCTCCAAGGCACGGCACAACTCGAGTTCTGGGAGACCTACAACTTCAGCGAGCTGTACCATTACTTCGACGAAGCCAATGCCGAACTGGCCAAGACCAGAAAGGCTCAGAAGGCTCTCGCCGAAACCGAGACCGTCGAAGAGACTCCCGAAACCGAGGAACCTGCCGCCATCGAAGGCGAAGAGGTTGCCCTGAACGAGGAGACTCCCGAAGCCGTGGCCGACAGCACCGAAGCCAACCTGCTTGACGAGCTGGCCGAGGCTCCCGAAGAGGCTGAAGAAGCCCTCACCGAAGATGAGCAGATGAACCAGTATCAGGAGAACAACCCGCTGTATGCCTACCTGCAGCCTTCCTACTATCAGAACGAGGCTGGTCAGATTGTTCCTGGCGAGACTGCCCGCGTGGGTATCGCCCAAGTGAAAGACACTGCCGTCATCAACAAGATGCTGGCCGAGGTTCGTGAGAAGAACATCTTCCCGCGCAACCTGAAATTCGCATGGACGGTGAAGCCTGAAATCACGCAAGGCGAAGCCGAGTTCCTTGAGCTTGTGGCCCTGAAGATGTCGCGCGACAACAAGTGCGCCCTCGGCGGCGAAGTCATCACCGACGCCCGTCAGGACTACGGCCAAAGCAATCAAGTGGAAGTCACCATCCAGATGAACTCGGAAGGTGCCAAGACCTGGAAGCGCCTCACTGGCGAGAACATCGGCAAGCAGATTGCCATCGTCCTCGATGACTATGTGTACAGCTATCCCGTCGTCAACGGCGAAATCCCGAACGGTCGTTCTTCCATCAGCGGTGGCGGCATGACCATCGAGGAAGCCCAAGACTTGGCCAACATCCTGAAGGCCGGTAAGCTGCCCGCCCCTGCAAGAATCCTTGAGGAGCAGGTCGTTGGTCCTTCGCTGGGTAAGGAAGCCGTGCAAAAAGGTATGTGGAGTATGGTGTTCGCCTTCATCCTCGTGCTGGTTTACATGGTGTTCTTCTACAATAAGGCTGGTTTCGTGGCTGATATCGCCCTGTTGGTCAACGTGTTCTTCCTGTTCGGTGTGCTGGCTTGCCTCGGCTCCGTGCTGACCCTGCCTGGTATCGCCGGTATCGTGTTGACCTTGGGTATGGCCGTCGACTCGAACGTGATTATCTTTGAGCGTATCAAGGAAGAGGTGAAGGCTGGCAAGGGCTTGAAACTCGCCATCTCCGACGGTTACAAGAACGCTTATTCCGCCATCATCGACGGTAACGTCACCACCTTGATCACTGGTATCATCCTTATCGTTTTGGGTACGGGTCCTGTCCACAGCTTCGCCGTCACCCTCTGCATCGGTATCCTGACCTCCTTGGCCACGTCCATCTTCATCAGCCGTTTGATCTTCGAACGTATGCTGGACAAGGAAAGAGAAATCACCTTCTCGACCAACATGACCCGCGACTTCTTGCAGGACAAGCACTACGACTTCATCGGCATCCGCAAGACCTCCTTCATCATCTGCATCTGCTTCCTCGTCGTCAGCCTGGGTTCACTTGGCATCCGTGGCCTGAACCTCGGTATCGACTTCAAGGGCGGTCGCAACTACGTCGTCCAATTCGACAACCCGAACATGAAGGTCGAGCAAGTACGTGAAGTGCTGTCCGACGTCAACATCGACAAGGCTGCCATCCACAGCGCCCTCGAAATGAGAGCCGACCAAGAGGTGGAAGACTGGTCGACGCCTGAAGTGAAGACCTACGGTACCAACGGTCAAGTGAAGATCACGACCAAGTTCTTGATCAAGAACGACAGCCCCGCTGTTGATAGCGTCATCCAAGTCATCCTCTACGACGGCTTGAAGGGCCTCTACAACAACAACCTCACCATGGAGCAGTTCTCATCCGAGGACGAGACCGTGGGTATCTTGAGTACGCAGAAGGTCGGTGCCACCATCGCCAGCGACGTTACGCGTAAATCCATCATCGCCATCATCGTGGCTTTGGCCCTGATGTTCTGCTACATCGCCATCCGATTCAAGAAGTGGCAGTATGGTGTGGCTTCCATCATGGCTCTGACGCAAGACACCCTCATCGTGTTGGGTATGTATTCGTTGTTCTACAACATCCTGCCCTTCACCATGGAGGTTGACCAAAGCTTCATCGCTGCCGTGCTGACCGTCATCGGTTACTCCATCAACGCTACGGTGGTTATCTTCGACCGTATCCGTGAGAATGTCAACCTGCACCCGAAGGCCACGTGGAAAGAGAACATGGTTAACGCTGTGAACAGCACCTTGACGCGTTCGTTCAACACGTCGGGTTCGACCTTGGTCGTGTTGCTCGCCATTTTCATCTTCGGCGGCGACACCATCCGCGGCTTCATCTTCGCCCTGTTGGTCGGTGTGTTGGCCGGTACGTTCTCGTCCGTGTTCCTGTCCTCGCCTTTCGCCTATGTCCTGATGAAGGGTGACAAGAAAGACAAGGCCATCGAAGAGAGCAGCGACACCAAAAAGAAGAAATAATTCATTATTAACCTTCTAAACTGCTTGCAAGAAATCCCGCTGGTTAACGGCGGGATTTTTTTGTTGGAAGTTGCATAGGAGTTGCTTACAATTTGTAAGCAACTCGCGCAAATTGAGCCCACAGGACAAAGCCGAAAGCCAGCGTAAATAGAGACAATAGATACTGATGCACTGATGTTGCCGATTCAGAATGAAATGTTATCTTTGCAGCGTTGAATCATCAATGAGCCTTTCATCATAATACTTAATACCTCACGAGATGGACGCCACACGTACTATTCAAGTTTTCCTTGCATCTTCGGACGAACTGAAAAACGACCGCAACACTTTCGGCAACCTTATCAGAAAATTGGACAATATCTATGAAAAACGGGGAATCCGCATCAAACTCTTCGAGTGGGAAGACTGTGATGCGGCCTACAACAATCTTCGGAAACAGGATGAGTATAATGTTGAAGTAAAGGCAAGCGACATGTTCCTTGCGCTCTTCTATAAGAAAGCAGGTAGGTTCACTATTGAAGAATTTGATGTAGCAACAAAAGAGTTTCAGCGCACGGGGATAAAACCCAAGCCATACGTTTATTGCCGTGACTTGCCTGAAGGGGAGCAGGAATCTGAAGAACTGAAGGAATTCAAGAGACGCCTTTTCGAAGAGATGGGGCATTATTGGAGCCAATACAACAACGAGGATTCCTTGCAGTTGCATTTCGTAATGCAGCTGCAATTGGTTGAGAACAGCCGGTTGGACAATCTCAAAGTAGAAAATGGGGAGGTGAAACTCGAGGGCTCCACCATTGCCCGCATGGAGCATCTACGCTTCGCGGCAGATAACCCTGACTATCAGAAAATGAGCCATCGCTTGCAAGAACTGACTCTGTTGATTGAAAAAGCTCGTCTTCGTGTAGAAAAGTACTCCAATGACCAGGACCTGGTAGATGACCTTCAGAAACTACTTAATGAAAAGAACCAACTTCAGAAAGATTTTGACCAACACCAACAATTCCTCTTCGATACTGCCAAACGCATTGCCACACTGCAAGGCAAAGCCATCACTGACCGCATGAGGCGAGCCATTGAGGCTTTCGAAAGAGGCGATGTTCGGGAAGCCAACATTATCCTTGATGAGGCCGAACATGATGCTTCACGCAATTTGACTGAATATTTGCAAAGCAAAGCACTTACCGAACAGAAACGACAGAATGTAATCCATTCCATAGAAGAGCTGTTGCTGAAGGCTTCCACATTGATGGCTGATGCTTCCATCGATATTAATGAACGCATAGAACGAGCTCATGCGATTTACGCCCAAGCAGACGAGGCGGCCAATGAAATAGCCTACGACAAAGAAAAACACTCTGATTTGTTGTTTGACTATGCCCAGTTCTTGTATAAATATGGATTGTACAGAGAGGCCGAATCGGTCTGGCTCCGTCAGATTCCCTTTGCCAAAGAATTATATGGTGTTGAACATAAAAAAGCGTCCGCCTCATACAACAATATAGCAGGAACATACTGGAAACAAGGCGACTATGAAAACGCTTTGGATTATCTTCTCAAGACTTTGGAGATAGATGAGAAAGTATTAGGTAAAGAGCATCCTTGCACTGCCTCTACTCACAACAATATCGGCGCGGTGTATGATGCCCAAGGCAACTACTGCAAGGCCTTGGAGTACATTCAAAAGGCTATGAAAATATGGGAGAAAGCCCTCGGAACTGAGCATCCTGTCTTCGCTGGCTCATACAACAATACCGCTGCAGTGTATTATGCGCAAAGCGACTACGGCAAGGCCTTGGAGTACCTCCTTAAGGCTTTGGCGATAAGGGAGAAAGCCCTCGGAACTGAGCATCCCTTAACCGCCACCTCCTACAACAATATCGGCTTGGTGTATCATAAGCAAGGCAACTACGGCAAGGCATCGGAGTACTTTCAAAAGGCTTTAGCGATAAGAGAGAAAGTTCTCGGCACGAAGCATCCCGACACTGCCAACTCCTACAACAATATCGGCACGGTGTATGATGAACAAGGCGACTACGGTAAGGCCTTGGAGTACTATCAAAAGGCTTTGGAGATAGATGAGAAAGTGTTAGGCAAAGAACATCCCGACACTGCGACTGACTACAACAATATCGGCGTGGTGTATCATAAACAAGGCGACTACGGCAAGTCCTTGGAGCACTATCAAAAGGCTTTAGCGATAAGAGAGAAAGTTCTCGGCATAGAGCATCCCTCCACCGCTACAACATACAACAATATCGGCTCGATGTTCTATCAGATGAAAGAATATCCAAAGGCTTTGGAATATCTTGGGGAAGCCTTAATCATTCGTAAAGCCAAACTGGGAGACGAACATCCTGACACCAAGGGAACACAAAGAGGGATTATTTTGACGAAAGCTGCAATGGGAGAGAACGGTAAAACAAAAAAAGGCTTTTTTCGCCGTCTTTTCGGAAAATAGCTTGAATAAAGAAACAAATCATCAAGAGTGGCCAGGATTTTTTTTGTTGTACTTTCTGCAGATGTTTCCCCGAATTGTTGTACTTTTGTAGTTTGAATTAAACTGCAATAAAACGCGCCTATTTGCGTTTGGAAATAGAGAATTTATGTCTATGAAAAGATACATCCTGATCATCATGTCGGCCCTGTTCATCTTCATGAGCAGCGACCTATACGCACAAAGAAGAAATCCGGCCAAGAACGCCGACCTCGCCTTCGGGCGCAAGCAATACACCGAGGCTGCCGACCGCTACAAGAAAGCCTACCGCAAGGTGCGCCGCAACAAAGACGAGCGCAACCGCATCAGCTTCCAGATGGGCGAGTGCTACCGCCTCATCGGCCTCACCAAACGCGCCGAACCTTTCTACAAGCGCCTGCTGAAGACAGACTATCCCCTCACCCACCCCGAGGTGTATCTCTATCTGGCCGAGACCTACAAGATGAACGAGAAATACAAGGACGCCATCGAGATGTACGGCATCTACGCGGAGAAAGTGCCCGACGACCCACGAGGGCCACTCGGCGTGGAAACAACGGCACTGATTCAGGAATGGACAGAGAACCCGTCGAAATATGAGCTAACGCCACTGAAGAAAGTCAACTCCACGAAGGACTCCGACTATTGCGCGACGTGGCTCAACAGCAACTACAACGAAATCATCTTCACCTCCAACCGCGACGCGTCCACCGGCAAGGAAAAAGACGGCATTACAGGTCAAGAGTTTGCCGACTTCTTCACCTCGAAGCAAGACCGCAAGGGCGACTGGAGCACCCCCGTTTTGGCCGACGAAAGCGAGAGCCTGAACACCACAGCCAGCGAAGGTACGCCCTTCATGAACGCGAAATACACCAAGATGTACTTCACCCGCTGCTTGAGCGATGCCCACAAGAAAAACGGCTGCCAAATCATGGTGGCGGGCAAGAGCGGCGGCGCCTTCTCCGACCCGCGTCCAGTAGAGATTGCTGGCGTCGACACGCTTGACATTGTAGGTCACCCCACCCTCACCGCTGATGAGTTGGTCATCTACTTCGCTGCCGAACGCAAAGGCGGTTTCGGTGGCAACGATATCTGGGTGGCTATGCGCGACAACGCCACCGAGCCCTTCCGTCATCCTTTCAACCTTGGCGAGAGAATCAACACGGCTGGAAATGAAGTGTTTCCGTTCTTGAGATATGACACCGTACTTTACTTCGCTTCTGACGGTCACGGCGGCATGGGCGGCTTGGACATCTTTGTCAGTTCCATGGACACCGCAGGCGAATGGGGCGAACCGCGCAACCTGAAATACCCCATCAACTCGACGGGCGACGACTTTGGTATCGTCTTCCACCCCACCGAGGAACGCGGTTTCGTCTCTTCCAACCGTGGCAACAGCCGTGGCTTGGACAACATCTATTACTTTGAGGAGCCGCCCATCCTGTTCACCTTCTCGGGAACGGTCAAAGACGCCAAGACCAAGCAGTTTGTCAGCAATGCTGCTGTGCGCCTCGTCGGTAGCGACGGCTCCAACATGATGACCCGCACCAACGACAAGGGCTACTTCAACTTCAGCGACAGCCAAATCAACAAGAACACAACTTACGACATCACCGTCGACAAGGAGAACTACTTCACCCTCACTGCACAAGAGACCACCATCGGTCTGGAGTTCAGCAAGGATTTCGAGAAGGAATACGACATTGAGCCCATCCCGCAGGAGCCTATCATGCTGCCCGACATCCTTTACGATCTGGGCAAGTGGGACCTCAAGCCGCAGTTTGAAGACTCACTGCAAGGCCTGATTGAGACCCTACAAGTCAACCCGACCATCACCATCGAGTTGGCCTCACATACCGACAGCCGCGACACCGACGAGCACAACGACATCCTATCGCAAAAACGTGCCCAAAGCGTCGTTGACTACCTGATTATCAGAGGCATTGACCCGCTCCGTTTGACTGCAAAAGGCTATGGCGAGCGTGTGCCTCGTACCATCCAGAAAGACATGACCGTCAAGGGTTACACCTTCAAGGCAGGCACGAGACTCACCGAAGACTTCATCAACAAGCTGCCCAACACCGAAGTAAAGGAAGCCGCCCACCAGATGAACCGCCGCACCGAGTTCCGCATCTTGAGCAAGGACTACGTGCCGCGCACCGAAATCAAGGAAGGCGGCACCGTCAACATCGCCATCAACCCGCAGGAAGACCAGACCGAGATGTTCACCATCACCAAGGCGGGCTACTTCACCTTCTTTGCCAATGTGGACGGCTATAATGAGCCTTTCACCTACAGCCAAAACGCCGACTTCTGCGTCTCGGAAAGCCGTGCTTTGGAACTGCTGAAGATCGGTCGCATCTCTGCCGACGACTTCAAGGGCGACGTGGACAAGATCCTCACCACGGGCGGCATCGCCAACGACGCCGTCTTCGTCATCAAGGAGGTGAGAATTGCAGGCCGCTCGCTTTACAACGTGGAGTGCAAGGTGGTCAAGCGCATGGTCGAACAATGGGTCATCGGGCAAAAGAACATGAAGCAACTCGGCAACTTCGAGTTTGACACAAAAGATAAAAAGTTAAAATTCAAATAATTGACGCGAGACTTCGAGACGCGGGACGTGAGACAGTCCCGTGTCCCGAAGTCCCGTGTCCCGAGTCAATAAAAACAATGGACAACCAACGCTATAGTCTGCGCGGCGTTTCCGCCGAAAAAGAAGACATCCACAACGCCATCAAGAACCTCGACAAAGGGCTTTACCCCAACGCGTTCTGCAAAATCATCCCCGACATCCTCGGCGGTGACCCGAATTATTGCAACATCATGCACGCCGACGGCGCAGGGACGAAATCCTCGCTGGCTTACCTCTATTGGAAAGAAACGGGCGACATGAGCGTGTGGGAAGGCGTGGCCCAAGACGCAGTAGTGATGAACACCGACGACCTCATCTGTGTGGGTGCCACCGACAACATGCTCCTCTCCTCCACCATCGGGCGCAACAAGAGCCTGATTCCTGGCGAAGTCATCTCGGCCTTGATTAATGGTACGGAGCATTTCTTGGAAAAACTACGCAAACTCGGCATCGGCATCTACCTCACTGGTGGTGAAACCGCAGATGTGGGCGACTTGGTGCGCACCGTCATCGTCGACAGCACCGTTACCACTCGTATGCGTCGTGATGAAGTGATTGAAAACAATATTCAGCCAAATGATGTCATTGTGGCCTTTGCTTCTTACGGACAAGCCACTTACGAGGATAGCTACAATGCCGGCATGGGCAGCAACGGCCTCACTTCGGCACGCCACGACATGCTGAACCATTATTTAGCTAAGAAATACGACGAGAGTTTCGACCACAGCATACCCAATGACTTGGTCTATTCCGGTCCTCACAAGCTCACCGACCCCACCGAAATCCCGGGCATGGATGTGGGCAAACTCATCCTCTCGCCCACCCGTACCTACGCCCCGCTGATGATCCCGATTTTGAAGGACTTCCGCAAACAAATCCACGGCATCATCCATTGCAGCGGCGGTGCCCAGACCAAGGTGTTGCATTTCGTCGACAAGCTTCATATTGTTAAGGACAACATGTTAGCCGTTCCACCTTTGTTCCGCATGATTCAAGCCGCCTCTGGCACCGACTGGCACGAGATGTACAAGGTCTTCAATATGGGCCACCGTTTGGAGATTTACACCAACGAAAAGGCTGCCAATGAGATGATTGCTATTGCCAAAGAATTTAATATTGATAGTCAGATTATTGGACATGTGGAGGCTTCGGACAGGAAACGGCTGACAATTAAGAGTAAGTTTGGAGAGTTTGAGTATTGATATTGAGCAAAATACAAATTTGCTAGACACTGTTTGTTAAATTGAATTGATTCTAAATTAGACTAATAATTTAGCCCCCCCCCTTTGGTTTTCAGAAAAAGTTGTATTTTTGCAAACACGATTACGCTCTCGGCGACGTTTGTTCCGGTGGCATTTGCCAAATCTTGATAATGAACAAGCCTACCCGCGAGCTTATTTTTTAATTATGAAGAAAGACTCATCACACACATTACCCCCAACAAAAATCGCTATACTTATCGATGGTGGTTTTTTTCTGAAAAGATTTAATGCGCTGTATAACAAAGACAGAAGCTTGTCAGCAGAAGAAATTGCTGATTGTATGCATTCTATGGCTTTGCACATGGTTGGCAATAATACGTTATATCGCATTTTCTATTACGATTGTATGCCATTGGGCAAGAAATTTCACAACCCGATTACGCATAAGTCTGTAGATTTCAGCAAATCAACCGAATACATTTTCAGATGCAAACTATTTGATGCATTGAGAAGGAAACGTAAAGTCGCATTGCGCCTCGGCACATTGAAAGACAACGGAAACTGGATGCTCCATTCAGAAGTCACAAAAGAACTTTTATCTGGCAAGAAGAAACTCGAAAACTTGAAAGAAGACGATGTCTATATGGAGATTCGACAAAAAGGCATCGACATGAAAATAGGTGTTGACATTTCCTCATTGGCACTGAAAAAGTTAGTAGATACAATTATTTTGGTTGCAGGCGATGCCGACTTCGTACCTGCTGCTAAACTGGCCAGAAGAGAAGGCATTGATTTCATATTGCATCCAATGTTCGCTCACATTGACCCTGATTTGTTTGAACATATTGATGGATTAAGCAGTTATAGACCTGCTCTTCCCACAAAAACAGATACCAAATAATTGGGTTTATGGACATCACCGAAAAACTCGAAACAATAAAGCACCGTTGGGAAGAAATGGGCGAACAACTCGCTGACCCTGCCGTGGCTGCTGACATGAAGAAGTTCGTGAAGCTCAACAAGGACTACAAGGACTTGGAGCCTATCGTCATGGCCTTTAAGGAATACAAGACCCTGAAAGCCAACATTGAGGAAGCCAAGGAAATACTGGCCACAGAGAAGGACGAGGAAATGCGGAAGATGGCCCAAGAGGAGATGGAAACCGCGCAAACGCGCATTGAGCAGTTGGAGCAGGACATCCGCGTAATGATGATTCCCAAAGACCCGCAAGACAGCAAGAACGCCATCATGGAGATCCGTGCAGGCACGGGTGGCGATGAGGCCTGCCTCTTTGCCGGCGACCTGTTCCGCATGTATTCCAAGTTCTGCGAAAACCGTGGCTGGAAGGTCGAAGTGACCAGTGTGAGTGAAGGCGCGAGCGGCGGCTACAAGGAAATCGACTTCACCGTGACGGGCAACGGCTGCTATGGCATTTTGAAGTTTGAATCGGGCGTGCACCGCGTGCAACGTGTGCCCAAGACCGAGACCCAAGGGCGCATCCACACCTCTGCCGCCTCGGTAGCCGTACTGCCCGAAGCCGAGGAGTTTGACGTGGAAATCAATGAGGGCGAAATCAAGTGGGACACCTTCCGCTCATCAGGTGCAGGCGGTCAGAATGTAAACAAAGTCGAATCGGGCGTGCGCCTGCGTTATATGTGGAAGAACCCCAACACGGGCGAGATGCAAGAGATCCTCATCGAATGCACCGAGACCCGCGACCAACCTAAGAACCGAGAACGTGCCTTGTCGCGCCTGCGCACGCGCATCTACGACATGGAATACCAGAAATACATCAGCGACATCTCCGCCAAGCGCAAGACCATGGTCTCGACTGGCGATCGCTCAGCGAAAATCCGCACTTACAACTATCCTCAAGGCCGCGTCACCGACCACCGCGTGGAAGGCTTGACCGTTTATAACCTCGCTGCCGTCATGGATGGCGACTTGGATGAGATCATCCATCGTTTGCAGATGGCTGAGAATGCAGAAAGATTGAAAGAAAACATAGAACAATAATATGAACAAGCACCAGTTATTTGAGCAAATCAAGAAAAAACAGTCGTTCCTTTGCGTCGGCTTGGACACCGACATCAACAAGATTCCGCAAGAGCTCATGGCCATGGACGACCCTGTTTTTGAGTTCAACAAGCAGATTATCAACCACACCGCGCCTTACGCTGTGGCCTACAAACCCAACACGGCTTTCTACGAGGTCTATGGTGCCAAAGGCTGGCAAAGCTTGGAGCGCACTATCCAATACATCAAGAACAACCACCCCGACATCTTCATTATCGCGGATGCCAAGCGCGGCGACATCGGGAACACCTCGGCCAACTACGCCAAGGCTTTCTTCAACACCCTGAAAGCCGATGCCCTGACCGTGGCACCTTACATGGGCAAGGACTCCGTGGAGCCTTTCCTCAACTTCGAGGACAAATGGATCATCCTCTTGGCATTGACCTCCAACAAAGGTTCGCAGGATTTCCAATATCTGAATGTCGGTGAAAGGATGCTGCACCAACAAGTGTTACAAACCGCCACGACTTGGGCCACTTCGGAACAGATGATGTTCGTTGTCGGCGCGACGCATCCAGAGGAACTGGGTGAAATCCGCAAAATGTTACCCGACTATTTCTTCCTCGTCCCAGGCGTGGGTGCCCAAGGCGGTGACTTGCAGGCTGTGGCCCACAACGGTTTGAACGATGAATGTGGTTTGCTGGTCAACTCATCGAGAGGGATTATTTATGCTTCTAATGGCAGCGACTTTGCTGCTAGGGCTGGTGAAGAAGCAAAGAAACTGCAAGTGCAGATGGCGGAGTTGCTGAAAGAGAAGGGGTTGGTTTAATCCCCCCGACCCTCTTTGAAAGGGGGAGCCTTACGCACAAGCCTTCTATATTGCTTCGCTTCGCTCGCAATGACGAAAAAAGTCGCCTCGGATGAGACGACTTTTTTCGTTGCAATCATTTGGCTGGTTAACGGGCCACTGAGAAAGTGTGGTTCAGCATAGTACCATCGTTGGTATAGATGCGGACGATGTAAAGTCCATTGCTGAGACTTTCGGTGTTGATTTGCGCCGCATCACCACTGACAGCCTGCGTCATCACGCGTTGACCGACGGTGTTGAAGACCTCAACCATATTCATGCCTTCGCCTTCGATGTTCAGCACACTCGAAGTCGGGTTGGGATAGATCTTCAGGCCTTGGCCAAGCTCGTTGACACCTTCCGTCCAAGTCTGGAACGTGGTCTCGGCACCATAGAAGGTCTCTCCGTTGACGACGGCATAAGCTCTCACCATGTAGATGCTGGAAGCTTCAAGTTCATCAGTCTGGCCGAGAATCTTACGGAACTCATTGAGAATGCCAGGAACGATGATAGGCTCGGAGCTGGTCACCTTGCGGCATTCAAAGCCCACCTCGTCGGGATAACCTTCATACTCCAAAGCAGCAATAAAGTCAGCGTGAGTGTAGCTCACACCACTGACCTCGGTCTCGCCAATCTCAACTTGAGCCTGCGGGCCTCTCACTGAAATCAGATGTGAGGCTTCTTCGCCAAACTGGCCGTCGTCCTCATCACCGAAGAGCACATTGCTGTGGCTGTCCTTGACGATGTAGTAGCCATGACCATAAGAGCAGCAGATACCATTACCCATCTGGTCGTAGATGGTGAACTTCACACATTCATTGGCGGGAACAGTGACATGTTCAATATGGAGTTGGGTACCCGTACCAGCAGCCAGCATGGTGTAAGGGCCACCAGAGCCCAACACTGTGCCGTCAGGAGTGGTGAATTCCCAAGTAATGTGGTTACCGAACTTGTCTTGCATGATTTCCACCCTCAGCTCTTCTTCATCACCTTCAATTTCGACATCAGCCCATTCTATGCAATTTACGGTACCAGTAAATGTACGATTTACGGGTTCTCCGTTAGCTTCAACGAGGGTAATGGCTATGGGATAAGTACCGAAAGGAACCTCTACGCTTGTAGAAATTTCCTCCTTTTCATATTGAGGCAGTTCGCCATTCCAGTTAATAGTTTGGGTCTGACCTTCAAATAAAACCTCAAGCGTAATGGAAGTTAAGGTTTCAGTACCAAGATTCTGAATGGCAATCTCTACATCTTTAGTATGCGAGCAGGTTGTACCACCAATTTGATTGACCCCGAAAACAGAGGGATAAATAGGTTCATCAACACCTTGCACCATGTCCAGTTCGCAACCCGTCAGGATGGGACGATAGGCATTGCCTTGCTGACGCTCAGCGACCCAAGCCAAGAAGAAAATATTGTTGAGGTCGACTTCCACACCATTGGGGCTGCCAATGATTTCGGGAATCTCATATTCATAAGTGCGGGTAATCAGTGTGCCTTGTGTAGTTGGGCTAATAGGATCACCCCATGCGCTCTCGCTGATGACATCACGAAGGATGTGCATGTGGCAATATTGGTTACCCACCCATTGAGTAGGATTGTAGTTGCCATAGTCAGCTTGCGAACCAAGGATGCTGTCTTGCAGCATGGCCACGGTCAGATAGTTCTGGTCAACAGAGCTGTTACCCGTGTAGTATACCTCAACTGTGATGGTAGCCATACGAGTTTCAGGATTAATGACAGCCATACCAGCGACATTGCACTCCGCGGCTTGGTTCATCTGGTTGTTGGCCTGACTGTTCCATTGGCCTCTGTCGATGCCGTTAGAGGTTGAACGGTTCACGACACCCGTAGGATAACCACTGATGCTGAATCCGCCATGGATGGTGTTACCATCTTGCGTAATCATGTTGGGATACGACGTTTGTGCGTAGCCGCCTGCATGAATGTTGATGGCCCAAACTCTGCCAGGGTTATTGGCCATAATCTCATTCGCAATGCGGTGACCGTCAGTGCAATAGCCGCAGCCACGGCCCGTGAATTCTTCGAGGATGACGTTCCTGTTAGCAGGCTCCGTCGAAACATACTGCTGGGCCTTCAGCGAGAAGGTGAAAGCCAGAACTGTCAGAAGGAAAAGCGTAATTTTCTTCATTTTTGATATAATTTAGTGATTGATAATTTAATTTGAGGCTACAAAATTACACATTAATAAAAAATGCGCCACTGTTGTGACGCATTTTTTTGCGGAAAACCGAAAACATTTCGATTAAATTCCTTCGATGACAGTAATCCAGCCGTATTCATCGGGCTCGGTGCCGTATTGGATACCACGGAGCTTGTTGTACAGCTTCAGGCTCCACGGACCGGGCTTGCCGTCGCCGAACTTGTAGGACTTGCCGTTCTCGGGATCGTCGATGCGCGAGATGGGGCTGATGACGGCAGCGGTGCCGCAAGCGCCAGCCTCTTCGAAGGTGGCCAGTTCCTCTTCAGCGATGGGACGACGCTCCACCTTCATGCCGAGGCTCTCGGCCAGCACCATCAGGCTCTTGTTGGTGATGGAAGGCAGGATGGACGACGACTGAGGCGTGATGTAGGTGTTGTCCTTGATACCGAAGAAGTTGGCAGCGCCAGCCTCATCGATGTATTTCTTCTCCTTGGCGTCGAGATAGAACTCGCAGGCGTACTCACCACCGTGGCAGGCCTCGACGTGCGGACGCAACGAAGCGGCATAGTTGCCACCGACTTTGTAGGTACCGGTGCCTAACGGGGCAGCGCGGTCGTACTTGCGCGTGATGACGTAGGGGTTAGCCATGAAGCCGCCCTTGAAGTAAGGACCGACCGGCGTGGCGAACACAATGAAAAGATACTCGCTGGCAGGTTTCACACCTACTTGTGCACCCATACCAATCAGCAGCGGACGGAGATACAGCGAAGCACCCGTCTCGTAAGGCGGAATAAAGTCGGCATTAAGGCGCACGACCTTCTCAATGGCGGCTTGGAACTTGTCCATCGGGAACTCAGCCATCATGATGCCACGGCTCGAGCTCTGCAAACGCTTGCAGTTCTCGTCCATGCGGAAGACGCGCACTTTGCCGTCCTTGCCGCGGAAAGCCTTCAGGCCTTCGAAAGCCTCCTGACCGTAGTGCAGGCAGGTGGCAGCCATGTGAATGTTGATGGTAGTGTCGGAGCTGACTTCAAGCTCGCCCCACTGACCGTTGCGGAAATAGCAGCGGACATTGTAATTCGTTGGATAATAACCGAATGTTAAGTTTGCCCAATCGATGTTTTGCATGATGTTTTATGTTTTTAGTTGATAGATTCTGTCGTTTTTGAAAAGTCCACGAAATTACAAAGAATTTCGATACGGAATGCATTTCGGAAGAAAAATATTTTTCCACTTCTTGCTTTCTTTAACAACACGCCGTATATATTGCAACGAATTAAAAATTAGCAATATCAAGGTTTATATTCAACCATCCAATTACATCTCCTTCTTATGCAAGATAAAATTATGCCCCAAATACACCTCGCGGACATGCTCGTCTTCGGCCAAAGTTTCAGGAGTGCCTGACATCAGCACGGAGCCATCGAAAAGCAGATAAGCGCGGTCGGTGATGGAAAGGGTCTCGTGCACGTTGTGGTCGGTGATGAGGACACCGATGTTTTTCCTTTTCAGTTTGAAGATGATGCGCTGGATGTCCTCCACAGCGATGGGGTCGACGCCAGCGAAAGGCTCATCCAAGAGGATGAAGTTCGGGTCGACGGCCAAGGCGCGGGCGATTTCGGTGCGACGGCGCTCGCCACCCGAGAGCTGTATGCCCATGCTCTTGCGCACATGCTGCAAACCAAATTCGTCAAGCAGTGCCTCCAACTTCTCGCGCTGCATCTGCTTCGTCATGCCTTTCTTGAACTGCATGACTGAAGCGATGTTGTCCTCCACGCTCATCTGGCGGAACACCGAAGCCTCCTGCGCGAGGTAGCCGATACCCATCTGGGCGCGCTTGTACATAGGTTGCGTTGAGATATCCTGCTCGTCGAGGAACACCTTGCCTGAATAAGGCTTGATGAGACCCACCACCATGTAGAATGTCGTCGTCTTGCCAGCACCGTTGGGGCCAAGCAAACCGACGATTTCCCCTTGGTTGACGTCAACGCTCACGCCCTTCACGACGGTGCGCTGCTTGTATTTCTTGACCAAATCTTGCGTCCAAAGTCTCATATCAAAATATTCCTTCCTTTAATATGTCGTGCAAATGTATGATTCCCAAATATTTCCCATCATGCATGACGGGCAGTTGCGTAATGCTGTTTTCCCTCATCTTGTGCAAGGCATCCACCACCAAAGCCTCATCATCAATAGTCTTGGGGTTAGAGGTCATGATTTGGGCGGCCTTCACCTGTTCGATGTCGGGATATTTCAGCAACATGCGGCGCAAGTCGCCATCAGTGATGATGCCGAGGAGTTGTCCGTTTTCAGTCACTACCGTTGCACCCAAGCGTTTGCCAGTCATTTCGATAATCACCTGCGTGAGGCTGTCATTGGGGCCGACCTCGGGACGTTCATTCCTGACATACAGGTCTTTCACACGCAAATACAACTGTTTGCCCAAAGCACCACCTGGATGGAACTTGGCGAAGTCGGCGGTGGAAAAACCTCTACACCTCATTAATATAAGGGCCAGCGCGTCACCCATGACGAGTTGGGCGGTGGTGCTGCTCGTCGGCGCAAGGCTCCCTGGAATGGCTTCTTCGTCAACGGTCACGTCGAGGACAAAGTCGGCTTGTGAAGCGAGATATGATTGGCGATTACCGACTATGGCCACAATCTTGTTCCCACGCAATTTGATCAGCGGCACAAGCATCTTGATTTCAGGCGTTTCGCCACTTTTCGACAGGATGACTACGATGTCGCCTTCACGGACAATGCCCAAATCGCCGTGGATGGCGTCGGCGGCATGCATGAAAACAGCAGTGGTGCCCGTCGAGTTCATCGTCGCCACAATCTTCTGGGCGATGATGGCACTCTTCCCGATACCCGAAAACACCAGATTACCCTTGTTTTCGAGCATCAAATCGACCGTTTTCGCAAAATCGTCATCCAATCGAGCCTTCAAACCATTGATTGCATTTAATTCATTATCAATGATTTGAGTTGCTAATTGAATAATTTCTTCATTTTTTCTCATTTTTTTCAAGATTTTCTTGCGCCGTATGAATGAAATGCTATAACTTTGTCTTTGCTGATTTGGAGAGAAACTCTCTTTGGCAATAACGCAGTTTTTCAAAACAGATTGCAAAATAACGCAAAAATTCGGACAATACCAAAAGGAGGAC
>Ga0310786_10000992_pt1 | contig 45302 bp, 26 predicted proteins | sample AusTroGonzalo_MG_FD_203881 | JGI IMG/M metagenome (GOLD analysis project Ga0310786, IMG submission 203881) | Bovine rumen microbial communities from tropical cattle in Woodstock, Queensland, Australia - Gonzalo_03 (v2) (version 2) | ecosystem: Host-associated > Mammals > Digestive system >...
CCGCCCTACCAGTGTCCGATTCCGCCTTTCCGCCTTCGGTCTTAGCCTTGGGCTTCGCCGACGGCACACGGTACAACGGATGCTCGCCGGGCACGGCCAGCGCGCCGTTGAAATACCCAACTAGATGCCCCTTCTCGATGAGCCAGGCGAGATTCGTCGCCTGATCGGGACGGAACGAAGCGCGCGTTGCGTCCGGATGCGTCTCGACGTACTTGACTATCTCGGCGAGCTCGGGAACCGCGTGCTCGCAGTCGAGCGGCGCGAAAGGCACGGCAGAGACGAACTCCGGGCCGCGCGGATCGTTTGCGCGGAAGAAGCAGAGCTTGCGATGGTGGAACGCGCCGCGCAGAGCGTAGAAAAGCGACGCGGGGAAACGACGTTCCTTCGCGAGCGCGTCGCGGCAAGCGTACACGAACGAGCGATCAGGGCACTTCAGAGCGACGTCGGCAGGCAAATCGACTGTGCGCGAGACTCCCGTCAGCGCCGGAGCGAGCGTTCTGCGGAACTCCGCCTCGGCCGCCTCGCGCTCAAGCGCAGGAACCTCAGTGACGCCGTCAGGGGCGTCGGCGGAAGCCGGAGCCTTCTTGAGACGGTAGATGGTCTTCTTCACGGCGGACTTGCGCCACTCTTCGATCGTCTCCTGATCACGGACCGTGACGATCCGCGCGCGGTACTCGTCTTCGCTCATGTTGGGGTAACGTGTGCGCAGCATCTCGCGGATGCGGGCGTCGTAGCCATGGAGATTCGGCGGGCCAAGAAGCTCGCCGGAGAGACCGCACTTGGCGACGCACGTGAACACGCCTTTCGGCGGCTCGCATTCGATTTCCTCCGAGGCGTAGTAGTCGCCCATGTGCGCCGAGACCACATGCGAAAGAAGCGATTCGGAATCAAGGGACGTCCAGCCACACGTCTTGCACTGGTGGAACGAAATCGGCTCGCCTTCGGCGTTCTTGTTGGGCGATATGCGCAGCACGCACGCCTCTGGATGGTCGAGGAAGAAATACGCAAGGTTCTTGAGAGGATACGCGAGATGCGAAGTCTGTATCTTGCGGATGACAGGGCCGAGCTCCTTTTGGTTCGGCAGAATGCGCACTTCCGCGTCCATGGGCTTCACGAACGGACGCGCCTGGCGGTCCCCACGGTAGGGGCGCGCGTCCCGCGCGCCCGCCGAGTCGTCACGACGGCGCGGACCGGCCTGGCGGCGCTCGCCGTCGCCGCGATCCCTGAACTGCCTGCGGTCGCCGTCGCCGCGATCCTTGAACGGCTTGCGGTCTTCTGCGGAACGCCGATCGCCGAAGGACTTGCGCCCTTCGCCGCGTTCGTCGCGTCGGGACTCGCTCTCTTCGCGCCCCTCGAAACGCTTGAATTTGGACGTGTCGGACGCACTGCCCTTCGCCCATGCGGGGGTGAAATCGAACGAGCCAAGCCCGCTAAGGTCAACAGGTTCGGCATCTTCACTCGTAGGATTGATCTCTTCTGCCATAACGCATCCTTTCCAAGGACAACGGAAAACGATTGATATTATCCTCTAAATGCGGGGGAAAGTCAATTGCAATCGTAAATCGTTTTCGTTTTTTGGTCATATCGAGGTTGCAAAGGCCGCTGGCGGCCCAATGCAAAGGCTGTCAATCGGCCAGCGGGTTTTGCTATAATATTCGCGCACATGAAAATGAAAGGAATGCGAAGATGAACGAATTGAATGTGAAACCGGCGGGCAGCTGCCGATGGGATGCCGCCAGCCTTGGTGAAATAATGCTCAGGCTCGACCCTGGCGACGGCCGCATACACACCGCACGCGAGTTCAAGGCATGGGAGGGCGGCGGCGAATACAACGTCGTGCGCGGCCTGCGGCGCTGCTTCGGCATGAAGACCACGGCAGTGACCGCCTTCGCAGACAACCCTGTCGGCAGGCTCGTCGAAGATTTCATGCTCCAGGGCGGCGTGGATGTGTCACACGTGAAGTGGATTCCATATGACGGCATCGGGCGCACCGTGCGCAACGGGCTCAACTTCGTGGAGCGCGGATTCGGCTGCCGCGGCGCGCGTTCATGCGCCGACCGCGGGCTGACCGCGATTTCCCAGCTGAAGCCCGGCGACATCGACTGGAACGCGCTCTTCGAAGGCGAGGGCGTGCGCTGGTTCCACACCGGCGGCATATTCGCCGCACTCTCCGCAACCACCGCGGAAGTGGCCGTCGAGGCGCTGAAGGCCGCGAAGAAACACGGAACCGTCACCAGCTACGATCTGAACTACCGCGCTTCGCTTTGGAAGTCGATCGGCGGACAGGCAAAAGCCCAGGAGGTCAACCGCGAAATCGCAAAATACGTCGATGTGATGATCGGCAACGAGGAGGATTTCACGGCCGCGCTCGGCATAGAGGTTGAAGGCGTGGACGCGAATCTGGTGACTCTCCCCATAGAAGGCTTCCGCAAGATGATCGAGAAGGCCGTGTCCATCTACCCCAACTTCAAGGCCGTTGCGACAACGCTGCGCAGCGTGAAGAGCGCGACGGTGAACGACTGGAGCGCGCTTTGCTGGTACAAGGGCGAACTCCACGAATCGAAGCGCAGGCCGGGGCTGGAGATATACGATCGCGTAGGCGGAGGCGATTCTTTCGCGTCCGGTCTAATATATGGACTGATGACTTTCGACGATGCGCAAAAGGCCGTCGAGTACGGAGCGGCACATGGCGCGCTTGCCATGACGACGCCCGGCGACACGTCGATGGCGACACTTGCCGACGTGGAGAAGCTCGCCGCAGGCGGCGGCGCGCGCGTGGACCGCTGAGATACGGTCACGCGGGACGCGTGACCCTACCGGGCGGCGGTCGCGGGGCGACCGCCCTACCGAGCGGCGGTTTCATCGAAACCGCCCTACCAGGCGCGTGGCAAGGGCGGCAAGCGGTGCACTGTCGCCGGGAAGCCCGGCAAGCGCAGACAACGCGGCCTCCGTGTGCGCATGCACGCGCCGACTCACTTCCTCGGCGCCAAAAAGCGTCACCGACGAAAATGCGCCGTCTTCGGCATCAAGCAGATCGTCTTCGTACTGGAAGGCGAAACCTAGATTCTTCGCGTACGACCGCAACGATTCAATCGAAGCGTCCGAGCCACCCGCCGCCAACGCGCCCATCTCGGCCGCCGCCACGAAAAGCGCCGCCGTCTTGTTCGCGAAAATATAATCACAATGAGCAGAAGGCTGCGCGCCCGCCGCTTTGCCGCTTTCGAGATCCGCGACCTGCCCGTTCACGACGGCAACGGCGGCGGCGGCAAGAGCCGCCACTATGCGCGAAGAGTTCCGCGGCGAACGGGCGGCAGTCCGGAACGCAAGCGCCTGCAAGGAGTCGCCCGCAAGTATGGCCGTGGCCTCCCCGAACTTCGCCCACACGGAAGGCTTGCCGCGCCTGACGAGATCGTTGTCCATCGGCGGAAGATCGTCATGGACGAGCGTGTAGGAATGAAGCAGCTCTATCGCGCAAGCCGGCAGGATCGCATCGGCGGCAACCCCGCCGGCAGCCACGGCCGCGTCAAGGCACATCTGCGGACGTATCCGCTTGCCGCCGCCCTCGACCGCCCATGCGATCGCCTCGTTGAGGCTCGCAGGCGAATCGCCCTTCTCTCCGGAAAGAATCTCCGCGAGAGACGATTCGATATGGTCGAGTGCCGACACGCGATCAGTTCCCGCCGGGCTTGTAGGAATCCTTCAATGTGACCGTACGGTTGAACACGGGCTTCCCTGGCGCGGAATCCTTGCAGTCCGCCACGAAATACCCCACGCGCTCGAACTGGAAGCGGTCTTCAGGCGCGGCCGCCGCAAGGGCAGGCTCGACGTATGCCGACACGACCTTGAGCGAATCGGGGTTCATGTACTGCAGGAAGGCGTCCGAACCGTTCTTCAGCGGATCCTTCTCGGTGAAGAGACGATCGTAAAGCCTCACTTCCGCGGGCGCGCCTGTCGCGCAATCCACCCAGTGGATAGTCCCCTTCACCTTGCGGCCGTCGGGCGCGTTGCCGCCCCAGGATCCTTCGTCCCAGGTGCAATGGATCGTCGAGACATTGCCGGAGGCATCCTTCTCAATCGAAGTGCACTTGACGATGCACGCGCCCCGGAGGCGAACTTCGCGGTCGGGCGCAAGACGGAAGAACTTCTTCTCAGGGACCTCCATGAAATCGGCGCGGTCGATCCAGACGGAACCGGAGAAAGGAATCTCGCGGGAACCTGCGGACTCATCGAGCGGATTGTTCGGCAGGGAGACCTGAGCCACCTTTCCGGCTGGCCAGTTGTCTATCACGAGCTTAACGGGATCAAGCACCGCCATGCGACGGGCGGCGGTCTGGTTGAGCGCTTCGCGCGCGCACCAGTCGAGAAGAGCTGGATCGGACTCCGATTCCACCTTCGAGACTCCCACGCGGTCGCAGAACTCGCGGATCGCCTCCGGCGGAATGCCGCGGCGGCGAAGGCCGCAGACCGTGGGCATGCGCGGATCGTCCCAGCCCGAGACGTGCTTCTCCGTGACGAGCTGGAGAAGAAGCCTCTTCGACATCACGGTGTAAGTGATGTTGAGGCGCGCGAACTCGCGCTGCTGCGGACGGATCTTCACGCCGTTGCGCACGACCAGCATGTTCATCTCGTCCAGCCGATCCACAACCCAATCGTAGAGCGGACGATGCACCTCGAACTCAAGCGTGCACATCGAGTGCGTGACGCCCTCGAGCGCATCCTCGATGGGATGGGCGAAGTCGTACATCGGATAGATGCACCACTTCGAGCCGAGATGATAATGGTCTACGTGGCGGATGCGATAGATCACCGGATCGCGGAAATGAATGTTGGGCGAAGCCATGTCGATCTTCGCGCGGAGGCACCATTCGCCGTCGGCATACTTTCCGTCGCGCATAGCGCGGAATATCTCGAGGTTGCGCTCGGGCGGCGTGTCGCGCGACGGGGACGGCGTGCCGGGCGTCTCGGGGACGCCGCGGTAGCGCTTCCATTCGTCCTGCGTGAGATTGCAGCAATACGCCTGCCCCGCCTTTATGAGATTCTCGGCGATCTCGTACATCCTGTCGAACATGTTCGACGCATTGTAGAATCCCGGCTCGCCGGCATCGCCCTCGCCCGACCACTGGAATCCGAGCCAGTTGATGTCCTTCTTTATGTTCTCGGCGTATTCGTCCGTCTCCTTGGCGGGATTCGTGTCGTCCATGCGAAGATGGCACTTGCCGCCGAAAAGTCGCGCCATGCCGAAATCCACGCATACAGCCTTGGCGTGGCCTATGTGGATGTAGCCGTTGGGCTCTGGCGGAAATCGCGTTGTGACTTCGCCACCCGTCTTGCCGGCGGCGACATCGGCCTCGATCCACTGCCTAAGGAAGTGGCGCGAGGTGTCGGACTCCTTGGACTTCGATTCGTCTTCCATTTATTTCACCAGCGCACATTGAAGAAAGGCAAGACCGGGCACCTGTGGTTCAAGCAGACGTTCACCAGGCCGATCTGGCATCCGGCGAGCGTGGAGGTCTTGTTCACAAGACCTATCTGAAGCCCGCGCGTAGTGCCTGAAACGTCGTTCCAGAGGCCGATCTGCAAACCGTCAAAGTCGCTTTCATCAAGCTCAAGAAGGCCCACCTGAAGGCCGGCGGCGTCAGTGCCCACCACTTGCGCGACGCCGGCATGAATGCCGTACATGCGTTCGCGGACGCGCCCGACGCAGCCGAGGTCGATGCCAAAGAGTTCCTGGCACTCGCCGTACAGAAACGAGACGCGACCGCCATAGAGGTGCGTCATGGGCACCGGGAGCTGACCGGGGGAGAACACGGACAACATGAAATAGCCATCCACATTCGCCTTGAGCGAGAATGCGGAGACGCAGAGCAGGACAGCGGCTAGTAATTTTTTCATAAGAACTCCTTTTGAAGTGAGATATGGAAAGATTATATCATATTTTCGCGCGGCGCGGGAAAACTTAAGAGCGCGTTGCGGGATCGGTAGGGACGCGCGTCCCGCGCGTCCGCGCAAGAGCGGCGGCGAAGGCGCCGTCGTGGCCGGTTTCGAGCGGGAACGAGACGCGGCGGGCAGTCTCCTCGAAATCTGGATGGCCGGCAAGGAACGCCGCCACGCAATTCTCATTCTCCTCCGGCTCGTTCGAACAGGTGGAATAGACAAGCGTTCCGCCAGGGGCGACATATTCTGCGGACGCAGAAAGAATCTCGCGCTGCAAGGCGACAAGCTCGGCGAGACGCGTTTTGTCCCACCGCCAGCGCGCATCGGGGCGACGGCGCAATACGCCCGTGTTGGAACATGGGGCGTCAACCAAGACTCGATCGAAAAGCTCCTTGGGCGCGCCGTCCGTGGCCTTGACCCAACCAAGATTCAGCCTGGCAAGGTTCTCGCGAAGCCGCGCAAGGCGGCGCGGATTGACCTCCTGCGCCACAAGGCGTCCTTCACCCTTCATCCGCCATGCGATCTGGGCCGTCTTGCCGCCAGGGGCCGCGCAGAAATCGAGCACCGACATGCCGGGACTAACATCGAGCAGCTCCACTGCGCCGAGCGTGGCGGGATCCTGCACCACAAACTCCCCCTCCTTGAAACCGGGAACCTCCGAAACGCGCCGCGCACGCTCCAGACGGGAAATCTCGCCGGAACGATACGCAAGCCACGTCTCCGCAGGCTCATTATGCCATGCGGCGAGCCGCGCCGCCGCATCTTCGCCGTAGCGCGCGATCCACCTCTCCACCAGCGCATTTGGGTACGACTCGCGCTCCGCCAAAGGAGCGGCGGCAAGAGATGCCTCCACTTCGGCACGACGGCGCAGAAGATTCCGCAGAACGCCGTTCACCACCTTCGCGATGGACTTGTTAGGACACTTCTTCGCCGCATCGACCGTCTCCGAGACGGCGGCGAAATCGGGGACGCCCGGCATGTAGAGAATCTGCGCGCCGCCGACGAGCAACAGCGCCTCAAGCTCGCCCTTCGGCCAGCGCTGCACGAATTCGCCGAGGACGCGCCTAAGCGGACGGAACCGGCGGATTGCAGTATAGACGAGGTCTTGGACGAATGCGCGATCGGGACCGTCGGGAAGCATGTCCTGCACAGGCTCGTGCGTGAGAAGCCAGCGCGAGACTATGAATGCCGCTGTGCGCCGCGAATTCATGAAAGAGAGGCGATCGCCTCGATCTCCACCTTGACGTCCTTCGGCAGGCGCGCCACCTGCACGCACGAACGCGCAGGCTTCGTCGCGCCGAACAGCTCGGCATAGACGGCGTTGAGCGCAGCGAAGTCGTTCATGTCGCTTATGAAAACAGTGGTCTTGACGACCTTGTCGAGACCTGAGCCGGCCGCCTCCAGAACATGGGCGAGATTCGTTATCGCCTGCCTGGTCTGGTCTTCGATCGTCTCCGCGCGGATCGTGTTCGTGGCGGGGTCGATCGGAATCTGTCCGGAGCAGTAGATCATGCCGCCGGCTACGATTGCCTGGCTGTACGGTCCGAGCGCCGCCGGCGCAGAAGGTGTGCTTATGATTTGCATTTGGGGTACCTTTGTGTGTGCCTACGAATGACGGCGCATTTGGCGCGTGACGGGCATCTCGACGGAATCAGGATCTATCGCGCCGCTTGTCGCCGCGGGCGGAGTGTACTTCTTGCGGATCCACCACATCTGGACGATCGAGAACACCTGCGACAGTGTCCAGTAGAGCGAAAGCGCAGACGGGAACGAGTAGAACATGAAGAGCATCATCGCCGGCATCATGATCATCATCATGCGCTGCTGCGACTTGTCGCCCGTCGAGGGCGTGAGCGCGCTTTGGAGCGCCATCGTCGCGGCCATGAGGATAGGCAGTATGTTGAGGCCGCCGAACCAGGGGAACCAAGAGTTGGCGCCCAGCGCCTCCGGCTCCGAAAGATCTACGATCCAGAGGAACGGCGCATAGCGAAGCTCGACGGCAGAGCGAAGCACCGTGAAAAGAGCGATGAACACCGGTATCTGCACGAGCATCGGCAGGCAACTCGCCATCGGATTCACCTTGTTCTCGCGGTAGCAGGCGAACGTCTCCTGCTGAAGACGCTGCGGATTGTCCTTGAACTTCTTCTGTATCTCCTTGATCTTGGGCTGTATCTCGCTCATGCGGCGCATGGAGATCGTGCTCTTGTGCGTGAGAGGCCAGAAGACGAGACGGACGAGTATCGTGAGGAGTATGATGGCCACTCCGTAGCTGGGGATCCACGAATTGAAAAGGTTGAGCACCCACACCATTGGATAGCATACCCAGCGCCACATGCCGAACTCCATGACGTCCCTCATGCCAAGCTCCCATAGAAGCGACTGCTTCTTGGGCCCTATGTAGAGCGTGTAGGCGACCTTCTCCGAGGGGCGGGCGATCGCCGCCGCCGCTGAGACGGACTTCAGAAGGTACGTCTGCGCAGAAGGATCGCGCACGGCAACGGCGCGAAAGCCGCTGTTGGCCGGAAGGCCGGAGAGTGCCGTCACGAAAAAGCGATTCTTCACGGCGAGCCATTTGCGCGCGCCCGGGACGTCGACCGTCGATTCAACGGGCATTCCCTCGGCGCTCTGCGAACCGGAACAGCCGCCGGCCGATGCGGCAAGATAGCTCTTCAGCGGATCAGTCTCGCCATGGTGCTCCACGCGGCTTTTGCCCTTGGCGTCGGACACTATCCACGAATCGATCGAAAGAATGTCGTTCTTGGAAGATCCAAGCGACATCGATCCTACGGACAGGCGGACGGCGTCGCCATTGCCGTTCCCCTTGGCGGACCACTCATCCTCGACTGCGAGCTGGTAGTCGGCCTTGAGCGCGATGCGGCGGGTGAGCAGCGGTTTGCCGTCTGCCTGTGCTGCGCTCTTGAAGAGGACGAAATCTTCTCCCTTCTCCGCGATGACGAAGTCGGAACCAGGCGGAAGCTCTGAGACGCCGTCGATCGAGAGGGCTGGCGCGGACGAGAAATCAAGCGTGACGGCTGGATTCTCATCATTGATCTTGCCGGGCTTTTCAGAGTATTCCTTGAGGGTGGCGCGCTTTACGACGGCGCCGTGGGACGAAAGCGCGATGGCGATTTGCGAGTTCTCGAGGGTCACGAGCTGTTCGGGCGTGGCCGGCTTGGGATGGACGCGCTCCCGCGCGTCCGCCGTCTCGGCGGCCAGAGGGCTGGCCGCCCTACCAGATTCGGCTGTTGCGGCAGTCTGGGGGCTGGCTGCCCTACCAGATTCGGCGGTAGTCTCGGCGGACTGGTAGGGCGGTCGCCCCGCGACCGCCGTCTCCGCCGTCTCGGCGGCCAGAGGGCTGGCCGCCCTACCGGATTCGTCCGCCGCCTCTGCGGCCTTCTTCTGCTCTGCGGTGGTGTACCACAGCCAGCCTGCAAGCGCAAGGCCGAGCAAAAGCGCGATTATCTTCTCTTGTATGTTCATATTGTTAATGTTTGCACTTTGGGGGTACGGGATCATAGCCACTAGGGCCGAAAGGACGGCAACGAAGCAGCCGGCGCAGCGCAAGCCAGCTGCCTTTCAAGGCGCCGTGCACCTGCAAAGCCTCGATCGCGTAGTTGGAGCACGAAGGCTCGAACCGGCAACAGCCGCTGAAAAGAGGCGAGAGCGTCACCTGATAGGCGCGCACGAAGAGTATCAGGATTGTGCGCATGAGACACCGAGCTTGCGTGCGAACTGGCGCAACTCGCACATGACATCCGCCGTGCCCTTGCCGCACAACGACGAGCGCCCGACAAGCACCCACGCCATCTCCGCAGGAAGCTCCGGCGAGACAAGGCGGAAACCCTCGCGCATGATGCGCTTGGCACGATTTCGGTCGACGGCGTCATGAAACGACTTCTTCGAAACGACGACGCCGGCTTTTCGGCCGGCGTCAGGGCAATCCAGAACCCACGCCGACATCAAACGCCCTCGAAAGGTGCGCCCCCGGTCGAAGACGTCTCTGTACTTCGCGCCGGGGAGTCGGGTGGACATCTTTGCGCGCTTCCTCAGACCTGCGTAAGGCGCTTGCGGCCCTTTGCGCGACGGCTCGCAAGAACCTTGCGTCCGCCCTTTGTCGCCTTGCGGGCGCGATATCCGATCTTGCGCGCACGCTTGATCTTTGAAGGCTGCCACATCATCTTCATGGTATTCTATTCCTTTCGCGTAGAAAAATTGGATAGATATTTTACCAAAACGGCCGCCAATGCGCAAGTGGTCAGAGAATCTTACCGTCGGCGGGGACGATCTCGAAATAGGGTGTGGCGTATTCGAGCGCGGACGTGTCCCAGTCAAACTGGAGGCATCCGTCCGAGACGGCGACCGGCATCTCCGCGCCACGCGTGCCGTCGAAGTTCACGGCGAAGACGCGCGGGTGCTTGAGACTGCTCTTGACCGCGAAGCGGAATCGCCCGGTCTTCATGAGCGTGGAATATTCGCCTTCCTCCAGCATGGCGTCGCAATTGCAGTCCCAGCCAGCGCGAGTCCAAACGGAATTCTCCGCCGCAAATGCCGTGGCGACTATGACGAGCAGATGCCCGCTCGCGGCGACGGGCGCGCCGCCGTCCAGCGAAATCGCGAGGATGCCCGCAGGCGTCGAGACGCTCTCGACCGAAAGTGCCGAAAGATTCGCCTTGGCGGCATCCGGCTTCAGCGCCGCCGCCTGGAACCGTGGCGCATCGACAGTCATCGTCATGCGCGCGACGTCCGTCACGATCTGGCCCGTGTCGCTCTCGTACAAGCCCTTTTCTGGATCCGTGCGGTTGCCTGCGCCGAGTATGCCGGCGCGGCGCAGCGCGGCGAACTGCGCGGCGCGATATCCGTCGTTCTTCCGAACCTGCTCGCCCAGCTCCGCCCAGGCACCCTTCATCGCAACGTCCACGAAGTTCTCTGGCACGAGATCGATGTCCGCAAGCGGGTTGTGCGCGTGTTCATAGTCGCCGCCGACGCGCGTCACGAGCGAAAGCGAGTTGTGCGAACTGCCGATCGCGCCGACGTATTCCCGCGACTTCAGCACGCTCTCCGGCACGTGGACGCTCACCGCATGACGGCCCTGCGCGATGTCGCCGCGCTGCCAGCCGAACGCCGCCGCTACGGAGGTGACGCGCGCCATCGGGCTCATGCCGCTGTCGAAGCTGAACGGACAGAACGCGCTGTAGCTCTTCCATTGGACAAGGTCCGCATGCGGCGTCACAAGCTGCCAGTCCTGCAGGGCCGCGCCGGCAGTCAGCACAACGGGTTCCTCCTGCGCGTACCGGCTCGCGCCGCAGTGCGACACCTCCGTCATGAGAAGAGGCTTGCCGAGTACGCGCGTCATCGAAGAGCGCGCAATGTAGTTGTTGTAGCAGATCGAACTGGCGCGGACTACCGTCTCCATGGCGCCGTTCCGCCAAGGTTCCAGGAGAGATTTCGCCTTCTGGCCGCCCGGAGGCATCTCCTTGCCCGGATGCGCATGGTAGGGATGGATCGCGATGGCGTTGTAGCCCTTGCGGGAATCGCCTTCGAGATTGCGCATCGACATGTCCCAGTGTGTGACCAGCCCCTTCCAGCCGCTCGAACGTATCTTCTCCAGGAAGAACGCGTTCAGCTTCGCAATCTCCCCGCGCGCGAACGCGCGGGCCTTGTCGCCGTCCGGCGAGGCCGCAAACAGCAGGTCATATGTGAATTCCGGCATGTCGGCGCCGAACGTCTCCCGGAAACGCGGCGTGAAGTCCACGAGCCTTTCCGTCTTGCCGCCGTTGCCGCCGAAGACGTGCTCCTGCTCGTTGCGGCAGGTGATGGCGATGAACTGCGGGTCGTCGATCGGCCTCCTGCCAGTGTACGGGTTAGGCGTGAGCATCAGGAAATCGTAGGCGGCCTTCCAGTGGTTGCGCACGCGTTCGTCGAGGAAAAGCTGCATGTTGAGGTCGGCCTTGTTCGTGCCCGCCTTGACGAACATCGTCCCCGACGTGAAGACGTCCGTCATGTAGTAGATGCCCCGCTTGCGGAGCGCCGCCGTGAAGCGGTGGAAGCGGTCGAGGAAGCTCTTGTCCACCGTCTTCAGCAGGTCCTCGTAGGTTTCGGGGATCTGGCATTCCGACAAATCGACATTCCGTACCGGGAAGAACTTCATGCCCGACTTGCCGGCGAACTTTCCGTCGAAGAAATGGAAGCGGAGGACATTCAAGCCGTAGCGGAGAATCTGGTCGGCAAGCTCGTCCATCTCCGCGTCGTTCATCTTTTCGAAGCCGTCAAACCCCCTGCCGTAAGTGCAGGCGAAGCCACGGAGCCGCACACGCTCGTCAGGCGCGTTCTCAAAGCGCAGGTCTCCATTAGAGTCGGCGACGATCCGCCCCATCTTGTCGATGTCGTAGCGCGGCACGTACTTGGAAATGTCGAGGACGCTTCCCTCCTTCACGTAATAGCCGCGAATCTGCTTCGGCTTGAAGTACTCTGGCTTGGGCGCGTCCAGCTTGAGCGGACGCCATTCGGGGCCGCACACGCGCCTGATGGGATCGAGACGCGAAAACGTCACGGGCCCGATCGCTATCTCCGTCCCCTTCGCAAGGCGACCGAACAAAAAGAACGGCAGCGAATACGTGTTGTTCGTGAACGCCTTGTCGTCTGCGCGCCATACCACCTCGCAATGCGTCCACTTCTCCGCCTCTAAACTCGCCTTCGCATACTTGAAGTTCGTATACGGCGATTTCGGCAAGGCGACGGTGTACGGAATCTCAGCCGGACGATCGGCCTTCGCCCAGAAGTGGATCTTGTATACCTTCCCCTGTTCGGGCGAGATGGCGGCGTTGTAGCGGATGCTCACGGCATGAGTAACCGTATCGGGCTTGGGCTCGCGAAGCATGGTGAACGCCATCGCCTCGTCGCCGTCCGGCGTCCGCTCCGCCGCCGCACGGCTTGTGACGCCGGCGCTGCAGGAAAGCCCGGCGACCTTGCCGCCAGCCGGACGGAACGCGACGAGCGGCACGCTGTTCTCGTCCGATGCCGCAACGGCGGCGAATGCTAAAGCCAGAACGAGTACCGACGATTTCAACCTTCTCATTGCCAAACTCTGTTATTTGAACAAAATCAGCGTTCCCGAACCGAACACGCGCAATCCACCGTTGAACCATGTCAGCCTGGCGCGATTCTCCGCTCCATCCACCAGCACAGTCCACGACGAAACATTCGCCGTGCCTGAAACGCCGTCGAACGTCAACGGAACGTCATAATCCGACAGATTCATGCCCGCAGGCATGTTCACAAGATTCAACGTGCCGTCCGCCGCAAATCTCACGTTCTTCAGCGTACCGCCGCCCGCCGAGAGGTCGACCGCGAGATTCGCAATCTCCTGGGCGTCCATCACGCGGGTGCAGTCTAGCGTCGCGCCGCCGTCCACCTGCACGCATGCGTCCGGATCGAAGCCCGGGCTCGGCCTGTCCGCGGCATTCATCGGATATCCATTGTTGTAGTTTGAATGACCTCGATACCAGGACTGTCCGTTGGGGCCCACTTGCCCGACCTGTTCATCCATGGTCTCCCATGTGCCGTCCGCGCCGGACGGGCTGGATTCGACTTTCCACGTGCCGGGATAGCGCGTCTTCCAACCATCCCACTGCGACTTCACGTTGTATCCCGTCACGAAACCGCCGTTCAGCGCAGGAATGCGATATGTCGCCACAAGCCATGTCTCGGGATTGGACAGAAGCGGCTTGAAATCGAAACGGCAACTAAAGACGGAACTGTCTGCAAACATGGCTCTTTCAGGTACATACTGATTGTCGCTACCGTGTTTCCCGTCTGTGTATTCCGAAGCGGGCTTGTAGTCTGTCGATGAGAACATCACCTGTTTCGCCAGGAGGTTTTCGGGTGCCGTCGTGTTGGCGACCTGCGTGTAAACCAAGGTAGTCCCATTCGCTACCCCTCCGTCGCAGAATGTCCCTGCTTCGCCGTACAGGCGGAACGGGCCGAGGTTCAGCTCGTAATCGGGAACGGATGTCTCCTTGATCGTCACGCGCCAGAACTCGTTCGTCGTGCCGCGCTGCACAACGGCGAGGGTGCCGCCGCATACATGGACTCCCGCAAGCCCCGTTCCGTTAGTTGCGGCAAGATAGGAAACTCCATTCCCCGTCTTCTCTGCACACACGCCTTTCAGCGGACCTTCCTGGAAGGTCCCCGCACCCGCCGATTCGAGAACGAGCCTGCCGCCGTTCAGGAGCGTGACCGTCGCGTCGGTATCGACGCTGATCTTCCCCGAACTCACCGTCACGCCGTCGATGACAAGCGTAGCGCCGGCCTGAACGGATATTTTCCCGATCGAGACGGCGGCGACTGGCGCGACGAATCGCACCGTGCCCGCCTTTACCTCAAGGGCGTCGAAAGCTGGCGTGTTCGTGATCGTCAGCGTGCCCGTACCTACCTTCTCGACGTTGATGCGCTTCGTCATGTTCGGCGCACACAACGTGCCGTCGGGGCGCTGGGAGCCGAAGACGAGCGTTGCCACCTTCGCGGAACTGTTGGAAATGATCGACTGATCGGCGGCTATCAGGCCATTCACGGGCTGCGTAAATCCGGCGAGATTGATCCAGTTGTACTCGTTGTCGCCGTCCAGCACGACGTCGCCGCCGTCTGCAAGGCACGGTAGCGCGTTCGTACTGTCACAGGTAACGCACATGTAGTAGGAAAGGCGAAGATCGCCAGTGTGCTGCCAGACGAAACTCGTGTCATACAGCTTCCAGCCGAAATGGTTCGAAGACCCTGTTCCTGAACGGACAACGACATCGCCGGCGCCCGCCGTCTTCACAAGGCCCTCCGTAGGAATCGTCGTCGAGTTTCCATAAAGCTCGCACAACATGATTGGATTCCCGTTTACGCTTTCCAGGATCAATGCCTTGCCGGCCGTTGACGAGAAGCGGTATTTGGCGCCGTAACTGTTGGAGTTACCCAGAAACCCGCCGTTGAAGAGGATACGCGCATCGCAACTGGAACTGAGGTTCTTGATGCGGTCGGAATTCTGAGTCTGGAAAAGCGCGCCGTTCGGATCGAGACGGATTATGTCGAGAACGCCAGATTCAGCCGTAGCATCCGCAGGCACGGAGATGTTGCCGCAGTAGAGGTGGTAAGCTGCAATCTCAAAGAATCGCTGCGCGGTTTCAGACGCTTCGGTGATCTCTACGATCCACTGTCCATAGACGACTCTGCGCCGACCGCCTACCGTCACGAGTCCCGTACCGCCAGCGCCGCCGATCGTCAACGGTTTCGCCAGCATGCTAATCTGCCCGAAGTCGCCCACCGTAACCGTTGCCGCGTCCCCCGCCGCGCAGCCGACGTTGAGCGCGTTCAAAATGCCCAGCTTGATCGGGTCCTCTTTCGTGCCGCCGCTGACGGTAAGTGCACCATGGACGTCGACAGTGGAGTTCGACTGGGATGCGGTGATGCTTACAGTCTCTCCCTGCGCAATCGTCAGCGGCTCTATGACATCACCGAAAACAAGCATCGTTGTGCAGAAGGTCAGCCCTACAGCCCAAAGAGCCGTACCCCCCCCCCCTGCAATTTGCACGAATTTGCGTGGATTTTGCCGTTTTCATGGTGCTTTCTCCTTTTAGTTGTTATTTTAGTTGTTATAGTCAGCGAATGACGAAATTGACCATCTTCTTGGGGACGCAGATGACTTTGACTATCGTGTGCCCTTCAAGGAACTTCGCGATGGCAGGATCGGCCTCGGCTGCGGCGCGCATGGCGGCGGCATCGGCATCGACGGGAATCTTGATGCGCCCACGCAGCTTGCCAAGAACCTGAACGGGGATTTCAACCTCGTTCTCGACGAGAGCCGCAGGATCGTAGGCGGGCCAAGGCTCATAGGCCAAAGTGTTTTCATGCCCGAGGAACTGCCAAAGCTCCTCGCCCATGTGCGGAGCGAACGGCGCAAGGCAAAGGACGAACTTCTCGGCAGCCTCGCGGGGAAGATCCTTGTCTCCGGCGAAATCGTTCACGAACACCATCATTGCGGAAATGGCCGTGTTGAAGCTCATGGTCTCAAGATCTTCGCCGACCTTCTTGACCATCGCGTTGAGGGACTTGGCCTCATCTTTCGAAAGAGCGCGCTCCGCGATCTTTTGCTCCGTGACCATGCGGAAAGCGCGTTTGAGGAAGCGGAACACGCCCTCCACGCCCTTTGTCGACCAAGGCTTGACTGCCTGAAGCGGCCCCATGAACATCTCATAGAGGCGAAGGGAGTCGGCACCGTAGTCGCGAATGACGTCATCGGGGTTGATGACGTTCTTGAGCGACTTCGACATCTTGGCGGGAAACTCTGTGAGCAATTCCTCGGGATTGGCGGGCTGACCGTCTTCAGCCGGCTCGGCGCCGTAGGGCTTGCCGTCGCGCCAAGTTATCTTGTCCATCGGCACGAGAACGCCGCGGGACGTCTTGTAGGCGAGGCCGAGGATCATGCCCTGGTTCACGAGCTTCTGGAAAGGCTCGTCCGTCGGAACGAGGCCAAGATCGAAAAGCACCTTGTGCCAGAAACGCGAATAGAGAAGATGGAGAACGGCATGTTCGGCGCCGCCGACGTAGAGGTCGACCGGCAGCCACTTCTTCAGGAGATCGGGATCGGCGAACGCCTTGTCGTTGTGCGGATCGATGTAGCGGAGATAATACCAGCACGAACCGGCCCACTGCGGCATGGTGTTCGTCTCGCGGATGCCCTTGCGTCCCGTGGCAGGATCGACGATGTTCACCCAATCCGTAGCCTTTGCGAGAGGCGGCTCGCCCGTGCCAGTGGGCTTGTAGTCGGCAAGCTCGGGCAATGTCAGGGGCAGGTCGTTCTCATCGACGAGCGACTGCGTGCCGTCTTCCCAGTGGATCACGGGGAACGGCTCGCCCCAGTAGCGCTGGCGGCTGAAGAGCCAATCGCGGAGTTTGTACTGCGTCTGGGCGCGGCCTACGCCGCGCTCTTCTAGCCATTTGATCATCGCCGGACGCGCTTCCTCCACGGATAGGCCGTTGAGGAAGCCGGAATTTACCATCACGCCGGTAGCGATGTCGGTGAAAGCAGATGTGCCCGTGTAGGGCACGCGGGCAGGGCACGCAGCGTCGGCGGCCAGAGGGCTGGCCGCCCTACCGGATTCGGACGCCTGGTAGGGCGGTCGCCCCGCGACCGCCGCGTCCGCCGCCTCGGCCACCACCTGGTAGATCGGAAGCCCAAATACCTTCGCGAAGTCAAAGTCGCGCTCGTCGTGGGCGGGAACCGCCATGATTGCGCCGGTGCCGTAGGAGGCAAGCACGTAGTCCGAGATGAATATCGGCAGCGGCTCGCCGTTTACGGGATTCACGCCCATCACGCCATCGAGGCGAACGCCAGTCTTCTCCTTGTTCAGCTCGGTGCGTTCAAGGTCGCTCTTCGAGGCGGCCTTGCGCTGATAGGCGCGGACATCGTCGGCGTTGGCGATCGCTCCTTCTTCGAGCCATTGCGCCACCAGACGATGCTCCGGCGAAAGTACCATGTACGTTGCGCCGAAGAGCGTGTCGCAACGAGTGGTGTACACGGTGACAACGGCCGGGGACTCTGGCGTCCCCGAACCCCTGCCCGAGGTTGTTTCTATCTTGAAATCCACCAGCGCGCCAGTTGATTTCCCGATCCAGTTGCGCTGCATCTCCTTGATGCCTTCGGGCCAATCAAGAGAATCAAGCCCTGAAAGCAGACGCTCCGCATATGCGGTGATCTTAAGCATCCACTGGCGCATCGGGCGGCGGATCACAGGGTGGTTGCCGCGCTCGGAGCGACCGTCGATCACCTCTTCGTTCGCAAGGACCGTGCCGAGGGCAGGGCACCAGTTCACGGGAACCTCCGCAACGTACGCCAAGCCCTTCTTGTAGAGCTGCTCGAATATCCACTGCGTCCATTTGTAGTACGAAGGATCCGTGGTGTTCACTTCGCGATCCCAATCGTACGAGAAGCCGAGCGCGCGAATCTGCTCGCGGAAATGATCGATGTTCTTCTTGGTGGTGATGGCGGGATGGGTGCCCGTCTCCACGGCATACTGTTCCGCAGGAAGGCCAAAGGCGTCCCAACCCATAGGATGAAGGACATTGAATCCCTTCATTCGCTTGTAGCGGCACAGGATGTCCGTGGCGGTGTACCCTTCCGGATGGCCCACGTGCAGACCGGCCCCGCTCGGATAGGGGAACATGTCGAGGCAGTAGAACTTGGGCTTCGAATCGTCGGCGGACGTTTTGAACGTCTTGTTCTCAAGCCAATACTTCTGCCATTTTTTCTCTAGTGAAGAATGATCGTATTCCATTTGATACCGGACGCGACAGGCGCGTCCCTCCCGTTAGTCTGTATCTGTAGTAAGATAGCTCACTGGTTTGAGGATTTCCACGCGCACTGGCTTCAGCTCCTCGTTCACCATCGTCTTCATGACCGGCTTCGCGCCGCGATATGGCCACCAGCGAACGTCTGGATCCGTGTAGATGGGCGTCTTGGACGAGAACGGATCCCAAACTTCTATGTCGGCGGTGAACTCGCCGGCAGGGTCGCCTTTGGGGCGGAAGCTGCCATGATCGAACACGAAGTACCGAAGCGGACGCCACTTGCCCTCTATTGTAAGCAGATTGCCGAAGACCTTGAACGTGGCGCTCGTCCAGTTAAGGGACGTCTCCGAATAATCGGTGGCGCTGGACTCGTTGGAAAGCCCCTGAATCGTATATGGCGCGTATGCTTCACCCGATTTCGATTCCATGTTCGTTATCATCATGTAGACGTTGACGCGCATGTTGGTGAGCGCCGGGAGGGGCGTGGAATAGTCTATCTGATCCTCTGGAATCGGGTGTTCCGCCGGCGGCGAAACACCAACGACAAGGCGATTCGTCTGGAAAGGATAGATGTCAAGCCAATACATCTCCTTGAGGCTAAGATGCTTGCCTTTGTATTCATTGTCTCTAAGCTGAATCTCGGCCATGACTATGTTGGATTCGCAGTTAAAGTTTTCAAGCCAACGAACGACCGCATCGTGGTAAGGATCGGTTACGGGAATGAGATTGTCGATCTCTGGCGCGACTGACGATGTGACCTTCAGATTGATGTTCTCGGAGATATCGCGCAGGGTGTAGTTGTACGTGCGCGTGGCGGAATTGTACGGCGGCGCAGCGATGGCAACGTCATTGGAAAGCATTGTCCCGATTCGATGCCACGGCTCCACCGTGTACGTTATGTTCGTGGTCGTGCCCTTCGGAACGATCAGGCGAATGGCATCGCCGGTCTCTTTGCCGGACTGCTGGGAAATGTATCCTCCGAACAGATAGGAGTATATCCAGTAATTGGTGCCGGACGGATGGATATACCAATTGGCTGGGATGGTCTGGTACGTTCCGTTGCGGCGGCGGTTGCGGGCCTCCGACGTCTGGGCGAGGTTGACCTCCCAGTCGTTCGTCACTGCGCCGTGGTTTACCATCACGCCCACGGAGCCGTCGGTCTTGTCCGCGCCGGCAAGCACCCAGTTGGCGTCAGTGCCGGCATCTTTCTCGGCAAGCTTGTCGCGGAGAGCCCCAGGATCGTAGTCTTTCCAGAAGATGTACTCCTCCCACATGTTCGTGCCGCCGATCACGATCTGATGCTCTTTTATGCCGTTGGGGCGGATAAGCTCCACGGCGTAGCTGTCTATGGCGCGGAAGGAGCCGTTCGCGGCGGAATCCTGCTCGAGGCTGAACGAAAACCAAGTGCCGTCGGCCGCAGTTCCCTTGGCCTGCGTCGTGGCCGGAGACTGCAAGGTCAGGAAGTCATATGAGTTATAGACGTTGACGGACGTCTTCTCGGACTTCACCCCTCCCGCGCCCAGTATGGCGAAAGTGGTGGTGTTGCCGAGGCTCTGCTCCGTGAAGCGCAGATACCATCCAGGCATGTCAATTCCGGAAGGAACTGCCATTTCAAGGTACTGGTTCTTCCCGGCATTGCCTTCGTCGCCGTCGAAGAGATTCATGCAGTTTATCCATGCGCGCTTGGGCGATATGGTTTGAAGTATCGTGTACGGACAGAATTTCGTTTCGTCGGACGAAGCGCCATTCTCCTTGTTGTAGTCGATGGGATAGTACCAAGCGGGGTTGCTCCATTCCGTGGACAGCACACGGTGGGAATGGTTCGTGCCGGAAGTGTCCTTGTATTCGGCCCAAACGTAATACTGCACCACTGCGCCCCTGTTGTCTCCAGAATCCTGTTGGGGAGGTATGATGGAATCTTCATACCCGGCAGCGTAGGAGGAGCGCCAGACTAGATTGGTGTCGGAACAGGGCGCGAGCTCGCACGTCACGGCATCGGCGGAATTCGACCACGCGGCATAGCCCCACGGATCGGGCTTGGGGTAATACGCCATGAACACCCGGATTGAATCCATGTCAAGCTCGTCTGCAAGCTGAGCCAGCGCCACCTCCACCTGCACGCCGAACGACTCGCCGAGAAGAGGCTGCTGATCCATGGATTTGGCATTTGGAATGAACTTTACCGGTTCCTGGTCGAGATTCGTGCGGAAAGGCGAGACGGCCGCGAACGAAAGACCGGGCGCCACGGGTTCAGTGACGGTGAACTCGTCGAGTAGGACGCGCTGGATGGGCTTGGCTAGAGGCTTGCCGTCCGTCTTGGAATCGTCTCCGTCTCTGCCGTACTTCGCTGCATGGACTGCCAGACGCACGGTCTTGAACGGAGAAACATCATCTGTCGTCTTCCACTGGTATATGCGGAATGTGCGATTGGTGATCTCGAAATTCTTGATGAGAGCCCAGTCCTCGTCGTCCGCCTGCGAATCTGAACTGCCATATAGCGACACCCACGACGATACCGTGGCGTTGGTGTCCATCACGCGGGCGCGGAACTGGATCTGCCCCACGCCGGCCTCGTTGTATATTGCCGGAGACTGTATGAACGGGTCGTGTTGGGCGTAGGCGTTGTTTGACGCGGCAAGCTCATCTGCGTAATTGCCTGTAGGGTCATCCTTTTTTCCAGTGTAGTTTAGAGCGCCCGCAAGACCTGCGGGCCTGCTGGATGGGTCTGGAAGATAGGAGAGCAGCGAATCGTCGGTGGTACGCATATTCCATCCGAACCAAGAGCGGTCGTCAAGCATAGGTTCGTCGTAGGCGATAGCGCTCAAAATGGACACGGAACCGTACTTGTATTTGTCGTCTGCGGCGTAGGCATTGTTCGTTGCCGCATCATAGACTTTCGACGGATCGCAGAGCAGGCGCACAAATCCCCAGACCGGCTCGCGAAGCCCTATGAAGTAGGTGTATGTGCCACTGCTCTGAGTCTTGAACGTGAAATTCGTAAGTTCTATCCAGCGTGGGTCGGTGAGTGATTGCGAAAGCGCGCGGAAGTCACCAGAGCCGAAGGAGTTCGTCGCCATCTGCAGACGCAGATTGGCATTGGAATCCGCATTCTGGAAAGAGAAGCTGAAGAGAGAGATTCCGTTAAGGTATGGGGAGCGGAGCATCACCGCCTGATTGGGCTTCGAGCGGCGAGGATGCATAATCGCGAGCTTGCCGCCGGACGATAGGCGTAGAATTACGGTTCCAGAGCCGCCGCGCCCGCCGGTGTTGCCCTCCCAGCCATTCTGATCCCACCAAGTGCCGCCGCCGCCGCCGCCGCCCTTGCCGTCCTCTCCAGACTGTGCGGTGCGAACGTTCTTGTTGCCGCCCTCCTTGGCGTTGGAGCCGCGTCCGCCGCCGCCCTTGCCGCCGTCGCCGCCATGGCCCTGATTGGTGCCGGAGGCGTCGGTACCGGCCCAGCCAATGCCGCCACCGCCGCCACCGCCGTAATAGATGGCGCTGCCGGTGATGTCGCTGATCACACCGTCGCCGCCATTGCCACCCTTAGAGCCGTAAGTAGTCGATATCGTTCTATCGGCTGGAGATGCATGCTTGGCGTCTTTCCAGCCGTGGTCCGGTACACCACCGTCCGCGCCGGCACCGGCGCCGCCGCCGCCGCGCCCGTTGCCGGAATCTCCGCCCTTGTGACCGCCGTATTCACCCGTTCGGGCGGCAGGAGTGGTAATATTACGACGGTTTGCTGATCCTCCGGAGTTGCCGCCGGCCGTACCCTGCTGGCTCCAGCCCTGACCACCGCCGCCGCCGCGCGCGGAAAACAAGGTCGTAGCACCCTGCTTCAGCGATGAGTCGCCGCCATTCCCACCTGCATTCTGGTTATTCCCAGTAATTGCTGTGCCGCCCGCACCCACCGTAACGGTATATTCGTAGCCTGCGCGCAAAATCATGCTTTGGGAAGAGTCCACGACGCAGCCGCCACCGCCGCCACCGCCCATCACAGAACCGCCGCCGCCGCCGCCGCCGACAACTAGGATGCGGTTCAGCTCAAGGTCAACGGAGGGCGTGAACGTGCATGAGTTCGTGAAGATGTAGACGAATTCCTCCGTGTCCGAAAGCGTCTTGAGCTCGTAGGCCGCAGGATCGGAGAAGTCGGCAAGAGCCTCGATCCAGCACTGCTCATAGACCCAGTTCGTGTAGGCGATGGGATAGGTCCATTCCGACCAATCGCCCCAGGAGCCTGAATGCCACTGCGTCAGCTCGAGATCGTCCACCACAACGTCCGTTCGCGCGTCGTTGTCGTCTCCACCGGCGGATAGACGCACGTTGTAGGTGTCCACCAAGCGCGGCGACAACTCATGTACTACCTTCGCGACGAACGAAGTGACGGCAACTGAGTAGCCAGAATAGACCCAGTCGTTGCCGCTGCCGGTCTTGGCAAGGTACAGATCGACGGACTGCTCGGGATTGCAGGCCTTGATGCCATAAGACCATCCCCAAGTAGTAGGCATGTCATCGATCATCTCCATGCGCCCTGGAGGCAAAGCCCAGTTATCCTCGTTTTTCAGCTCTGCGGCAGTCGATTTTTCCACGCTCAATTTAGGGACGCCGTTCTCGACGTCATACTGCGCAATACGCCCGAAGCGAGCTGGACTGTCACAGGAACCGACGCCATAGGAACCCTTCACATGGCGGTTATTCGCATCGGTATCCTCATATTCGAGCACATTCGTGAAATAGCCTTTTTGGCTGTCCTCACTCAGGGAATACGTAGTAGCCTGGTTTGCCAGCGCAGCCTTTATGTGCGTGCGTCCCGTGCCATTATAAACCGCCAAGTAGACGGATGTCCATTTGGAATTCTCCGTCGCGGTGCCGGTGGGCCAGAGCGATTGCGCGCTGGATTCGCCCGCTGTGATCTCCTTCTTGGCGAGACGCGTGGACGTGACCGACTTCCCTGACTTGTTCCAGCGGTACAGCGCCATCTCGATCTTATCCGATTTGACTCTCGTGAGTCGCAGCTCATAGCATCCCTTCGTGGGACGGTAGTAGCCCACGAGCGACATAGACGGCGCGCCAGGCGACACGTCGCGGTCACGCGAACCCTTGTTAGTGAACGTGATCTTGCCGCCCACGGCATAATTGTCAAACGATGTGCCGTCGAGATAGTACGCAAAATCGTCAAACTCCAAGAACTGCGCGGCGCGGGCTGTGAAGGAAAACGTGTCGAGGCCGTCAGGCATGTATGCGGCGTCCGCAAACTGCACGAATCCCTTGCCGCGGCCTTCGAGCTGGAGAGCCATGCCATTCGTGACGTAGGCCGCGCTGTACTGCTCTGTGACAAACATGACGTTCTCGGCAGCCCAGCCGTTGGGCGTCTTGTGTTTCGAGAAGAACTCATTGAAGGGGAAGCCGGTGTCGCCGACGCCGCCCGAGAAATTTTCCATCCAATAGACGCTCTTGGCCTCCTTGGCCTGCCACTTGTCGAAAGTTTCGGGATATGCGCGCTTGTCGGGCGATACGCCGGACATGCCGGGGGAGTTGGTGTCGGTCGAATATCCCACGTACCCGTTGTTCGGCATGTTGGCGTCCGTCCACAAGTTGAAGTTCTGATACTCGCCGCGCGTGAGGGTCACGGTGTGCGTGGCATCGTTGTACTCGACCATCACATGGCCGCTAAGGCCGTCAAGGATCGTCTCGCCATAGTTGAGGATGGTCTCCTCCGCGATTGCGCTGCACGGCAGCACGCTATTGGTCGTGATGGCTGGTGCCCAGTAGGTATGGACATCCGAAGAACCAGAGCCGTCGCGCACACTCTCCACGGCATGGAGCTGAAAGCGCATGGAACTGCCCACGCTATCCTTGTCGACCTCAACGAAGGCTCGCCAAGAATGGTCGCCAGTCAACGACATCTGTATTGTCCTGGAATTGCGGCCATCGTCTACGCCTGGTTCGCCGAATGAAAGCGCCAGGGACACGTCACGGAATTCAGATGCCCCTTCGCGCAGACGGACAAACCAGTCGCTTCCACGAGTCTTCTCCGTGATGCCCGATGCAAGCGCCGTCTCCTCGGAACACCTGTTCGTGATGCTCCACGGCGTGCCGCCCTCCACCCAACCGGCTCCGTACGGCTCCGCAAGGTCAAGCGCAAAATCCATTGGTTCGTAGTGCGGCGCCTTCTCTTGCGTAAAGGTATAATAAAACTCAAGATCGCCGACCCCGGACGAAAGATCGACCGCTGCATTGCCCACATACTGTGACGCATTGACGTTATCAGACAATTTTTCAAGATCAATCGTCCGCCAATCGCCGACGATTTGATCAAGATAGCGCCAGCGATAATGAAACACCGTATCGGACAGCGTGAAATCTGCGGCTGCCGCATCTGGGGCATACGGATTCTCTTTAGGACGGAAATACGCGATGGGGCTGACATTTTCCTGATTGACATACGGGAACGTCGCCGAAAATACGCCCTCCCGGCCAATCACTGACGATCCCCTGCGAGACTTTGCGTATTCTCCGTATGGGCAGAGGTCAGCTTCAACAGGAGCGTAGGAGACCACAATGTTATCGAGAATAAGGTAATTACCACCATTGGGATCCTCTTTCTTCTCTCGAAAAGCGGGGTCCACTGACGTACGCCGTATACGGAAACGAATTGGCGCGTACCGCCAATTGAGCGTGGCGCGAATCCTATAGAAATAACCGCCCCACAAATTTGCCGTCGAAGTGCTGTTTTGATTCAACGTGAAGGATGTTACATCTGAGGCGATCTCGGAAACCGTATTCTTGTTCTTGACAGCGAACACACTGAATGGTACGGCGCGCCAAACAAGTGACCCAATTTCACTGGCGGCCGTAAGCGGGCTACCGTCTAACGTTTCCGTCGCCACCTGCACCACTATGTCTCCAGAGCATCCTGTCCATCCATTGACGGCATCGGCATATATTGTTCCTATGTTGTCGTAAAGAGGCGAGACGATCCACGAATTTGTCGAGTTCAACATCGAAACCATGCCTGCATATAGATAAGTCAAGCTCGTTCCGCTGAATGGAACAGAATGCGCAACAGACCATGGTATGAAATTTCTTCGTGCACCACTAGCCGCAGACGCCGTTGCGGAGGCCGTACTCGAACGACTCGCGGGACTGCCGGCACGACACTCGTTCAACTGCCACAGTTTGATTTTCACCGGCCCTAGATCAGCATCATACCCGTTTTGATACAAAGTGTGGTTTATGCCTGGAAGAACATTCAACTTCCACAACGCCTGATTTCTAGAGGCCTGTGGCGTCGGCTCATCCGAGTGTTCCCAATAGACTTCGTCTGTGTCGTTAGTGCAGTAATAGCCCTGCCCCGAAACGGCCCACGTCTCGTTAGTGTCGTCGTTCATGAGAAGGACTCGCGTGATGTCCATTTTCGTGAACGCGAAAGCCGATTGCGCCAGAAGCGCAACCATCGCCCACAAAATGTATCTGTTCTTCATGCGAACCTCCTTTCGGTGTAAATCTGGAATGTCAGTCCTCGTCTGACGCCTTGTGAGTTCTCCTCCACTGGCCGCCCGAGAATGTTATGTCGTCAGAGTCGCACAGCCACTTTGTCAGCTCCACGAGCTGCCCTGAAGATGCGCCGCCCAGCGCAAGCTTCTCCGTATGGCCGTCGGCAAAACACACGTGCGCAACGTACTTCGTGCCGACTTTGTGATTGTATCCGATCGCCTCCTTTGTGCCGGACCAATCGCTGCGGTCGTACTGGAGAACGCCGTCCATGCGCGTACTGGGGGATTTATCGAAGACCGGCTTTATTTCGGTGGCGTCCTCTTCCCACTGCAACTCGGCAAACAGAAGGCGCTTGTCCGGGCGTTTACACGTTCCGTACTTGATTTCGGGGTCTGGACCGCCGGTGCTTTCCGAACCACTGCTGTAGTCATATCCGAAGTACGGATTCATGACATAGCTCCACCCCGGGCCGGCCACGGAATTCATCGAGTTCACAAGGCGCCTGTGAGAGGGACATATGAACTCGTCCAACTTTCTGGCGCCATACGTCCAAATGGCGCCGTTCGTCACGCAATACAGCGACGCCTCATCATCCTCGCAGTATGTGGAAACGGTCTGAAGCGACTGGTGGGACGCCGCTCCGTTCTTTCGAGAATACGGGTCCCCAGACGCCGAGTAGCGCGTGATGAAGCCTTTGTGGTGCTTGTAGCGCATATCACTGGTTATGTATTCCACATCGCCGGCGCACGGATAGTAGTTTTGGGCCATGCAATAGTTCTGCACCGCACTGGCTAGATTGCGCATGTGGGTAAGGCACTCCGTAGCCCGCGCCGACTCGGTCGCGCCGCCGAACTGGCCCAAAAGCACAGCCGTGAGAACGCCCAGAATCCCGATTACGACCATCAGTTCCAGAAGCGAAAAACCTGCGGCCCGTGCGCAGGCACGGACAAGTCGCGGGCGCGCGCAAAGAGCGCCCCGCATGGTATGGTGACGGTTTATAGGCATAATATCCCTATCTTTTTCGCCCCAATTATACATTGTTTGGCGATAGGGCGCAAGTGCAAAAATCGCGCAAATTTTTCGCGGCGCCTACGTTGGGCCTGCCTGGCGGCTAATTCTCGTTTTTTGGGGCGGCCGCCTTGATCCAGCCTATCCCGCGAACGGTGGAAACACGGCGCCAGGCGCCGCTTTTCGCCAGCTCTTCATACGCCGCCCCAGTCGGCAACTTGAAGAGAACCGGCGATGCGTCGGAAGGAGCAAAGCGCACATTGAGCGCAGTCTCGGCCCGCACCGCGCCGCCGTCGGCCGGCTTCTCCCCTTCTCCCGCCACGGTGACGGCCGTGTTCTGCGTAGAGGCCTTCTCGGACGACACGAAGACGAGCTTTGGGCGAATGGCCCGCGCCACTGAGTAGCGGCGCGCCGCAAGATCGTAGTATTCGACGGATGCGAATGCGCCGTTCGTCGCCGACGTGTTCTGCGGGGCGATCATCTGCTCCCATACGACCTCGCCCTGGCGGCGCGACTTCTCCTTCAAGTCCCACACCTTGAAACCGTTGCCCCAATCGCCTATCTTCGGCTCTGCATCAGGCGGCAGATATCCATCGTACACAAGAGTGTAGTTGACTTTCACGAGGTCGCCCGGGCGGACATGGTCGGGCGTGAACGTCTCACGAAGGCGGAATCCGCGCCCGACAGCCCCAGAGAAATCCTTGGGGCGCCCCGCCTCCGGCAACGGTTTCACATCGAGCGTCAGCGGCTTCAATCTCACGTTGAAGCTGTTGGCGAAGGACGAGCTGCCGAAACGGGTGCTGCGCCGCGTGACGGCCATGCCGGAAACCATGGCCTCCACAACGCTCGAATGCGGCACGAGGAAGCGCGCGGAGAGCCGGAACCTGCGCAGCACGCGATTGGCGGCCGGGGGCTTGCCGTCCACCAGCGGCTCGAACGACTCGCCGTAGACTATCGTTCCGCCCGAAGGGTCTGGCAGCCCCGACACCTTAAGCTGTTCGATGCCTACGTCCTTGGCGACGTCGAGCTCCACCACGAATGCGCACGGTTCTCCCACAACCACGTCTTTGGGCTCAAGCGCCATCTGCCCTTTGATGTCCGTCCCGGCCTTGGCTCCGAAATTGAGGTTGAAGAACTGCGCATCCGCGCGCGACGCCAAGCCCAAGGCAAGCACCAGGACGGCGAAGCGCGAGCCAGTCTTCACGGCGGCGAAAAAGAGCAGCGCGAGTGCGGCGACGATGCCGCATGCAATCGCGATCCGCACGGGCATCGAATACTTGTACCAGAACGGGAGGAGAATGCGCTGGAGCGGCAGTTCGGCGCGCGGGTCGTTCTTGATGCGCGCCCACGAGGCGCGTATGCCGCGCAAGGTGGACGGCGTCTCGCCCACGGCGCGCTCGGCGGCGGCATAGTCGGAAAGAGCGCCGCGCCAGTCGCCCGCCATGTAGCGCAAGGCGGCGAGGTTGCCGAGATGGCGGGCCTCGACATCCTTCGGCGCGGCGGGGCGCGCAGGGTCCGACAGATAGTCAGCATAAGCTGCGGCCGCCGCCGCGAACTCCGCAGGCTTCGCGGCGCGCGTCGCGAGCGAGAACGCGCGGCGAAGCGTGAAATCGACGTTGCCAGAAAGCGGGAAATCAAGGTCAAGGCCGTCGGGAGAGGGGAATGTCTCGTCCTCTTCGTCGAGCGCGCCGAGGGCGGCCTGCGCGCCGGCCTTCACCTGAATGGGGATAGCCTCGGTGGACACCGTTGCGTACGTGCGTTTCTCCACATTGTACAACGCCACTGGGATAGACGGGAATTCAAGCGTTCCGGCCTGCACTGCGCGCACGCGCCATGTGAAGCGTTTGCCGTTGGGCTTCGTCTCCGTCTTGACCGATGCAGCGTCGATGCGAAACGCAGGGGACTTCATGAGGCGGGCGACATCGGGCGGGAGAAGCGTGTCTGGCGCGAATTCGCCCGTGATCTCAAGCGAAAAGACGAGCGGATCGCCGGCGGTACATATGTTGGCGTCAAGCGCCGCCACGGCGGAGAGAGTTCGCCCTATTGCACCGCACCACGACGCCGGGCGGCCTTCCTCGGGCGGAGACGCCACCACCACATCCATGGGATTGGTCCGCAGATGGATTGTCTTCAGGCGAACGCGCCCGCGCGAATCGACGGAATCAATCGCGGGCACCTCTATCGAGACAGGCTCGAAACGCGCCTTGCCGGGGCTCTTCGCGGTGAACTGCGGAACGGGGATCGTGAAGTGCCAGTTGCCCTTGTCGTCGCGCACGCCCAGAAACGGGAAGCGCTGCGGCTTGGGACCAAGCGACTCGAACGGATCGTCGTTGAAGAAGCTGAATGGGTCGCGCATCGACGAGAATATGTCGTTGGACACGTACTTGTTCAAAGTGAACACCCGAACGTTCTGTCCGCGCCTGGGGATTCCCTGCCCGAACTGGCTCATGCTGCCCGGAGTTATGGCAGCAGGCTTCCATTCCTGTTCAAGGAATGACGCCTCGACATGCGGCGGCCGCTGGTTCAGGATCGGCGGCTCCTGATCATACGGCTCTTTCAGAGGCGGCAATTGAATATGGATGACGGCGGTGGCCGTCTCGGTGACTGTGAGGTTCGTCGACGATAGCGTAAGCCAGGCGCGCGGAACGTCGGCGGCAAATGCCGCGAGGGCCAACGCGAACGCGGCAAGCGCCGAGAATCCCGCACGGTAACGCGGCGGCGTGGGGACACGCCGCCCAACCAAGTCCGCAGGGTTTTGCAATTGACCGTTCATTGAATCACCACCACGGAGACATCGCGACGGACATTTGGCGAACGAACGGAGCCCGTTTCGTTCGTCACGGCGTCCACGGCGAAAGGACCAAGCTGCGAAAGAGCCTGCGCCAGACGAGCCTCGCGCTGGCGCTGCTGACGGTTTTCCATGATCGCGAAACCTGTGAACACGCCGCCGGCAAATGAAAGCAGGACAAGGAGCGTCACGGACGCGGCGAGCGGCACGGCACGGCGCGACTTTGCGATCTGCGCCTCGGCGTCGGCATGGGCGCGGGCGGCGGCCAGGCGTTCGCGCTCCACGGCAAGCGACTCGCGTTCAAGGCGGAGGCGTTCCTCTTCCAGGGAAATTTGAAGATTGGCGTCGGATGAAATCTCGTCCATTGCTCGTCATGCCTCGCTTTCGCTGATTATGAAATCTACGGCTTCGGATAGAGAGTGCGTCACGGGACGCCCTGCGGCGGCAAGACGCTCCGGGGACTGGTGCCCGCAATCCACAAGCACGCACTCTGCACCGAGCTCGGCGGCCACTTCGGCGTCGTGCAGCGTGTCGCCGACGAAGAAAAGGCGGTCTGGCGCGGACTTCTCGCGAAGGCGCGCGACAAGCTCGAGGCCTCGGGACACCTTGGTGGCGCCATCCAGGTTGTCCACGCCGTAAATCTCCTCGAAATGCGAAGAGAGCCCGGCCTTGGCGATGTCTCTGCGCAGAAGATCCTGGCGCAGTGCGCTGAGAATGCACTGGCGGAAACCGGCTGCCGTGGCGCGCGAAAGCACCGCCGCGGCGTCTGCGCGCGGGTGCTGATCTGGCTCTTCCGATATGTACCTGTGGAAATCCTCGCATATGCGATCCCAATCCTCATGCTCGAGATCGACGCCAAGCTGGGCGTAGAACGGACGGACCGGGAAGCCGAAGTGGGCACGGTAGTATTCGCGCGTCGTGGCCGCCACGCCCCTGTCCGCAAGCATGCGGTTGAGCGCGTTCACGGCCGCGCCCACGTCGTCGATGAGCGTGCCGTTCCAATCCCATATGATGCAGTTCGTCATGCGGCGAATAGTATAGCCTATGCCGGGCGCATCCGCAAGCGGCGAATGGCGAACTTTAACAATCCTCTAACACTGTTCGCGGGGAAGAAAGACTGTCTCGACCTTCAGCTGGCGGGCCATTGCCTTTGCGAGCGCCTTCACGCCGAAAGTCTCCGTCTGGTAGTGGCCGGCGCATATCATCGGCATATCGATGTTCTCGGCGGCGATCGTCTCGCCCCAGTCCGCCTCGCCGGTGACGAAAAGATCGCAGCCAAGTTCCTTGGCGTCGATCGCGTGCATTCCGGCGCCGCCAGAGCAGACGCCCACCTTCTTGCCGTTCGGAAGCGTCCCTACTACCCCGATCGTCACGCCATGGTACACGAACGCAGGCTTCAGGTTCTTGAGACCGAGGAAGCGCGCAAGCTCATAGTTGTTGCCGTACGCATGATTGGCGTCAAGAGGCAGATGCACGGCGTACAGCGCGATGTCGGCATCCATCGCGGCCTTGACCACGTTGTAGATGCCGCCGGCGATGCGCTGGATGCCGCCGCCCCATGAGATGCCGTGATGCACCACAAGCAGCTGCGCGCCGGCGGCGGCGGCGGCCTTGACTGTGCGCACGCTCGCATCCACGCCGAACGCGACCTTTTTGACGTCGTCGCCCCTTCGCGCGACCTGAATGCCGTTGTTCGAGACGTCCGGGAAAGACTTGACGTCAAGCACCCGATCTATCCATGCCGTTATCTTCGCAAGTTTCATGACGACGATTATATCAAAATTGGTCTCCCCCTGACGCGGCAGATTATGATAAAATCGCTCTGCTCGTGAAAGACAATACAGACATATCCTCCAAGGGCATGGAAGCGCCGCCGCTTTTCATGGACGACCCGAACTGGGCCGCCTTCATTCCCGACATGCCATCCGGCGGCGCGCGCTGCCGGGCAGTTCCCCACGAAGACTGCTCGCCCCTCGATGCCGACCGGACGGCAGACCATCTTGCCCCCGGCGGCACCCTGGGACGCATGAAGGGATACGAGGCGCGCCCCGGGCAGATGGACATGGCCCGCGCCGTCGCCAATGCATATTCGGGCCGCAGGCATCTGATGATCGAGGCAGGTACGGGCGTGGGCAAATCGCTCGCGTACCTCGTGCCGTCCGTCCTCTGGAGCTGGCTCAACGACACGCCCGTCATAATCTCCACCGCCACGCGCAACCTGCAAAGCCAGCTCATCTCATCGGACATTCCCCGCGCTGCCGGCGTACTAGGTCCCGACGCCCCGAAATTCCGCGCCGCCGTGCTGAAGGGCCGAGCGAACTACCTATGCCTCCGCTCTCTCGCCGAATACATGCAGGGCGGCTTCTACACGCTCTCGAAGGACGAACAGCTCGCATTCTCGCGGTTCCTCGAATGGCTGCACTCCACGACCGACGGCGACCTGGACGACCTCGGCGACGACACGCTCCGCCCGAAGCTCGCATGCTCCGGCGAAGACTGCCTAGGCTACTCTTGCCCATACTCGTCGAAATGCTTCGTGTCGAAGGCGCGCACGCGCGCGCTCAAGGCGCACCTCATCGTCGCGAACCACGCGCTCGTCCTGGCGGACGCAGCAACCCCAGGCGCGGAACTGCTCCCCGTTGCGGGACGTCTCGTTCTCGATGAGGCGCATGACCTGGAGGACATCGCGACCGACTTCTTCTCCTACGAGCTTTCGCGCCCGGTGCTGCAGCAGCTTCTCGGCCGCCTCTCGCGCGTCTCGAAGTCGCGCCGAGGCATGGAACACCGCCGCGGCATCCTCGGCGCAATCGACAGGCAGCTCCGCAAGGGACGGCTCTCCGAATCGCCGGCCGCGCCAACGGTGCGAATGCTCTCCGAACAAGCCCAGACGCAAAGCGCGCGCGTCACCGTTACGGGAGAAGTCCTCTTTGACGTTCTTCAGCGTCTCTTCTCGCCCGCGCCCGACGCGCAGATAATCCGCTACCGTTCGCTCGCGACAGACCTCGGCGGCGGCGTGAGGGCACGCCGCCCTACCATCGTGCCAAACGGCGGAGAAGAGACCATCCGCCGGCAATACGCGCTGAAGGGCATATTCGCCGACTACACTCCAGACCAGTGGGACGAGTCGGCGCTCGAAACCGCACTTCTGGCGTTCGAGGATTCCCTCGCGCGCCTGCAAAGCACGCTCATCGCGATTGCGGATACGCTCGACTCGGCGCAGCGCGAAGACGAGCTTCCGCTCTTCGGCGATCTCTCCGCCTCGGTGCGCGGGCTCGCCACGACATTCAGGGATTTCATCCTGGAATCGAAGTTCACCGTCTCCGGCTCCGACGATTCGCGCGTCTTCTGGGCGGAGCGCGTCGCGACACGCAATCCTTCGCCAGGCAAACGTTCGCGATCGAGATCTTTCATCCGCCTCGTGGCCGCCCCGCTTTCCGTTGCCGCCGAGATGAAGCGATGCTTCTTCGACGTGAAGGACACGGTGATCCTATGCTCGGCGACGCTGCGCACCGGCGACAAGTTCGACTACATGGCCCGCAAGCTCGGCGTCGCGGAAATGCCGCCGGACAGAGTGAGCGCGCTGGTGGCCGCATCGCCGTTCGACTACTTCCGCCAGTCGCTGGTGATGTCCGCCGACTTCCTTCCCGACCCCGCAACGAGTCCGGACAAATACGCCGCCGCGCTCGCTCCCTTCCTCGCCAAGCTCTTCTCCGCGTCCAAGGGGCGCGCGCTCGTCCTTTTCACGGCATACGACATGATGCGCGCGGTGGCCGACGCCGCACGCGAGCCGTTTGCGGCGGAAGGCCTTGAACTCATGCTTCAGGGCGAAGGCGTTTCGCGAGAGGCGATGACGGCCGCGCTCAAATCCGCGTCTTCCGAAGGGCGCAGGCTTGTGCTCTTCGGCGCGCAGTCGTTCTGGGAGGGCGTGGACGTCCCCGGCGAGGCGCTGTCATGCGTCGTGCTTGCCCGCCTTCCCTTCCCGCAGGTCGGCGAACCCATCGTGGAAGCCCGCAGCGAAAAGGTGAAGGAACTCGGCGGCAACGCCTTCCGCGACTACATGCTGCCGGAGGCGCTGATCAAGTTCCGCCAGGGTTTTGGACGGCTTGTGAGGTCGAAGAGCGACAGGGGAGTCGTGGTGGTGGCGGACTCAAGAATCGCCTCGAAAAACTACGGCGCGATCTTCAGGCGCGCGCTCCCGACGTCGGTGCACGGCGCGGCCTCGGCGGAAGAACTCGTCTCGCGGGCGGCGGAGTTCATCGAGGGGTAGGTCACGCGTCCCGCGTGACCGAACGGGCGAGGCTGCGGAGGGATGCGACGGCTGCGGACATGTCGGGCTGCTTGAAAAGATAGCTGCCGGCGACAAACTGGTTGGCGCCGGCCGATGCGGCGAGAGGAACCGTCTTGTCGGAAATGCCGCCGTCAACCATGATGTCCAGATCGTCGCGGCGCAGCTGCGTGGCACGCTTGCGAAGCTCGGTTATCTTCGGAAGGCAATCCTCGATGAAGGACTGTCCGCCATAGCCGGGATGAACCGTCATGACAAGCAGCTCGTCGATCTCCTTCAAGTACGGGACAACAGCCTGCGCCGGAGTCTCCGGATTGAGGGCAATCGCCGCGCGAAGCCCCATGGAGCGAATCCGCGCGAGCGCATCGTGCACGTCGCAGTCCGCCTCGACGTGTATCTGTATCGTCTGCGCGCCGGCGCGCGCAAACGGCTCAAGATAGAGATCAGGGCGCGTCATCATCAAGTGGACGTGGCGGTAGAAGTCCGGGGCGACGCGGCGCGAGAGCGCAACCACGTCCGGCCCGAAGGAGAGGTTCGGGACAAAGTGCGCATCCATCACATCAAGGTGAAGGGCATCTGCGCCGGACTCCCCGGCGCGCGTGATCTCCTCTGCCAGACGTCCGAAGTCGGCAGCAAGCAAAGATGGCAGTATCTGAATGCGCATGGCCCGCCGCTCCCCTTGGGCAAGCGACCGTTCAGTCGATCTCGAGGATTACGCGGAAACCGACGTCATAGACGGTCTGCCACGGTTCATAGCCGAGGCGGAAGCTGGAGGTGCCGTCGCGCGGACGCGATGCGTATGAACCGCCGCGGGCAACCTTCTTCGTCTTGGGATCGCATGAGTTGCGCCCGTCGTCCGCGACGTATGGATACGGCTTGTAGTCGGAACGGGTCCATTCGGCGGCGTTGCCGTGCATGTCGTAGAGTCCCCAGCGGTTGCAGTTTGCGCGGCCCACGAAGTTGAGGTTGAACCAGTCGTCAAGGAAACGCTCGTCGTGCAGAGGATAGTTCTGCTCTATGCGGAACGGCCTGCGGTTGCGGATGTTGCCGCCGCCGTCGAAGCCGACAACCTGGAAGCGCGTGTCGCGGTCGGCGAAGTTGGCGAACTTCGAGAAGTCGTCGTCAAGCCCGCCCCACGGGAAAGGAGTGTCGGTGCCGGATCGCGCGGCCCATTCCCACTGCGCCTCGGTCGGCAGATTCGCCTTGACGCCGCACTTCTTCGAGAGCCACCTGCAGAATTCCATCGCGCGCGCCCAGGTGACGCGCACCACGGGCTGGCGGCGGTGGTTGCCGACGTGGCCGGGGAAGACGTGGTCTTTGCCGAACTCGTCCTGGTAGCGGGAGTCGTGATTCGGGTCGAACACGTGGTATTGGTCATTGCGAATCTCCATCTCGGACATCCAGAACGGCTTCTCGATCTTCACCACGGCCTGCGGACGCTCGTCTGGGTATCCTGTCACGGAACCCATCACGAACGAGCCTGCGGGGATGCGACGGAACGTGAGCGACTGCCCTTCGCCGAGGATGAGCGTCTTCGTCGTGACGGGCGCTATCTCGGTGATCTTGCCGAGCTGGAGGTCGGCGGACTGGAGCAGCGTCATCGGCCAGCCCTCGAGCTTCAAGGGCTTTTCAGGGGCAGGCTTCGGAGCAGGCGGCACAGGTTTCACCACGCGGTTCGTCACCTTGGCGTAGTAGCGGTCGTACTCCTCCTCGGGATTGTCCGGCACATTCGCATAGCGCTTCTGGAGTTCGAGGCGACGCGCCACCTGGTCTGGCGTGTCGGCCCACATGAACCCGGCGCGCTTGTTCTTCTCGGTGGGGCGCTCGCTCTTGAACGCGGGCGGGCTCCACTTGCCGTGGTAGGGGCAGTTGAGGTCGATCCACTCGTAGATCTTGAGGCAATCCTCGGGAGCCATCTTCACGCCGTGGTGTCCCTTGCGGAGCATCTGCACGAGCGGGCTTGTGGAAGCATGGTAGTCCATCTGCGGGAGAAGCGTCTCCTCGCTCTCCGGACCGGGGCGGTGGATGTACGGATGGAGCATCCTGTATGCGTTCTCGGGCGTGTCCATCACAAGACGCTTGCCGGAAAGCTCGTACTTCGTGAAGACATCCACCTTCACTTCCTTGGCGCCGCCCTGGTCGAACTTCGCGACGGGCGCCTTTTCAGGATCGCCGTGGCAGCCGAGACAGTATTTCTGGACCACGGGATACATCTCGGCGGCAAAGCCCCAAGGACGCACTCCGTCGGCATCAAGCGGCTTGATCTTCTGGATCTGGCCGGAGAAATACTTCTTGTCGGCGATCGTCTGCTTCGTGTGGACGGACGAGCGGTTGTCCTCGTGGCAGCCCGTGCACGAGACGCGCTCGCCGGGCATTCCGACGATCCAGGAGCGCATCAGCTGGACGGCCTGGCCCTTCTCGTCGAGGGGCTGGACGGAGATCGGCGTGTTGGCGGGCATCTCAAAGCAGCAGGAACCGTCCTCCTCGATGTCCACCGTGCCGAGCGGACGCTTCACGTCCCAGCTGGACTCGACGCGATCCTGATATGTCGAGCCCGGACCGCGTATCCAGCCCGTCGAGGAATGTCCGCCGGTGCGGTGATAGTTGTAGTGGTAGGAGAAGAGGCGGAGCTTCTTGACGGTGCCGCGCGGGATGCCTGCGAGGCCGGGGCCGTTGTAGATGTCGGCCACGTGCACGGAGCAGGTGGTGACGCCCTTCTTGGAGCGGTCGGGGATGATGGGCGGGCGCTTGCGCGCGACGAACGGAATCGGTTCGCAGTAAAGACCGTCGTCCGCCTCGGCGATCAAGGTGATGTTGTCGAAGATATCGACGAGATAGAGGCCGATGAGCGCGTCGGGCGCGGCCTTGACGCCGGCGAGGTGGTACTTTTCGCTGAGAGGATACGGATGCAGGAAGTAGGGCTTTCCGCGTGCGAACTGGTTCTGCGTGTATGGATCGGCCATATCGCCCTCCACATCCTTGCCGAAGCCGGGGAATTCGTGGACCATGCCCGTCTTCTCCTTGGGGAAGGTCTGGAACGGTATGCGCAGGGTGTGCTTGGCGGGACCCCAGTCGCGGTCGGGCGGATCGTACTTGTGGGGATAGGCCCGTGCGAGCGTGGGGTCGATCATGAAGAACCGGCCCACCTCGGCGCGGTCGTGGTGTCCGCCGCCGATCATGGTGATCTTGTGCGGATCGCCGGGAATGCAGCGTGCGCAGTAGAAGAACGTTGGCACGTAGGTGTTGGAGCCCCAAACGGAAAGCTGGCCAACGCCGTCCGGATTCATCGTCATCAGCACGCGGCTCCAGTAGTGCGCCTGGTCGGAATATTCCCAGCGCGTGTACAGGATTCTGCCGTCGTGCGTGATGGTGGGCGTGTAGTCGGAGTCCTGCTCATACGTGAGCTGGCGCACTTCGCCGGTCTTGCGGTCTTTGCGATAGGCGACGGCCATTGGCATGTTGCCGTCCTCGCAGGGAAGGAACTGATAGGCGGCGGTGCCGAGCATCACGACCTGATCCTTGTTTGGGAGATAGCAGGCGTCCCACCACTGGATGTCATACTTGCCGTCTTCCGGGGAGACGAGCTCGGGCGTCTGGAACGGCATCTCCGGGGCGAGCTTTGAGAAGTCCGTCTTGATTTCATAGATGCCGAAGAGGTTGTTCGTGCCCTTGTAGCCCGTGAAGAGGATGCGCGAGGCATCGAAGTCGAGGTCTATGTCGCGGACGATGGACGTTTTGTCGGCAGGCTTGTAGAGCGGGCGGCTCTTGATCTCGCCGCGCAGGTTGCTGAGGACGACGATTTCGTTCTCGAAGCCAGCGCGCGGGGCGACCATGTGGTTTTCGGCGTTGAGGCCGGTCATGCCGGATCCGCGCCCGCCGAATGCGTTGCGCGGATTGCCGATCTTACGGTGTACGCAGAGAATCTGGTCGAAGTCGAGAATCGGGTTTGCGAGCATCGCCCGGCGATATGCCTCTACGGCGGCGACTGCGGCGTCTTGCTTTGCGGCGTCGGTGCCGTCAAGCTCGGCCTTCATGTTGTCCGCGCCGGCTATGAGCCGCTCAATGGCCGGAGCCCATTTCGCGTAGTCATAGCCGCGAGTTGACTTAAGGTCTGCGAGAACGCGCTTGGCGGCGTCGGGCTTGAACAAATTCAACTGTTCCTTCGCGCGGCGCACGGCGGCGGCATCGGCTGCGCACAGCACAGCGGGTAGAAGCAGCAATATTGCAAAAGAGTATTTTTTCATCTTTTATCTCCAAACGGAACTCTATTTTATCAGATCATACCCAATGCCGCAAGGCTATTAAGGCTATTGTCTTGGAGGTTCACCCTCCTATCGCAGGAGCAACTCGGCAGACGACGCCGGATTTTCACTTGCCGCGAATGGCGAACGCGGCATCAGCGCATCGGAATTGCCACGAATCCCTCGCCAACCACGTATTCGAAGCCAGGCTGGATCTTCAGCTCGCCTTGCGGCGTGACGGAGAAGACCTTCTGGAGCTTGGGCCAGCGGTACGGCTCGAAAAGCGACGTAAGCGCATTTATCTTCTCCACCTTGAATCCTTCAGGAAGCTTGATCGACGCGTTGGGCGACGTGAAGCAGAAATAAAGGCATTTCGTGTACGGATGAATGGCCCAGACAACGTCCATGCCGATATGCGCAGTGGGACTGTTGTAGATGCCCTTCTCCGCATCGAAGAAGCGGTCGGCAAGCGGCGTGTTGTTGAGGTTCTCCATGCGAGGCAGCTCATGGGCAAGCTTCATGCGCGGCGGCACGTCGCGTATGCTTTTCGCCGTCGGGCATGGGCAGCCATACCAGACGCTCCACGCCCCGCGCGAAGCCGTCAGACCGATGTTGCGCAGATCCGCCGCGTAGTCATACGGCAGATTGTCGCAGGAATATGCGATCTGATCGGCTCGCAGAAAACCGTTGGTGAAGCAAATCGGATCCTGAAACCCTTTCGGTCCCTCGCTCATGACGAGTTCGGCGCGCGCTTCGCGGAACTCCTCGCCCATGAATCCGCCGTCGATGAACCGCTTCACCCAAAGGCTCCCGATATCCCATGGATCAACAATGAACGCCGCGTTCGGATTGATCGGCTCCACAGCACGCCGCAGCGCGATGCGATAGCGCATGGTCCCCTCTGAATAGGTTGGATAATCGACCGTCTCGCCGGGCCGCAGCGACACGCAGTCCTTCCCGGTCCAGTGCGCGAGCGTGACCTGGCGCGGACGCCACCAGCCCTCCTTGAAGCCATAGAAGTCGCCTGTCGGGTCCGACACGTCCCAGCAGAATCCGCCGAACCTGAAATTCGGATTGCGCTTCTCGATGGCCCGTATGCGCGCGCACGTCTTGGACACGATCTTATCGATCACCGCCTTCTTCTGCAGATTCGGCTGCAACGAATAGCGGCGAAACGCAAGCCCGTTCGTGCTGCCGCGTATGCCGGCCTCGTGCTGGTCAAAGAACCATCCCGTCGCCAGATTGTGCGGGAACGGCGCGGAGGCATCCCGCATGGCGCACATTTCCTCGAACTCCCTTATCTGTTCGGGCGTGTACTTCTTGTCCTCGTCGATCACGCGGGGAAAAGCGTCGTATTCCGGGGACTCAAGGATGAACCACAGCCCTGCGGCCTCCTTGACATTCTCCATCCCACCTACGTAGAGGATATGGCTGTAGCCCATCGCCCGCGCGTACGCGACGCGTTCCCGCGACGGACCCGACCAGACGCCGAGATAATTGCGCGGGTCCTCAAAACGATATTCGCCACACACGGCCCCAGCAGCCGCTGCGGCGGCAAAAATGCAAATCCACTTCATGTCTTTAATTCTCCGTTTACTGTTTCTTTTTTTCCAAGGGCACAGCACCCTTCTGTTCAAAAACGATGACATGGTACCATATCATATAGGCACTTGCAAGCTGAAAGCACGATTTCGGACGTCTAACTGGAGGATTGAAGCCTGTAGGGCTGGTGTGGTTCGGCGTGGCGTCGCAGAGCGGAACGAAGACCGAAAACGTGATCTTCCCCGGTGATCGGGAGGTAGTTCGATCCGCCGCGGTGGAGCACGCCCTGAATCTGCTTCTACAGGAAATTAAATAGCCGTCTGCGCGTACTCGCAGACGGCGGGTTGTTGTTTTTTGTAAGAGGGGCGGGCGCCCGGGATGAACAAGTACGGCAAAACCCGGGACGTCCGCGGAAGTGTCTTTAGCAGATGCCCTGTGCGACCATGGCGTCGGCAACCTTGACGAAACCGGCGATGTTCGCGCCCATCACATAGTTGCCCTTGTGACCGTACTTTGCGGCGGCCTCCCAGGCGTTGTCGTGAATGGACTTCATGATGCCCTTGAGCTTGGCGTCCACTTCATCGCGCGTCCAGGAGAGACGCTCGGAGTTCTGCGACATCTCGAGGCCCGAGGTCGCGACGCCGCCGGCGTTTGACGCCTTGCCAGGCGAGTACATGATCTTCGCGCCAAGGAACTTGGCGATCGCATCAGGCGTGCAAGGCATGTTGGCGCCTTCGCCGACGAGCTTGCAGCCATGCTTGAGAAGATAGTCGGCATCGGCTCCGTTGAGCTCGTTCTGGCGGGCGCAGGGGAATGCGGCGTCGATCTTGTCGGTGACCTGCCAGGAGTTCTTGCCGGCGAAGAACTTCGCGGCCTTCGTCTTCTTGGCGAATTCGGCGAGCTCGCCGCGCTTGACGTTCTTGAGAATCATGATGTCCTTGAGCATCTTCTCGGAGATGCCGTCGGGGACGAGAATCGTGCCGGAACGGTCGGAGAGCGTAAGAACCTTGGCGCCGAGCTGCATGAGCTTCTCGGCCGCGAAGGAAGCCACGTTGCCGGATCCGGAAATCACGCAGCGCTTGCCCTCGAACGTCTCGCCGCGCATCGCGAGCATGTTCTCGGCGAAGTAGATGTCACCATAGCCCGTGGCCTCAGGACGGATGAGTGAGCCGCCGAAGGAGAGCCCCTTGCCGGTGAGGACGCCCGTCCACTCGTTCGCGAGGCGCTTGTACTGGCCGAAAAGATAGCCGATTTCGCGGCCGCCCACGTTCATGTCGCCGGCCGGGACGTCGGTGTCCGGCCCGATGTGGCGGAACAGCTCCGTCATGAAGCTCTGGCAGAAACGCATGACCTCGGCGTCGCTGCAGCGCTTGCCGGGCGTGTGGGGGCTGACTTTCGGATTGAAGTCGCTGCCGCCCTTGCCGCCGCCCATGGGAAGCGTGGTGAGGGAGTTCTTGAAGACCTGCTCGAAAGCGAGGAATTTAAGGACGGACAGATTCACCGTGGGGTCGAATCTCAGGCCGCCCTTGTACGGACCGATCGCGCTGTTCATCTGAATGCGATAGCCGCGATTCACGCGCACGATGCCCTTGTCGTCCACCCACGGGACGCGGAAGACCACGATGCGCTCAGGTTCTACCATACGCTCGAGTATGGCGTTCTTCTCGTACTGCGGATTCGTCTTCAAGACCGGGTCGAGGGTGGTAAGCACCTCATCGACGGCCTGGATGAATTCCGGTTCATTTGCATTCTTGGCCTGAACTTCCTTCAGGACTTTCTCTACGTACTTGCTCATTTTTTCTTTTGCTTTCTTTGTTATGTGCGTTGCGCACGAAACTTTATGATGTAACGCTTTTGTTGCAAAAACAATGCCAAAACGCCCCACATCGCCCTTTCGGGCGATAAAATGCGCCATGTCTTTACATTTTACGAAAGCCGATTTCGGCTCAAGTTACGGATTTTGTATAATTAGACGGCGGCGAAACGGTCGGAAGGAGATCAGAATTGCAGCGTCACGGCCACGTCGCGTGACTTTGGCGACGACACCGTAACGGCAAGAAGGCCGTCAGGACGCGTCTTCACATCGGCGACTGCACCAGTGGACACTCTTGATCTCTTGAATGCGAAACCTTCTGGAACGCGGACGAAATACGTGAACGGGAAGCCGCCGATCGCCTTGACGTCGAGAGTGTACGTCTTGGCGACGGCGTCCCACTTGAGGTCGTTCAGCTCCACGGCGCCTTGGGTGATATGACGGTCGTCGCCGACGAACTGCGGATGATCCTCCGCCTCCCAAAGCGCGAATAGGCGCACGGTCCTGATCGGGATCTCGCAGCCAAGACCGCCGGCCACGATCCCTTCCCAAGCTCCCTTCCAGAACTCAAAGGCCGTGTAGTTCTTGGACGGGTCGAGCCCAAGGCCGTCAAGGGCGACGTCGAACGTGCGCGGCGCGTCCGTGAAGTTGAAGAGCGCCACCACATGCCATGTGCCGAACGGACGCGTGACGGTGAGATTCCAGATTGGCATCATCGACGATGCCGCATAGGGGTACAGGTTCTGCGGATGGATGTCGGCGACCGGCAGCACTTGCTGGATCATCTTCATGCGGTCGTAGCGCAGAGTCCCGAGCTTGTCGCCGGCGAACATCAGCTGGCCGGGAAGTCCCACGATAGTGGCCATCACCTCGGCCTCGTTCTGCTCGAGGGAATAGCCCACGAGCAGAGTGTCGGGATCGGTGTAGAACATGATGTTGTTGACGAAAATTTGCGTGAAGGTACATTCGGCCTGATGGAGGATGTTCTTCCATTTCACCGGCATCTGCGCAAACGAGGAATTGCCGAGGGGGTTGTAGTTGTCGCCAACGCCGCGATAGCATCCCACCACGTCGCTGCCGAGGCGGGACGCATCGAGGTATTTCGCCTCTGTGCCCGTGAAGTCGCCCATGCAACCGAGCATGATGCGATCTTCGCCTATGCCCTCGCGAAGGGCCTTTACGCTGCCGTCGAACCAATTGGGATCTTCGGGGGAGCGGAAACGGGCGCGGATTTCGGGACGCTCGAACTTACGCGGGGTGTTGGCCATGCCGTCGAACTTGAAGAACTCGTATCCCCAGTCGCGCGAGGCGGTGCGCGTAAGGCGGCGGATGAGATCGAGCGCGTCGGGATTCGTCGTGTCGAGCATGTAGCGCCCGTTCCAGCATGTGATCGGCTTGCCAGCGGAGTCGTGCAGGAACAAGTCGTGATGCGCATCGTGAAACGCCTCGTCGCCCGTGCCGTAGAGCGGCATCCAGAGGCCGGGGCGGAAACCGAGCGCGCGGATGTCGTCCGCCAGCTTCTTCATGCCCTCGGGGAACTGAGGCTTGTAGCAGGAAAGGTCGAGGTTGTGGAAATCGGCGACTGGAAGCCAGAGCGAATTGTCCTGCCAAGACTCGATGGACCAGATTGAAAGGCCGAAGGGCAGAAGGTATTTCGCGCCGATGCGCGCCTCGGCAAGGTTCTCGGCTGCGCCGGCCTTGTCGAAATACGTGTTCCAGCTCATCCATCCCGTGGGGGCGCTGGGGCAGCGGCGGCGATCGATAGGATGGTAGCCCGGAGCCCAGCGGCTCGCGTAGTAGCGTGGCGCGGCCTCGATGGCGATTGAGGCGAGAGCCGGATCATCGATGTCCGCCTCAAGCGAGACTTCGTACTTGCCGCCGCCCGCCGACTGTATTGAGCTGACGTATGCGAAGAACCGAAGGGCCAAATCCTCTTCGCGGGCGAAGATCGAATCATTGTTCGAGGAATCGCCTGCGCCGTCCGCGAAGTTCAGGATCTGTTCGCCGGGTTCCGGAATCGTGCGGCACGCGAACGACTCGGGGCGCACAGTGGCGGTTCCCGACAAAGCCAGGCGTCCCGGAAAGAAATTGGCGCCTGCGCGGTGGAGAAGCTCAAGCGTGAGGCGGTCTCCGTCGCCGCGAAAGGACACGTAGCCCAAGACCGTGTCCTGGGGATTGGCGAGGGCCAGACGGTCGACCGCGGCGTCGCGCGCCTTGACGACACGCCACTCGTTGCCGTTGCTTGTGAATGCAAGGCGTCCCTCGAAGGATATCTTGCACGTCACGTTTTCGAGCCGCAGCGCAGCTCCGTTTTCATCGAACTCGACGCGCCAATTTCCGCGCGTAAGAGAAACATCGGCCGCAGTCCCTACGAAGGACAGTGCCGCCAGCACAGCGAAAGTTAATGTTTTCATCATGCGGGTATTTTAGCAAAAGCCCCCCGCCGCGTCAAACGCTTTGGTCTTATCTCCATATCTCAAATACAATTCCATCATTTCTGGATACTGTTTCCCTATCTGAGATTGGGTATAGGCATCTTCCATAGCGTCCCTTTGTAATGCCCAAATTGAGAAATCCGACTACGGTTGTTATATAAAACCTTTCGCGTGCGATCCTTGAGTTGCTTTAGCACAAAGCGAACCCAACATTGTAAATTGTCCACTTCCAAAATACATACGTCTGTACTTGAATCATACCGAGACTCTTTAACAGGGGAAAAATTACTTTCAATCATAGTTTAGACCTTTTTACGGCTCGGCGGGACGCCTCGCCGGTGCAACTTCGCGGCGCACTTGAAGAAAATTTCCATGTTATGCGTAAAGCCAATGCTGAAGAACGCGGTAATGTCAGATTCCGACAATTCGCCAGTTGGCAACTGGCGATGTTTCCGTTCATCTCACATTGCCTACCGATGTCGTTTCTGGTCAATCGGCTTAAAGTAGTTGCGGTTGAGGTTCTGGATGCCGTTGAAGAACTCAAATTCCGAACGGGACAGCCGCTCGCCCGATTTGAGCTTTAGGCGCATAAGCTCAAGGGTACACAACGTGTCCGCAGCTTGGAAGAGCCGATAGTTTTCGGGATGGACTTCGCCGACAAACTCAGTCCTGGATGCATACATGGCAAAGGCCTCTCTCAAAAGAGACTTCACCTCTGGCTGTCCGTCGTCGTAGTAGATCTTGAGGTGCGCATAGGAGTTGAAGTCGTTGGCATTTTCAACAAGAAACCTGACGAGCTGTTGCAGAAGGATGTCGTGCAGAGCCGTGTCGCCAGAAAGAAACTTCTTATCGAGAGCAAAACAGGCATAAGAGAAGTCTGCCTTTCGGATGAAGGACATCATCCTCCCAAGGATGCGCCGCCTATCCTCGCGCAGGAAGTTGGCATACTCGCGTTCACGACGGATTAACGGACCCGCGTGGATGCAATGATCGTGATCAAGCCCCATTGCCGCGAGCGCCCCGCCCAGCCGTTCCACGGCCTCGGAGATATCCGATGCCTGATCGTGTAGCACAAGGCAAATGACATAGTACCTTGACGACCCGACATCGGGGTCAAAGCTACCCGATTCGTCCACGAATACGCTTATGTCTTTTTCAGTCAAGTTATTCTCCGCTGTAAAAGTAATGGCGAGGATCGCTCCTCGCCATCAGCGGGGGCCTCCCCGCCTGCCGGTGACTTTGGCACAAGGCCATCGCCGGTGCATAGGATACCAAATCGATGGCCGTGGCGCAAGAGGGTAATGCAAAAATGCAGACATTCCAAAAATACCGACCCGCATCTTCACCATCCCACGCCCCGGGCTCGGTCTTTGAGGCGTTCCGACAATTTTGTCGCATCTGCCGCCGGATCGGATGACAGCCCCCCTACCCCCCA
>Ga0310786_10000993_pt1 | contig 45286 bp, 33 predicted proteins | sample AusTroGonzalo_MG_FD_203881 | JGI IMG/M metagenome (GOLD analysis project Ga0310786, IMG submission 203881) | Bovine rumen microbial communities from tropical cattle in Woodstock, Queensland, Australia - Gonzalo_03 (v2) (version 2) | ecosystem: Host-associated > Mammals > Digestive system >...
AAGTCAAATTGAGAAAGATAGCGTCTGAAACACCAAAAAAGGACACCAACCCTTTTTTCGTGCACACCTTGACCGATGATGGCGTGACCTCCGATTATGCCGATACCAAGGAGGCTTACGAAGGGAGATAACCAACCATAATTCAAATAGTTATGAAAAAACCGATAAAATTTATCAAGCTGCTTTATGTCGGGGAAACCGACGAAAATGGATTGCCGCATGGCGAGGGAGAGCTGCGCTATGTGGTGGAACCTGATTTGGAGAAAGAGGCCCAAGACCCCATTCACAAAGGCACGGGCGACCTGCGCTATAAGGGGCATTTCGAACACGGACTGCGACATGGGGAAGGCGACCTACACGAACTGGGATTGACCTACAACCCCGTTAGTCAGTATGCATGGTATTCGGAAGGGGAATATGACAGTTGCGGACGACTGATCCACTCGTCCAACCCTTCCGGATCATGGAAACAATACGTACAATGCTGGTATCCCTATTTTGAAGGCACATGGGAGAATGATATGCCGCTGAAGTCACGTTGGGGTGACAAAATCAGAAAAAGTGATTTAAAATATTGCCAAGCCACCCGTCGCGACGAACTCGAAAAGTCCCTCCCTTTCACCTTTAACCATTAACCTTTAACCATTAACCTATTATAATACAGCGTGTTCCCGCACGACTTCTTAAACATCGTGTCGGTAATCCGTCGTATATCTTCTTCATTGACAGCGAAATACCCCATCCGTTCGTCAGAAAAGTCTTCGGCGCGGCTGTAGAATTCTCCCGTGGCTAACGTGTTGGCGCGGTCTTCGACTTTTAGGTTACGCTCCAAGATGATGGATTCGGCGTTGTTCTTCACCTTCTGTAAATCGTAAGATAATTTACTATCGAATTGAAAATCAGTGAGATATTTGGATAACGCCTCGTCGGCTTTCTCGATAGAAATGCCTTCTGCAGGACGACCACCCACGTAGAAGAGTCCTTGGTCGGCGGTGCCGGAAACGGATGCCGAGATGTCCGTGAAAAGTCTATCCTCAACCACGAATTTCCGGTAGAGGTAGGAGCTTTGGCCAGTGCCGAGAATGTCAGAAAGTAGGTCGAAGGCGCAGTAGTCTGCATCGGTGCGCGCGCACATCAGCCAGCTTTTGTAGAGCATGTCGGCGGGAACCTCCTTTTCAACCACCTTCATCCGGTTTTCCGTTGACATAGATTCGGGAGGATATTGGTGGGGGTTCCGTCCTCCGGACGGAATGTCACCAAACCATTTGTCTGCCAGCGTGAAAATCTCGTCAGCATGTACGTTGCCCGCTACTACGAGGATGGCATTGGCCGGACAATAGAAGGTATCGTGGAAGCGGCGGACAATGTTCATGTCAACTTGCTCGATATGAGATAGTTCCATACCAATGGGCAGCCAGCGATAGGGATGCTTTTGGTAGCTGAGACCGTTGATATGCATGAGCAGGTCGCCGTAAGGTTGATTCAGACAAGTCTCCTTAAATTCCTCCATCACCACCTGCTTTTGCACGTCCAGTCCTTGTTGATTGAACGATAGCGCGACCATGCGGTCGGATTCAAGCCACAAAGCGGTTTCTATGTTGTTGGCTGGCAGTACGATATAGTAATTGGTCAAGTCCTGAGAGGTGTATGCGTTGTTGATGGCCCCCACTTTTTGGAGGGCGAGGTCGAAGTCAGGAGCGTGGTCGGAGCCGCTGAACATGAAGTGTTCCATCAAGTGTGCCAGTCCAGTACACGATGGATTTTCGTCGCGCGAGCCCACGCGATACACGATGGTGCAAGCCGCCAAAGGGGTGGTATGATCCTCATGCACAAGGACATGCAGACCGTTGGAGAGGATTTGTCGGGTAAAAGGAATTGCCATATTGGTAGTTTAATATTCGGCGGCAAAAATACTATTTAATTAAGAATTAAGAATTAAGAATGAAGAATGATGAGTGATAAATATTTCCTATAAAAGCCCGTAGGGCTGACATATCACAGGCAGGCGGCGTAAGCCCCTGCATGATGAATCAAAATATGCGTTTTTTGCATCAGATGAGGAATTATATGCGAAAAATCAGGTCGAATGAAGGGTCAAAAGAATGAGATGTGGGATGAATATTATAAAGGTCAAAGAAATTTAGAAACCGTATATTGTTAGAAATCAAATAAATACAAGTAGTTCCAAGTAGAAAAAATATTTTTTTGAAAAAAATCGACAAAGTGGTTTTGCATATCAAAAAAAGTGTATTTTTGCGCCATCAAAAACGGAACGCTTCCTTAGCTCAGTTGGTTAGAGCATCTGACTGTTAATCAGAGGGTCCAAGGTTCAAGTCCTTGAGGGAGCGCGAAACGAAAGCACCGATTCTACAAAGAGTTGGTGCTTTTTTTGTTGCTGAAACTTCACTTCCTACATTTTTTTCATGCGTTTTTTTCCCACTTAACAAGGGGTCTATATCAATGGAAATGTTATCTTTGCGGCTTAAATTTTTTAGACGATGTTACAGATTCAACTTTTAAGAGAAAATCCACAAGAGGTTATTGACAGACTGAAAATCAAGAATTTCGATGCTACGGAATTGGTGGCTGAGATTCGTGAATTAGATAGTGACAACCGCAACCTGAAGAAAAAAATCGACGACAATCTGATGGCGCAAAATCAGGGTGCGAAAAAAATTGGACAGCTCTTTAAAGAGGGCAAGCGCGACGAAGCCGAAGCTATCAAGGCTGAAATGGCTGCTCTGAAGGAGACGGAACGCGTTGATCGTGCGAAACTGCAAGAGCAGGAAGAGTTGCTGCAGAGCAAGATGGTGCTGCTGCCCAACCTGCCTAACGCTGCCGTTGCACCTGGCAAAGGCGCTGAGGACAATGAAATCGTTTATACCCAAGGCGATGCTTCCAATCTGCCGGAAGGTGCTCTTCCGCACTGGGAACTCGTGAAAAAGTACGACATCATCGACTTCGAGCTCGGCACCAAGATCACTGGCGCTGGTTTCCCCGTCTATAAAGGCAAAGGTGCCCGCCTGCAACGCGCCCTCATTGATTTCTTCCTCGACGAGGCTACTGCAGCTGGCTTTGTGGAAATCCAACCTCCTTACATGGTGAATGAGGATTCCGCTTATGGCACGGGCCAACTTCCTGATAAAGAGGGACAAATGTATCATTGCCAGGTGGATAACTTCTACCTTATCCCCACCGCTGAGGTACCTGTCACCAATATCTATCGCGATGTGATTCTCAAGGAGAGCGATTTCCCGTTGAAGAATTGCGCTTACTCCGCTTGTTTCCGTCGTGAGGCAGGTTCTTACGGTAAAGATGTGCGCGGCCTTAACCGCCTGCACCAGTTCGACAAAATCGAAATCGTAACTATCGAACATCCAGACCGTTCCTACGAGACGCTTGAGGAGATGACCAACCATGGTAAGAATTTGCTTACCAAGCTCGGTCTGCCGTTCCGCGTGCTGCGTCTCTGTGGTGGCGACATCAGCTTCACCTCCGCCCTCACCTACGACTTGGAGGTCTATTCCAAGGCGCAACAGAAATGGTTGGAGGTCAGCTCCGTGTCTAACTTCGAATCGTATCAGGCTAACCGTCTGAAACTGAGATACAAAGATGCTACGGGTAAGACGAAACTCGCGCATACGCTCAACGGTAGTGCCCTCGCACTCCCGCGCGTGCTCGCCGCTCTGCTGGAGAACAACCAGACTGAAAAGGGTATCGTTATCCCCGAGGTGCTGCGTCCTTATACCCGTTTCGACATCATCGACTAACCTCGAATGAAAAAATTCATCATCATACTCATGCTGCTCATCGCATGCGGCGGCGCGGCCATCGCGCAGCAAAGTCAGGATGAGCAGCTTGCTTTGCAGTATTACAAGGAGAAGGAATACGACAAGGCGGTGGAACTTTTTGAGAAAATCCACGCCAAAAAGCCGGATTCCTACATCTACTATTATTATTACTATGCCCTTTTGGAACTGGAACGCTATAACGATGCGGAAAAAATGCTCAAAAAGCAGGTGAAAGCCTATCCCAACGTGCAGCGTTACAAGGTCGATCTGGGCTATGTTTATGATCGTGCTGGTGAAAATGCCAAGGCCGAGAAGACCTATCAGGAATGTCTTAAGAACCTGCAGGCCAAGGAGTCTGCAGTGAGCGAGCTGCATAACGCGTTTATGGCGCGTGGAAAATATGAATATGCGGCGGAAACGATTCTGAAAGGTCGAAAACTGTTAAATAATGAACAGTATTTGTCTAAGAATTTGATCAGTGTATATAAATATCTGCATCAAAACGACAAAATTCTGGATGAAATTATCGCTTTGGTCAAAACGGACAACGAAAAATACCAGAATGATGTGCAAACGGCCATTCAGGATTTATTGGCCGATGATGATGATAATCAGCAATATATGTCCATCCGCACGGCTTTGCAAAAGTTCTCGCAGAAAAATCCGTCAAACATTCTTTGTATCAAAGAATTATATTGGATTAGTTTGCTGCATAAAGATTACGAAGAGGCTTTTGTTTTAGCCAAAGCATTGGATAAAAGATTGAAAATTGAAGGCGTTTATACTTACGAACTGGCCACCACCGCTGCCGAAAATCGTGATTATGCTACGGCTATTGAGGCATTGAATTATATCATCAAGAAGGGTGAAGATACCCATAACTATGTGCAAGCCAAGATGAAAATCTTGGATGTCAAGTACATGCAGTTGATAGAGTCTTCGCCGGTAAAGATGGTGGATGCCGTCAATCTAGAGCAAGATTTTCGTAAAGTATTGGAAGAGAATGGTTTGCATTCTGGTACGATGGACTGGATTCGTAAATACGCGCACCTGTTGGCTTTCTATGTCAACAAGCCAGAGGAGGCGATGGAGGTCCTCAATCAGGCCATGGCCGCCACCCGTGATATCAAAGAAAAGAGTCAATATAAGATAGATTTGGCTGATGTACAGTTATATACGGGCAATATTTGGGACGCATCTCTCAACTACTCGCAGGTAGATAAGGACTTGCCTAACGATGTGTTGGGCAACGAAGCGAAGTTTAAGAATGCGAAACTCTCGTTCTATATTGGCGAGTTTTTGTGGGCTAAGAGTCAGCTGGACGTGCTGGCAGCGGCCACCACAAAGCTCATTGCCAACGATGCCATCTACACATCCATGCTCATTTCCGACAATTTGGAGGAGGGAGAGGAGTTGGACGAAGGAGCGGACAGCACGTTGACGCTTTTCCAGAATACGGAAGGTAATTTGGCATTGAAAATGTATGCCAAAGCCGAATTCCTGATTTTCCAAAACAAGGATGACGAAGCGTTGAAAGCCCTTGATTCCGTGATGATTCTCTCGCCATTCGGTTCGTTGGTTGATGACGCGCTCTACCAAAAAGCCCTCATCTTAATCAAGCAGAAGAATTACTTCGAGGCTGAAAAACTGCTCAAGAAGATTATCGAAGATTACAGCGACCAGCTGCTGGCCGACGACGCCCTATTCCAACTCGCCGAATTGTACGAATATTACCTGAAGGACTTCTCCCAGGCGATGGAATGTTACCAAAAGATCCTCAAAGACTACAGCGACAGCCTGTACGTGGTGCAAGCGCGCAGCAGGTATCGTGCGTTACGCGGGGATAATGTTAATTAGGAGTTTAGGGTTTAGGGGGGGTAGTTAGAAGGTTAAAGGGTTATAAGGGAATAGGGTCGAGGGTCAAGGGTCGAGTCAATAGTCATAGTCAATAGTCATAGTCAACAGTCAAAGTCAATAGTCAAAGTCAACGTCATGAATAACATAGCTATTATATTAGCAGGAGGGAGTGGGCAGCGGTTCGGAAGTGCGTTGCCCAAGCAGTTTTTGCCGTTGGCGGGCAAAACCGTGATCGAGCACAGCATTGAGGCATTCGAGCAGTGTGACGATATTGACGAGATTGCCGTGGTGATGAATGCCGATTATCTGTCTGATATGCAAGCAATTATTGACCGTAATCATTGGCAGAAAGTGCGCAAGCTATTGCCTGGCGGCGCGGAACGTTACCTTTCCACTTTGGCTGCTCTCAATGCTTACGAATCCGAATCTGAAGTGAACCTGCTTTTCCACGATGCAGCGCGACCAGCCGTAAGCCAACGCATTATCCAAGAGACTGTTACCGCACTACAAACACATCCCGCCGTGGCAGTGGCCATTCCTGCCACAGACACCGTTTTCGAAGTTACTGAAGATGGGGAATTCATCACGGGCATTCCTGTGCGTAAGCGTCTGCGTTGCGCCCAAACCCCGCAGGCCTTCCGCCTTTCTGTGATTCGAGAGGCCTACCGCAAAGCTCTTCAAGATCCGCAATTTACAAGTACCGACGACTGCGGCGTACTCCTTAAATATTGTCCAGAAATACCCATTTTTATCGTTGCGGGCGACACCGCAAACATCAAACTTACCTACCCGGAAGACACAATACTGCTGGAACGTAACGTATCTCATTTGTAAGGACTCCAAAAAAGGATGCCATAATATGACATCCCTACAAGGGTTAACCTTTCGATTGCCTCGACCCTCGACCCTCGACCCTTGACCCTTGACCCTATTCCGTCGGCAAGGCCTTAAAGCCCTGTCCCATAATCTCTGAGCTGTCGATGATGTTCACGAAAGCGGCAGGATCGATATTGTGCAGGTCGTTTTTCAGTTTGATGAGGTCGGAACGGTCGAGAGAAACGTAAATCATATTGCGTTCGGCACCGCCATAGAGACCCTTACCCAAGAACAGCGTGCCGCCGCGGTGGAGGTCGTTGAGGATGTACTGACGCACAGCTTCCACGTTATTGGTCACGATGTAAACGGTCTTGTAGCTCTTTAAGCCGTCCACGATCAAGTCGATGATCTTGCCTTCAATATATATTAATATGATGGAGTAAATCGGCAGACGAATCTGCTTGAAGGCGATGAGGGTGGTGAGGGTGATGACGGAATCGACAATCATCACGAGCGTACCGAGAGAGATTTTCGTGTATTTGTGGATAATCATGGAGATGATGTCGCTGCCACCGGAAGTAGCTCCCGACTTGAAAATCAGGCCGATAGCGATACCGTAAATAATGCCAGCCACCACAGTGTTCAGGAAATAGTCGGGGATGAAGAACATTTCGCTATGCGGAATCTGCACCATGTTGGGCAATTTGCTGGCTGCATCTACAATGCCTTCGTGAATGACAGGGTTATAACCCCAGAAAGTCTCTATCACCCAAGTAAATGCGAATATCAGAACAGTGGAAAGGATGGTTTTGAAACCGAACTTCGGGCCTAAAATCCAGGTGCCGATGAGAAGCAACGGAATATCCATACAGATGGCGTAGTAACTGATTTTCCAAGGCCAGACGGTGTTCAACACGTTGGATAAACCGTAGGTGCCGCCGGGTGCGAGAAGGTAAGGGTTGACAAACATCACGTCGCCAACTGCAAAAAGGAAACTGCCGACAATCAGCAGTAAGTATGCGATAATCTGTTCTTTAACGTTGTTTTTTTGCTCCATTTCACTCATTTTTTTGCGGCGGCAAAAGTACATTTTTTGCAGGTACGTTTTACACCCGTTATTCTTTATTTCGAGCATTGTTTTTTTCAATAAAAAAAAGAAAAAAAAGATTTGGGTGATATTATTTTGTATCTTTGCCCGATTTTTGAACATCTCAAATTAATAAAATACATCTATGGAAAAAATTAAAATTGGTATTAACGGATTTGGCCGTATCGGCAGACTGGTTTTCAGAGCTACAACTGAAAGAGACAACGTGCAAGTAGTTGCTATCAACGACCTTTTGGACGTGGATTACATGGCTTACATGCTTCGCTATGACTCTGTGCATGGCAAATTCCAGGGCGAAGTCTCTGTAGAAGATGGCATGTTGGTGGTGAACGGCAACAAGATTCGCGTCACCGCTGAAAAAGATCCCGCTAACTTGAAATGGGATGAAGTTGGCGCTGACTACGTTGTGGAATCTACCGGTCTTTTCCTGACCAAGGAACTCGCTGAGGCTCACCTCAAAGCAGGTGCTAAACGCGTTGTGATGTCTGCTCCTTCAAAAGACGACACCCCGATGTTCGTCATGGGCGTGAACAACAAGGAATACGCTGGCCAGACCATCGTTTCTAACGCTTCTTGTACCACCAACTGCTTGGCTCCGCTGGCAAAGGTGATCCACGAGAACTTCGGCATTGTGGAAGGTTTGATGACCACCGTGCACGCTGCAACCGCTACTCAGAAGACCGTTGATGGTCCTTCTAAGAAAGACTGGCGCGGCGGCCGTTCCATCCTTGGCAACATTATCCCTTCATCTACCGGTGCCGCTAAGGCTGTGGGTAAAGTGATTCCTTCTCTGCAAGGCAAACTCACTGGTATGTCATTGCGCGTTCCCACCGCTGACGTTTCTGTGGTTGACCTGACCTGCCGTCTCGAAAAGGCTGCTACCTACGAAGACATCAAGGCTGCTGTGAAGAAAGCTTCTGAGAACGAACTCAAGGGTATCCTCGGTTACACTGAAGACGCTGTGGTTTCCACCGATTTCCTCGATGAAAAGAGAACTTCCGTGTTCGACGCTAATGCCGGCATCATGCTCAACGAGCACTTCGTGAAGTTGGTTTCTTGGTACGACAACGAAATTGGTTACTCCAACAAAGTTGTGGACCTCATCTGCAGCATGAACACCACCTGCCCGTTGAAATAGTTGTTAATTCACGTAGAGACGTTGCGCGCAACGTCTCTACATTTTATAAACCCTTAAAATCCTTATATTATGGAAAAATACGTATGTGACATGTGCGGTTATGTGTACGATCCTGAAGTCGGTGATCCCGACAATGGCATCGCCCCTGGCACCGCTTTTGAAGATCTTCCCTTCAACTGGACCTGCCCGATCTGCGGCGTGGACAAATCTAATTTCTCAAAGAAATAATCTTTTTTTGTGAATAAACCTTGTAGAGACGCGATTTATCGCGTCTCTTTTTTGTTTGTGACTATTCGTATCTTAACGCGGAAATAGGATCCATGTTGGCGGCCTTCTTGGCGGGATACCAGCCGAAGAAGATGCCGGTGAGGGCGCAGACGATGAAGGAGGCGAAGATTGCCATCTCGCTCACCACGTATGGCATGTTCATTAATTTAGAGGCCACGTATGCGATGATTAGTCCTAAAATAATGCCGATGATGCCACCAATTAGACTCAAAATCACACTTTCGCACAAAAACTGCAGCTTGATGTCGCGGTTGTGCGCGCCAATGGCCATACGCAAACCGATTTCCTTAGTGCGCTCGGTCACCGTGACGTACATGATGTTCATGATGCCTATACCGCCCACAATCAGAGAAATGGAGGCAATAGCGGCCAACAGCGTGGTCATTAAACTGGTGATGGAACTCATCGTGGAGACCAACTCCTCCTGCGTGCGGATGTCGAAGTCGTCGTTCTCGCCCGGTTTGATGCCGTGATTGCTGCGCAGAATGTAGGTGATTTCGGTGGCGGCCAGCTCGGATTCCTCTTCCGAAGTAGCTGAAGCGTACAACATATTGAAATAGGTAATGCCCAAAAAACGTTTCTGAATGGTGGTGTAAGGCGCAAAAACGATGTCGTCTTGGTCGTTGCCCATACCGTTTTGTCCTTTCTCTGCCAAAACTCCTATAACTTTCATCGGGATAGTACCAAAGCGGATGGTTTTTCCGATGGGGTTTTCCCCGTTGGTAAACAGCTTTTTCACTACAGTTTTTCCGATGATGCACACTTTGTTGTAGCGTTTCACATCCTCGTCAGTGAACATCACGCCCTCTTCTATTTCATATTTTCGAATATCCAGATAAGCGGCGGATACACCGTTGATGGAGCTGCTGTGGTTGTTGTTGCCGTAAATCAGTTGTGCGTTGCTGCTGACCATCGGTGATACTGCAGCCACATAGCGAGTGTTATTGGTAAGAGACTCTAAATCTTTGTTGTCCAATGTTTTGGAGGATGACATACCCATATCCACGCCGCCTCTTTGCTGACGGGCGGGCATAATCATAATCATGTTGGAGCCCATGGAGGAGAGTTCCGATTTGACGCTCTGAGTGGAAGCCTGCCCAATGCTGACCATGGCGATGACGGAGGCGATGCCTATCACGATGCCGAGCATGGTGAGGGCGGTGCGCATCTTATTGCGGAACAGCGAGTTGATGGCTATTTTGATAAGATTTCCGATGTTCATAGCTTAATCTTCTTTTTGGAGGTTGATGGCGGCTAACGCTTCCGCAGCCGACTGCGTGTTGATGGGCGCATCTTCGATGATTTGTCCGTCGCGAAGCTTGATTTTTCGGGTGGTGAAGGTGGCAATGTCGGGCTCGTGTGTCACGAAAGCGATGGTTTTGCCCTGACTGTGAAGGTCTTGGAACAGACTCATGATTTCGTAGGAGGTGCGGGTGTCGAGGTTACCGGTAGCCTCGTCCGCCAAGAGTATAACGGGATCGTTGACCAGTGCGCGGGCGATGGCGACGCGTTGCTGTTGACCGCCGGAGAGCTGGTTGGGCATGTGCTCCATTCGGCTTTCCAGTCCCACCAGTTTCAGCGCGGCTACGGCGCGGTCGCGGCGTTCCTTGGCAGGTACTTCATTGTTGTAGAACAATGGCAATTCTACGTTTTCCACGGCTGTGGTGCGGGCCAGCAGGTTGTAATTCTGGAACACAAAGCCGATTTTGCGGTTACGCAACGTGGATAACTCATTTTTACTCAGGCTTTTGATAGAGACTCCGTCAATGATGTAGTCACCAGCGGAAGGCGTGTCCAAGCATCCTAAAATATTCAGCAAGGTCGATTTTCCCGAGCCGCTGGTACCCATGATACTGACAAATTCGCCTTCGGTGATGGAGAAGGAGATGCCGCGCAGGGCGTGCACATCCTCGCTGCCCACGCGAAATATGCGCTCCAGTTTCTCTACTCTTAAAATGTCTTTAGCCATAATTACCTCTCTCGTTTTTGTGGCGGTCCCATCTTGAAGGGGCTGGAGCTGCCCTCTTTTGAACCTTTGCCTGGCATACCCTCCATAGCCTCGCTAACGCTGATTACGACCTCTTCGCCTGCGTTCAACCCTTCAGGAATGAGGGTTTTCACGCCGTTGTTCAGGCCTACGGTCACACTGATTTGCTCGTAGGAGTTTTCTCCTCTCTTCACCCAGATGGTCTTTTTCGTCACATCTTTCAACCCTTGGGTGAGTTCTTCCTGATTTTTATACAGCGATTTGAAAGTATATCCTTTTTTCTCCAACACCTTCATTGCCATCGGGTCAATCGAGGCGTAAAGGGCGGTCAGCGGAATGCAAACACCGCTCTCTTTTTTCGTGGTGATGCTCACATTGGCGGTCATGCCCGGGAAGAGCTTGGATTCAGGATTGGGCGCATTGATGATGACGGTGTAAGTCACCACATTGGAGGTCACCGTCGGATTGATGCGCACCTCCTTGACAGTGCCGGTGAAGACATCATCGGGGAAAGCATCCACCGTGAAAGTCACGGGTTGTCCGGCCTTCACCTCGCCGATGTCCGCCTCATCCACTTTCGCCTCTACCTGCATCTGTGTCAGGTCGTTGGCGATAGTAAACAGGGTAGGGGTGTTGAAAGAAGAAGCCACGGTTTGTCCCTCTTCCACTGCTTTGTCCATGATGATACCATCGATGGGAGAATAGATGGTGGCGTAGGAGAGGTTGGTTTGTGCGCGCGACAGGTCAGATTGCGCCGTCTTGAGCTGGTTCTTGGCCAGATTCAGCGAGTTTACCGCCGATTCGTAGGCTTCCAACGTGGCAGCCTTGTTGTCGTACAATATTTTGACACGGTCGAACTGTTGTTGTGCCAACGTCAGGTTGCTTTGGGCGTTTGACACTGAAGCCTGCGCGGTTTTAAGCTGCTCGTTGAGGTTCGAACGGTCGAGCTCGGCCAGCAGTTGTCCCTTTTTCACCACAGAATTGAAATCGACGTAAATGTGTTCCACGATACCGGACACCTGCGTACCGACATCCACTTTATAGACGGGTTGCAGCTCGCCGGTGGCGGTCACGGTCACCTCAATGCTGTCGATGCTGCTGCGCTCGGTCATTACCCGTAACTCGCTTTTTTTACCTTTCTTTAATGTGAAAATCAGGATAATAGCGATGACAATCGCCACAATTCCCAAAATCCACCATAGTTTCTTCGATTTTTTATTGCCTGTCATATATAAATGCTTTTATTGTCGAGTATTATATAATACGGGAACGACTGGTAAAAGCGGGAAAGGTTTAAAAGTGGGGGGATTTTTTTTGTTGAGGGGAGGAGGCAATAGGGAATAGGGAAGAGGGAAAGTTTAGGGTTTAAGGTTTAGAACTTAGAAGGTTAAGGGAAGAGGTCAAAAAAACCATAAGATTGTCGTAATACATGTAGGGCTGCCGCAATGCGACAGCCCTACGTTATAACATGTGCCATCATTCAATTATTCCACCGCCTCCTTCAAACGTTCGGCATTCTCCGCCACTTGCAGCGCTTGGATCACCTCCTCAATGTCGCCGTTCATGAAGTTGGCGAGGTTATACATCGTGTAGTTGATGCGGTGGTCGGTGACGCGGTTTTGCGGGTAGTTGTAGGTGCGGATCTTCGCGGAGCGGTCGCCGGTGGAGACCATCGTGCGGCGCTTGGAGGCGATTTCGTCCAAATATTTCTGGTACTCGCGCTCGAACAGGCGGGTACGCAACACGCGCATAGCCTTTTCGAGGTTTTTGATTTGCGATTTCTCGTCTTGGATGGATACCACGATGCCCGACGGGATGTGGGTGAGACGCACGGCGGAGTAGGTGGTGTTCACGCACTGACCGCCAGGACCTGAGGCGCAGAAGGTCTCCTTCTTGATGTCGCTTTGTTTCAATTCCACGTCAAATTCGTCGGCTTCGGGCAGCACCACCACAGAGGCGGCGGAGGTGTGCACACGGCCCTGCGACTCGGTTTGCGGCACACGTTGCACGCGGTGCACGCCTGATTCGTACTTCATGATGCCATACACGCCGTTGCCGGTCACGGAGAAGTCGATCTCCTTGTAGCCGCCCACGGTGCCTTCGGTCATGGAAAGCACCTCAATCTTCCAACCCTTCTGGTCGCAGAAATGTTGGTACATACGGAACAGGTCGCCGGCAAAGATGCTGGCTTCGTCGCCGCCTGTACCTGCGCGAATCTCCATCTGCGCATTCTTGCTGTCTTGCGGGTCAGAGGGCAGTAGCAGCAGTCGAATTTCTTCTTCAAGTGTTTCTTTTTCAGATTGATAGCTATCTAATTCTACCTTAGCCATCTCACGGAATTCTTCGTCCTTCTCGTTGGCCAAAATATCCTTGGCATTAGCGATATTGTCGATAACATCCTTGTATTTCTTATATGCATCCACCACGGCCTGCAACTCTTTGTAGTCCTTGCTCAGTTTCACGTAGTTTTTCATGTCGGACATAACATCCGGCTTCGTGATTTCCTCGCCAATCTGCAGCCAGCGTTGGTAAATGAGCTCTAATTTCTCCAGTAAATCGTTCATATATAAGCCTTTCTATCTTTTCTATTTTGGGCTGCAAAGATACACTTTTTTAACTTAGACAAATGACTTAGACATAGACTATGACTGAGGCTTTTAACTTTTGCCTATTCCCTATTGCCTTTTGCCTAAAAAATAGTACTTTTGCCGCCGATAAACCACGGTATGCTAAGATACATCGTCAAAAAGATAGGTTATGGGCTCCTGCTGATGCTTGGGGTGACGACGCTCGTGTTCTTCCTGTTCACGGTGCTGCCGTCCGATCCGGCGCGCATGATCATGGGACAGCGCAGTGACCTGGAGACCGAGGAGGCCATCCGCAAGGAAATGGGGCTTGACTTGCCCATTGGGGTGCAGTATTTCGCCTATCTCAACGATGTGTCGCCCATTTCATGGCATCGCACCGATGACCCGACTTCTTTCTTTTATCTTAATGATGACAACTACCACTATGTCAAGGTGATACCGATGAAAAAGTCGGCTATTGTGCTGAAAGCGCCATACTTACGCCGTTCCTATCAAAGTAAGCGTCCCGTAACGGAAATCATTGGCGAGGCTTTCCCGAAAACAGTACTGTTGGCGGTGGTCTCCATCATTTTCGCGCTCATCATCGGCATCATCATCGGCATCTTCTGTGCCTTGAAAAAGGGTACGTGGTTCGACAAGAGCGCATTAGTGATTTCGGTGTTAGGCATGTCGGTGCCATCGTTCTTTGCTGCCATCCTCTTCGCGTGGGTCTTTGCGTTCCTGCTGGCAGACTACACAGGTCTCAACATGTTCGGCAGTCTTTATACCGTAGATGACTATGGTTCAGGACAATACGTCAACCTTAAGAACCTGATTTTGCCCGCGCTCACGTTAGGCATTCGTCCGTTGGCGGTGGTCATCGAGCTGACGAAAAACTCGCTATTGGACGTGTTGTCGCAAGACTATATCCGTACAGCCAAAGCCAAAGGTCTGGGTCGCACCGCCATCATTACGAAACATGCTTTGAAAAATGCGTTGAACCCTGTGGTGACGGCCATTTCCGGTTGGTTGGCAGGATTGTTGGCTGGCGCGGTCTTCGTGGAGTACATTTTCGATTGGAAGGGCATGGGCGTGGTCATCCTTGACGGTCTCGACAAATACGACTTCCCCGTGGTGATGGGGTCGTTGCTTTACGTTTCCATTATTTTGGTTATCATCAACATCGTTTGCGACATCATTTACGGTTGGCTGGATCCACGTGTCAGCCTGTCGTAGAGACGCGATTATCGCGTCTCTACAGGTGTGATTTCATTAGTTTGTGCGTATTCGTAATTTATGTACATTTGCGCACCATTTTTCTATGTTGACGATGAAAAAGTTTTTGTGTGTCAGTTTGTTGCTGTGTGTGACCTTTTTCGCTCAGGCACAGCGTTTTACGTCTTTCTCTAAAGACCCTTCCAAGACGGTGGAGGAGATGAAGGAGTTCCTTTCTTCTGTGCCGCAAGACCGCCAGAAAGAGGCCAAAGCTATACAAGCCGAATTTGAGTTGATGTGGACCACTCACATGGACGCAGAAAACCAGATGGCTTTCATTGAGGAAGCGAACAAGATGGTGAAGAAAAAATACCGTCCAATTCCTCATTTTCAGAGCTTTATCCATACTTACGATGTCTTTCTGCAAAGCCAGTATTCCGGTGAAACGGAAACTTGGAAGAAGATTGTGGATTACCATGTCGGACATAGTTCCACATTTTTCCAAGGGAAAATGGAGCTTTATGAAAAATTCTTCCGGGATAATATTATGAATCAGGGAGATAATGTGAAATGGGTGGCTATGGGTTATGCTGATCATTTGGGTTTTGACACTGTTCCATATTTCGATTTCAAAGATATTGACTTGTGGGGATATTCTGCTAAGGATAGCTTGATTGTTAGTGGGGTTAATGGCCGTTATTTTCCTGATAAACTGCAATTTAAGGCGAATGGTGGTACTATTTTTTGGGATCGCGCTGGGTTGGATGACAACGTCAAGGCGGTGCTGAAAACGTACAATATTGACTTGAGATTCCCGAAAGTGGTGGCGGAAGACGCACTGTTCTATTACCCGAGATTGTTTGCCAATCCCATTCTCGGTCGTGTGGAGGAGAAAGCGGTGTTGCCTACCTCTGAAGAGAAAGCCACCTATCCGCGATTTATCAGTAACGAAGCTACGTTACCTATCAAAAATCTTTACAAAGATGTTGACTATGTGGGCGGTTTCGAGATGCGTGGCGCTTCCATCTTCGGAACGGGTCAAGGGGACACGCTCGCTAGAATCTCCATTTACAACGAAGGTCAGGTCATTATCTCCGCCCAATCCAATAGCTTCCTCATCCGTCCTACCAACCTGCTGTCAGAAGATGCCAAAGTGGCCATCTATATTGAAACCGACTCCATTTATCACCCTGCCGCGAACTTCAAGTACGACAACGAGAAAAAGTCGTTGCTTATTTCTCGACCTAAACAGGGTGTCGGGCGTTCTCCGTTTTTCGACTCATACCACAAATTGGATATGTATGTGGAATCTGTGCAGTGGGTTACCACGGAGAAACGCATTGAGTTTAGGCCTATTGTAGGCAACACCAGCGACCAGGAAGCTTATTTCGAATCGCAGAACTACTACGAAGAGGGGGTTATGCACGAGATTGCCGGCTACAACATCGTTAACCCGTTATATACCCTTTGGCAGCTCTTCAATAGTGCTGGTTACGAGAACCTTACGATTGAGGATGTCATTCGTTGGTTCAACAAACCGCCGTTGGATATTAAGGCGATGATGATAGACTTTGCCGCCCGCGGTTTTATCGAATATGATGTCAACCACAACCAGATTCGTTATCGTAGTAAGATTGCGCAATATCTTAATAATCAGGTAAAAAAGAAAGACTACGACTACATTAAGCTGGAATCCAAAACGCACTATGCTTCTTTGGATTTGGCCACCAACGACCTGAAAATCACGGGATGTGAGTTTTTTGTGCTTAGTGACCCGCAAATCGTCAACGTTTATCCTATGAATGAGCTGGTTACGGTCAAAAAGAACCGCAATATGGTTTTCTCTGGTCGTGTCATTGGCGGTCTGTTCGACTTCGTGACCCACAACTGCCAGTTCGACTATGACCGCTTCTTGGTCGATATGGATATCATTGACACGTTGATTATGTATGTGGAGGACAAAGATGGCCCGATGGACATGTACGGCGACTATAAACTGCAACGTGTGCGCAGCCAGATTGAGGAACTTTCTGGTGTGCTTTATATCGACATGCCTGGTAACAAAAGCGGCATGACAGATTATCCTGACTATCCGATTTTCGAAGCGCGCAAAGGTGGTAAAGTTTTCTATGATCAACCTTACGTTTTGGGCGGCGTTTACGATAGAAAACGTTTCTATTATGCTGTGAATCAGTTCAGAATCGTTAATTTGGACAATTTTGTCATTGACTCCATGAAGTTCAGTGGTGCGTTGGTATCTGGCAATATCTTCCCCGATATCGTCGAACCGCTGAAAGTGCAGTCCGATTTTTCTTTAGGTTTTATTCATAACACTGCAGGACTGCCCATGTATGGCACGAAGGGTGGTTATCAAGGTCGTATTAGCTTGAGCAATAGAGGTTTACGAGGAAATGGTAAAATTGATTACATTACTTCGCACACCTTCTCCGACAGCTTGGTGTTCTATCTGGATTCTACGAACGGTGCTGCCAATCGTCATCTTGTGGATGAGCAGATGGCGGGTTCCGAATTCCCGCCTGCATCGGTTGAGGAGGCATACTTGCATTGGGAACCCTATCAGGATCAGATGTTTATACACACGCTGCAGCTGCCGATGGACATTTTCCGAGAAGCTACGTTGACGGGTAATTCGAAGATTACGCCGAACGGCATGTTTGGCACCGGCATCGTGAAGTTCGGTCGCGCCGACATCTCCTCGCGGCTCTTCCAGTTTAAGCATCATGAACTGCTAGCCGATACCGCAGACTTACGAATTTATGACATTAGCGGTGGTAAAGATGTCGCTTTCTCCACTGATAACTACAATTCTCATATCGATTTCAAGACTCGAAAGGGTCACTTTATCGCCAATGGCGAGGCTTCGGTAGTCTATTTTGTGCAGAACGAAATCAAGGCAAAATCCTCTGAGTTTGAATGGGATCCGATTGATTCCACTATGTTGCGCTTCAAGTGGGACGATCCGTACAAGAGCACCGACATTGATGCGACACCTATTAAGGAATTGGTTGATATGCAGAGCGTTGGAAACGAATTGTATGCCGTTGCGCCTTACGTGGACTACAAATTCACGGCAGTGAATGCGGAATTCGACTTCTCAAAGAATATCATTTTCGCCCATGGCGTACGTTATATCAATGTGGGTGATGCAGCTATTACACCTTTGCATGGTGATGTTACTATACGCAAAAATGCTGCCATGGATGTGCTGAACAAGTCAAGAATCCTTGCCGGTCGTGACAACAAATTCCATGAACTCTACGACTGTACTACTCGTATTCATAGTGCTACAAAGTTCTATGCCAATGGCTATTACGACTATATTGATGCTGAACAACGGGTACAGACGCTCTATTTCGATACGGTCTTTTTCATGAAAGAGACGTTTGGTGAGGCTAAGATTCCAATTGAGAAAGATTTCCATTTTAGCGACCAGTTCGCTTTCGACGGTCGGGCGGAATTACATAGTACCAATCCGTTCCTTTCCTATTTTGGTGGGGTGGAGATTATCCACGGTTGCGACTCCATCAAGCATGCCCGTATGAAGATTCTGCAACAGGTGGATCCGAACAATATTATGCTGCAAATCCACGAGCGCACCAAGGACATGAACGAGCGCAAAGTGGTGGTAGCCATTGCGTCCAGTAACAAAACGGGTCGTATATATACGGCTTTTGGCGTGGCGAAGGATGAATTTAACGACGCGGAGTACATCAACGTGTTCGGCTACATCACATACGACAAGGAGACTCGCGAATTTAAGGCTGCTTCTAAGGAAAAATTGATGGATCCTAGTGTGCCAGGCAATATAATCGTCTTGAACACAGATAATTGCGAAGCAACAGGTAGCGGTACTATTGATATGGGCGCAAAATTGGGTCGTGTCAATTTCGTCACCAACGGTACTATTGTCAACTATATGCTTGCCGATTCTGCAGAGATGCACCTCACCACTTCCATCGATTTCTTCTTCAATGACAAGTCCATGGATTTGATGAACAAAGCCTTGGAAAACACCTCCTTGAATTTTGTGGATGTGTCTGATGATGAGGCATTTGACGTTGCTTTGTACAATATCTTGGGCAAAGCAGAGTACGACCGCTATCAACGCAGTGTGGCGTTAGGACAAAACCGCCGTCTGCCAGAAGCTTTGCAGGTGAAGTTCCTCTTCTCCAACATTGACTTTGAGTGGGACAAGGAGCAATCGACATTCAAGTCGCAAACGTCTTTGCCTCTGATTATTTGCGGTGCAAAACAGGTGTATAAGATGGTGCCTGGCCGTATCGTAATTGAAAAACGCGGCTCCCGTAACCGTCTGTATCTCTATTTTGAATTTGACAACCAATTCTACTACTTCCAGTTTGACAACAACGCGGTGTCGGCCTACTCTTCCGACAAAGCATTCAACGATGCGATTACGAACGTGAAGCCGAAGAACCGCTTCCAGGAACCTGACAAAGCGAAAGGACTCCCTTCATTTACATACAAGCTGGGTAACAGAAGTTTGAAGAACAAGTTCGTGAAAAAATATTTCACAGATATTGAGGAAGAACCCGAAACGGAGGAATAATATGGAACGGATTTGGATTGCAGGACCTTGCGCGGCGGAGAGTCGGGAGCAGATACTTACCACGGCGGCGCAGCTCGTCACGAGCTCACAAGAAGCAGGGATTGAGCTAAACTTCTTCCGTGCGGGTGCGTGGAAAATGCGCAGCGCCCCTGGTGGTTTCACGGGTGCGGGCGAAGAAGCTCTTCCGTGGCTGCAAGAGGTGCAAAACACTCATCATATTCCCGTATGCGTGGAGGTGATGAACGCCAAACAGGTGGAATTATGCGCCAAGCACGACATTCGTACGGTTTGGGTGGGCGCGCGAACGGGTGTGAATCCCATTGAGGTTCAGAGAATTGCAGATGCAGTGAAACATTCGGACTTCACCGTGATGGTCAAAAATCCAATCATTCCAGATTTGAAATTATGGATGGGGAATATCGACCGTTTCCTGCAAGCGGGCATCCAGAACGTGATGGCGGTTCACCGTGGTTTTACTGATGCGCAAGAGAATGTCTATCGTAACGCTCCCGTTTGGCAACTCCCTATCGAGTTGAAAGTGCAGATGCCCGAGCTGCCTATTTTATGCGATCCTTCCCACTTAAGTGGCAACGCACTGTGGGTGTCAGAATTGGCGCAAGTGGCTATGACATACGGATTTAACGGTCTGATGGTGGAATGCCATTGCTGTCCTGAGCAGGCGCTTTCGGATCAAAAACAGCAAATCACGCCCAAGGAATGGGCTGTTATGATTGCCAAACTTGATTTACGCTCCGGTACCACGGATATGTCGTTGGTTAAACAGCGTTCTATCTTGGAAAGTATTGATAATCAGCTCAGTGAGTTGTTGTATCAAAGAATGGTCACTGCGGATGAGATAGGAAGAATCAAGCGTCAGCAACACATTGCCGTTGTGCAACCACAACAGTGGCAACAAGTAGTCAAACGTTATCAAAAGCATACGGATGATGCTGAATATCAAGAATTTATAAATAAGTTTTTGGAATTACTGCACCAATCTTCAATAAAACGTCAAAATTAAGGTAAAATGAGTGATAATCAATCAAGACGTAACGGTTTACTCATATTCTTATGGTTGTTAGTGGCCTTTCTCGGCGGCTTTTCCATTGCATTGCGCTGGAATCCGCATCGTCTGAGCCGCTCAGGCAATCAACAGCTCGAAAAAATGAGCGAAGTGATGCGCTATATCGAAGACTTTTACGTGGATTCTGTCAATATAGACTCTATTTACGGTCTGGCTATTAATGCGATGCTTCAAGGGTTGGATCCACATTCCACCTATTCCTCTCCTGAGGACAATAAAACCATGATGGAGACTTTGGAAGGCTCGTTTGAAGGTATCGGCATCCAATTCAACATCATGAACGATACTTTGATGGTAGTTTCCGTCATTTCGGGTGGCCCTTCGGAAAAGGCTGGACTGATGGCAGGCGACCGCATGGTTGAGGTGGATGGGAAGTCAATTATCGGCATCAAGAATGAGCAGGCTTTCAAGCTGTTACGCGGCAAGAAAGGCTCTAAGGTGAAAGTCGGCATTTTGAGACCTGGTTTCAAAGACAAATACACCTACGAAATCACCCGCGGAGTTATCCCGACCTATACCGTGGATGTGGCGTATATGATTGATAACAAGACGGGTTACATCAAACTGAATGAGTTTGGCAGTACCACCGCCAAAGAGTTTACCAATGCTATTCAGAAATTGAAACGTCAGGGCATGACTGACCTGATTGTCGATTTACGCAGTAATGGCGGCGGTTTCTTGGATGCTGCCGTCAGCGTGTGCGATGAATTCCTGCCCAACAAGCAGAAAATCGTCTCCATTGAGGGCTCTAAAACCCGTCCTGAAATTATTTATGCATCTCGCAATGGCAATTTCGAGACGGGTAAAGTGGCGATTTTGATTGACGATTTCAGCGCGTCTGCAAGTGAGATTGTGGCCGGTGCTATTCAGGACAACGACCGCGGCATCATTGTGGGTCGTCGATCTTTCGGTAAAGGACTGGTACAACGACAGTTTGACCTTTCGGATAAATCCTCCATCCGTTTGACCACCTCGCGCTATCATACGCCCAGCGGTCGTTGCATCCAGCGCGAATACGTGAACGGTACGGAAGCCTATTATGAAGACCTTTACAAACGATTGCTCAATGGCGAGATGGAAAGTGCCGACAGCATTCATCTTGATTCCACCAAGGTTTATCACACGTTGAAGGGGCGCACCGTTTATGGCGGCGGCGGCATCATGCCCGACTATTTCGTGCCTATCGACCGTGGCGAAGATCTGAACGCCTACTACGAAATTGCGAACACGTCTGCACTCATCCAGTTCGCATTCCATTATGCCAATGAACATAAATCCACCTTACAGAAACAATATTCTGATGCCAAATCTTACGTTTCTGGCATGACGGTTACCGATCAGATGTTGCAACAACTGATCAACTATTACGAAAAGAACAATAAGAAGAAAGTTTCAAAGATGTCCGCGAACTCTTCTAAAGAGTTGAAAATCTGGTTGAAAGCGCTCATTGGTAGAAACTTGTATGGCGACGAAGCATTCTATCCAGTGATTAATAAGACAGATAAGGTGATTCTGAAGGCGTTGGAAGAGATGAAATAATTAATTCACAATGCACAATTGTGGGTTGGCTAGTCGGAAATACCTATTTTCACACGTCGTAGGTCCAGCATATTGACTGGATTGGTGCCTAAACCTTGGATGTTTTTGCGGGCGAAGCGTACCACTTTATCATAATACATGATTACGAAAGGTGCATCTGCCACCAGGAGGGAATCCATCTTTACATAATATTCCGTGCGCAGTGAATCATCTGTGCAACGTTGCGATTTTTCGTATAGTTGGTCGAATTTTGGGTTCACATAGTGCGTGTAGTTGGAACCTGCCGGCTGTAGGTTCTTAGAACAGAAGAGGGACATCTGATTCTCTGCATCAGGATAGTCGCAAATCCATGAAGCACGGAAGAAAGGTAGCTGGTAACTCCGCATCATCTCACGTTGCTGTGCCGCCTGCGCCACATCCAACTTCAAAGTAATGCCGATTTGCTCCAATTCATGCTGAATATACTGACATAAATCCGCATATTGTGCTGATACGGTGAGAGTTATTTCAGGAAGTCCTTTGCCGTTAGGATACCCCGCTTCCGCCAAAAGCTGCAAGGCTTTTTGTGGATTGTAGTCATAACCGCCCGTGCGCTCGGGCTGGTACGAAGGCATTCCGCGCGGCACAAATCCCGCTGTGCCCGCATATCCCATGTCGTTGCGCAAATATTTCATCATCTTGCTTCGGTCGAAACCATAATTGATAGCTTTTCGTATCCGTCTGTCTTTCAATGGATTATTCTTATCTGTAGGTTTCAGATTAAAGCCTAAATATTCAGTGTTGAGGTAAGGACCTGTAATCAATTGGATTTTGTCGGCATATTCAGGATTCAGGTGACCGTCTTTGGTCAGCAGCGCATCTTTGTAACTCGGGTCAATGCCAGACATGAAATCCAGCGAGCCCTTCATAAATTCCATGAATACAGACTGTTTGTCCACGATAAAGGAGATGGCAACTGCGTCAATATAAGGTAGTTGCACTCCTGCTGAATCCTTCTCAAAGTAGTAAGGATTTTTGCGCATCACCAATTTAACCCCTTCTTCCCAAATCTGCATCTGAAACGGGCCAGTCCCGACGGGATATTTACGATAATCTTTTCCGTAATGTTCTACCACTTCATGTGGCACTACCGAACAATATTTCATGGTCAAGATGCCGAGAAATGGTGGGAAGGGTTCTGTGAGTTCAATTTGTAATACAGTGTCGTTCAAAGCTTTAAAAGCAGGATTGCCTTGCTCATCTCGTTTCACCTTTTGGAAAATCCACGCGCCGGGCGAGGCCACTTCCGAACTGACAATGCGGCTTAAACTATAGACAAAATCTGCCGCCGTGACATAGCGTGGCTTCTCAAATGGGAAAAAGTCAGTCTGATGGAAGCGAACATCATTCCGCAGGATAAAAGTGTAGGTCTTGCCATCTTCCGAAATAGTCCAGCTTTTTGCAATGGCCGGAACCACTTGCAAATTTTCATCCATGTCAACCAATCCGTTATATAGCTGATTACAAGGCCATATCGTAGATTGTCCCGAAGCATACGCGGGGTCCAGCGACAAAATGCCCGCCGATTCGTTGTAATGGAAAATTTGTTTGTCAGGATGACTAAACTTGTTTTTGCAAGAGACAAGCAAAACAATGATAGTCAATAAAATAGCACATTTAGAACTATGCAATCTCATATTAAGACAGTGCTTGGTTGACTTTCTTGGAGGATTCGAGCAGTGAGTTGTACTCTTCCGGCGTGATATCGATGTAGAAGTAGTAAATCGGGTTCACAGGTTGACCGTTTTTGATGACCTCATAGTGCAGGTGCGAGCCAGAGGACATACCCGTAGATCCCACATAACCAATCAGTTGACCGCGCTTCACCTTTTGTCCGGGCTTCACGGCAGCTTTCGACATGTGGGCGTATAGTGTCTGGTAGGAATAGCCATGATTGAGTACTACGCAAATACCATAGCCGGAGCCGGGCTTCTCGCGCGAGACGGTGCCGTCGGCGGTGGCATAGATGGGCGTGCCCTTCGGCGCGGCGATGTCAATGCCCGTATGGTTGCGTAACGTCTTAAGTACAGGGTGGTAACGCCGTCCGAAGCCGGAGGTGATGGTGAACATGTTCTTCAGCGGTCGGATAGCGGGAATGGCCGCTAACATTTCCGCTTTGGAGTTCGCGATTTTCTCCAAAGTGTCTAAGGAACGAGCTTGTACCGCCAACCTAACAGTCAGTTGGTCAGCCTTTTTGTTAGCTGCTTTCAGTAAAGTGTTGGCTTCGGAACGCGACAAACTGTCGAAGCGCGTATCTTCAATCAAAAGCGGATAACGCACACTGGCAGGCACCGGATCAGCCTCAAACACATTACGATAGATGTTATCATCCCGATCCTCAATGTCGGCCAACACTTCAGACATAAGGTCGATGCGGTTGTTTAGGTATTCCACTTCATCCTTCAACTCATTGTTCTCCTTTTCCAAAATTTTCACTTTCGGGGAGTCGATAAAGTAGAAGCCGATCCAGACAAACACCAATGCAAAAGCCACACCGCTGGCAAATACCCATGCGATGCGCTTGAAAAGGTGCTTGAAACTAAGCTTTACCTTCTCGTAAGTGAGGGTTTTAGGATTAAAGTGATAAAAAACCTTGTTCATTTTGCTTAATTACAGCCGATGCAGATTTTGTCACCGACTCCGTAACTGTTGATGTTTCCGCTATTCCGTTTGATGAGAATCTTCAACTGGATGCCATATCTTTGTGCGATGTAGCGATAGGTGTCGCCCTCTTGTAACGTATGATAAGGCACTGAGGATTTGGTGCTTTTCATTTCCAAGTAAATCACCTCGTCTTCAATGGGTTCCGAACCATCATAGACATCGTTATAGAGACGGAGGTTCTTTTCGGTCAGCTGCAGAGCGGCAGCCAGTTTCTGATAGGTGTCTCCCGGACGCGCCAAGATGAACTTGGTTTTGTTGTTCTCGTAAACGGGTCGGCTTGTGTAAGGATAATATGCTGATTTATAAGGGATAGCATACGGATCTAAGACGAAAACATTCAAGCCGTTTACCTTTTCAGGTTGTTTAGTTACCTCAGGTGCAGATGAGTTGGATTGATCGTTTTGCGTTTCCTGTTTAGATTTCGCTTCTTTTTTGGACTTCGATTGCTCTGCAGGTTGCTCTGCAGTTTGTTTTTTCTCTTTTCCATTTTTTTCCACAATCACCTGAATGCCATTTACTTCCATGGTATCGGATTTCGTAGTTTTTTGTGGAGTTTCCTGTTTCGGCTCTTGCTTCGTTTCAGGTTTGGGTTCTTGCTTTGGCTCGACTTTTGCTTCCGTCTTAGGTTCTGTTTTTGTTTCCGCAACTGGTTGTGGATCAACTTTTTTCTCGGGTTCAGCCACTTGTGTAGGTTTCGGGGTAGGTGTAGTCACCGCAACGGCGGCCTTGTTAGCGTCGTTCACGCGTTCGGGTTGAGGTTTCTGCATAGCTCGCAAAGCGACTGTATCGCCCAGTTTTTGCGCCACTTTGCGGTCATAGTGCATCAGATAGTATTTCTCGATGATGGAAATCAGCGTGTCGGCATATTTCGGATTGCTTGAAAAACCTGCCTCTAAAAGTCCGTTTGCCCATGATTTATAGTCTGTTATGGGGAAATAGAACAGCTTTACGTAGCGGCTGCGAGTTGATAAAAAGAGAGAGTGGTCACGGTAGGACTCCTCATCGGTCGCATATTTCCGATAGCAGCTCTCCTGCTTTTTGTCACTCGGACGATAGTAAGTCTCGCCTTTCCACTCTTGCGTGTGACACATGATGGCAAAATGGTTGTGGCATTCGCGCACTAAATCATTTGTGCCGGCTTGCGACGAATAAATGGCCTGCGCCAACGTGATGCTCGCCGGTACCCCGTAAAGTTCCATCTCACGCATCGCATAATCCTTATACTCATCGATATAGTCATAAATCTTGTCCTCCATCGTGTATTGTGCAAAACCGACGGACATCAGGCAAAGGCCTGCCAATAAGCTGAATATTTTTTTCATCATTCTAAAATTATCGTCTTAATAATATTTGGTCACCTGGATGAATTATCGAATTCTCTTCTAACATATTGTATTTCAGTATATAGCGAAGCTGAACCCCATAACGTTGGGAGATATATCGAAGGGTTTCGCCAGATTGTACGGTGTGAATACGGGCTGCGTTCCCACGTGCTTTTGCCTCTACGTAAACAATCTCATTCTCAACAGGTTCGTCATTAGGACCTGCATCGTTGAACTTGCGTAAATTGTCGGACATCACCAAAATGTCCTGCGCGATTTTCTCGTAAGTATCCCCTTTTTCCGCAATCACGAAATAGGTGTTGTTGTTTTTGAACACTTTGCGATAAGTGAATGGGCTGGCATCAGTGGGATAATCGCTACCAATGGCCGTGAAAATGATTTGGTTGGAATTGTTGACGGTAGGGGATGGCGTTGTAGGTTTGGTAGTTTGTGCCACGGGTTGCGTAGTCGTAACATTGTTAAAATCAGGATGTTCCTTGTTTTTCCACAAAGTGTCTAAGTGGGCAATGTTGAATCGCTCGATGAGGCTGATAAGTCGGTCGGCGTACTGCGGATTGGTGGCGTAACCGTCCTGTTTCAGCGTTTTTGCCCAAGCTTTGTAGTCCATAATGTCCAGCTCAAAGAGATTTGAATAGCGTTTGCGGGAAGTAAGGAAGAGCGAATGGTCGGTGTAAGAATCTGATACGGAGGGATATCTACGGAAACACTCTTGCAGTTCATCATCGTCAATCAGGATAGTGTCGCCCGTCCATTCGGTGTGGCATTTGATACCGAAATGGTTGTTGCCATCCACTGCCAAACGGCTTTTACCGCAAGCGCTTTCGAAAATGCCCTGCGCGATGGTGATGCTGGCTGGAATCTTGTATTCTTCCATCTTCTGTATCGCCACCTCGGCATATTGCGCAATATAATCGCGGATGTCCTGCTCATTATACTGGCCGAAAACCGTTCTTGTTGGCATCAACATAATCCCAACCAAACATACTATCGTCAATATTTTTTTTATCATAAAATGTTTATATTCAAACAATTATTCGTTTTATCATGCAGGGATTTACGACCCTGCTCGTTATTTCGCGCAGGGGCTTACGCCTCTGCCTGTGGCATGTCAGCCCTACGGGCTTCTTAAGGAAGTGTTATTTTAATACTTCCATGACCAAGTTGGTGTAGAATTGTTTAACATCCAAACCTTGGCTTTTCACTTGTGCGGGGATGATACTTAAGGCTGTTTGACCAGGTATCGTGTTGACTTCCAAGAAGTAAGGTGTTTTGGCTTCTTCGTCGAGGATGAAGTCCACGCGCACAATGCCCTTGCAGTCGAGTTGACGGAAAACGGTTTCGGCATACTGCTTTACAAGCGATTGCATGTCGGGTGCGATCTCCGCGGGAGTGATCAAGCTGTGTCCGACGTCGGTATATTTGGCATCGTAATCGTAAAACTCATTGTGAGCTACGATTTCTGTGATAGCCAGCATTTTAACGTCTCCGTATGCGGAAGTTACACCACAAGCCAGCTCACGACCGTGCACCATTTTCTCCACCATCAGCTGATTGTCGTACTTCAGTGCCTCTACAATAGCAGCATCCAGTTCTTCGCGTCCGTGCACTTTCGTTACGCCAACGCTGGAACCTGAGTTACAGGACTTTACAAAGCAAGGATAGCCGCATACTTTCTCAATCTGGTCGTAATCGATCGGATCGCCAGCATAATAATGCAAAGACGGGGAGATAGGAATACCCAACTGAGCTACAGCTAAATTACAGTAGAACTTATTGAAAGTCAGCGCAGAAGGAAAACTTTTGCACCCTACATAGGGCATATTAATCATTTCGAAGTAGCTTTGCAATTTGCCGTTCTCGCCAGGTGTGCCGTGGATGGCAATAAAGGCCACGTCAAAAACGATCTTCTGACCGTCTATGGTCAGCGAAAAATCATTCTTGTCAATCTGGAAAATCCGACCGTCATTAGCTTTGTAATGCCAGTCACTTCCCTTAAAATGAATAAGATACGGTTCGAATAACTCTTTGTCCAACTGATTGAAAATGTTGTCACCAGTTTTCAAAGAAACTTCATATTCACCGGAATCTCCGCCTGCTATTAATGCTACTTTATACATATTATTCATTAATTATATACAAATTGCAAATATAGGGTTATTATTAACCCTTTTGTTCAGAACGGAAATTGTTTTTTAACAACAAAATGTGTGTTATTCCGACAGCTGTTGAATCGTATAAAAACGATAATATTCCCCTTTTTTCTCCATCAATTCTTGGTGCGATCCTTGCTCCAAAATGCGGCCTTCTTTTAGGAAAATGATGCGGTCGGCGAAACGTATCGTGCTGAGTCTATGAGCGATAATGATGCCAGTATGTTGTCGGATATAGGGCATCAGCGCCTCTTGAAAAAGATGTTCGGATTCATTGTCAAGGGCGGAGGTGGCCTCGTCGAGGATGAAGATTTGCGGGTTGCGCAGGATGGCGCGGGCGATACTGATACGTTGCCGTTGTCCGCCCGAAAGTCGCATACCACGGTTGCCAATCCGTGTTTGATACCCCTCTTCCAGCTCCATGATGAAGTCGTGCGCTTGGGCGATTTTCGCTGCCGCCACCACTTGCTCTTCGGTCACACTCTCCATACCAAAGGCAATATTTTCATAAACGGTGTCGTCGAACAATATAACATCTTGATTGACAGTCCCGAACAAACTTCTTAAATCGGAAAGGGCATACTGATTATGGGGAACACCGTCCACCAAAATCTCTCCGAAGCGGATATCATAAAATCTGGGTAAAAGATCAACGAGAGTCGATTTGCCGCTGCCCGAAGGTCCCACAATGGCAATCGTTTCTCCCTTTTTCAATGAAAAGTTGACGTGATGTAGTACTTCGCAATTCTCTTCCTCCTCAAGGGGATTATAGGAGAATGATACGTCTTTTACTTCCAGAACATCTTGAAAATCAGAGATATGCTTAGGGTTCGGAATCTCTTTTATCTGCTCGTCGGCATCAATAATCTCGTAAATTCTGGCAGCTGCACTCGCGCCTTTCCGTACTTGGTAGAAGGTAGTGGTCAACGATTTAGCAGGCGGCATCATGCGGGCGAACACCACGAAAAAGAGCATAAGTTCTGACCCGCGGGCCATAAAATTCTCCGGAAATGCCACCAATCCTATTAACATGATGGCAAGCATGGTGAAAATGCACAGGAACTCGATCAGAGGAGAACCCAACTCCTGAATTCTGTAAATCTTTTTGTTTAATCTATAAAATTTGAAGTTTTCTTTCTGAAATTGCTCCGAAACATAATCTTGCGCATTATAACCTTTGATGACACGCAATCCATCCACCGCTTCTTCGAAATAGGAGGTCATTCTTCCAATAAGTTGTTGACTCTTAAGTGAATAGTTGCGGATGTTTTTGCTGATCGCAGATAAAAGAATTCCCATGAGCGGGATGATGATGAGGGTTACCACGCTGAGTTTCACGCTGATAGTGAAAAGGGTGATCAGATAGACGATGATGAGGAAGGGATCGCGGCAGAGGGTCAGCAGGGAGGAAACGATGGTCCATTCCACCTCCTGCACATCCGCGCCTATGCGACTCACTACATCGCCCGCGCGTTGTTTTTCGTAAAATGAGAGTGGCAACTGGATCAGTTTTCGATAGAATTCGTCGCGAATGTTGAAAAGAATGCCGGAACGGATACTTGCCAGCCAGAAAGTGCCCGCATATCGACATAAGTTCGACAACAGTGAGAGGATAATCATGGTACCTGCAATGAGGAAAAGCGCGGCACCTTGACCGTAACGTTCTATCACTGTGCTCATTAGATAATAAAACGTGTCAATGATGTAGCGTGAGGAGAACGAGAAGTCCGGCATGACCGTCACAGGTTCCACTTGACGAAACAGCACTTGTAAGAAAGGTACCAACAAAGTAAGGGTGAATATGGAAAAAATAGCATAGAGTAATTGCACAAACAGTATCAACACTATTTGTAACTTGTAGTTTTTCAGGCACTTCAAAATTCGGACAAGATATTCCATACCGTCTTCAAATCGGGTGCAAAGGTACATTTTATTCGTCATTGGATATTCAAATTATTGATGATTTTCCCGTTCACTTTTTTTGTACTTTTGCGGCGCAAAAAATTTATTATGGCAAACTATCCGGATTCCATTGACAGAATAACGAAAGCGCGGCTAAGGTTATCGACTTTCGGTTCTATTTTCAGCATTGCGTTGACCATGTTTTTCATTGGTGCGCTTTGCTTTTTCGCGTTTTTTTCGATGAAATATCTCCAAAATTTGTCGCAAAAAATCGAAATGGAAGTCCTTTTCTATACGGATATCAAAGAAGCGGATATTGATGCGTTGGAAAAACAGATCAAACTAAAACCTTATATCGAAAACTCTCGGGTTTCGTCGCGTGAGGAAAACACTCGCACTGCGCAGAAAATCATCGGCAGCAACTTCACGGAAGTCATCAGCAATCCGATTAACGCCTCCATCATCATTAATGTAAAACCTGAATACGCAAATACAGACTCTCTTAACAAGATTTCCAAGGAACTGAAACGCAATCCTATCGTGCAAGATGTTGATTATCCGGATTTTATTGTTAAATCCATCAGCAACAACTTTAAGAAAATTCAGTGGGTGATATTCTGTATCTGCGCTATTTTCATGTTCATTTCCATGCTCTTGGTGGCCAACTGTATCCGTCTGAATATTTTTGCTAAACGCTTCAATATCAAGAGTATGCTGTTGGTTGGCGCAACCCCGAAATTTGTGCGTCGGCCCTTTGTCACCAAAGGTTTGCTGCAGGGTATTTGGGGCGGTCTTATCGCCATCATTCTGCTGGCATTGTTGTTGATTTTCGGCAATAATTCGGCACCCGATTTCATCGATTTCTCAGCCATGCTTTATATTGTCATCATTTTAGGTGCTATTCTGCTTTTCAGCATGTTGTTTACGATGCTGATTTCCGCCATTTCGGTCAACAGATACATCCGCATTGATGACGAAAGATTGTATATGTAAATAATTAATAATCAACAATATGAGTTTATCTGAAAATACTGAAAACAGAAAAGGCAATCGTCCGCCTTTGTTTCGCAAAATGAATTACATTCTGATGGGTGTCGGCATTCTGCTTCTGCTCATCGGTTACATCTGTCTGAGTGGCGGTAAAGTGCCGGATGAGGTTTTTGACGGTGAAATTTTCAACACCCGTCGTATCGTGGTGGCCCCAATCCTGATTTTCTTGGGTCTGTTGACCGAAATCGTGGCCATCATGTGGCATCCGAAAGCAAACAAGACGGAAAACGAATAACATACTTACTATGAGCTGGTTAGAAGCCTTAATCTTGGGCATCGTACAAGGTCTTACAGAGTTCCTTCCGGTCAGTAGCAGTGGACACCTCACTATTTTGTCCAACCTTTTCGGTTTGGAGGGCGAGTCCAACCTGACGATGATTGTTGCCCTCCACGTAGCTACAGTGCTAAGCACCCTAACCATCCTGTGGAAGGAGGTCGTTTGGATTTTCAAAGATCTTTTCACTAAACAATCTTGGAAGGCCTATTCTGGACTGAACGACGGTACTCGTTACGCCATCAACATCCTGATTTCGATGATCCCAGTGGGTATTGTGGGATTTTGTTTCAAGGATACGGTGGAAGAGATTTTCGGTTCCGGCTTGTTGATTGTCGGCATTATGTTGCTGGTGACTGCGGCATTACTGGCATTCTCCTACTTTGCCAAGCCACGCCAGCGCGAAGAAATCTCACCGTTGCATGCCTTTATCATCGGTATCGCTCAGGCGGTGGCCGTTATGCCCGGTCTTTCCCGTTCTGGATCCACCATCGCTACGGGTCTTCTCTTGGGTAACAAGAAAGAAAAGATAGCGCAATTCTCATTCCTGATGGTGATTCCTCCCGTCTTGGGTGAGGCACTTCTGGATGTCAAAGATATTGCCGAACAAGGCTTCAGCACCGCTATGAACGGCATCTCCGCTGGTTCCATGATTGTGGGCTTCTTGGCCGCTTTCATTACTGGTTGTTTGGCTTGCAAATGGATGATTAACATCGTGAAGAAAGGCAAGCTGATTTGGTTCGCCGTTTACTGCCTGATTGTCGGCATTCTCGCTATCGTTTACAGCCAATTATGCTAAAGAAAATGATACATGATGTCACCTTCGAGTTACCGGAGCTGAACATCAATGCGGAGGGTGATTTACTGCTTTTTGATAAACCTTACAAGTGTACTTCTTTCGATGTGGTGGGCAAGGTGCGTAAACAAGTGCAACGCGCTGTTGGTCACCGTGTTAAAGTAGGCCATGCAGGTACGTTGGACCCTTTGGCCACCGGTTTGCTGCTGATTTGTGTCGGCAAGATGACCAAGCAAGTGGATACGTTGCAAGCGCAGGAAAAAACCTATACAGGCACTTTCATGATGGGGGCTACCACCCCTAGTTTCGACTTGGAAAAACCGGTGGATGCTACCTATCCATACGAGCACATCACGCGCGAGATGGCAGAGAAAGCTGCCAAGCAGTTTACAGGTGATATTCAGCAAGTTCCGCCAATGTTTTCTGCCGTGAAGCACCAAGGCGAGCGCTCCTACGAGATTGCACGCAGGGGTGAAGATGCGCCGTTGGCTGCCAAAAATATCACCATCTATGAGTTCGAGATTACTCGCTTCGAACTACCGGAAATTGACTTCCGAATCCGCTGTTCCAAAGGTACTTACATCCGCGCCATCGCCCGCGATTTCGGCGCAGCCCTCAACAGTGGTGCCTACCTCACCGCCTTACGTCGCACGCGCATAGGAAGTTTGTGTGTGGAGGATGCGATCCAACCAAAGATATTGGAAAAATAAAACTTTACTTTATTTTTCGTGATCAGCAAGCCACTTTTCAACATTGTTGATAAGTGGTTGTATTTTTATTTTCTTGACTGAACGAATAATCTGTACTTTTGCATTGTTATTTTTTTGAAAAAAAAACAACTTTTTTCCGCATTTGTTATCCTTAAAATTCGCCGATATGAAGAAAAAATTTCTCCTTTCCCTTTTGTTCTTATTCTTCGTGAGTTTAGTTTTCGCACAAGCACCAGCAAAATTCACCTATCAGGCTGTAGTGCGAGATGCCACAAACCATTTGGTAGTCAATTCACCAGTAGGAATGCGTATCAGTATCCTGCAAGGCGGGGTGAACGGCACTGTGCTGTACGTGGAGACGCATAATGCCGTCACAAACAGCAACGGATTGGTCACGGTGGTGATTGGCAGTGGCAACCTGCTGCAGGGGTCCATCACTGCTATCGATTGGAGTGAAGGACCGATGTTCCTGCTAACGGAGACTGACCCGAACGGCGGCACCAATTACACCATCACCAGCACACAACAGCTTCTCAGCGTGCCATACGCGTTGTATGCGGGCGAGGCAGCCAACGGATTCAGCGGCGACTACAACGATTTGAGCAACCTGCCGCAGATTCCGCAAATCCCTGCTAATGTGTCCTACTTCACCAACGATGCGGGGTATATTACGATGGATTCCATACCGTCCATTCCGACTGTTCCCACAAATGTCAGCGCGTTCACCAACGACGCAGGCTACATTGCGGGTTACACCGAAACCGATCCGCAATTCAACGCGTGGGACAAGGATTACAATGACCTGACAAACAAGCCTGTCCTCTTCAATGGTGACTACAATTCTTTGACCAACCAGCCGCAGATTCCAACGGTACCGACGAATGTGAGTGCATTCACAAATGACGCGGGGTATCTCACAGGATATACTGAAACCGACCCGCAATTCAATGCATGGGACAAAGACTATAACGATCTGACGAACAAACCCACACTATTCAGCGGAAACTATAACGATTTGACGAACAAACCTTCGCTGTTCAGCGGAAACTATAACGATTTGACGAACAAGCCTTCGCTGTTCAGCGGAAACTACAATGACTTGAGCAACAAACCCGTCTTGTTCGACTGGGACTACTATTCGTTAAACAATCGCCCGACCATCCCCACCGTGCCGACGAATGTGAGTGCGTTCACCAACGACGCAGGCTACATAACCGGTTACACCGAAACCGATCCGCTGTTCAGTGCGTGGGACAAGAATTACAATGACCTGACCAACAAGCCCACTCTGTTTGACGGTAATTACAACTCGTTGAGCAACAAGCCTTCGCTGTTCAGCGGGAACTACAACGATTTGACCAACAAGCCGGTTATTCCCACCGTGCCGACGAATGTGAGTGCGTTTACCAACGATGTGCCCTACTTGACTGCGGAACAGCAAGTATTGAGCATCCGTCACGACACCATCTTCCTCACGGGCGGCAGTTTCGTGAAGTTGCCGGAATCATTGACGGAAGATCAAGTGAGCCAGATGATCCATCAATGTTGTAGCAGCATGCAACTGTACGTGGACAGTGTGGTGACTACAAGGGTGAACAACCTTCTCAGCCAGCAACTCACTGATGCTTTCAAGCACTATTTGGACAGTTTGGCCGAAGCGATGGCCCAAACATACATCGACAGCGTCAATGTTCCGTGTCCGATTGTATCGCACGACAGCGTGTTCCCGGCAAATCCTTGTCCTGAGGCACCGTATGTCCTCGACTGGGACGGCAACGTTTACAACACCGTGAAAATCGGCAGCCAATGCTGGATGCAGGAAAACTTGCGCTCGTGGCACTTCTCAGATGGAACCATAATCCCTTCTACCACTATCAGTTACTACTACAACGAAGGACCTTATGGTCCAAACCGAATCAAGCCCGACAATAATATTGATAATGTGGCCACCTACGGATATTTGTACAATTATGAAGCGGTTTTCCGTACCAATGACACGTCTATCCTGAACAATTCGATACCGAGTGGGGTTCAAGGCATTTGTCCCAACGGCTGGCACATCCCCAGTATGGCAGAATGGCAACAGTTGGTGGATTACATGGGGAATTACAGTATGTATATTTGTGACGACCAAACTTATAACGTGGCAAAAGCATTGGCGGCACAAACCGGATGGCGTGACGACTGCAGCAATCTCTGTGCTATCGGCACCGACTTGTCAGCCAACAATGCATCCGGCTTTTCCGCATTACCCGCTGGAGAAGCTTGGGGTAACGATCCGCACTATTTTGGAGATCGCGCTTATTTTTGGAGTGCGACACAATCCACTCACAATTTGAATGAAGCGAAAATCATCAAAATGGACTATCCTCAAGCCAATTGTGACTTGGATTATTATTGTGGATTGACAGGAGCCATGTCGGTGCGTTGCTTGCGTGACCCAGGTGCCCCGACCCCGCCTTGCCCTCCCGTAAGTGTCACCATCAGCGGAGAAACCCAAATCTGCTCGGGTAGCAGCACCACGCTGACGGCTGCCGGTGCGCAAACCTACGTATGGTCAAACGGGCAGAGCGCCAGCAGCATCACGGTGAACAGTACCGGCACGTATAGTGTGACGGGAACGGATGCGAACGGATGCAAAGGCACAGCTTCCGTGAACGTGGCAGCGCACGTCCCGCAGCACGAGAGCCTCAACGTGACCACCTGCAGCAGTTACACGTGGCACGGGCAGATTTATACGTCAGGCGGTACCTACACTTACACGCACACAGACAGTTACGGATGCACGCAGGTAGATACGCTGCGTTTGACGATGGACGATTGCGCCTCTGTTGTCACGGGTAACATTTCTTACGTGACCCCCACTTCAGCCGTTGTTACCGGAAATGCTACCTCATACGGTGGCACATCCATCATTGCTCGTGGCATCTGCTGGGGTCAAACAAGCTACCCCACTATCCTTTCTGACAACTACACAAATGACGGTACCGGTAGCGGCGACATTTACGGCGTGCTGACCGGCCTTACCCCAAACACCAACTACCACGTGCGGGCATACGCCACTACCAACTCAGGCACGAGCTACGGCGAGGTCATCACATTCTATACCATTCCCATGCCATCCGACGATGCCATACCCTGCCCCGGTCACGAAACCGTGACCGACTATGACGGCAACACCTACAACACGGTGAAAATCGGTCAGCAATGCTGGATGAAGGAGAATTTGAAGACTCAGCACTATGCAGATGGAACAGTAATACCTATAGGCATGGTCGGAAGCACTACGACAGCTTATCGCTATCACCCCAACAACAACAGCGACAACTTGGACATGTACGGTTACCTCTACAACTGGCCCGCGGTGATGCACGGGGAAACCAGCAGCTCCAATAATCCCAGTGGAGTGCAAGGCATCTGCCCGACGGGCTGGCACATGCCAAGCGATGCGGAATGGACTCAACTGACCGATTATCTCAAGAGTACTCCTGCTTATGGATGTATTGGCGACAACGAACAGATTGCCAAAGCATTATCGGCCAACGAAGGATGGCCTGTTTGCAGTTATTACGGCACCCCGGGCCACTATCCCATCTTAAACAACATTTCCGGCTTCAGTGCAAAACCTGCAGGTTACTACGGTGGCATCAGCAACACCTATGGTTCAATCCAAGCAGAGGCCCGCTTTTGGACTGCTACCGAAAGTTGGTATCGCGCGATTAGATTCTCAGGCGATAAAGTTGACAGATCGGGAGAAAGCAAGAATTATGGCTTGTCTGTCCGCTGTGTACTCGGTTCCGGTAGTACCCCGACTGCCATCACACCCTCTGTCACCTCTGGTACTGTCTCCAACATCACCTCCTCCACCGCCACGGTTTCCGGCAACGTAACCGCAGACGGCGGAGCCACCGTGACGGCTCGCGGTGTATGCTGGAGCACGAGTCCTAATCCCACCGTAAACGGCAGCCACACCGCTGACGGTACGGGAACGGGAAGTTTCACGAGTACGTTGACGGGGCTTACGCCGAACACCACCTATTACGTGCGGGCGTATGCCACCAATGCTCAAGGGACGAGCTACGGCAACGAGCTCTCTTTCACCACGGTGTGTTCCTCAATGAGCGTAACCATTAGTGGCAACACCTCCATCTGCGCGGGCAGCAACACCACGCTGACGGCTGTCGGAGCACAAACCTACGCATGGTCGAACGGGCAGAGCGGCAGTAGCATTACCGTGAACAGTGCCGGCACGTATGCTGTGACGGGCACCAACGCGAACGGCTGCTCAGGATCCGCCTCCGTCTCAGTCAGTGTCAACCCTTCGACGGAACACACGGAGACTGTCACGGCTTGCGGAAGTTACACTTGGGTCCGTCCGGATGGTTCCTCCCAAATTCTTTACCAAAGCGGCACCTACACTTATCCCTACGTCAACGCATACGGCTGTTCTAGTATGGAGACCTTGATCCTGGCCCTCACACCGTGCGCCACCACTCCTGCGGTGCACATTAGCGACATGACCAATGTCACCACCACATCCGCTGTTGTGAATGCGGAAGTGGCCTCTGACGGCGGTGCCACGGTAACCTCCCGGGGCATCTGCTGGGGCCTATCCCCTCTTCCCACCATTGACGGCCCGCACACCACTGAAGGCGGAGGTGTGGGAACTTTCTCCAGCACGCTCACTGGCTTAACCCCCGGCACCACCTACTTTGTTCAGGCATACGCTATCAACAGTGTCGGCATCGCATACAGCAACAGTACCGAATGGTTTACCACCTTATGCGGTGCGCCCACCGACCTCGCCGTCTCCAACATCACCATGAGCAGCGCAACCGTCAGTTGGAGTTCAGGAAGTGGCACGATGTACCAAGAATTGGAAATTAAGAGACAATCGGACAGCGAATGGTGGGCTTATATCGCTATGGACAACTCTATAGTGCTCACAGAACTGATGCCAGGCACGGTTTATGAAGTTCGTGTACGACAGCTCTGCTCCTCCGAAGAATATTCAGAATGGTCCAATACGCTGACCTTCACCACTGTAAGCAACAATACGCCCCCCTCCGTCACTCCCCCTTCCGCTTCCAACATCACTCCCACCTCCGCCACCATCACCAGCAACGTGACCGCTGACGGTGGTGCCATGGTGACGGCACGCGGCATCTGCTGGAACACGGCGCACAATCCTACGATTAACGACAGCCATACCACCGACGGGGCTGGAATCGGCACATTCAACAGTCTGCTCTCAGGACTTACCCCCGGCACCACTTACTTCGTGCGGGCATACGCCACCAACAGCGTGGGCACCACCTACGGTGACGAAATGAGTTTCACCACGACAGTTTTCGTGGACACCACCAACACCCCTTCCGGGGACGCACAAACTTGCCCCGGCACCCCCATTCTCACCGATATTGACAACAACGTCTATAACACCGTGAAGATCGGAGACCAATGCTGGATGAAAGAGAACTTACGGACCACCCGTTTCGCAGACGGCACATCCATCCCCTACAGCTATGATTTTGATGAAACAACACCCTATCGTTGTCCCGCAGACAGCAACTTAGAGTACGTGACCACCTTCGGCTATCTTTACAACTGGAAAGCTGCCATGCGCGATGAATGCCTCAGCAACACCAACCCCAGCGGCGTGCAAGGGGTTTGCCCTGATGGTTGGCATCTTCCCAGTCAGGCAGAATGGCATCAACTTATCCATTACGTGAAGAATCAGGCATCTTACACTCAAAGCTCTGACACAAACATGATTGCCAAAGCCATGGCATCACAATTCGGATGGGTGAACAGCAGTTATGATCTTGCTGTGGGAAACAGTCCCGAGGCCAATAACCAAACAGGCTTCACCATCCTACCTGCTGGATTTTACGGCATTCATACGGACGTGGACTCCCTTTATAACTTCCACTTCGGAAAATACACTGTGCTTTGGTCCTCTTCCAAAAAAACTGAAGACAGAAGCCACAACTGTGTGCTTTATGTTCACGCCGACTCCTCGAAAATATATGACAACCTCGCGGGTGCCGGGCATGCTGTCTATGCCTCTGTTCGCTGCCTGCGCAACAATTCCGAGACTGGAAACGTATCGGCTGTTGACATTCAAAACATCAGGACTATATTGGACACGAACCATGTCAATTCCACATCAGCTCCTGTTTATGGCATGGTTCCATCCGTAAGCAATGCTGACGTGGATTTCTACGGCATCTGCATCAGCACCTCTCCAAATCCCACTGTTGACGGCATACATAGCACTTATTATACGAATCCGATACTGTTTGGTACTACCTTTACAGATCTTGCTACAAACACCACCTACTATGTCAGGGCTTATGCCCAAAGCTGCAACAGCACATTCTACGGTCCGGAAATTTCTTTCACGACGTTGCCTTGCGATGATTATACCACCATTGTTGTCCATGACACTGTGAATATGGATGCTTCTTTGTTCCTTTTGTATGAAGATTTTGAAACGGATGGGTTGCCTAACGGGTGGAGCATACTGGACAATGATGGGGATGGCCATAATTGGAATCATTCGGGAGACAATTCGAATTCGTCATCTCATTCGGGAAGCGGATGTATCTTTTCTGAGTCATATCTCAACAACGTTGGTCCTCTGACTCCTGACAACTACCTCATCACTCCCGCCTTGACCATTCCCGCCAATACACCCACCACTTTGTCATGGTATGTTATGGCACAAGACAGCAACTGGAGGGCAGAACATTACGAAGTATGGCTTTCCACCTCGGGAACGAATGCCTCTGACTTCAACCAGCTGTTGTTTGAGAGTACCATCTCGTCAAGCGAGTATACGCATCATGAAGTGGATTTGTCCTCCTATTCGGGACAAACCGTACATATTGCCTTCGTGCATAACAACTGCACCGACATGTTCCGATTAAACCTCGATGACATCTTCGTTTATACGGGTTCCCAAACTTATCCCGTTGACTACACTGAAATCCAAACAGGCGAATGCATCAGCATCGTGAAGCACTACGTTATTATTCGTCCTTTCAGTGCGGGGGTGAATTTTTCCCCGGCTCCTGAGGGCAATGATGCGACCCTTGATGACACTCATCAGAACAACTTCACCAACCAAGGTACAAAACGAGTAAACTCGTCTATTCCTGCCAATTCCTCAGCTCCTGAAATGAACATCAACGCCCCACACTCGTCAGGGAATGGGGCACATTCAAATGAATTATTCTCAGAGTAAGAAAAATGTCATATACGGAAACAGGCGGCCAAAGGGTCGCCTGTTCTGTTTTGCATAAGAAAGGGAAGCGGTTTATTCCGCTAGCAGCAGAACTTTGTCGTTGCTGACTTCGACAATGCCGCCGTGAATGTCGAAGAATTGCTCTTGATTTTGATCGTCCATCACTTTTACGCGACCTTCTTTTAATGCAGAGACCAGCGGCGCGTGAGATTTCAGAATTTCGAACAATCCGTCGATGCCAGGAAGCTGCACCAGAGAGACTTCTCCGGAGAACAAAGTGCTTGCAGGAGTGATAATTTCTAATTTCATAACTCCTTATTTTGCTGCAGCCAACTCTTTTTCACCCTTTTCGATAGCCTCATCGATTGTACCCACATAGTTGAAGGCACTCTCAGGCAGATAGTCCAATTCGCCGTCCAGAATCATGTTGAAGCCACGGATGGTGTCCTCGATGTTGACGAATTTGCCGCTCATGCCGGTAAACTGCTCGGCCACGAAGAACGGTTGTGACATAAAACGTTGCACACGACGTGCGCGGTGCACAGTCTTGCGGTCCTCTTCGGAGAGCTCTTCCATACCGAGGATGGCGATAATGTCCTGCAATTCCATATAGCGTTGCAGACACTCTTTGACGCGCTGTGCGGTATTGTAGTGTTCCTCACCCACGATGTCGGGCGACAGGATACGGGAGGTAGAGTCAAGCGGATCGACAGCGGGATAGATACCTAACTCGGAGATCTTACGGCTCAACACCGTGGTAGCGTCCAAGTGGGAGAATGTCGTGGCGGGTGCCGGGTCGGTCAAGTCGTCGGCAGGCACGTAAATAGCTTGCACAGAGGTGATAGAACCGCGCTTGGTGGAGGTAATACGCTCCTGCATGGTACCCATCTCGGTGGCCAGCGTCGGTTGGTAACCCACGGCGGACGGCATACGTCCGAGCAGTGCGGAGACCTCAGAACCAGCCTGTGTGAAGCGGAAGATGTTATCGACGAAGAAGAGGATGTCGCGACCGCCAGTGGTCTCGTCACCGTCGCGGTAGCCTTCTGCCACGGTCAGACCTGACAAAGCCACGCGGGCACGTGCTCCAGGGGGTTCGTTCATCTGACCGAAGACCAAGGTAGCCTGTGATTTAGCGAGTTCTTCCTTATCAACCTTCGAGAGGTCCCAACCGCCTTCTTCCATGCTCTTCATGAATTCGTCGCCGTAACGGATGACGCCGGATTCGAGCATCTCGCGCAGCAGGTCATTACCCTCACGGGTACGCTCGCCCACACCGGTGAACACAGTTGTGCCGCCGTAGTTCTTAGCGATGTTGTGGATCATCTCCATGATGAGGACGGTCTTGCCCACACCTGCGCCGCCGAACAGACCAATTTTACCGCCCTTGGCGTAAGGCTCGATCAGGTCGATGACCTTGATGCCAGTGTACAAAACCTCCTGAGTGGTGGAAAGGTTGTCGAATGTGGGCGGCAAACGGTGAATGTCGCTGCGTTTTTTGGATGGAATCTCGCCGATGCCGTCGATGCTTTCTCCGATGACGTTCATCAGACGACCGTTGATGTTTTCGGTGGGCATGGTGATCATACGACCCGTGGCTATGACTTCCATTCCGCGGTGAAGACCGTCGGTAGAGTTCATGGAAATGCAGCGCATGGTGTTTTCACCAATGTCCTGTTCGCATTCGAGAATCAGTTTTTCACCGTTTTCGGTGCAAACTTCCAAAGCCTCGTAAATGTTTGGTAATGTGACGATTTCATCGAAGTGGACGTCAACCACAGCACCGATGATTTGAGATATTTTTCCTTTTATCTGTTCTGACATAGATTATTAATTGTCTTTAAAATTTGAGCCGCCAAAGATAAAAAAAATCCAGATAGTAAGCGATAAAAAAAAATTTTTGAGAATGTTGGTGGAATCAAAAAAAAGTGTATTTTTGCCGCCGATTTCCCAAGCGGAAGTAGCTCAGTTGGTAGAGCACAACCTTGCCAAGGTTGGGGTCGCGAGTTCGAGTCTCGTTTTCCGCTCAAAAAATGTAGAGACGCGATTTATCGCGTCTCTATTTTTTTTATAATCAGCATTTACAAGTTTATCATCTGCTAAACATACGCCCACCCTTTACCCGATTCTCTCAAAGTCCGATGCGGGGTGCTTGCAGAGAGGGCAGATGAAGTCATCGGGTAACTCTTCGCCTTCGTATTCGTAACCGCAGATGGTGCAGCGCCAGATGGTCTTGCCTTCGGCGGTTTTGCCGATGGATTCGGGTTTCGGTTTGATGTGCTCCTGATAGTAATTGTAAGTGGCTGAGGGCACGTCGGTGAGCGTCTCCATCTCGGTGATGACACCGATGAAGAGGATATGCGAACCCAAATCGATGGCTTTCTCTACGTTGGCTGAAAGGAAAGTGTTAGTGCCGCGCGTGATGACTAGCGTTCCGTTGCTGACACGGCGGCAATCGGTGAAATCAGCAAATTTATCGACCGTTTTTCCGCTTTGAAAGCCGAAGTGCTTGAACAGTTCAAAGTCTGCTGCCTCGCTGAGAACGGAGACCGTGAAGCGACCCGAACGCTGGATAAGTTCGGTGGTCAAATTCTCTTTGCACAAGGCTACGGAGATACGGTTGGGATGCGTCGCCACCTGTCCAACGGTGTTGCTGATACAGCCGTTGTCGCGACCATTGTCGCAGGTTGTGATGACATACAAACCATATTGGATATTGAAAAGTGGATTGCTCATAAGCTTAATATTTTAATGAATACGAAGGGATATTTCACTAATTCTCAGCATAAACGATTGTTTCCCTTAGAACAATTCTCCTTGCCCCGATACGTACCGAGATTTTCCTAAATGTGCAAATGCCAGGTCGGTGGCTTCGCGGCCGCGCGGAGTGCGCATGAGGTAGCCTTCCTGAATCAGGAACGGCTCATAGACCTCTTCGATGGTGCCGGAATCCTCGCCCACCGCTGTGGCGATGGTGCTCAATCCTACCGGACCGCCCTTGAATTTCTCAATAATAGTACTCAAAATACGGTTGTCCATCTCGTCCAAACCGTGCCGATCGACATTCAACGCGGTTAAGGCGATTTGCGTGATGGGCAACGTGATGGTGCCGTCGCCCTTGATTTGTGCGAAGTCACGCACGCGACGCAACAGCAGGTTGGCAATACGCGGCGTTCCACGACTGCGGCTCGCAATTTCGTAGGCGGCATCCTCGTCAATGGGGATGTCCAGAATGGATGCAGAACGTTTGATGATATTGCCAAGTGTCTGAGCATCATAATATTGCAGACGCAAATTGATACCGAAACGAGAACGCAAAGGTGCCGTTAACAAGCCAGAACGGGTGGTGGCACCCACCAGTGTGAACGGGTTGATGGAGATTTGCACGCTCCGCGCACTCGGACCGCTATCAATCATGATATCAATCTTATAATCCTCCATCGCCGAGTAGAGGTACTCCTCTACCACGGGCGAAAGTCGGTGAATTTCATCGATAAACAGCACATCGTGAGGCTCTAGGTTGGTCAACAGTCCCGCTAAGTCGCCGGGTTTGTCGATGACAGGTCCGGAGGTGACGCGCACGTTCACGCCCATTTCGTTTCCGATGATGTGCGAAAGGGTCGTCTTACCCAATCCTGGAGGTCCGTGCAGCAGGACGTGATCCAACGCTTCGCCGCGCCCTTTCGCCGCGTGCACGAAAACCATCAGATTTTCCAGAACCTGCTGTTGTCCTTGGAAATCAGTGAATTGCGCAGGGCGTATCGCGCGTTCAAACTCCTTGTCAGAAGCTGAAAGATGCTGTTGGGTAGGATCTAAATTCTCGTTCATAGCACACACTATTGAAGTTTGTCCAAACGGTTCAGCCCTTTGATGGCCGGTTCGAAATTGGTGGAGAGTTTTAAGGTCTCCTCATAGTCTTTGCGCGCGGCCGTATAGTTGCCCATGTACTCGTATGCCACCCCGCGATTGCAGAGCGCATACACGAATTTCGGGTTGATTTGCAGTACCTGCGTAAAGAGCTTCACAGCCTCATCGTATTTCTTGATATTGTCGTCTAAGTATAAGTAACCCAAGTTGTTAAGTGAAGGAATATGGGTGGAATCGATGGCAATGGCCGTCTTATATTCCTGCTCCGCTTCCTCGATCTTATCCATATCTTGGAACATTTTTCCTAAATTGTAATGCAGTTCCACGTTTTTCGGGTCCGCCTTCAATCCATTCTGATAATAAGACACCGCAATCGGGTCATTTTGTTGCTGATAGAAATAGCCAAGTTCCAAGAAAGCTTTCGTCTCCGTGGGGTCTTGGTCTATAACTAATTGTAACATACGCAAATAGCCAACTGTATCTTGCATATCTTTCAGCATGAAAGCTTTAATTAAGTATGCTTTCGGATTGTGCGGTTGACGTTGCACTGCTTCGTCAATTGTCTTTTCGCAATCTTCAAATTGACGTGTATGGAACTGAAGCTCAGCCAGTTTCAAACGAGCTTCGTTGTTGTTCTCGTCTTTGGAAATGGCCTTCAACAGCATCTCTTCCGTCAGGTCGGTTTCATGCTGTGCGAAATAGAGGTCGGAAAGCATCACATAATACTTGCTGCTGTCAGGTGCCAGTTTGATGGCCGTCTGCATATCGGCAATACCCTTGTCAATATCCTCGTGGAGGTAGTAATATTGCGCCCTTTTATAATAGTTTTCGGACTTTTTCGGGTGCTTGTCAATGTTGATGCAAAGTTCCGCCAGCTCTTCTGGCAAATCTGCATATTGATTTTTCTTCTTGCAGCCGTAACCGAAGACTAACAACAGTGCCAGTAGGATGGTGATCGTTTTTTTCATTCTGTCATTATTAGCTATTAGCTGTTGGCTATCAGCTATTGGCTTTGGGTAGAAACGAGCTAAAAGCCAATAGCCAAAAGCCAATAGCAATTATTTCATATTTTCTTTGATAGCTTCGCGAATTTTAGTTTCGATTTCGTCAGAGAGTTCGGGGTTGTCATTGAGAAGCTGTTTCACGCTGTCGCGACCTTGTGCCAGTTTGGAGTCGCCGTAGGAGAACCAAGAACCGGACTTTTTGATGATGTTGTATTCGACACCGAGATCAACGATTTCGCCAGCTTTGGAGATACCTTCGCCAA
>Ga0310786_10000994_pt1 | contig 45281 bp, 61 predicted proteins | sample AusTroGonzalo_MG_FD_203881 | JGI IMG/M metagenome (GOLD analysis project Ga0310786, IMG submission 203881) | Bovine rumen microbial communities from tropical cattle in Woodstock, Queensland, Australia - Gonzalo_03 (v2) (version 2) | ecosystem: Host-associated > Mammals > Digestive system >...
AAGCCGCTGGATGCGTCGTAACGTGCGAACGGTGACGGGCACCCTCCCGACCATGGCGGCGGCGGTTGCCCCCCCCCGGTTCGGGTCCTCCCAAGGGGGGAGGGGGGCCTAGCGGGTCGGGGCGAGCCCGTTTTTTGTCTAGCTGCATATACAAAAAAGCGGTAACAATGGCGTTTTTAGCTCAAATTCGCCACTTTTTTATTTTGAGTAAAATGGCCGTTGAAACGTGGCCGGATTTTTCCCCGAAAAATTATTTGCAGATATGAAACGAAACTAGACGCTCCAACGCTTCGGGGCGTTTTTCATTTGTGGAAAATTTGTTGAAAATGTGGATAAAATGTTTAACGTTTTTTCCGGGTGGCCTTTGGTGGTAATGGTAACTTTTTTTGGTAATGGTAACAAAATTTTTTATAAATTTACAACCGATGCACCGCCTTTCTGTTAATTCCGTATGTGGAAAGCGGTAAACTGTTTCCCATAAGGAGTTAAAAAAATGGCGAAAGGCGAAAGCATAGGAGTTCGGGAATTTGCCCGACAGGTGGGATGTTCTCACGTATTGATCATCAATTTAATCAAGGCTGGAAAAATGCCGCAAAACAAAGATGGCACGATTCCGCTGGATGAAGGTCTTGTCGCTTACGAAAACCGAAAGAAGAAAAAGGAACCGAAGGACAAAAAAGAAACAAAGGGAAAAAAGGCAGCATCGAAAAAGAGGAAAAAGACAACCAAAATAAAAGAGTTGCCCGACGATGATCCGCCCGAAGATGGTGAGGAAGTGGCGGAACCAGCACCGAAACTTACATCGGAAAAACTGATTTCCGCCCGTGACATTACGACACAATTCAACAAGGCCCGCCTTGCCGAAAAAACCTATCAAGCGAAGTTGCGCGAAATCGAATACAAGTTAAAAAGGGGTGAACTTGTCGCCCGTGCAGATGTAGAAGCGGATGCGGCCACGGTTGCCGCCGAAGTCCGGGAACGATTGACTTCAATTCCCGTAAGGATTTCTGCATTGTGCGAACACCAGCCCGCCCGAAAGATTGAAGAAGTAATGACCGATGCCATACAGGATGCGCTCATTTCTTTTTCGAAATCAAAATTCGTAAAGGCCCCCGCTGATGGCAAATGATTGGAGCAAGACATTTTTCATGGTTTGCCGTCCGCGTTCGCGCTTGACGGGTTCGCAATGGGCGGACAAGTTTCGCTATGTTGCGCCCGGAACTTCGCCGGAGCCGGGTGATTGGCGCACGGACCGTGTACCGTATTTGCGCGAACCTATGGACGCGGCAACGGACAAGGTGACGGAGCGCGTCGTGATGATGTTTTCTTCGCAGGTCGGTAAATCCGAAGCGTTGCTCAACATCATGGGGTATTACGTAGATCAAGAACCCGCACCCCAGCTATTCTTGCAACCGACAATCGAAGCGGCGGAAAACTTTTCTAAAGAGCGCATCGAGCCCACGTTCCAATATTCGCCGGGGCTTAAAGACAAGTTGGAGGAAGGCAAGGAAGGACGCGGGACCAGCCGAAAGAAATCTACCACAATCCGAATGAAACATTATCCGGGTGGCTACATTGCCCTTGTTGGCGCGAACTCCCCGGCGGGGCTTGCATCCCGCCCGATACGTGTATTGCTGGCCGATGAAATCGACCGTTACGGGGTGACGAAGGAAGGCTCCCCGCTCAAGTTGGCTATCCAGCGCACGACGAACTTTCACAACAGGAAGCACATCTTTGTTTCGACACCGACAATAAAGGGGGCTTCTGAAATTGAAAAATATTATCTTGAAAGCGACCAGCGAATTTATATGCTGCCTTGTCCGCATTGCGGTTGCGAATTTGAATACAAATGGGAATACGTTGTTTGGGACAAGGACGCGGACGGCGCATCGTTGCCGCTTACCGCCCGTATAGTCTGCCCTCATTGCAAGGAAGTGGCCCGTGGCGCATACAGGCCGGATCCCGAAATATTGGCGTTGGGCCGATGGGTGCCGCAGAATCCCGGAGCAAATACAAAGGGCTACCATATAAATTCGCTTTGCTCGCCGTGGGTGAACTTGTACGAACTTGTCGATGAATTTGTGACCGTCTCGCACAACAAGGACAAGGATGGACTAATGGAATTTGTCAACTTGAAATTGGGCGAGACATGGGACGAACAACTTACGCGGGACGATTGGCAACGCCTTTACGATAGGCGGGAAAACTACCCGGCGAACACGTTGCCGCCCGGTGCACTTGTACTTACTTGCGGCGTTGACGTGCAGCATGACCGCTTGGAAGCGAGCGTTTACGCGTGGGGGAGCGGGAAGGAATCTTGGGGAATCGAGCACCGGGTATTTTATGGATCACCCGAAAGTGCCGATACATGGGCGCAACTTGACCAGCTATTACAGAAAAAGTACAAGCTATTCCTCGGTGCGGAAGTCACCATTTCCTGCACTTGCGTCGATTCCGGCGACGGAACATATACAAACGAGGTCTACAAGTACACGGCCATGCGTCAAGCGTTGCGCGTTTTCTCCATCAAGGGACGCGGCGGCATCGGCATTCCGTTCATTTCACCGCCGACAAAGAACAACACGGTGGGGGCTACCCTTTTCACGCTTGGTGTGGATTCGGGAAAATCAATTTTCTTTAACCGATTGAAGATAAACGACATAGGCCCCGGTTTCGTGCATTATGACGCTTTGGAAGCGGCTGGATTTAGTGAGAATTTTTTCAAACAACTTACCGCAGAAATCTTCGTACAGACTTTTGAAAGGGGCCGCGTCATCATGAAATTCGTAAAGATTCGCGACCGAAACGAAGCCCTTGACTGTGCCATATATGCAACCGCAGGGCTCGAACTCTTAAACCCGAACTTTGAATTTCTGCAAGAATTTTACGCCCGTGGCGGCATTGCGAATGCCCCGGCGCGGGCAAAAAGACCCCCTTCGAAGGGTATTTCCCTATAAACGAAATAAAATTTTTTTTGCACTTGCGAAAAAATTAAACTATATTCTTTGACGAATTGGAGGCCCTTTTTATGCCCGTACATCCTATTACGGCATGGACTAAAGAAGAAGCGCGGAACATGCTTGCGCTTTGGATTGAAGCAGAAAAGGCGGTTGCCACCGGGCAATCGTACAAGATCGGGACGCGCTCTTTGACCCGTGCCGACTTGTCCGACATTGCCGCAAGAATCAAGTTTTGGCGCGGAGAACTCGAAGCGCTGGAAGATGGTAAAGGGCAGGGAATGCGCGTTTTCCGTGGAGTGCCAAGGGATTTATGATGAACGTTGTCGATAAAGTGATTTCTGTTTTCTCTCCCGAAAAAGCGTTGAAAAGAACGCTTGCACGTAAGCGCATTGAAATGGCCGACCGTATGCTTATTGGCGGTGCTGGATATGGAAGCCACGGGGCTTCATACGCGAAAAAAAGTTTGATTGGCTGGAGCGTTTCGGGGCAGGATGCGGACGATGACATCGTGGCCAACCTGCCAACCTTGCGCGACCGATCCCGTGATTTGTACATGGGCGGCGGCTTTGCGGCGGGTGCGCTCAAGACAATTCGCACAAACGTTGTCGGGTCCGGGCTTATGTTGTCCGCGTTGCCCGACGCTGAATTTTTGGGACTTACCGATGACGAAGCCCGCGCATGGCGTAAAAACGTCGAACGCGAATGGAGCCTTTTTGCAAGCGACGTGAATTGCGATGCCGAACGTCGGCAGAACTTCTACCAATTGCAAAGCCTTGTTCTCTTGTCCGCACTCATGAGCGGTGACGTTTTCGTTTATATGCCAATCATTAAACGCGCTGGCGTTCCTTATGATTTGTGCGTTGGGCTTATCGAAGCGGACCGCGTTTGTGACCCGATTCCGTACCCGCTTGACAAGAACGTTTGGGGCGGCGTGGAACTCGGGCCGTATGGTGAAACGGTCGCCTACTACGTGGCGAAGTATCACCCCGGTTCGACTTTGCCGCTGAACGTGAAAAGCCCCATACAGGAATGGAAAAGAGTGCTTGCTTTCGGTCGAACTACGGGCCGAAAGAACGTGCTGCATATTATGTGCGATGTTGAAAGACCCGCCCAACGGCGCGGCGTTCCGCTACTTGCTCCCGTGATTGAAGCGTTGAAGCAACTATCGCGTTATACCGAAGCCGAACTAATGGCGGCGGTTATTTCCGGGATGTTTACCGTGTTTGTCAAATCAAACTCTCCAAGCACTCCACTTGCTCCGATGTTCCCGGCTGGCATGGAAGTTGACAAGAGAGACCCGAACGCCTACGAAATGGGAAACGGTGCCATTGTTAGTTTGGACGAAGGCGAGGAAATTCAAACGGCAAATCCGGGCAGACCGAACACGGCATTTGACGGGTTCGTTATGGCTATATGCAGACAAATCGGCTCGGCTATCGAAGTGCCTTACGAATTGCTTATCAAGCATTTTACCGCGTCATATTCCGCCGCCCGTGCGTCCTTGCTCGAAGCGTGGAAGATGTTCCGAATGCGCCGTGAATGGCTGGCTTCGGGCTTCTGCCAACCCGTCTACGAGGAATGGCTGACCGAAGCCGTCTTGAAGGGCCGCGTCAAGGCCCCCGGTTTTTTCGACGACCCGGCTATCCGTGCGGCGTGGTGCAAGGCCGATTGGTACGGCGACGCTCAAGGACAACTTGACCCGCTCAAGGAAGCGAACGCAGCAAAGGTCCGCGTCGATGAAGGATTCTCGACAAGGGAACGCGAAGCGGCGGAACTTACCGGAATGAAGTTTGACGAAATCCATTCGGCCCGGTCCCGTGAAGAAGCCATGCGGCGTGAAGCCGGACTTGTCACGGATTCGCAAGGCCAAATCGTAACAAATCCAAATACGCAGGGTGGAACAGATGACGAATAATTTTTTCTATAAAGTAACGGCACAAGCCAACGTAACGCAGCCCGCCCGCCTTGACCTTTTCGGCGTTATAGGCGGCGGCTTTTGGGAAGAAGGCTTTGACGAGAAGTCGTTCAAGGATGCCATGAGCGTTGTCAAGGAAACGCAGCCCCTCGACATTTACTTGAACTCTCCGGGCGGCTCCGTGTTCGCCGGAATCGCGATCTTGAACCTTTTAAAACAACATAAAGGGGCTATCCGCATCTTCGTCATGGGCATTGCCGCAAGTGCCGCAACGCTTATCACCAGCGCACCGAACGCCCGCGTAATCATGCCCACGGGCTCCATGCTCATGGTCCACGCACCGCGTTTGTCCGCAAGCAGCATGACGGCCAAGCAGTTGAAGGAAGCGGGGGTCGCGCTCGAAAAAATCGAAGAATCGGTTAAACAAATTTACGTCGAAAAGACGGGAATGAAGGAAGCGGACCTTGCCGAAATGATTTCGCACGAAACCTACATGACCGCCGCCGAAGCAGTAGCGAAGGGCTTTGCCGACGAGGTGGACACCACGCAGAAGGTGACAAATTCCTTTGAGGATAACGTAATTATGCTTGGCGGTATGCCCGTACAGAAAAACTTTTTCGACAACGCACCCGAAGATTTTTTGAACAAATTGGGCGAAGGTGTTGCACCGACGCAAAAAAAATCTATATTAAACCGAAACGAGGAGGTCGCAATGACTCTTGAAGAAATCAAAGCGCAGCATCCCGAACTTTACAAACAGATTCGCGACGAAGGCCGCGAAGAAGGTTTGCAGGCGGGTATGACGCAGGAACGCAACCGCATCAAGGCTATCGAGGAAATGGCCCTCGCTGGCCATGAAGCCATTGTCGCCAAGGCGAAGTTCGACACGGGCATGACCGCCGAACAGTTGGCCGTGGAAATGATCAAGGCCGAAAAGGCGAAGAAAACGACCATGGCGCAAAGCCGCGAAAATGATGCCGAAGATCTTAACGGCATCGGCTCCGCGACCGCTTCTGTCGATGCCACCCCGACGGCTTCCGCCGAAGACAAGGAGCGCGAAGAACTTTTGAAGGGCGCAAACGAACGCCTTTCCAAAATGCACAAAACGATGGAGGTCTAAACCATGGCTGAATTGAACAAAGTATTGGGAACCTACGAACCCGACAATCTCTTTGCCGCGAATCAAGAATTGCCCGCCGTGGCCGATGTCCTTGAAATCGCTGCAAGTCAAAACCTCAAGCGCGGTTCGCTTGTCAACGTGTCCGGCGAACAGATTGCCGCCACCACCGACGGCGTGAAGGCTTCCGGCACTATCACGTTTGCTGACCAGCCGTCCGCAAACGATACCGTGACCATCGACACCAAGACGCTTACGTTCAAGTCCGCTGATCCGGGCGAAAACGAAGTGCTTATCGGAACGGACCTTGCCGCGACTATCGACAACGTAATTGCGGCCTTGCCCGATTCCGTTACCGGGTCCAAATCTTCCGGCGTTCTCACCATTACCGCCGCCGCCGCTGGCACCGCTGGAAACAGCATTGCGCTTGCAAAGAGCGGTTCCGACATTACCGTTAGCGGTGCGACCCTTTCGGGCGGCGTTGACGAAGTGGTTGACACGGACGTTTATGCCGTGCTCGCCGAAGATTGCGACACCACCGAAGGCGCAAAGGAAGCAGCCGTGTATCTCACGGGTGAATTTAACATCGACGCCGTGAAGGTCAATGACAACGTTGACATCATGGCAGCGGTCAAGATTGCCGCCCGCAAGGTCGGTATCTTCTTGAAGAAGAACATTTAAGGAGGTTGAAAAATGGCTATTGACATTTTCGAAACCCGCACCCTTTTCGGTGCAATCAACGAAGGCCGTTTCGGTGCTCGGGCCTATTTCCGCGACCGTTTCTTCAACCGTATCAAAACGTTTGTTACGGAAAACATCGACTTCGACTTGAAGGATGCGCAGGGCCGTAAACTCGCCCCGTTCGTCAATCCCCGCATCGGCGGGCAGGTCGTGAACCGTCTCGGCTTCCACACCGAAACGTACAAGGTTCCGCTTGTCGCCCCGGAAATGGTGACAACCGCCGACGAACTCTTGAAGCGTATGGCGGGCGAAAGCGTGTACGGCAGCAAGACCCCGGCCCAGCGTGCACTTGAAATCGCGCAGGACAACATGCTCGAACTCGAAAAGATGATTACGCGCCGTGAAGAAGCCATGTGCGCACAGGCTCTTTTCGAAGGCAAGATCAACGTCAAGGGCGAAGGCGTGGACGATGTTGTGGACTTTTGGGCACCCCTCAAGCCCCAAGATAAACCGTCCGCAACTTCTGCAACCTATTGGGATGACGCATCCGTTGACGGACAGAAGATCATGGAAGAAATTCGCAAGTTCTCACGCGAACGCGTGAAGAAGAGCGGTTTCAAGCCGCGTGAAATCTTCTGTGGCAGCAAGGTCATCGACGTTCTGATTCCGAAACTTTCGGAAAAGGAATTGCTCAACGGTCGCCGCGTTGACCTTGGCGAAATCCGCCCGCAGGAACTCCCGGACGGACTGCACTATTGGGGCTATCTCCGTGACGCTGGCATCGACATCTATTCGTATGACGAATACTATGAAAATGCCAACGGCGAAATGGTTCCGATGGTTCCCGAAAACAAGGTGCTCTTTGCCGCAAGCGAAGTGGAAACCACCATGGCTTACGGTGCCGTCTGCATTGCGGACAAGCCGAAGAACATGATGGATTGGTACGCAGCCCGCCGTGTCCCGCATTCCTACATACAGGAACGCCCGGCGGCTCGAATCATTCAGTTGAACTCCCGCCCGCTCCCGATTATCAACCAAGTGCAGGGATTCTCCGTCCTGCAAACCTTGGCCTAATCGGAAATCAAGTGCGCTACACCACGGCGCATATTTCTTTTAGGAGTGATCCAAATGAAGAAAATAGTTTGTTTGCAGAATGTTTATTTTGAAGGGCGGTTCCTTTCCGCCGGGACCGACGCGGCCCTACCCGATGACGTTGCTTGTAATTGGGTAGAACGTGGCCTTGCGAAGTTTGTTGGCGAAGAAACGCCCGTGAACCCGCCCGCTCAAGACAATAAGGCAGACGCCGCCACCAGTGATGGCGCGGAGAACTTGCTGCATGCCGGAAACGGCGCATTGTCGGAATTACCAACGTCTGCCGACATTTCGCAGGACGTACCGCCCGAACTTACGCCCGAAGGAAATGGTGTCGTAGAGTTTGAAAACGACGAAACGCCCGAAGTCAAGCCCGACGAAATTGCAGAAACGCCCGTTTCTCCGAACGAAGAAAAGGGCGTTTTGAGGTATGATTTTACAACGCCGATTCCCGCCACGGCTACCGAAGATACGCCCGTGCTGGAAGATGACACCCCAAAGCGCGGAAGGCCCCCGAAAAAGAAGAACGGGGGCAAGCGCAGATGATGGGCTTCAAGGAGCAGGTTCGCAAGGACGTTAAGAATGTGTTTATCAATTTCGCGGAGTTCGCGGATTGGCACAACCTAAACGGAAAAGATACCTTGTGCGTAATTTCCCGTGACTTCACGAACGAATTGCCGCTGGGTCAAAGAAACCTTGAGGGAGTGTTCCTTAACGACTTGACGATTTACGTTGAAGATTTGGACATGCAGCCGCGCCCCGTCGAAGGCGAACTTATGCGTGTCGATGGATCGCTCCATTTGGTCAAATCCGTGTCCGATGAAATGGGTGTCTACGTCATAATTTGCGAGGCGAACGAATCGTGAGAATAAGGCTTGAAAAGAACGAAAGCGATATGCAGAAAGCGACCCGGCTCTTGTCGGGTTGCTCCGAAGCAATCCCGTCCGTTTTCTCCAATGCCATGAACCGCGCGGCGGAACAGGGCCGCACGGCTGCAATCCGTTGCGTGACGAAGGAATACACTGTGAAGGCCCGCACGGTGCGCGAAACCATGCGCATCAAGAAGGCGACGAAAGACGACTTGAACACGGAACTATCGAGCCGTGGCGCACGTTTGCCGTTGCGCGACTTCCGGCATTCCCCAAGCAGCGGTGACACCACCGGGGCGAACCGCAAGCAGGTCCGCGTGGCGGTAAAGCGTGGCGGGATGCGACCGCTGGAAAACGCCTTTATCTATCGTGGGCGAATCTTTCAAAGGCTCGGTTCTGCAAGGTTGCCCGTCGAGCAGAAATTTTCGAACGCCGTGCCCGTGATGCTGAATAACGATGCCGTCGTGAACGAAGTTACGGAAACGATGGAAAGCGCAATGAGCCGCCGCCTTGATTATGAGGTGAAGCGCACTTTACAAAAGGCGGTGAAGTAATGGTTACGAACTTGCTTACAAAGGCGTTGCGCAAACTTTGCGCACAGGCGGTGAAGGATTTCGTTTTACCGACAAAGGAAGGGCAGAAGCCCCGTGCACCGCGAATCGTGAACGGTTTCTTGCCGCCGAAGCGTAGCGGAAACGGCGAACTTGACGATTTCCCTTTCGTACTTGTCCGCCCGGAGCAATGCACCACGGACCGCGAATCCGAAGAAATCCGGGTGAACATCATCGTCGGTTGCTACTCCGAAGAATTTGACGGCTACGAATACGGCGTGAACGTGATTGAGCGCATCAAGGAAAAGATTTGTACGCTCCCCGCCGAAACGCTGGACAAACGCTATCAAATGCGCTACCCGATAAAGTGGACCATGGTTCCCGAACAACCGTGGCCGCAATGGCAGATTGACATGGAAACCATTTGGATTTTCAACAGTCCGCGAAACACGGACAATTTTTGAGGTGAAAATATGGCAAATCCGAAAAAGAAATTTGTTCCAACACCGAAAAAAAATATACCTTTAATCTACGTAGGGACCAGTTTCCCGGACGGCTCTTTGTTTAGATTCCGCGTCTATGCAAACGGCATCCCCGAACAAGTTCTTCGAAGCGTCAAGAACAAGGCCGCATTGAAGAATTTGTTTGTAACGCCCGACAAACTAAGTTCCGCTATGCTGAACGTAAAGGCGCAAGGGCACCCGTTGTATCTTTGCAATCGGCAAATCGAAAATGAACTTCTTTCCAAGGAGGATAGATAAATGCCTTACGTTCATGGCGTAAAAACATCCGAAGTTCCTACCTCGCTCTTGCCCCCGGTACAGAGTGACGCGGGAATCCCGTTCGTTGTCGGCATGGCCCCGGTCAACATGACCGACCCGACCAACGTAAACAAGCCCGTGCTTTGCCTTTCCTATGCCGAAGCCGTCGCCGCTTTCGGTTACGCGGCCCCGGTGGATGATTCCGTTTCGGGAAAGAAAAAGCATGAATTCACGATTAGCGAATTTATCCAAAGCCAATTCGCATTGTTCCAAGCCGCGCCCGTCGTGATCGTGAACGTGCTTGACCCGGCCACTCACTATACGGCGGCGACCTCGAACAAGGTAAAGTTCGATGCGCAGACGGCGACCGTTACCGTGAAGGAAAAGGGCATCATCCTTTCTTCCGTGAAGTTGGGCCCGTCCGGCTCTCAAGACGGCATTGAATCCGGCAAGTTTACCGCGTCCTTCGATGCCGAAGGAAACCTTGTCCTTGCTGCAAACAAGAACAACGAGCAGGAATACTACTACACGCTGGACACGGACGTTAATTTTGCGGCGAACAAACTCGACCCGTCCGCCGTGACCGATGCCGACATTATCGGTGGAATTACCGCCGCTGGCGTTCGCACGGGCTTCGAACTTATCGAAGAAGTGTTCCCGCGCTTCCGCGTGGTTCCGGGCACTCTCGTTTGTCCGTGGCGTTCGCAGTCCGCAAGCGTTGCCGCCGTCATGGCCGCAAAGGCCGCAAAGATTAACGAGGTGTTCTCCGCAGGAGCGGCCCTTATTGATGCGCCCACCACGGGCGACCAAGCCGTTTATTCGGGCGTTGCATCGTGGAAGAATACGAACAACGTCACGAACAAGAAGCAGGTCGTTTGCTGGCCGCGCTTGAACAATGACGGCGTTATCGTCGCCATGAGTACGCAACTTGCGGGCCTTATCCAGCAGGTAGACGGCAACAACGACAACGTTCCGTATGTTTCCCCGTCGAACAACAATTTCGTTTGTACGGGAACCTGCCTTGAGAACGGCACCGAAGTTTTCTTGACGCAGGGCGAAGCCGCGAACCTCAACGGAAACGGTGTCGTTACCGCGCTCAACTTTATCGGCGGGTGGAAGTGCTGGGGCAACCGCACGGCCATTTACCCGGCGACCACCGACCCGAAGGATTCCTTTATCCCGGTAGAGCGCATGTTCACTTGGATCGCGAACACGCTTGTTCAGAACTTTTGGAGCCGCGTCGATTTCCCGCTTACCCGTCGGCAGGTTGACACGATTCTCGATTCCGTGAACATTTGGCTTAACGGCCTTGCGGCCCGTCAATACATCCTTGGCGGTCGCGTCGAATTTTTGGAAACCGAAAACCCGACCGTGGACCTCATGGACGGCATCTTGCGTTTCCACTTGTACGTAACACCTCCGGGCCCGAACCGCGAGATTGATTTCATTCTCGAATACGACCCGGAATATCTTTCCACTTTGTTCGCATAAGGAGGTATGACAATGGCAGCAGGTGAAAATAAAATCCCGGAACGCCTTATCAATTTCCGCGTTTACAACAACGGAAATGACTTGCTTGGCGTTGCAACGGTTGAACTCCCCGAACTCGAAGCCATGAGCGACACCGTTTCGGGTGCTGGCATTGCGGGCGAAGTCGAAAGCCCCGTGATGGGACATTTCAGTTCGATGACAACGACTATCACTTGGCGCACCATCGAAAAGTCCCTTGCAACTCTTGCAAAGCCGGGTTCCCATGCGCTTGAAGTGCGCGGTTCCGAACAGGTTTACGATGCCGCGAACGGCATCTATTCCACGGTCCCGATCCGTTGCTCCATGCGCGTAAGCCCCAAGACTGTTTCTCTCGGTTCTCTCGAACCCGGTAGCACGACCGATTCCGAACAGGAATTTGAAGTGACCTACCTCAAACTCGAAGTGAACAAGAAGGAAGTTGTCGAGATTGACAAGTACAACTATATCGCCAAGTTCGACGGTGTGGATGTGCTTGCGAAGGTCCGCGCCGATCTTGGTTTGACCTAGTTATTTCGTGCAAACAAACGGGAGCGTGAAGCCGCCGCGCTCTTGTTTCTTTGAATTTGCGGCAAGGAGTTGAATTTGTATGAAACATGTTTTTTCCAAGCCCGTAAAGTTCGAAGATGAACCCGAAATCAAGGAAATCGAAATCGACCTCGAAGGGCTCAACGGTTATGACATTGACGATGTGAAGAAGCAGTTTTCGGCGGCTGGTAACTACTCCCCGATTCTTGCGACTGACACGACTTTCTGCATCATGATTGCCGCCCGACGTTCCAAAAGGCCGATTGAATTTTTCAAGGAATTGCCCGGTAAGGACTACCTCGCCATTGCGCAGGGAGTGCAGAATTTTTTGTTAGGCTAGGCCTTGACGTAAAGGACCCGCTGCACACGATTCGTGCTTCTTGCGTGAATCTTGCGGCGGCTGATACGTTCACTAGCGTTCTCGATTGGTTCAAGATGCCATTATTGGACTTGAGCGAATGGGGTGAAGTGGTGAATGAAAGAGAAAAGGCTATGAAAAAAAAACACTAAAAGGGCGGGCGGTCGCCCGTCCTTTTTCGGACAAAGGAAGTTTTGTTTATGGCAGGAAAAGTTTACGAAATCGGTTTCAAGATCGCGGGCGACTTGTCCGGGAATTTCGCGAAAACGTTCAAGAATGCGAACGAAGCCGTGAAGGGTTTTTCCGGCAACATAAACAAGATGAACAAACAGGCCGCGGACGTTGCGTCCATGGTCAAGTTAAAGCAGGAGATAGGCGAAAACGCCCGTGCCTATACTCAAGCGAAGCAGAAGGTCGCCGAACTAGGGCGGCAGATTTCGGCAACAAAGACACCATCAAAAGAACTTGTCGCGGAGTTCAACCGCCAACAGGCAGCAATGCAGAAGGCACGTTCCGCTATCGAGCGTCAACGCGCATCATTGAAGCAGTTGGAAAGCCAAAACGGACTTGCGGGCGCAAGCCTTAAAACATTGATTGCCCGCGAAAAGGAACTTGCACGTAATGCCGAACGTGTGACAAGGGCGCAGGAAGCGCAAGCGCGGGCGGCGGGTGCGATAAGCAAGAACAACGCCACGATTTCGAGCACGGCCCCGTATGCAAGCGGTGTAGGCTTGGCGATGGGCGCGGGGCTTGCAAAGTCTATTACCATCGGCGCGGCGTTCGAAAGCGATATGGCGAAGGTCGCCGCCGTTTCCCGTGCAAGCGACGAAGAATTGAAAATGCTCACCGCCACGGCCCGTCAACTCGGTGCCGAAACGCAATGGAGCGCAAGCGAAGCGGCTCAAGGTATGCAATATTTGGCGATGGCTGGTTTCAAGACAAACGATATTGTCAAGACGATGCCGGGAATGCTGAATCTAGCAAGTGCTGGAGCCATTGACCTTGCTTCGGCTTCGGATATTGCGTCCAACATCCTTACGGGTTTCGGCTTGAGCGCAAGCGACATGAACCGCGTGGGCGACGTTCTAACGAATACATTCACACAAAGTAACACGACCCTTGAAGGCTTGGGCCAAACGATGAAATATGCGGCCCCGGTCGCGAAGGCGATGGGCGTTTCTATCGAGGAAGCGGCGGCGATGGCCGGAAAACTTGGCGACGCGGGTATTCAAGGCGAAATGGCTGGTACTACGTTGCGATCAGTAATGCTTCGCTTGTCTGCACCGTCCAAAAAGGGCGCGGCGGCTCTCGAAGCGTTGGGCGTTTCCACGGTCGATGCAAGCGGCAATATGAAGAAAATGCCCGTCATCATGAAAAAACTCGACAAGGCCATGAGCGGAATGAGCGAAAGCGCGAAGGCGAACTTCACGAAGGCCATTTTCGAGACCGAAGCCATGAGCGGTGCGCTCGTTCTCATGGAGCAGGCTGGGAGCGGTGCGCTCGATAACTTTGTCGGGGCGGTCAAGGACGTAGGAAGTGCCAAAGCCGTGGCCGGAAAGCAGATTGACAACCTTCAAGGCGACATAACGATTCTCAATTCCGCCATGCAGGAAATGGCCTTGAAGATTTACGATTCCGTTGCTCCCGCCTTACGTTCGTTTGCTCAAGGTGCAACCAAAATCGTTACGAAAATCGGTGCATGGGCGAAGGAAAATCCGGGCCTTGTGCAGAAAATCGTGGCCGTTGCGGGTGCTATTGCAGGGTTTACGGCGGCGGCGTTGCCGATGTTGGCGGCTCTCAAGACCGCACAATTCGTTTTCGCGCTAATCAAGGCCCCGATCTTGGCGGTACGTGCCGCAATAATGGCGGTGCGCATGGGTTGGCTTCTGTATAAAGGGGCGGTCGTTGCAGGAACGGTCGTGACGAAGGGCGCACGGGCGGCACAAATTGCGTTCGCGGCGGCTTCGAAGGTCATGGCGGCGGCTCAATGGGCGTTGAATGCGGCCATGAGCGCAAACCCCATAGGGCTTGTTATCGCTGCAATAGCGGCCCTTATAGCTATTGGCGTTCTACTTTATCGAAATTGGGACACCATACGCGAAAAGGTTCTTGCTTTGTGGGCTTCTTTTTCCGAAAAGTTCCCGGCGATTGCCGAACTTGTACGTAACTATATCGGGCAGGTCATCGAAATTTGGGACAAGGTAAAGAAAACGTTTTCCAGCATCATAGACTTTGTGAAAAACGTCTTTGCTGGCGATTGGAAGGCCGCTTGGGAAAGCATCAAGGATGCCTTCGGCAATGCGTTCGGCGCACTTGTGGGCCTTGTGAAGTTGCCGTTCAACACCATTATTTCGATGGTGAACGGCGTAACGAGTTCGATAAACAAGGCCCTTGCAAAAGTGAAGGTGCCCGATTGGGTCCCGGTGCTCGGCGGTAAGTCTATTGATTTCCGCATCCCGCAAATCCCGCAACTTGCCGAAGGCGGCATCGCCACGCGCTCGACTATCGCGAATATCGGCGAAGGCAGCGAACCCGAAGCCGTCCTGCCGCTCTCGAAACTTTCTTCCATGCTCGGCAGCACAAGGAGCGGCGGCAGCATTACCGTTACGTTCTCGCCTACGATCAACGTAACGGGCGGCGGCGACGTTTACGCGGATGTAAGGCGCGGTCTTGATGCAGGTCGCACCGACCTCGAACGCAGCCTTGAAAAACTCATGGCGAACAACCGCCGACTTTCGTTTGCATAAGGGGGCCACCAATGAAGACTATCCGAACCATACAGGGCGACACATGGGACAAGATTTCCCTACGTGTTTACGGCTCCGAAAACTTCATGGACAAACTTATCGCGGCGAACATAAACCACCGCAAAAAGATTATATTTAATTCCGGGGATGTTCTGAACGTTCCCGAAATAGACACCGAAGCGGCCCTTGTGAACAAGAGTTTGCCGCCGTGGAAACTTTGATTAAAGGACGTGAAGGAAGATGGCGATTGCGGATTTGTTAAAAAGTAACCAACCGCTCGAAACGGTGCTGGGGCTTTACTTTACCGAAGCCGAAAAAGACGTGTGGGAGGAAATCGCCCCGGACCTTCTTTCCTTTTCATTCTCGGATTCCGAAACGAACGAAGCCGATAGCTTGTCCATAACGCTCAAGGACGAAACGGGCAAGTGGGCGAAGCGTTGGAACCCGGACCCCGGCGAACGTGTGAAGGCATACATCAAGCAGAAAGTCAATGGTAAAATTTCCGGCACCTTGAATTGCGGCAAGTTCTTCGTCGATACGATGAAGGTGCAGGGGGCCCCGCGCATCTTTGAAATGGGTGCGGTTTCCGTGCCGCTGAACAAGCCGATTAGGAAGCGCATCAAGTCGAAGGCGTGGGAAAAGACGACGCTCAAGAAGATAGCGTCCGCCATTGCCGACGAAGCGAAAATCAAGTTGCTTTGGGATTCTGAAAGCGACCCGGAATATGACCGGGTTGACCAAAAGAAGGAAAGCGACTTGAAGATGGTTTCCCGGCTTTGCGACGAAGCGGGACTCTCGCTGAAAGTGACCGACGACAAGCTAGTTATTTTTGACCAACATTCCTATGAAAACAAGAAGCCCATAAAGACGATTACTTTGGGCGAAAGCCCGGTGCTCAACTATTCCTTTGAAACCTGCCAATCGGACCTGTACAAATCCGTCACCGTATCTTACAGGAGCCCGAAGAAAAAGAAAAAGGGCAAGGCGGGCGGCTATACGTTCGACCTCAAGACGGGCCGCAAGGTAACGAAGAAAAAGACGAGCAATCCAGCAGTTTTCACGTACACGGCGACTGACCCGGCGGCGGACGAGAACGGGCAGGAATACTATTTAAAATCACGCTGCACATCAATTGACGAAGCGAAGCGCAAGGCTACCGCCATGCTACGCAAGTTGAACCGACGTGGTGTTACGGGCGATATTACCGTTATCGGTGACGTTGACCTTGTGGCGGGCGCGGTCGTGGCCGTGAAGGGCTTCGGAATATTTGACGGAAATTTCATCATCGGAAACGCAAAACATGACTACGGATCAAACGGCTATATAACTTCGATTCAGTTGCGCCGTGTGCAGAAGGGGTATTGATTATGCGTAATGTTTTTGGCGATGATTTCAGACAGAACGAGGACGCGACTAATTGGATTCGCATTGGCGAGGTTTCGTCCGTGGACCCTGCAAAATGCACCGCCCGCGTCGTATTCGACGACGAAGATGGCTACGTTTCCGACGACTTGCCCATTGTCCAGCGCAACACGCAGAACACGAAGGACTATTGGTTGCCCGCCGTGGGCGAAGATGTGATATGTGTATTCTTGCCGTGCGGCGAAGAGGACGGCTTCGTTCTCGGATCGTTCTATGCCGACGAAATCGAGCCGCCAACAAGCAGCGAATCAAAGCGTTACACGGAATACCCGGACGGGACCGTGATTGAATACGATTGGGAAGCCCACGAACTGACAGTGACGGGAGCCCAAAAGATAACGTTAAATGTTCCCGAAATTGTGTTCAATGGAAATTTGCAAATTGATGGCGACATTATAGCAACGGGGGGCGTTTCGGCTGACGGCGAAGTTACCGCGATGGCAAAGACGACGAACGTCAAATTGTCTACGCACAATCACCCGACGGCAGTTCCGGGCCCTGCAAGCCCGCCCACTCCGGGAACATAAGGAGGTTTTGAGATGCTGGATAAAAGCACTTTAAAAAGTTCTTTGCAGTCAATTTTCGAGACGGAAGGAAACACCGCCGAATCCGTGGCCGCAGCAATGGCCGACGCATTTGATAATTACGTGAAATCCGCAAAGGTGACGGTAACGGCTCTGCCCGGTGAAATAGCGGTGCAGGGTTCTCCAACGGCCCAAAGCAACGTTGTCCCTATTCAAATCGAAGGCGAACTTTCGTAAGGTGGTGACTTATGGCTTTTGGTGTAATCGGAATGTTCGGCTTGCTACCGTTTTATTGTTCACGCGATGCAGTCCTTACTTTCAAGGACTTGTCGCGTAATAGCAAGATGCGGTTCGCGAAGCATGACGTTATAGGCAGAAAGCCCGTTCTCGAAAAGATTGGCGAGGACTTGCGGACCGTATCTTTTTCTATGCGGCTGGATTCCGCCCTATTGAAAAACGTGCCCGTGGCGACCGCCATAATTCTTTATACGAAATTGCTGGAGCAGGGCAAAGCGGAAACGCTGATCATTGGCGGCGAAATCATGGGAGATTACGTTATCGAAAGCATCGAGGAAAACCGGAAATTCTTCACGGGTGCCGGAATCTGTATCGGTGCCGAACTTACTTTTTCACTTATGGAAGCGGGGTAGAAAATGGAATACGAAGTTTCCCTTACGGACAAGGTTGATTTCGCCCCGGAATCCGTGGCGAAGGAAGTCTTGCAGAACGTCCGCACGATCCTTGATACGGTTGTCGGGTCCGTACCGCTTGAGCGCAATATAGGCATTTCTTGGGATTACGTCGGGAAACCGCTACCCGTTGCTATGGATATGTTACGTATAGCAGTGAACAACGCGATAGCGGTGCAGGAGCCCCGCGCACAAATTGTTTCTATCAAGTTTGACCAACCCGAAAATAATATAGAATTTGCCGAACAGGGCATACTCAAGCCCCGCGTAAGAATCTATATTGATGAACAAGGAGGCTAGACCATGGCAGAAACTTTACCGCGTTGGGACTTGCCCGAAGTTTCGTTTGTACAGACTGACCCCGAAGCTATCAAGGCCGAAATAGTAAGCCGTTACGAAGCGGCGGCAGGGCGCACGTTGGCGACCGCCGACCCTATCCGTATTTTCCTTTTGTCGTGCGCCGACGAAATCATACAGCAGCGTGTCTTGATCAACATGGCGGCACAAAGCAACCTATTGAGCTATGCGACCGGGGAATTCTTGGACGCGCTCGGGGAATACCTCTTGGTTTCCCGTTTGCCCGCTGCAAAGGCGGTGACGAATATCCGCTTTACCTTGTCGCAAGCCCTCGAAGAAGTGTACATCATCCCGGCGGGAACCGAAGTCACGAACGGGATTGTAACGTTCGCTACTGACGAAGAACTGATTATTGCGGCGGGAGACCTTACGGGCGATGTTGCCGCATCCTGCACGGTTCCGGGCGTTGCCGGGAACGGATATTTGCCGGGGCAGCTTACAACGATTGTAAGGCCCATGACCTTTGTGGATTTGGCGGAAAACACTAACGAGACGTATGGCGGCGCGGACGCGGAAAGCGACGAGGACTATGCCGAAAGAATCCGGCTCGCCCCGAACGCCTTCTCCGTTGCCGGACCTATCAAGGCTTACATTTTTTATACGCAAAGCGTTTCCAGCGCGATCATTGACGTTTCCGTTGATTCGCCCACTCCGGGCGTTGTCAACGTCTACCCGCTATTGGAAGGCGGCGTGATTCCCGACCAAACGTTGCTCGACAAGGTTCTTGAGACTTTGAGCGACGAAGATGTTAGGCCGTTGACGGACGAAGTTCACGCGCTGCAAGCGACGGCGGTGCCCTACACGATAGAGGTCCATTACTTTATCAAGAATGCCGACAAAAACAAGGGAACGGCAATTCAAGCAGCAGTTTCGGAAGCCGTGGAAAATTACCGTCTTTGGCAGCAAGGAAAAATCGGGCGTGACATTGTACCCGCCGAACTTGTCCGTGCCGTAATGAATGCCGGGGCTTGCCGCATTAACAATACACAAGAGCATCCGTTTTATCCCGATGCGTTCCAAGAACTGACAAAAACGCAGGTCGCTCAATGCGATCCGGAAACAGACGTGACCGTTGTCTTTGACGGTTATGTAGAAGGGTAGCCCCATGACGGAAATCAAGGACGTTAAACTTTCGCTACTTATCCCGGAGAATCTTGTAAGGGATTCAAACGTCAAGGCTAGTGCCGATGCGCTGGACCCGTCATTGCAGGACGTTTCGAAAAAGGTAGATATTCCGTCCATATACATTCGGATAAATAGCCTTACATCGGAGCAGTTGGACCACATGGCGGCGGCGTGGGATGCGTCCGTGTGGCGGCAATCGTGGCCGTTGCAGATAAAGCGCAACGTCTTGAACAACGTCATTCTTGAGAAGCGCAAGCGTGGTACGCTCGGGGCAGTAAAGAAGGCTATCGAGACTATCGCTTCTTTTACCAGCCTAACGGAATGGTGGCAGGAAACCCCGAAGGGAACGCCCCACACGTTCAAGGTTATCGCTAGTTTGAACAACTACGAAGGCGTGCTTGAAAGCGACTTGCAGGAAGATTTGTTCGGGCTCATTGATGACGCGAAGCCCGTGCGATCCCATTACGATTTCATCTTGCAAAAACGCTATACGGGAGAAATCGGTGCCATCGGGCTTTACCGAAAACTTGCCTACGCCCGCGTGAAGGGCGTAGCAATGAATAGCGAAGAAACCAGCATGGGCCTTGGCATTGCTCCGGGTGTGCGCCCCGTAGTCATTCGAAATATTTTTGGAACCGCCGAATAATTGGAGGACCTTATGAACATAGTCTTGACAAATGCAGGATTGCAGGCACTTATCAATGCCGAACAGACGGGTACGGCTCCCGTCGTCATTTCTCAAATTGGATTAGGTAGCGGTCAATACACGGCGAACGCTTCGCAGTTCGCCCTGCAAAACGAAATCAAGCGGTTGCCCGTAATTTCGGGCGGTACGGACAACGACCATTCGATACACGTCGCGGTGCAGGACACGTCGTCGGATTCCTATTCGGTTTACGAGTTCGGCATTTTCCTTTCGGACGGAACCTTGTTTGCAGTCTATTCGCAGACGGGAACGCCCATCCTGCAAAAGACAATTTCTTCGGTAGCGCAATTCGAATGCGGCATCATACTCCAAGGCGTGAACGTACAAAGTATTTCTTTCGGTAACGTTACTTTTAGTTATCCGTATGCCACGCAAGAAAATGCGGGTATCGCTGAAATTGCCACGGATGCCGAAGCGCAGGCAGGAACGGACACTAACCGTATTATTACCCCTGCATCGTTGCAGGCCGTGACCGCAACGACTGAACGCAAGGGTGTTGCGGAAATAGCCACGACCGCAGAAGCGCAAGCGGGGAGCGACAACACCCGTATTATTACCCCAGCAAACTTGCAGCAGGTGACGGCAACCGAAACGCGCAAGGGCGTTGTCGAACTTGCAACCAACGCGGAAGCGCAAGCGGGTACGGACAACACCCGCGCTCTCACCCCTGCATCATTACAGGCCGTCACCGCGACGGAATCGCGAAACGGCATCGTGGAACTTGCGACCACCGCCGAAGCGCAAGGCGGCACGGAATCGAGCCATGTGCTCACCCCGGCGGCGTTGCAGACGGTGACGGCAACGCAATCGCGCAAGGGAATCGTCGAACTTGCCACGAATGCCGAAGCGCAAACCGGGACCGATGCAGAAAGGGTGCTCACCCCGGCATCAATGCAAGCCGTGACGGCCACGACAAGCCGCAAGGGTGTCGTTCAGTTGGCGACCGAAGCCGAAGCCAAAACGGGCACGAACACGGCGAAGGCCATTGTTCCGGCTACGTTGAACGCGGCACTTGACAACCGTTTCAACGGCGTTTCCATTGATTCCGAAGGCCGCGTCAACAACTTGGCCGGGGCCGAACCTTGGTCCGTTTTCCCGTCCGGGCGTTCCGTTGAAATGACCGCACGCGCTGGAGTTTGCCAAAAGACGCTTGCGAGATTTTCGAACAATACGGCGGCGGCGGTTTTCAACTTCTTCAAGTCAAGAGCATCTTCAATTCGCAGGAACGGGGCCGTGCTTCCCGGCGATACCGTTGGGCAGGTCGATTTCATTGTAGATAATGGAAAGATGAACTACGATGCGGGAACGCAAGGGGCCCGTGTCGGATTGCTGCAAGTCGAAGTCAATGACGATTCCTCTATTACAAGTTCCGGGAATACGAACACGGCCATAAAGGGCATTTGTCGCCTTTATGCAATGAACGACGGATCGGACACGGTTGGTCAAGGACTTAACGTCACTTATGAAGCCTGTTATCCAAGCAAGAACAACGCGCTTTCGAGCGGTACGACTACGCACCGATGGAAAGCCGTATATGCCGTGAACGGTACTATACAGACTTCGGACGAAAACTTGAAGGAAGAAATCGGGGAAATCCCCGAAGCCGTTTTCAAGGCTTGGGAAAATGTGAAGTTTATTCAATACAAATTCAAGGATGCCGTCAAGGAAAAGGGAGAAAAGGCCCGTTACCATATAGGGCTTATCGCTCAAAGGATCGTGGCGGCATTCAAGGCGGAAGGCTTGGACGCTTTCGCGTATGGCCTTGTATGCCGTGACGCGCTGCAAGACGGCGGCGAAATTCTATCTTTGAGATACGACGAATGCCTAGCCCTCGAATGCGCATACGAGCGCAACCGCTTTGACGAAATTTTGATTAAATTAAAGGGTGGAGATAACTAAAATGTACGCAAGCATTATCGTTACAGATGCAGGCATCGAGGAAGTAATCAATGCCGAACGCAACGGGACCGCACCCGTCGTGCTAACGCAGGTCGGCTTAGGCACGGGACAGTACACGCCCACCCACGACCAAACCGCATTGCAGAACGAGTTCAAGCGTTTACCAGCGAACGCGCTTTCGGGCGGCAACGTTGGCGACAACGTTATCTACATCAACGCCCGCGACATTTCGAGCGATGCCTATACGTTGTTCGAGTTCGGCGTTTACACCGCAAGCGGTACGCTCTTTGCGGTATGCTCGCAGAACGTGCCGATCTTGCAGAAGGCGGCTGGGGCTCAAGCATACCTTGACATCGAATTTCTACTTACGAACGTGAACCCGGCAAGCGTCACGCTTGGCGACACGAATTTCTTCAACCCGCCCGCGACAACCGAAACTCCGGGTGTCGTGGAACTTGCTACGGCGGCGGAAACGGAAGCGGGCGCGGTTGCTGACAAGGCCGTGACACCCGCCGGACTTCTTGAGCGCACGGCGACAAACGCCCGCGTGGGCCTTGTGCAGTTGGCCACCGACGAGGAAGCCCGCGCCGGGTCCAGCACGACGAAGGCGATAACGCCCGAAACGTTGGCCGCGACATTCCAAAACATCCATGATGATTACGGCTTTCAGAAGATGCCGAACGGGATGATGATCCAATGGGGAAAGGGTATAGTCTATCATTCATCACCGCAGGATATTCTTTTCCCGACAACATTCCCGAACAAATGCACCAATATTTCTGTAACTCCAATAGATTCCCCTGCAAGCGTAAGGGTTGACAATTTTACGTCCGGGCATTTCAAGGCCGTGCATGACATGGACGGCAAAGTAAACGTCTTTTGGCTTGCAATAGGTTACTAGGAGGTTGATATATGGCTTTTTACTATAATGCCAATTCGAACGCATTCTTCGATACCGATGTTTTCCCGGTTGCCAATTTGCCTGCAAATTCAGTACAAGTAAGCGAAACTACGTACAAAGATTTGTTGTCACGACAAAATAACGGATATTTCATTTCACCCGACAATTCGGGAAATCCCGTTTACGCTTTTTATATCGAGGACCCGGCATCCGACATTCTGCACGCCGCCGTATTGGCGACTTCAAGCACTCCGGGACACGTGAAGATCGCGGGGACTTCATCACTTATGTCTACGTCGGCCATAGGCATACAAGCCGACGGCACGCTTGGTATTACGGGCTATGGTATAAGCGAGGACGAACTTGCAAACCAAGCCGTAACCACCTCGAAGATTAAGGACTACAACGTTACAAATCGAAAAATGGCGATTGATTCCGTAGGCACTTTGAATATAATTGACGCCAACGTTACTACGCCAAAAATTGCAGACGGGGCCGTAACCGAAGAGAAGTTGGATTCCGTAAAGGAACTCGAAGCGGACGAAAGCACGTTGACGATGACGGAAACTTCGAACAAAGTTACGTTTTCCGTCAAGGCGGGCGGCATTACGGCGAATGAACTCGCGACGGATGCCGTGGAAACCGCGAAGATAAAAGACCTCAACGTAACAACCGGGAAGATTGCGAATCATGCGGTCACAAAGGACAAACTAGCTTCGTCCGTGATACCTTCCGTTCTTGTATTTAACCATCATTACGGAACTAGGCACTGGTATCCTTCGGACAATTATTTTATAATTGCCGATTTTCCGGCGGATGCTGGAATGATTTTCGATTTTACGTTCAGATATGATACAGAAGTAGCAAATGCTTCGCCCGGTGATTTATGGTGTGTTGATCTAGTTGTAAAGACAGGGCTTACTTATAATGGCGCAGTAGAGAATGCTAGACATCGAATTTTTTTCAAGAATGGCGACCGACAATCGATCCGTTTTACGTTCAACGGGCTCGGTTCGGGGAGTATCTATTTGGTCGCAGAGCGTCAAACAATTCATCCGTCTTGGGATCCGGCAGATTTTAGCATAAATGAAGTTTATCTTTCCGGGATTAAAATTTTCGGAAATTAAAGGGGTGAAATCATGGCCGTATTGAAGGCGAACAATAGCATCTTGAGGGCGAACGGGAAAATCCTCGTACATCCCGAAACGCCCGGAAATACCGTCGTTATCGGTGGCCGTACTTATCCGACCGTGCAAATCGGCTCTCAAGTATGGCTTGCGGAAAACTTGGATTTAAAGGCGGCGGGGATTGACATTAATCCGGCGGGTGAGCCCGCTACTCCGGCAGCATGGTATTACGACAGGGATGAAGAAACCTATGGAGAAAATGGCAATAAGTATGGCCTTCTTTATAATTGGTATGCGGCAAAACTTCTCGAAGACAACAAGGCTACACTTTTTCCCGGATGGCACGTCCCGACTTTAGCCGATTTTACAACACTTACTCAATCATGCGGCGGGGGTTCCGTCGCGGGCGGCAAATTAAAGTCTACGACCGGATGGAGAAATAATGGAAATGGCACCGACGAATTTGGATTTGCTGGTTATCCGGCTGGCTATTATGATTCCAATTATTCGAGATTTAGAGCCGTTGGCTCCCAAACGTGGTACACGAATATTGATATAGATAGCTTATATTCATCCCGTGGATTGGTTTATGATGGAAACAATTTTCCGAACATGGGCCAACATACGAAGATTGGACTTTCACTTCGGCTAGTGAAGGATTCGTAATTTTTCTTTGGAGGTAATACACATGGCTTTGAACAAAGTATTGGGTTCTTTCAAACCCGACAACCTTTTTGCGGCAAACCAAGAACTACCCGCCGTGACGGATTCTATTGAAATCGCGGCGGGACAATTTCTCAAGCGCGGTTCGCTTGTCAACAAGGACGGTGTTCTTGTTTCCGCAACTGACACGGCCGTTTACGCGGTACTTGCGAGGGATTGCGACACCACGGACGGCGCAAGCGAAGCTCCCGTGTATCTTACGGGCGAGTTCAACACCGACGCGGTGAAGGTGAACGATAACGTGGACAATATGTTCTCGGTTTGCGTTTTCGCAAGAAAGGCCGGAATCTTCTTGAAGCCCCATGCAAAGATGCCGCCCGTCGCGCCGATGACCTTGCGTTTCAAGTTTTCCAAGGAGGGCTATAATCCCGTTACGGCTGGGGTTGGCTCTAGCGGAACTTGGAAACAAGTTTTGTCAAGCCCGAATATTTGGGATTGGACAAAAGAGGAACCGTTGTGGTGGAATGCGTTTACGAATCGTTTAAATGATATTGATAACGAAGTAACTATAATTGATGCTGGCGATACAAGTAGCGTAACGACAGTGAGCAATATGTTCTATAATTCCTCTAGTTTAAAATCGGTTACTTTGTTTGATACAAGCAGTGTAACATCCTTTGGTGGCATGTTTAAAGGTTGTTCCGCTCTGGAATCGGTTCCTTTGTTTGATACAAGCAAAGGATCTACCTTTAATTCCATGTTTGAAAATTGTTCCGCTTTGAAATCAATTCCTCTATTTGATACAAACAGTGCAACTCAAGTTCGCCTAATGTTTAAAAATTGTCGAAAAGTCGAAAGCGGCGCAAAAGCACTTTATGACAACTTGGTGCTTCGTGGAATTAGCAATGCCAATCATAATGAATGCTTCACTAATTGCGGTATTGACACGCCGACGGGATCGGCTGAACTAGCGCAGATTCCTTCTAGCTGGGGAGGGCTTGGAGAATGGCCGTATTGAAGGCGAACGGAAGCATCTTGAAAGCTAACGGGAAAATTCTTGTACATCCCGAAACTCCCTGAAATACCGTAGTTATCGGTGGCCGTACTTATCCGACCGTGCAGATCGGTTCTCAAGTATGGCTTGCGGAAAACTTGGACCTAAAGGCGCAGGGAATAGACATTAATCCGGCGGGTGCGCCCGCTACTCCGGCGGCGTGGTATTACGACAGGAATGAATCTACCTATGGCGAAAATGGCAATAAGTATGGCCTTCTTTATAATTGGTATGCCGCAAAACTTCTCGACGACAACAAGGCTACACTTTTCCCCGGATGGCACGTCCCGACCCTTGCCGATTTTGAAACCCTTACTACGTCATGCGGTGGCGGTTCCGTCGCGGGCGGAAAATTAAAGTCTACGACCGGATGGAAGGATAATGGTAATGGCACAGATGAATTTGGATTTGCGGCTTATCCGGCGGGCTATTATGATGCCAATACACCAAAGTTTCGTAGCGTGGGCGGCATGAGTAATTTCATGAATATTGACATAAATGACCGTGGATATTCCCGTAGCATCTTATATTATAGTAGCAATTTTTGGGCGGGGGGCCAAAATCCGAAGATTGGACTTTCACTTCGGCTAGTGAAGGATTCCTAATAAATTAAACGAAAGTCGGTGATTTCTTGGAGGGTCTTTTCATCCTCTTTGGATATACGGTCGTTATCTTGTTCTTGACGATTGACGACCGGGCCAACGGATCAAGACAGTTCAACACCGGGGGCGGCAAGTTAAGCCCCTTGAGCGGGTCATTATCCATTGCGGCGGCGTGGATATGGGCACCCGCCCTTTTCGTAAGTTCGGAGCGGGGCTACCTCTACGGCTGGCAGGGGCTGGCATGGTTCATAGTCCCGAACGTCCTTTGCCTTCTATTGTTCGCGCCGTTCGCGGAAAGGGTAAGGCGCATTTTCCCGGCGGGTGTCACCTTGTCCGGGTTCATGGAATCGCGCTACAAGTCCCGCGCCGTGGGCAACGTTTACCGCTTTCAGTTGGGGGCCTTGGCGGTATTCTCGACCGGGGTGCAGTTGCTCGCGGGCGGCAAGGTACTTTCGGCGGTGACGGGAGTTCCCTTTTGGCTCATGACCTTTATCTTGTCCATGATAGCGTTTTCCTATTCGCAACGGGCGGGGATAGTATCGAGCGTAAAGACAAACGCCGTACAGATGATTCTAATGCTATTCGTGGCCGTCCTAGCCTTTATCTTTACCTTCACCCTAGAAGGTCCCGGAACGGCCCTAGACGGGCTTGCTGGCGTGTCCAGCGTGGGCGCGTGGGAACTTGCCCTTGCATTCGGCATACCGAACGCGATAGGGCTAATTAGCGGCCCGTTCGGGGACCAAAGTTTTTGGCAGCGGGCATTCTCGATAGAAAGGAAGTACGTCCTCAAGTCTTTCGTGTTCGGGGCGATGCTCTTTGCGGTGGTCCCTTTGTCAATGGGAATTGTTGGAATAGTCGCGGGCGGCAGCGGGTACGCCGCGAGCGATGCCGCATTCGTGAACCTCGAATTTATACAAAGTTTTTTCCCGCCATGGTTCATGGCCCTATTCCTAGTAATGATCTTGAGCGGCCTTTTGTCCACGGTGGACAGTAACCTTTGTTCGGTCGCGTCGCTGGCTTCGGATTTCCGGGTAGAACTCAAGACGGCGAAGTTCTCGATGCTCGTATTGTTGGCCTTGGGAATCGCGGTGGCGAACATTCCGGGCATCACCGTGACGGGCCTATTCCTTTTTTACGGCACATTGCGGGCTTCGACCTTGTTTGTAACCTTGCTTACCTTGTCGGGAAAGCGGCTCGCTGCAAGGGGTGTTTTTTACGGCGTTGTGTTGTCGGTTGTTGTCGGGTTGCCTGTTTTCGCATTTGGAAGCGTTGCGGATATTCCCGAAATGAAGGTGCTCGGCTCCGTTCTTTCGGTCGGTATTTCGGGGGCATTCGCCTTAATCTATACGAAGGGAAAGATGACAAATGAAGATTACGAAAGTAAACATTGACACGCTCAAAAGCCCGAAAAAGAACGTAAGGAAGCACAACGAAAAACAGATAAAGGAACTCGCCCGGAGCATCGAGAAGTTCGGGCAAATCCGCCCGGTGGTCATCGACGAAAAGAACGTGGTGTATTGCGGGAACGGCCTTGTGGAAGCCGCGAAGGTTGCGGGCTGGAAGCAGGTAGAGGTCTTGAGAAAAACGGGCATGAGCGAAGCGGACAAGAAGAAACTCATGATTGCGGACAACCGCATCTATACGCTCGGCTTCGACGACTTCGAGAACATAAACGCCATACTCGAAGAAATAGGTGACTTCGACATTCCGGGTTTCGACACCGAAACGCTGGAAGCCATGTTCGGCGACATTGACGAAGAAATCGAATCGTTTGGGGTGCTAGACGATACGGAAAAGAGGGAAGCGCAGGAAGCGTCAAGGCAAGAGGAATACGGGCAGGGGAACTATTCGGAAAGCCCTACAAGTTCGGACGGCCCGGACAACGTAAAGGACGATATAAACACGGCGGTCGAAGATTCCACAACCGACGGCGGCGAACTTGTGTGCCCCAAGTGCGGGCACGTGATACGATGATAGTCAAGCGCGTTTCCGAAATCGACGTGGTGACGGCTGCAAAGATTAGGATCAAGAACATTTTCTCGAACGGGGTACCCGTGAACCTCGCATTTTCGGGGGGCAAGGATTCGCTTTGCTTGGCGGGAATTGTCGAGGAACTGATACAGGCGGGGGAGATCGACCCGGCAATGCTTACGGTTCAGTTCATCGACGAGGAAGCCATTTTCCCCTGCATCGAGAAGATGGTAAAGAAGTGGCGTTTGCGGTTCTTGGCCATGGGCGCAAAGTTCGAATGGTACGCGCTCGAAGTCAAGCATTATTCTTGCTTGAACTCCCTCCAAAACGACGAAAGTTTTATTTGCTGGGATTCCACGAAAAAGGCCGTATGGATTCGGCAACCGCCGAAGTTCGCGATTAGGCAGCACCCGGCGCACCGTGGACCGAAAGAGACTTACCAGCAATTTTTCGAGCGGCGCAACAAGGGGGCCATAGCCATTACGGGCGTGCGCATCTACGAGAGCATACAACGTAAGAAGAACTTCGCCGTGAAGTACACAAAGACACGGCTCGAACCGCTTTACGATTGGACCGACAAGGACGTTTGGCTATACCTAAAAATTCGACAAATAGAAATTCCGATGATTTACCTTTACTTGTACCAATCCGGGCGGGGAGTGAACCGCTTGCGCGTATCGCAATTTTTCAGCATCGACACTGTTTCGAGCCTTGTCAAGATGAACGAATTTTACCCCGGCCTTATGGAGCGAATACAGGCCCGCGAGGAAAATGCGTACCTTGTCGCGCTCTATTGGGATTCCGAAATGTTCGGGCGCACCACGCGCACACGCGCACAAAACGAGGAAAAAAAGGACTACCGAAAACTCTGTTATGAATTGCTACGGAATCCGGGCGACAGGTTCGCCACGAAAAGCAAGCAGAAAACTTTCGAGACTTACAGGCGGCAATTCTTGAAGTGGGAATTTGCCTTCGATGACAAACTTTATAAAAGGTTTTATGAGGGCCTTTTGGCGGGTGATCCGAAGGGCCGGACCATAAGGGCGATAATAAACCATGCCGCCATGCTTGCGGCACAAAGGAAGTGACTTTTTGAACAAGTTGAGATACCCGCTTTCTACATTGCAATGGGTCCCACGCGAAGCGTTGCGGGCCAACGACTACAACCCGAACAAGGTAAGCAAGGAAAACTTGAAGCTCTTGGAACAAAGCATCTTGTCGAACGGCTGGACGCTCCCCATCGTGGCGAAGCCGGACGGCACGATCATTGACGGATTTCATCGGTGGACCGTTGCGGGGCGGGAGCCTTTGCGATCCATGCTTAACGGCATGGTCCCCGTTGTGCGCGTGGCGCACGATAACAAGGCCGGGGACATATTCGGGACGGTCACGCACAACCGGGCCCGTGGCGTTCACTTGCTGGAGCCGATGAAAAAGATTGTGCAGGAACTATTGGCCGAAGGCAAGAGCATCGAGGAAATAGGCAAGCAAATGGGAATGAAGCCCGAAGAAGTGTTCCGGCTTTCTGACTTTTCCCGCGACGATTTTTTAGATTTGATGACGAGGGGCACGAAGGATTTTTCCCGTGCCGAAATTATCAAGGACGTGTAACGCTCAATAGCAGGAAACAAAATGAAAGTCAAGAACATCCTAATCGACACGGCGGACAGACGGAACGAAATTTGCGTTTGTCCCCTCGGCAACAGATACTATCGGCTTGCAGCCGATACGCTCATTCGAATCGTAACCGATGAAGGCGACTTTGTTTTTTCTTTCGATGCCGGATTCGTGACGAACTTTCGGAGCGGTGCGATTTTCATTGATTACTTTATCGACCAACTCGGCAACCGTTTGCTGCAAGTGGCCTACCTTTGCCACGATGCGGCATACACGCCTTGCGCTGCCTTGAAGATGGAGCACCCCGTTTCACGAAAACTTGCGGACGAACTTTTGCGGGCCGTGATTATATATGCCGGAATGAGCACGTTCAAGGCTTCGCTTGTATATAATTCCGTCCGCTTGTTCGGGAAATCCGCCTACGATGATGACGACGAACTGACCGAAAAAAATTCAAGACTATTTACTTTCGAATGGAGTGCTAAAAATGGCTAAAAAGATTGTCATTGATGCAGGGCACGGCGGCAGGGACCCCGGCGCAAAGAACGGCACGTACAAGGAAAAACAAGCGGCCCTCGGAATCATTCTCGAATTGGGACTATTGCTTTACCGTGGCGGCTATGAAGTCTATTACACGCGCACAAACGACACCTACGTTTCGCTACCGGACCGATGCAGCATTTCGAACAAGGCGAAGGCGGATGCCTTTGTTTCCGTTCACTTGAACGCATCGACCGGAGCAAGGGCGGTAGGAATCGAGACGTGGCGTTATGTGACGGTAGGGACCAAGACAAGGCAACTTGCAGCAGCTATTCAAGAGAACCTAATCAATGCGACCGGGGCGAATAATCGCGGAGTGAAGGAAACAGATTCCCTTTACGTCCTCAAGCAGACGAAGGCCCCGGCGGTGCTCGTCGAATGCGGCTTCATTTCGAACGGCCCCGAATGCAGAAAACTTTTTACAACTGACTATCAACGAAAGATAGCCCAAGCCATTTACAGGGGCATCAAGGAGCAGGTAAAATAAGGATAACCCCCTTTCCTCCTCAAAGTTGGGAACAGTCCCCCGGATCATTCCGGGGGATTTTTCTATATTTGAAAACAACGTTAGTTGCTAACTATGTTCCGCATTGAGTAAGACCCAACTACACGGCGTGTCGCAATTTCGCAGATTGCGGCACGTTTTTTTATGTTGTGCCGTTTTTGTGCCGCTTCGGGGGCATTTCGAAACGCGAAATCCCGCCATGGCGGGATTGGCAAAGAATTGCTGGACAATATATTTGAATTGTGGTATAAAATAATTAAAACATTAGGAAAGACGCACAAACCCGCGCCGTTATTGGGTTCTTGGACCTACGAACATATAATAGTTTATATCTAATTGTATCGGGGAATATCCAATTAGTCCTAACGATGTGCCGTTTTTGTGCCGCTTTCCGTGATGATGATTTTTCCATGATTTAGGGGGCTTGACAAATGACAAAAGAAATGAAATCGAAAAAATATGCAGGTGTATTTTATAGGGAATTGGCGAACGGCGACCGCTCATATTTCTTGCGCTTGAGAATTGGAGGGAAGATAAAGAGGTTCGCAATAGGCAAGAAGTCCGAAGGCGTGACCGAAGCGTTCTGCAATCAAGAGAAGATCCGCATCGTGAACGAATCGAAGTTCGGCAAGGGTGTTGCGGCGGACCTGCAAAGGATTTCGAAGGTGCTGCCTTCTTTCGTTGACATGGTTGATTTCTACATACAAACTTCGCAATGCGCGGAAGGCACAAAAAGGGAAGTTCGCTATTTGAAGAATGAGCCTATCGCAGAAATACCGAACCCGACACGATACGACATCCAGCAATTTCTTTTGAGCGAACTTTCACGGATAAAGCCGGGAACGGTGAACCTCAAGATGAAGCGAATCCGTGGAGTTTACCGCCATGCGATAGCGCACGGGTTCTACAATGGCGAGGACCCGACTTTCGGCATGAAGCCGTTCAAGGGAGAGGAAGCGAGACGGCGGGCCCTTTCCCTTGAAGAAACAGTTACCTTGCTCGAAGCGTTCAAGAACAAGCCACGGCACTATCTTTTCTTGAAGATAGCGTTATGCACGGGGGCGCGTTCCGGGTCCATCCTGCGCATCCATAGGGACGACATAAGGGACGACGGGCGCGTTATCCTTTTCAATGAAAAGACGGACCAGCAATATATCGGGTTCCTCGACATGGAAACGCTCGACCTTGTACGTAACAAGAAGGGCTATATATTGGCACGTCGCGGAGAGGAAGATGCCCCGGCGAAGCGGTACGGGATTTGCGGCACGATCCAACTGATGATGGATAAACTATTCAACAAGCCGGGAACGCGAGACCTTGACCGCGTTGTGATACACACGTTGCGGCACTCGGTCGCTACGCAGATGGTGCAAAAGGGCGTTCCCCTTGAGATCATAAGCAAGACGCTCGACCATGCGAGCCTGCAAACAACGGTCAAGTTCTACGCGAAGATTTCGCCGGAAATGGTGAGAGAATCCGTAAAGAACATTTGGGAATAAGAAAAGCCCCGGCTGGAAGGAGAAACAACCAGCCGGGGCAACCCTCATTGGAAGGTTATGATTTCGGATTGGACGTTGAAATCAAGAGTAAATATATAAACAAGTTTCGCCAAGTTCAAGTGCCATTCTACATAATTTTTCAAATTATCCAATCAATTTAATTGCATACAAATTATCCCAATGGTATTCTATTCCTACGAAAGCGTGTTCTGTTTGTGTTTCCAAATACGAATCATAAAGGGGATTGAGATGGATGGAAAAGAACTACTTGACGGCGAAAGAAGCGGCAGTCTATACAGGAATTTCTCATTCTCATTTGGCGAAGTTGCGGACCAGCGGCAGGGGTTGCCCTTTTGTCCGAATTGGCGAAAGCCCGACGAAGGCCCTAATACGCTATCGTAAAGAGGACCTAGACGAATGGCTTGCGGGTAATACAGTAAGGACCAACAGGGGGCTATGATATGCGGACAACGTTACGGAATGCGCGGCGGACCGCTGGATTCAGTCAAGGCAGACTTGCGGCGAAGGTAGGGGTGACGCAGCAGGCTTTATCGAAGCACGAACGGGCAACCTCGGCCCCCGGTCATTTCTCGACCATAAGGCAATACGAGAAAGCGCTGAACGTGCCCGCAGAACATCTTTTCCCGGACATTTTCAATTCGTGATAATTTTTTTGGAATTTTATGCCCGACCTATTGACGGGCGGTCGAAATAATCTATATTTCAAGCACCACCTGCCACAAAATTGATACAGATTTTCGAACTCCCGGTTGTCTTTATGGTTTTGTGGCCGTAAGGGTGGTGCCAACCGGGAGTTCTTTTTATTTTCCCCGCTCCGCCCGAATCTTGCACGGCGGCGCGGACCCGAACCGCCGCTTCCACGTGGCGCAAGACGTGGGCAAATGGAAGCGGAAGGCGGCGCAGCGACCTTGCCATGTTGCGTACAAATTAAGGCAAGGAAGGGACGTTGAAAGGACAACGGCGGCAACGCCGATGTTTTCCGGCCTAGACATAGAAACCTAGGGCACCGCTGGAACCAATCAAGGCGGCGCGAAATGGGCGAGCGAGCAGAAGGAATGGCAGCGATGCGCGGACTTTTCTGCACACCTTGAACCGGGGTGAGAAACGGCAATCGCAGGGCGTGACCGCTCCTGTGCATTCCTACCCATGTTCAAAAAGCACCCTCGGAAGTTACCGCCACGATTCCCACCGCCCTTGCGTGGTGCTGGCTTTTCAATGTTTGTGCGTGATGCTTAAAGGTACACGCCGGAAATAAAGACCGCGACCGACCGGGTGTTTATTTTGTCCGTCCTCCGTAAGGGCGGAGTGTTCCCGCTCCCTTCCCAAGTGTTTATTTTATTTAGAATGTATAGTAAGCAGATAAAAGGAAAATTTTTGTTTATTGTTTGCACAAGTGCAAATAAATTTCTATATTTGAAAATAAAAAAACGGAGATTGAAAAATGGCTATCGGACAAAGTAACGAACGACTTGCAGCGGTAAAAAAGCACTATCCCGATGATGCGCTCTTGATTGCGGCGTGTGACCACCTTTTTAATTTGTTCGACAAGGAAGATGACCTCAAGCGCGAAATCAAGGTGAGCAACGGGGCTTGGGTACATTTCTTGCAGGGCAAGAGTCGCCAAGGGGTGCGGCTGGCAATCATCCACCGTGCAGCAAGAACGGCCATTCATGACTGTTTGCTTGGCCGTTAATGTAAAAAGACATAAACAAGATTATGTTTTTGAACGAAAAACGGCAATTTCTGAAAATTCTTGAAAAAGTTTTGTTTAACCTATTGACGGGCGGGTTTTAAAATTCTATATATAGAAATGTGAGCGGGAACGACCCCGCCACGAAAAACAAGAGGTAACAAAATGAAATTGGAAACTTTCAAGAACAATCACCCGGCGGCATTTCTTCTTTGCGCTGATAACGTTGATATGCGTTATATTTCTCCCGTAACAATCGAGATTCTCGAAGAACTCGCGATGTTCGGTTATTGCCGTCCGTGCAAGTGCAAGGGTCATGGCCGTTGGTCAAAGAATGATGATCGAACGGCAGTAATCGAAATCCTTCTCGCGGAAGGCAAGACCGATTATGTAAAGATTAACGATGCGCCGCGCGGAAGCGATACGGGCAATGTTATTATCCTCGCTGGTAAAAATTCTTTTGGGTCTTGCTGGAGCAGAACTATTGCGGACGATGGCGAATATATGCTGCATTATGCCGGGCAATATCTTGTTACAGAGCCGCGCAAAGAAAAGAACATTGCCATGTCAATCGTCGAAAAAATAAACGAAATGATTGGTGCATAATTGCGGCCCTAGACAAGCCCGCCAGCCGGGGGCGTTCCCCGGCAACTTTTTTACTCAAGAGGAACTGAAAATGTGCGTGGATGATTACGAATTTTGGAATCAAAAAAAAGTGAACAACGCCCGCGAACGAAACGAAGCCCTTGACGCTGCCATATATGCTCGGAAAGGCATTGAAGTAGCCCGGACCTGCATTCCCGAAGATACCGCCGAATACGTTATTCTTGCCTTCTATCCGGGTGAAAATGATTTCGAGGTGTTGGGAGTAGGCACGAAGGCTTTCGGCTTTGAGACGGCCCTCAAGATGGACCGTAATGTGACAATTTGTTTCGTGTGAGGTAAGCAATGAAAAAGTAAAAAAATTGAGTGCGGACGAAGTGCCACAGGTTGTGCGGATACCGTTTGGCAGAGGTGGTGCCCATCCAAGTTAAGAAACGCTCCTAGACACGGCTTCGGGCCGTTGATGTCATGATCGATTGGGTCGCACTCTTTTTTTTACTTTAGTGAGGTTATATGAAAAATAGCGTAGAAAACAAGGACAAGGGTATCTTGATTCGCTCCGAAGGTTTCCAAGTCGAAATCCAGCCGGACGACAAGGGCGGAGTGGTGATATTCTTTTTCGGCACCGTCCCGCGACGGCTCAAGTACGTCATCGAGAAACACAAGAATTTATTCGTAAATACGAGCATTGCGAGGACGCTTGTCTGTAACGAGATTTCTAGTTTGTGAGTAATCGGTGGCGGCGGGTTTTTCGTTACCTCTTAAAACGCACCTCTTGTTTTACCGCCGTCACCTCCCTTTTTCCAGCGTCCCTCCTATGCGCTGGACCTCCCGCCCCGGAATCGGTTCAAATTCTCCTTCTTTCCGATTTCCGGGGCCTTTTTTGTGCCCGTTTTTGCGTTTCTTAAATGTAAAATTCGTTTAACTAAATACCAAAATTTGAGCAAAAACGGCACTTTTTGAAAAATTTTTAAAAAAGTTTGTTTAACCTATTGACGGGCTAAAATAAAATTCTATATATAGAAATGTGAGGGCGATAAAGCCCCACAAAAAACAAGAGGTAACAAAATGAAAGCAATGGAATATCGAGTATTTCGCAACGGAGAACCACAAAACTCGGTGACTGAACCTTACTGCGGAGAATTTAGAAGCGCTTTCTCTCACATGTTCCCGAATTTCAAAATGATCACGGCTACCGAAAACCACATCGAAGCCCATTGCGTGATGGACGGAAATTATTTCGAAATCGTAGCCACTAACACAAACATCTAACAAGGGGGCGGATCATGACGCGTGAAGAATTTATCGAGATTTCCAAGACGGCACTCGCCCCGGCCTTGAAGGGGCGGCGGCGGGCGGGCGGGACCGTGAAAATCTTTTATAGCAAGGGCGGGCCGTCCTGCATTATCCCGGAGGACGTGTTCGGCTTCCAGCCGGGGGACACTTGCGAAGCCAAGCGGCAGGAACGGCTGGCCGGAATTTTCTTTGACTTGACAACCAACCAAAACAAAGAGGTAACAAAATGAGTACAAACAAACAGGAACAGAAATTTGACTGCCTTGCGGTCACTCACGTCGAAGTCTTTCCCTTCAATGAAGGCCCAAGCATGGGACACATGAAAGGGCTTGCAACCGTTGTCTTGAATGACCAACTGCACATTCGCGGGCTTCGTATCATGGACGGCGAGAACGGCCTTTTTGTAGGCTACCCGGTCGATCCTTTCAATAAGGGCGAAGAATTCCGTTATGCGGTGGCACCGATGGCGCGGGAACTCCGCGAACACATCGAAAATTGCGTCCTTGAGAAATACCAACAGGTCACGGGGTAATTAATGGGTTTCGGCCATGAACGAACGATTGGCCGATGGGCAGTGGCATCTATGTCAAGTATTATGCGGTGCCGCTTGCCCTCGTCACGGCATGTTTTTTGGATTATGTTTTTCATGCCGTGACGATAATTTTTTTTAAAACAAGGTAGAATATATGACGAAAAAGGATTCTGTCGTAAATGCCGCTTTGATTTCCGCCGCCGTTGCGATACTTGTAGGCGGTTTGCTTATAAACTTGTTCGGGGGATTGTGATGCTCTTGGTAGCTTGTCTTATTGGTGCTTTTTGTTCCACGATCAACTTCTTCATTGGCCATTGCTTCGGATATCGAAAGGCTGTTAGAGACCTTACGGAAAAGGACTTGGACAAATGAAAGAGTACGTGGTGGTGATCCTATGCACCGTTGTCGTTTTGGTTGCAGTATTCCATGACGTAATCATTGACGAAATTGTTTCCTTGCTGTTTTCTGTTGACCTGTCTATTGCGTTTTATACAGGGATTGCTTTCATGTTGTTTCTCGGCGTGACCCTATTCATCCGGGCGGTGTGGTTGCTTGTGCGTTCGCTTTTGGACTGCATGGACACTGATATTTTTTAACAAGGTAAAATCATGGCGAATAAATCTTGCAACGAAATTTCGAAAATATTGAACAGGATTCAAGGTCACGACACCTACACCGTGATTAGTGACTTTTTCGAGATTTCCGCTATCGCCGTGCTGAATAACGTAGATTATAGCAAAGAGCGGGATTCCTACGAACAACGTTATTTTTCGATTGTCAAGAAATACAAAAAGGAAGATTTGAAAGTATTCTGCGAAGCGTTGGGCGTGTTCATGGGGTGGATAAAGAAGGCAATGGACGGCGACATTCCGTTTCGCGATTTCGCGGGCGAAATCTACATGGATTCCGGCACCAGCAGCGACAAGGCCGGGCAATTCTTCACCCCTTACCATGTGTCGCATCTTATGGCCGAAGTCAACTTCGACAAGGACAAATTAAAGGCCGAAATCGCGGCGGACCCGGATCACGTTATTACTATCGCCGAACCAACTTGCGGAGCAGGCGGTCTTATCGTCGCGGCAATTGACGTTCTTAGAGACGCTGGCATAAATTACGCGTGGAACGCCTTCGTGGATTGCGGCGACATTGATTCGCGGTGCGTACACATGACCTATCTTACCTTGTCATTGCTGGGTGTTCCCGCGGTTGTGCGAAAGGGTGACGCGCTGGCTCTTGACTACTCCGAAACGTGGTACACGCCCGCGTATATCTTCGCTTGGCCGCACTTCAAGAGCCGCTTGCATGGCGGAAGATACCCGGCAACACCAACGGTGCAGGAAGTCAAGCAAGAGCCGCAAGCGGCCCCGGTCGTTAAAGTGCAGCAAGATGTAGCGGAACCTGCACCCGTTGCGGATGCAGACGGTCAATATTCTCTTTTTTAATAGGATTATAGACAAATGAAATACGGTTATTGCTGGCTTTGTGAATTAACGAAAAAAGTAAAGCGAGTCAACGTTGACGGAAAAATGCGCTGGCTTTGCAAAAAATGTGAAATTATAAATTCAGAAATTAAAAAGGAAGAGGTCATAAAATGAGAACTCAAGCGAAAAAAGGCGACACTATCCGAATTATCGAAATGAAGGGCGAACCCCGCTATACCGGGAAAATTGGCACTGTGGAACACGTTGATAGTATCGGACAGATTCACGTCACTTGGGGCGGGTGCGCTATCCAGCCGGAGCGGGACACTTACGAAATCTTGCAATACGCATGAGGTAGTTTGTATGAGCAAGTTTGAAGAAATTTATAAAAAGGTTCTTGATGCTGATAAGAAGTTTAAAGAACTAGGCATCCCTATAAATCTTGATTTTAAGATTGAAGATTTTTGCGATGCGCTAATTGAATGCAACGATAAAATCGAGGAACTGAAATCTATAAGAAAAAGATTAGAAGATGCAAACGAAAAACTTGAAAAACGAAATGATGAAATTTATTGCGAATGGAAAAATTTGTTTGAAAAATATTCGCAATTCAAAAAAGAATTGGATGCAAAAAATCGGACCTTGTTTCTATCCCGTTTTGAAAGAAATAAATTCTTGGCGAGCGTTACGCATTGCCAAGGATCTATGAATTGGAGAAATGAAAAGTTGCAAGCAAAATTGTTTAAGCGTGCTGCAAAACTCTTGCAGGCATCTGAAAAATGCAAAGACTATGCGGAGAAATTATAGAAATGGAAAAAATCTTCCCGACTATACTAATGGTTTTAGACTTCTTCGCCGCCGTGACGTATGTGGCAAAGGGTGACTTTAAGATGTTCGTCTATTGGGTTGCCGCTGGGACGATAACCTTGTCTGTAACTTGGCTATAAAGGAATAACAAATGACAGCACATTCAGATTTGCGCCGGGAAAAGGCTAGACAGATTTCTAAAGAAATGGGAATTTCCGTTAGACAGGCTTATCGCAAGTTGAGGAACGTTTCTGTAAGTGAAGAAAACGAAAACTTTGACTACGATGCAGAAACACCGAAGGGGGCGTGGGTATGAACAAAGCGCAACAGAAAGGAATAACAAATGAAAAAGTACGAACAGATTAAAGTAAAGTATCGCGAAAAGGCTTTCCCGATTATAGATGAAAGGACGTTCGACGAAGCAGTGAACGAAATCCTTTTAGAAAACGCATACCTTCGGATGCTTGCGGCCCGTGCGCTTTCACGAATTTACAAAATGCGCTATTCGTTAGCATGGATCCAACACCCTTTTGAAAAGGGTGGAAAGAAAGAACGTTACGAAAAATGGATTGATAAATTTATTGATTTGTACAGAAAAGCAAAAAACGATTTTCAAAAGATGAAAGAACTAACAAAAGCGGAGAAAGACAAATGAAAAATCCCGCTAGACAACATCGGGCTGAAACGATGTGGATCAAGATTGCTCCATATCGTAATTCGCTAAAACATGATTGTCCGAAAAAAATACAGTTTATTTTGTACTTGAATAAATGGATAAATCCGTGGCACGCTTTACAGGACCTTGAAAAAGAAATACCTTTCAAGCGTAGGCAGGAATTGAAAAGGGCTATTGGTTTATAATGGATGTTAGGGAATTTCCATGGTATATAGAATGCACCGCTTGCGGCTATCGGAAATGGTGCAAGGAAGTTAAACGCGGATGGATTTGCCGCTCATGCGCAAGGATTGAAAATGAAAAACAAGATGAAAGAAAATAAGGACAAGGTAAACAAGTATGCGGCTTGCAGCAGGTGCGCGAACAACGGCTGCAAGTTCTGCCCGAAGTGTGACGGCTATTCCTATTGGAAACTACTTATCGAATGCCCCGTGACGTTCAACGAGAAGGCGAAAAAACAAAAGGAATACCAGCGCGAATACTACCAAAAGAACAAGGCGGAGATCCAAAAGAAACGCCGTGCGTATTTCGCGAAATACTATCACGAAGTAATCAAGAATAATCCGGATGCGGTCACGCTCAAGCGTGCGCGTTCGCTCAAGTATTATTACGACCACCACGACGAAATCCGTGCGAAGCGCAACGCCAAGAAAAAGGCGGACTTGCTGGACCCGGTGAAGGGTGCCAAGATGCGCGAGGATCACACGAATCATATGCGGGATTACAGACAAAAGAAAAAGGAATGTTCAACAATCAACCAAAAGGAGGTCATCATGGCTTGCGGAAGTAAGAAGTCCGGCGGCAAGAAACCGCCCAAGAAGTAAAGGGTAGCACGCCCGAAAAAAGGCCCGCCCGGATTTCTCCGGGCGGGTTTTTGTCGAAAGCGGCGGACAAGCGTTAAGATGCAGTTGCTGGGGAATCCGCTTCCATCGCGTGGTGTATCTACATCGGACAGAGCACGCGCCTTTACAACCTTTCGACAATTCAAAATATAGTAATTTATGCGAGGTTTACCGCGTCCGTTAAGTCCTCTTTCAGTACGTGGGAATAAACGGAAAGCGTAATCATCGGCGTGGAATGCCGCAAGAGCCGCTGGGTCGTGACTACGGATGCGCCGCCCCTCAAGAGGTTCGAAGCGAACGAATGGCGGAAGCGGTGACAGTTGGCGCGGCCTTCGTACTTTATCCCGGCCATGGCACACGCCTTCTTTACTTCCCGGTTGGTCGCCGTGTTCGTCACCCGGTCCGAAAACACGGCCCCGGAATCGGGCATTTGCTGCCCGTCCAAATAACGCCCGATTTCGGCGCGTAGTTTCGCCGATACGGGCACTTTTGCGAACTTCCCACCCTTACCCATTACCTTGATGAAATCGCCCTCGAAATCGCCCCAAGCGGCCTTTTGCGCTTCGAAGAATCGGAACCCTGCGTAAGCCATGATCGCGAAGCAGAAGCGGAACTCTTTATCTTGTTCGGAATCTAGGATTTTTGAGACTTGCTCCGGGGTCCAAAAAGATTTTTCCGTCTTGCGGATTATTGGATATTTTATACGTGAAAAAGGGTTTTCCGTCTTGAGGTCCCACGTCTTGAAAGCCCACTTGAAGAACAGTCGGCACACCTTCAATTTTTGCGCTATGGTGTTCGGCTTCAATCCCTTGTACCTGCATATAAATTCGTTCGCGAGGTCGAACGATAGTTCCGTCAACGTTTGCAGGCCCTTTTCTTCCGCGAACGCCACCAGCGGGCGGAGTTGGCTCTTGTAGTTAGTTATCGTCTTGCCGTCGCCCTTCGTCATTTCCGTGTCATCGAGGAACGCGAAGAACGCCTTCTGAAAGCCGGGGGCCTTCGCCCAATCGTTGCCGATTAGTTCGCCGTTCTTTTGCAGCAGTATTCGGTTGGCTTTGTTTCGGTTGTCAGTCTTGAGCGACTTGTATCGCGTGGCCTTCGCCTTCTGATCGTACCAGCGTAGATACCAAGTATTTATTCCCTTTGCCTTGTTCTTTTGTTCTATGTCGTACTTCATGCGGTGCCCCCATGAGTGAGCGTTTTTTTTATTGTTGTTCCGGCGTGTGCCCGGAATTTCGCATAAGCGAATCCACCTTTCCGATGATGATGTATAGCGACTTGTTAATTTCCTTCAATTCGGCATCCGTCTTTTCGAAGTGGTCGTTGCCTTCCTTGAGCCTTTTTTCGAGTTCCTTTACCTTGTTGTAAAGCCAAAAGACAAGCAGCATTGCCGGGTAGCCGATGACGTTCCCGATGTCGCCGAACGCTTGCGCGAAGATTGATGTCAAGTCCATTTTTTCCTCGGTTGATGTTTTCCTTGTCCTAAAGATAGATTATTTCGTCGAGAAAGTAACAGTTTACTTTGTTTACAAAATGAAAACCACAAAACATAGATAAAAAAATAGAAAATGTAGATAAACGCCTTGAAAAATCCTTTAAAATGGCGGGTAGAAATATATCATAATGTAATTAACAAGTGGCGAAAACCGGGGCCGCAGGACCGACGGAATCGTCCCGCCGTGGCTGGAAAGCGCAATTATGAACGTTTTGTTGGGGTTAATAAAATGTTATTTATGTAAAATTTGTTTAACTAAATCTCCGAATTTTGCGAAAAATCGGCATTTTTGAAAATTTTTGAGAAAAATTTATCCAACCTATTGACCGGGATCAAAGAAAATTCTATATATAGAAACGTGAGCGGGGCGGAACCCGCCACGAAACAAAAAGAGGTAACAAAATGGAATACAGAATTGTAAAAAACGAAGAGCATAACGGCTTGGAAATCTACTTCGGCGAAAAGCCGACCGAAGAAATCCGCGCCGCCCTCAAGGAAATCAAGTTCCGCTGGCATGGCGTGAAAAAGTGCTGGTATGGCAGGGCCGACCGCGAAACCGTGGAAAACATTCTTGGCGGCAAAATTTCCGAAAAGAACGGCGAACGCGCCGAAATCTTGAAAAAGTGCTATTGCGATGTTGTCGATGCTTACTTGGACCCGGAAGGCGGATTCAAGGGCAGCAATAGCGACGTTCCCTGCTACGAAGTTGCCCCGAAGATTCGCGAAATCTTGAAAAAGTGCGGAATCAAGGGCGTTACAATCTCGCAGAAACATTTTTCCGGCGGAATGGAAATCCGTGTAAAGGTAAAGGTCTTGGCTGGCGACATTCGCGAATACGAAGAAATCCGCGAACAGGTCGAGGATGCGAACTTTATCGGCGTATGCCGTAATAATTGGATGGTTGTTCCGAACGCCCCGGCTGGCGATGAACGTTATATGAAGTCGGAAGATTTCTTTAAGTGGGATGGAGAAAGGCAGCGTGAAGCACTTGCCTTTTGGGGCCGTCGCTGGTATGACCGCGCAAGGGCTGGCAAGTTCGGCAGCATTACCCGTGGCCATCAAGTCAATCAAAAGGACTATCCCCTTTTCACGGAAGGTTTCTTTGACCGCTGGAATGCAGTCACCCGCATCGTTAGCAGTTTCAACTACGACCGATCTAATAGCCAAGTAGATTACTTTGAAGTGAACTTCTATGAGGATTATGAAATTATCGCCGCATAGCGGCGGGCTCTTGTAAACCGGGTGCGCCCGGTGCCGTTATTGACACCGGGCCACTTGGCTTTTTTAAGGAATTTGAAAAATGCAGTTTAAAAATAACTTTTTCGTAGTTTTTTTAAGGGTCCCAAAATATATGAAAGATTCTATTGGATGGACTAACGGGATTCGTTTTGTGAAAACGGACCATTCAAAAGATTTTCGAATTATTTTTTTTAGGTTATGCTTTTCAATCGGCAAAGAATTTGGCACCTTTTCGCAGGTTGCGCAGCCTTCCCGCAAGAGCTACCCGCCGGAGTAGTGCGAAGAATCCGGCACCTTTTAGCGGCCCGCTTACCCTCTTGTGCGGGTTTACCAGCGTCCGGCGGTACGCGCTAATACCGTCAAGTTTTCCCGGTCGACACGTTACCTCGTCGATTTTCCAGCCCCCGGCGGTGGGTGGGAGTACCGCCACAAGTTTAATTTCTTGATGAAAAAAGGAAAAACAATGCAACAGAACGAAAGCACCATAGTTCAGTTTGACGGGTTGACCCGCGAACAAGTCCTTTGCGCCCTTTACAACGCTTCGAAACCTCAAGGATTGGGTATTCTCAATTATGACCCGAAGCCCTTGAAGATTGACGAAGCAAAGAACGTGCTATCCAAGAGCGATTACGTCGATTACTTGAAAGGTCGCGTTATCAAGGTAGAATTGTCCGAAAATGCAAAAGAATTTGATGCGCGTCTTTATGATCGCGATTGCGGACCGGGTGCAGCAAGAGCCGCGCTGGAGCGGTTTAAGAAACTTGGATTTGATTTCAACTTCAACTTTATAGGATAAGAAAATGGCAAAAGAAAAGTCACCTTTCGAAAAGACCGCCGCCGCCCTCAAGGTTATGGGCAAGAAGATTGCGGCGAAAAAGAACGAGCCGCGCCGCGAATTGCAGTGCGTATGGATCGCGAACCATTCGGGCCATGCCGTCGCCACTGACGGCCACGTTCTCGCCTGTCTTGACCTCAACCATTGGGGAAACTTCGACCGCCCCGAAATGCTGCCCGAACTCGCATTCTATGCAGATATGCAGGTTATTCACTATACCAACGGTGACGCGCTTATTTCGGCGGAAAAAAAGGAAGAATTTATCAAGGCATTCGGTCACGGCATGACCGTAACCCCGGATTACGACGAACTCGAAGATACGATAATCCCTTATCCCGATTGGAAGGTCCTTGTACCGTCCGCAGAAAACTTGCAGCACGTTTCAAGAACCGGGGCCGTGTTCTATCCGGGACAGTTGGGTGTTCTCGACTTGGTGCCGGATGCCTTCGGTGTGATATTCGATGAAGGCAGCACACTTGCATACAAACTTTACGGGGTCGACGAAATGAGCGGACACGTCGCCATTTATCCGGGCCTTATGCTCTTGGCAATGCCTCTGAAATATTCGGAGGAACGAATTTCCGTTGTTCCCTCGAAAGACGAAATTGAAGCCTTTTTCAAACCCTCACAATTTGACCAAATCGAAATGGAGTTGCTGACAAATGAAAAACACGTTGATGATTGACCTCGAAACAACGGGCAAACGCCCCGGATGCTGCATCCTCACTATCGGTGCGGCTGGAATCGACAAGAACGGCCTAGAAGTAAATTTCTACTCCAAGATTCACCACGATAAAAGCAAGGACGAAGGCTTTGACGATGATCCCGAAACTCTCGCTTGGTGGCGAAAGCAGGACACCGCGACACTCAAAGAAGCGTTCTCCGGGACGACCGAAGGACCGCAAGACGTTGTGAACGAATTGTATTTGGATTTAAAAAGACCGCCGCAAAGTTGGTGCTATTATCGTTTAAACGCATCTACCGGGCTTGATCCCATCCCAAATATATAGGGTATTGTATGCAACTTTCTTTTTTGCCGCTAATTATTGAAAGCAAGCACGAATATATTTTGGATCGGTTGAAAAAAAATGATTGCTACGATTTGCGGGATGACAAAAAAATTGATGAATCCGATGTCGTGGGCTTTTGTCGCAAATGCGGTCGCCCAATCACGAAAGCCGATATAATGTGCGTTGATGCTATTTCGTTTACTTGCTGCCGATTGGGACCGAATGCCAACGGAATTATTTCAATAAAACAAGATTATGAATGCTGGAGTGTTGGTTGTGCGGTCCAGCAGCAACCGCGCACAAGGCGCGTATAAGGCGCAAGAGCGTTCGCAGGGCTTCCGCCTTGTATCAACTCAAACGGACGCGCACAAGAGCAAGGAAAGCCGCTGGATGCGTCGTAACGTGCGAACGGTGACGGGCACCCTCCCGACCATGGCGGCGGCGGTTGCCCCCCCCCGGTTCGGGTCCTCCCAAGGGGGGAGGGGGGCCTAGCGGGTCGGGGCGAGA
>Ga0310786_10000998_pt1 | contig 45219 bp, 64 predicted proteins | sample AusTroGonzalo_MG_FD_203881 | JGI IMG/M metagenome (GOLD analysis project Ga0310786, IMG submission 203881) | Bovine rumen microbial communities from tropical cattle in Woodstock, Queensland, Australia - Gonzalo_03 (v2) (version 2) | ecosystem: Host-associated > Mammals > Digestive system >...
AGGATAATGCGTAGGGCAGGGCGGGACTACTGCTATGTCTTCGCAGGTATGCCAAGCACCGAGATCCCGCACCTCTATCCATCGTCTTCGGACATAGACCGAGTGCGGACATGGGAGGCATTCTGATTGGCTAATGCCTACACCATAGACAAGTTAGACCCCAAGACCAAGAAAGCACTTGTCAAGGACATACTCTCTGGACTTCCCGACAACAGGATTGCGGACAATTACGGACTGCCCAAGAACTGCATAACCAGATACAAGAATGACAAACTGTTTCAGACAGTCGCAGAGGTGTGGGCAGAACAGAAGAAGGAATCAGCCACAGACTATGAGGAACAGTTCTCTGCCATAGCCACAAGGCTGAACAAGGCTCTGAATGCCATAGACAGGGAACTGACCGACAGCAACGGAGACTATGACCTGAGCAATGCGGAGAGGGCATATCCCTACATCAAGATGCTGAATGACACATCAAGGTCATTGCAGAGCAACATCATGGGGCTTGCCAAGATAACTGGTGACATGAAGGAGATTGTCGAGATAAACAGCAGACCTACTCTGATGGTGGCACAGATAACTCAGGTGATACAGGCATTGGACATCAAAGACAGGGAGGTTATACTTGACCGACTCAGGGCTATCGCTGACAAGTAAGAATGCCAGATGGATTCTCGGTTCATGCTCAAAGATTGACTACATCAAGAGGCTTGGCTTTGACCCATTCCCTTGGCAGGAGGCTATCCTTGAGAGCAAGAGCAGAAGGATAATCATCAATGCTGCGAGACAGTCGGGGAAAAGCACGATCACTTCAACAGACCCCTGTTGGATAGCGAAGTTCAAGGACAAGTCACTCTCCATAGTGCTTGCACCAACCGAGAGCCAGTCTCAGGATGATATGCGGAAGATTCAGCAGTTCATACGGAGAGACCCAGAGTACCCGAAGTATGACCCCGCAAGCACTCATGTCAATGTCAGGGAGAACGAGAGCCTGATATCGGTAGTACCCGCCACACAGTCGGCAAGAGGTAAGAGCCAGCCCGCAGTTGTCATTCTGGATGAGGCAAGCCAGATAGAAGACCTTATCTATACCGAGGTGGTGACACCGATGTTCACCGCCAACGATGGTAGGCTCATTCTTCTGAGTACACCATACGGAAAGAAAGGCTTCTTCTTCGACATATTCAACAACCCGAGACCCAACGATCCTTGGGAGAGATATGAGGTGCGGTCACCTTGGCAGCCTATACAGACCCCCAACGGACTTGACCTTGTCCCCTATATGGATGGAGACGAGAAAGCATATCAGGAAGAAAGAGCCAAGAAGGGGATAAGGGCATGGTTCAGCCCGAGGCACTATGACTATGAGGAGCAACTTGAGAAACTGTTCGACATGGGCATAAGGAAGTACCAACAGGAATACTGTTGTGAGTTCGTGGAGACCGAGACATCTGTATTCAGTTATGACGAGGTGTCGAGGATGTTCACAGGAAAGAGACCAGAGGTGAAGAAAGAGCCAGTAAAGCGGAGTGGAGTCGAATACTCAGTAATACTGGAGGCTTGATTGAAAGAGTACATAGTTTCGTGGGACATCGCCAAGCAGCACGATGCCACAGTCATACAGTTCTGGTGGCTCAATCCTCAGATAATCGGGGAGAAGCACAACGAGAGGATATTCACACATTGGACTTGCGACTACATCGTGAAGTGGGAGAAACTCTCCTACACAGAGCAGGTCGAGAGGCTTGCCCTTATCCTTGAGGGAGAACGATACAAGAACAACCACACACTCCTGATGGATGGCACAGGTGTCGGACAGGCAATCGCTGACCTATGCCGAAGCAAGAAGCTGAGACCGATAGAGATAGTCTTCTCAGGGGGAATCAAGGAGCAGCCTTTATACTACGGACAGGCTGACCAGAGATTCGGCACAGGTATGGACATAAAACTCCAAAGAGGATGGTCTGTTCCCAAAGTGGAGATGATAACCTCTGCCCATGCACTCATACAACAGGACAGGGTGAAAGTGCCTGACGATATCCCATACTCTGCCGAGTTCCAGAGAGAACTGATGCACTTTGAGGGGAGAGTCAACGAGAAGGGACACACCACCTATGGCAACGATGCCGAGGCAAAACATGATGACTTCGTGGCTTCCTTCCTGATGGCTTGTTGGTGGATACACCGCAACGAGAAGGAGACTGACCGATTGGAGAAGCCAGTCAACAGGGGGAGCAAGTCCTATGACTGGAATCCGATGAAAGTTTTTTCCTAATTTCAAGTTTATCTGTTGCGAACACATATTGACATTTGGAAAATGGTAGTATGGATACGAAGCAAATCCAGAAACTTCAGCAGATCAAAAAGCAGTTAGAGCAGGAAAAAGAGCCTTTCATGAACCGATGGAAGGAGATTGCCCGATACATGGCTTCATCATATGGCGATTGGGGTCACTATGACCTTCAGGGCAAGAAGTTAGACGATACATCCGACATCTATGACAACACAGCCAACGAGTCATCCAACCTCATGGCAGATGGCTTGATGGGGACTTGTTTCGGCAGGTCTATCGCCTGGTTCAAGATGGCTTGGGAGAATGAAGAGATATCCGAGAACGGAGCAGCCAACGAATGGCTCTACGATGTCGAGAAACTCTGCTACCGACAGTTGAATAAATCCAACTTCTATGATGAAGCAAGGACATTGGTGAGAGTCGGTGCTGACTTCGGCACAGGTGTGATGTGGATGGAGGATGACACCTCAGAGGGTGTGCCATGCTTCAAGATGCTCCATCCTAAAGATGTAACCCTGATGGAGAACAGATTCGGCGATGCAGTCGTGATGTTCAGGGACTTGTGGCTCACCAGAGACGATGCGATAGAGGCATTCGGGGAGAAGAAACTCCCGAAGATAATCACAACAACCGAGGATTACAACAAGAAATACCAGTTCTGCCAGGTCGTGTGTCCTGCAGGCAAGTTTGACCTGAAGGTCAAGGGTACTGGTGACTATGTGTCCATCTACTGGTGCGATCTCGATCCGAGCAAGTCAGTCAAGGAAGAGAGATACACCTACAAGCCATTCATAGCTTGGCGATGGAACAGAGACCCAGAGGGAAGCCCATACGGAACACAGTCACCTGGCATCATGCAGTTAAGCAACATAAAGACTGCCAACATATTAAGTAAGAATATATTACAGAAGAGCCAGATGATAGCCTCTCCACCGATCAAACGGACTGAGGGGCTTGTCATCAACCTTCTCCCTGCAGGCATCACAGACCTCAAGGCAGGTGAGGACTTCGCACCAGTACAGGTTACTGGTGACCTTAACTTCACAGAGGTTGAGAGGGAGAGGATAAGGAACTGCATCAAGGAAGCCTATTATACAAACTTCTTCCTGATGCTTTCACAGACAATCGACAAGACAAAGACTGCCACAGAAGTCGCAGCCTTGATGACAGAGCAGTCCAATATCATGGCAGCATTCTTCAACAGATTGGCTAAGGAGTTCCTTGAGCCAGTCATCGAGTTCGTATACCACAACGAGATGATAAACGGAAGAGTGCCAGATGTGACAGACTCAATGTCACAGTACAGGGGGGAAGACCTCGGTGTTGACTTCATCAGCCCTATGTTCCTTCTCCAGAAGCAGGCTCATGCCACAGAGAATCCGATGAAGGGTCTTGCACAGATTCTGTCGTTGGCTCAGGCACATCCTGATGTGCTTATGAAGATTGATTGGGACAAGACTGTAGACCTCATAGCCGATGGCTACAATGTCAAGAAAGAGATACTCCTTGATGACAACGAATACAGGCAGCTTACCCAGGCAGTCGCAGAGCAGAGACAGGCTCAGGAGCAGATGGCACAGCAGATGGCTCAGAGCAAACTCGGGGCTGAGAACTACAAGAACATGAGTGCAGCACCACAGCAGGGCAGTCCTGCAGAGGCGATGATAAATGGACAGGGACTCTGAGATTCAGGCAAGGAAGATGTTCCAGAGGGTATTCACCTCTGATGACGGAAAGTGTGTACTCGGCAACATCCTGACCAACCTCGGATGGATGGAGACAGACCCATCCCATATAAACCCATATTATATAGCATTCGCAAATCGGCTTCTTCATGACATCGGAATCAACCACAGAGATAACCTGGAGAACATCATGGGCAAGCTGATAGAGACAGCGAATGAGAAAGATATAGAACAGGAGAGTTAAATGGATTTATTCAGACACATCTATCTGGGTGCAGACACAGGGATCGATGACATCATCCCAGAAGCAGAGCCAGAAGCACAGCCAGAGGTTGAGGCAAAGCCCGAAGCCCCTGCATGGCATTCACAGTTGCCAAAGGAACTGAGGGAGAATGCTGAGTTCACAGGAAGGATCAGCAGCTTCAAGACGATCGGAGACCTTGCAAATGCTTACATCAAAAGTGAGGACTCAGGCAGGAATGCTCTGCATATCCCTACAAAGGAAAGCACACAAGAGGAAGTCAAGGCATTCTTCACCAAACTCGGTGTACCTGAGAAGCCATCCGATTATGCCCTTAGCGATTATGACCTTGACCCTGAGTCGATCCAGAAGTCAAAGGAAATCTTCATGGCAGCAGCCCACAGAAGTGCATTGTCCAAGAGACAGGCAGAGAATATGTGGATGAGTGAGGTGGCTATGTATAAAGCCATCAGCAAGCTGAATGCAGAGCAGAGCCAGAAGGTGAAGGATGCATTCGAGCCATCATATGGAAAACTGCTTGAGGCAGAGTATCCAGAAGAGAGTGAGAGGAAGAGAGTCATCAAGGATGAACTTGCAACTGTGACCAAGTGGACTCAGGAGCAGGGCATAGGAAAAGCACTTGCAGAGAGTGGGATTTTCTACAACGCAGAGGTGATGCACAAGCTTGCACAGTACATCAAGAGCAACTCACCTGAGTTTGTGGAGGGGAAGAAAGCCCCTGAGCAGAAGCCTACAGGTGGTGTCTTCGACAATTACTCAGAGCAGTTCCTGAATGCTGTGGGGAGGTGAACATGGGATTACTTGATGAGTTCATAACAGATATTTCAAAGGATGTGGAGAAGGAGAAGGAAGAAGAAGTAAAGAAGGAGAGTGAGAAAGGGGGCTTTGATGGTGATTACACACAGAGTTTCCTTGATTATTGCAAAAAGGGCAATCGTTGATTGCTTTATATAGCAAGGTGAAAATAGACCACGAAGGACTATCACAGAAGTTTTGCTACGGTGTGAGAACAGATAGTGGGGACAGTAAGCTGAGCAGTACAAAAAAACTTTTTTAGGGGTAAAACAAGTGGCAACTATTTTAAGTTATCAGCCAATGAATATCGTTGAAGCCCAGAGAAAAGCAGGATTCACCAATACTGCTGAGTTCCTCGGAGACCTTCTCAAGAAAAACGATATTCTCAATTTCCTGCCTTTCCTGCCTGCCAATCATGGTGTGTTCCATGAGTGGACAGAAGCCAACAGACTTGGCAAAGGATCATGGGCAAAAGCAAACACAGCAATTCCTCTGATCTCATCTGGCTCAGATGTGCAGAGAACAGGTGTGTTCCTGTATGAAGGTGAGTCACAGGTGGACAGAAGAATCCTCGATGCTGTAGAGGACAAGATGGCAACCAGAGATGCAGAGGATGCCTCAAACCTTGAGGGATTCATGCAGGGATGGCTCGACCAGCTGTTCTATGGCAATGGTGGTGCAGACTCCTTCGTAGGTCTGTCTGCAAGAAGAAGCGATCCTTCCACAGAGCAGGTATGGGATGCAGGTGGAAGTGGTGTTTCATGTACTTCTCTTTGGCTCTTTGAGTTCGGTGCAAACGGATTCAATGTGAGGTATCCGAAGAATGCTCAGCCAGGCTTCTCGACAGAGGACAAGGGACTCCAGAGAGTCAATGCACCTGTTGGAACTGGTGAGATGGAAGCATGGGTAAGGCACTACAAAATGTGGGGTGGTATCCAGATAAAGAGACAGAATGCACTTCTCAGAATGGGAAGCATCGATTCTTCTCATCCGTTCACAGCAGAGATGTTCATCGAGATGAAGAACAAACTGCCAAGCATGGGAAGAGATGCAGTCGCATTCGCAAACAGAGACGTTCATGCACAGATCGAGAAAGAAGCTTGGAACAAGTCCAACATGGCTTATTCCATCGTGGATTATGAAGGATTCGGACCTATCGCAAGAGTCGCAGGTATCCCTGTGATGATCGCTGAGGCTATCCTTTCAACTGAGGCAGCTATCTGAGGAGGTGCAGTATGAGAGACGGATTACTTATCGCAGGTACTATCGCTGCAGCAACCAAGCAGACAAGAGTGTATTCAGCAGATGTGCTTGACCTCGGTGCAGCACAGAAACTCGGATATGTGGATGCAGTAGCCAAGTTCAAACTCGGCGAGGCAGTTGCTTCTGGTGACTCATATGTATTCGAGGTTTATGACTCGGCAGACAACAGCACATTCGCAAAGTGTGCAGAATCTGCAGCAGTAACATCTGGAGCAGCAGGGGACATCTTCTCTGTGGCTGTGAAGGGTGTTCGGAGATATGTCAAACTGGCAGTTTACCCAGATTCCTCTGGAACTCTGGATGCACAGGACATCGATTCTTGGATCGATTTTGACTTCGATTAAACCATCGGGGAGGGGAAACCCTCCCTTTGTTTAGGAGACGGATATGAAAATCCTTATCACAAAGAAGTGTTTTGTAGGGAATGTCCTGAGAGAAGAGGGAGAAATCCTCGATGTCCAGGATGCTTCCATCTATGAGGGAGTGGGAAAGGTGCTTGGAGAGGTGAAGAAAGAAGATCCTAAGCCAGAGCCGAAGCCCATCAAGCCTATCTCAAAACCTATCAAGAAAGGGACTAAGAAATGACACTTACTTATCCGAGAGAGTGGCTCGTTCTCTGCAACAGAGCCTTGTCGCTGATAGGTGCAGACCCTATACAGAGCCTGTCAGACAGTGGTATTGCCTCACAGAACTTGAACATCCAGCTTCCTGATGCAGTTCAGGAGGTCTTGGCATACCATCCTTACAGATGTGCAAGGAAGAGGACATCACTTGCCCCATTGGTGGACAAGCCTGCTTTCGGATTTGAATATGCTTATCAGCTTCCCAAAGACTTCTGTTCTTTGATAGGTGTCTATTCAGACGAAACTCTCCTGACCTCAAGGGACTACCAGTTCGAGGGAAGCACCATCCTCTCTGATGTGGAGTCGATGCAGATAGTCTATGTGGCTCTGCCTGAGACCCCGAAGAGCCTGACACCTGCTGTGCAGACTGCTGTCGTATACCTTCTTGCATACAAGATGGCAGAACTGACCACAAGCAATGATGCACTTATAGCAAGACTGTATCAGGAGTATCAGACACACCTGCTTGAGAGTGTGAAGAGGGACAACCAGGGATCAGGGGACACATCTGGTGAAACATGGTGGACTGAGGGCAGATAATGAGTGACTATAGTGTATTGAAGGCTTCCTTCCAGTATGGGGAGATATCTCCGTTCTTCGGTGGACAGGTGCAGTCCGAGATATATGCTGCAGGGGTACGGACAATGAGGAACGTGCTTCCCGACCAGGCAGGTGGATTCCGTAAGAGGAACGGAACTGTGTACTTTGCAAGCCCTGACCCGACAATCAAGACAAGGCTCATAGAGTTCTACACAGGAAGCGACTCATATATACTGGCTATCAACACCAACAAGACATACCTCTATGACATCAGCACGATGACTTCGCTGTGCAGCACCACAACACCATACTCAAGCTATGCAGAGATAATGGAAGTGAAGGTGAGGGCAAACAAGGGTGTGCTTTACCTCGTTCATCCAAGCTACAAGCCCAAGACGCTTACAATAACCATAACTGGCACACCGCCGACATACTCCATAGCATATGCAGACCTCACGTTCACACCATCAGGACAGTTCGGAAGCACCGACAACTATCCTTCTGCACTTTGTTTCAAGGGCGGTAGACTTTTCCTTGCAGCCACAAACAATCATCCTACGACAATATGGGCTTCAAGGACACCTGACGGAACAGACAGGTATACAGACTTCACTCTGTACGACAACCTCTATATCCCATCTGCCGACACTTCAGTTGAGGCGGACAAGAACTATTACACAAAGACCTGGGATGGAGACAAGGCGGAATTCACACTTGTGGTCACACCGACAGGCGATCCAAGTTCCCAGGGTTACTACGAATGGTATAACTACGACATACAGTCAAGCCATGCATTTGAACTCGAGGAGAACGATATGTACGGGACTCGGATACATTGGCTTGCAGTACAGAACAGGGTCATCTGTGGAAACAAGAGAGCCATATTCATGGACACAGGGGACATATCTTCACCACAGACCTTTGATATGACCACATCATTGAACACAGGCTCTGCCCCACTCCAGGCTAAGGCATACAAGAACTATGTGCTTTTCCTCGGAGCAAACGAGAAGCAGTTGTATCTCATGGTATGGGATGACAACCTGCAGAACTACTCAGCGATGGAGATGACAAGGAATGCAAGCCACCTGTTCAGGGAAGGCATTGCAGATTACGATATAATGGCAGACCCAGAGATAATAATCTGGGTGACAACCAAAGACGGAAAGCTTTACTCATGCTCACAGGCTACAGGATGGGCTGAACATCCGAGGATCGTGGGGGAATACACCACACTTGCAGTAGCAGGCGAGAGCCATTCAAGGCTCTTCCTTGAGGTCAAGACTGGCAACAAGTACCACTTTGAATATCTTGATGTGCTTGCATCTGACACTACAGAGGGAGTCTTCACAGACTGCTCCACACTTTTCTCTCTCGGAGTCGCATCCACAACCATAACTGTGAACGAGGCTCTTGAGGACTGTGAGGTGTCGGCATTCGCTGACGGAGCAATCATGCCGAGAGTCACAGCAGAAGACGATAGTGGCACGATAAAGGCAACCTACAAGAAGGCGATAAAGGAAGGCTCTATAGGGCTTCCGATAGAGAGTGAGGTTAAATTATTCCCACCTGAACTTCCTGCCAACGGAACATCGATAGGTAAGACCAAGAGGATATCAAGGGTGACCGCAAGACTCTATGAGTCATTCGGCGGGAAGATAGCAGTCGATGATGCAGACCCGATACAGATACTCACAAGGCGATACGGAGTCTACCATTATGGTGACGGAGTCGAACTTGTGTCAGACGATGTGTCTGTGGACATGATGGGAAGGAATACAAAGGCAGGCTCTGTGAGAATACTCCATGACGAGCCTGTTCCGTTCAATGTGCTTTCAGTCGGCACTAAGTTTGAATTAGTGGAGGTATAAATGGCAGTTCCTGTTGCAGCACTTGTACAGATAGGATTAGCTGCTGCTTCGACCATAGGCAACATGGCTCAGGCATCCATGAGTGCCAAGACCCAGAAGGAGATGCTGAGGATTCAGGCGAAGCAGAATGTGCTTGACCTGAGCAATGCATATCTGTCATCGCTTGACCAACTCATACAGCTTAAGGGGTCATACAGGGACACCGAACTGTCGGTGCTTCAGACTGCAAGCGACCTTGAGAGCAGCCAGGCTTGGCTTGACAGATACGGAGACTATTACTCAACAACGATGTCCCAGACATATACAAGTGCTATGGGGCAGTATCAGCAGCTTATGGCAAACTGGCAGAATCAGCAGGTGATTACTGCCGAGAGGGGACAGACTGGAACGACAGCACAGCTTCTTGCATCAATGCAGAAGCAGAATCTTGCATATATGTTCGGGAACGACCTTCAGGTGAGCAATAGTGGTGGACTCATAGGTGCATTGATAGCAGAGCAGCAGAAAGACCTTGCAGCAGAGAAGGAGACTGTGCAGAGGAACATGGGAGTGGGTGCTGCCACACTTGAACTTCAGCAGCAGGGGCTTGATGACCTCTCGGACACATTCGCAATAGCAACAACAAGTGCAGTCCTGAACGGAGTGGCTGCAGGTGAGACCCAGGAGAATCTTGAGACACTTGTGGACACATATGCTCCGTTCATGGAGAAGCAGGAGCATATAACAGCAGAGGATGTGGTGGGAGCAGCAAATGCAGCCAATATCCCTGATATCCCGACAACAATACCTGAATACAAGAAGCAGAAAGCCGAAGAGATCGGAGAGGAAGCACCACCTGCACCGACAGGACAGGAGATAGCAGACAAGATAAAGGAAGAGGTCATAGAGCCAGAGTTCGCACCTCTTGAGTACAGAGTCACAGCTTATGAATACACATATGACAGGGGAGACGAGAACTCCAATCTTACAGGAACTGATTACAAGATACAGGTGAAGAACGACAAGGGAGAATTTGCAGATGCGACATCAAAGCAGATAGAGCAGCTTGAAGAACAGTATTACAACAGGATCGTCTTCAATGACTACGACAAGATCAATGCAGGCTTTAATGGAAGCACGAAGGGTGTCAACTCCGATACTGTAGACCTCATCAACCTCTATGCTGCCGAGAACAAGATAGAGGTTGTGCCAGAAGCCACAGTAAAGCAGGAAAAAGCAGTATCACAGGCACAGTCAATCATAGACGATTTAAGCGGCAAGAAGTTCCTTGATAAAGACGATCAAGAGACCTTGGAGTGGGCTGAACAGCAAATTGCGAAAGAAGAAAAGCGAAAGAAGGAAGCCAAGGCAAAGGCAGCCGAGGCAGCCAAAGTGGCAGCGATGTCAGAGAAAGAAAGTAAGAAATACGAGAAGCAGAAGAAACTTCAGGCACTATTCGACAGGGAGACTGAGAAATGAGAGTACCCACCACCGATTATACACCTTTAAGGCAGGCTAATGCCACAAAGACACAGGCAGAGAGGTCGAAACTCATAGCACCTCAGATGGACAACCAGAGACAGTCCCTCCTGCTCAACAGAGAGGCTATCAAGAAGAAGATAGGTGCAGTCAACACCAACCTCGGATTCAGTATGTTCCAGGGAGCAGTCAACCTCGGTCAGCTTGCAGTAAAGGCATATGACACAGTCAAAAGCTATCAGGAGTCCCTTGCTGAGAATGAGGGCAAGAAGATGGCGAGCCAATGGCAGAAGGATGTCGCAGGGCTTATCGCCAACGGACAACTCAACATATCGCAGTCAACCGATGGTCGTGCTTCCTTCAACCCCGAGGGCATACAGGCGGTAGACCAGATACAGGAGGCACAGCTCAAGCACATAGACAGCCAGAAGTGGCTTCCGAGTGTCAAGGCAGAGCTGAAGCAGAGGATGCAGGACTTCTATGAGGGAAGGGAGCAGTCGATGCTTGAGGCATTCTATGTCAAAGCCACAGAGGATGGTCAGCTTCTCGACCAGGCACAGATGAGAGAGGCACAGGACAAGGATGCTGCCGAGTGGCACTACACAGACTACAGGCACTTCGATGAGAAGGTCAACTCGATGAACAACCTCACTGAGAATGGCAAGGCAAGGCTCATGATGAAGGGTCACGAAGAGATAGACTTCATGAGGGCAGCCAACGAGGTGATGGATACAGCCACAAGGAAAGGACAGGCTGCAGGAGTTGCAAAGGCAAACGAGATTTCCGATGCAAGAGACTACAATCCCGATGACAGGAAGAAACTTGAGGGCTATGCAGACGGAACTGCAAGAAGAGCCAAAGCAAAAGCAGAGGCAGATGGAATGAGGGATGGTGCTTCTGTAATCAAAAATGCACAGGATAACGGAATGTTGCCAAACTTCAAAGACCTCTATGACCAGAACGAAAATAGTAACAAAAATGATGAGCAGAAGAAAGCATACAGGGATGGTCTTGAATCGGCACAGCTTGATTACCTTGCAGGGGTTTATACAAAGAACTACAAAAGACCAGAGGATATGAGTTACGATGAACTGTCCAAAACTGTCGATAATATGCAACAGGATGCTTTCAGAGACCAGTTTGATGGCACATCATCATCATTGTCGATGTTTGACAGGTTGATCTCTCCATATGAGAAGGAACTTGACAAAAGGGACAGGGAAAATGCTTCAGGAGAGAAACTTGATGCTATTTATGCACAGGAAAATGCTCTTTATGATACAGAAGAACAGATCGATCTAGGAAACATAACTACAGAAGACCAGATACATAAGATAGAGGGTCTGAAAGGGAACAAAGACTTAGGCATCAGGTCTGTGGAAGACAGGGCAATAAGATATCTTAAAGCACACAGGAAGGCAGAAGATTCTCAGAAGAAAGCCGACACCAAATGGGCTTGGCAACAGTCGCAGTCCCAAGCAATAAGGGATTTCCAAAGAAGAATAAAGAATGGCGAAAAGGTTGACAGGGAAGAAATCGAGAACAACGAATACCTGAAAGGCAATAAGGAATACCACATCGGAAGTGTTGTGGATATTGTGCTTGATGTCCTTGATGGCAAGACAGAGGCTGATGCCAAGATAACAGCAAGAGACGAAAGGCAGGATGCTATAAACAATCTCAAGAGAGAGATAGACAATGCCCCTACAATAAAAGACCTTGACAATATAACCGAAGAAAGCATCAGGAGCAATCCACTTCTCCAGAAGAATGAGAAATATGGTCTTCCAGATGTAACTCAGGACATGGTGGATTATCTCAATATGAGAAAAAAGAATGCCAATGTTGCCAATGCGAAGCAGACATCTAAGCAGGTCATATCGTTGATGAAAGAAGTGAAAACAAGATTCGTCAATCATGAGATAACTGGCAACGATGCATTTGAACAGATGCACTCATTATATGCAGGAAGAGACAGAGACGAGATTAAAAATTATATGAGTGCTGATGATTATTCGGACTATGTTGAAAAGACAGATGAACTTTCGAGAAGTGTGTCAGATGAACTCATCATGAACAATCTGTACAAGCAGGAGTTCTCTGAATGTATGAAGGACATAGATAAGGAACTTGAAATCAAATATAAAGGTCTTACATCAGACAAGGACACAGAGGAAAGGGCTGCACTTCATGATTGGGCTAAGGGGTCTCTCCTTGATTTGGCATATGACAGCAAGGAAATCAAATACTCTGATTGGGTGAAAAGGAAGAATGCCATAATCTCCATCTTAAAGATGAAGAAATATGACAAACTTACATCTACAGGATTTGATTCAAATGCATACAATGCAGCTATGAACAGGGCTTCTGAAATAGAGAATAGTGGTGCTGTCTATTTTGATGAAAGAAAAGACAAGCTGGTATGGAAAGACGATGACACCAGACAGGCTTACAAAGATGCCACAGAAAGAGAGAGGGAAATGCTCATATATGAGTATGGGATCGACATCGACAAAGAAAAACCTATCGAATATAGAAGCATAACTGACAAGATAAGCCCTGATGGTGCTGAGATAAAGGATTTTGTTCCTGTATTCACAGACAAAGAGGGAGACAAGTACACAGTTCAGGATGGCAAAGTATACAACTATATTCCTGTCTCGAAGAAAACAAAAGACAAGCAGGGGAACACCGAGGGATATACAGATTGGGCAGCCAATCCTGTGCTTAAAGAGAGAGGAAGTCTCAAGACCATCAAGGGACAGGGAAATGAATCCGTAAACAGATTGGCATCCAAGCCTGGCTTAATGTAGGAGATACACATGGACTTCGGATATTCATATCTTCAGGACAAGAGGGCAGAACTGCTTGGCGATGCAGAACGCATCAGGGATCAGAAGCAGGGCTATTCAGACATATTCAATGGGGGGCAACCCCTCACAATGGGTGAGTTCAACATACTCTCCCACATACTTGAGACAAGTGAGGATAAGGAGTCTGATGTCAACAGGTTTGCACAGGCACTTATATATCATCGTCAGGAAGACATGGATATTGCCGAAGCATATCAGAAAGTGGACATCCTCAATCAAGTCCAGATGGGAAGGACTGGTGAATATACCAAGCATTGGACTCAGGCTATCTCTGACAGCTATAGGGTAGGAGACCTCAACAAGCAGAGAAGCGATCTCGGCATGAGATTCAGGGAACTTGAGATAGCAAGCATGGATGGGCTGACAGCATCTGCATATCGGACAATGTTAGGACTGACAAAGGAAGAGGCAGAGGAACAGAAAAAATCAGTAACTGCCCAGATAGATGATATAGACAGACAGATAGAACAGCTTAGGGACAACACTCCGAGAAACATTGTGACATCACTTCTCAAGTTGGCAGCAGGGTCTTTGCCATATACAGGCGATATCCTCATGAAGAGTGCGACATTCGGTGCAGGTGTAGCCCTTACTGCTACAGGCATCGGGTCTCTTGTTGGTGTTCCAATGCTCACAGCAGCCACACTCGGCACAGGATACACATTGGCAACACTTGCATATGGTGCTGCAACCACAGCATACGGATGGAAAAGGGCTGCCGATATGTCCAAAGGTGCTATGTACTACGATCTACGGAGACAGGGTGTGGAGCAGAACATAGCTGAATGGGCTACAAGTGCAAACGGATGGGTGCAGGGTGCTGTAGAGAACTTCTTGGGTATGACCCCTATGGCAATGAATGCTGTCACCAATGCTCTTGGCAGAGAAGCTGCGACAGGTCTCACCACAAGGATAATGTCAAGGATGTATGGCAATGGTGCTATAGGAGGGATGGTCTCTGGTGCTATAAACTGGCTCAAGGGAGCAGCAGGAGAGGGTGCAGAAGAGTTCTTCCAGAGCATAGCAGACAATGTGACCGAGTATGCTGTGTCCGAGATATCTGAAAGTGGATATTCATTCGACAAGACTGCGATGGATGTGCTGAAGGAAGCACTATACGAAGGTGTTGCAGGTTTCGGGTCTTCACTTATTCTCGGTGGCATCCCTGCTATGATAAACACAAAGGCAGACATAAAATATTCACAGAGCCTCAAAGCCGATGCAGAGAGCATAGCATCATTAAACCAGTTCATCAACAAACATGAGAACGATGAGGCTTTCTCCGATATGTCAGGGAAAGAGAAAAGAGATGTCCTTGAGGAAATCTACAATAAGAACAACAAGGGAATAACAACAGAGGACAACACAGAGATACTTGATACGGATGTACTTCCTGAGACCAACGAGGCAGAGGAAGGACTTGATGATGAGGTTGATGAAAACTACAAGGCAGAGAAATTAAAAAGGAAAGAAGACGGAACTCTCTTTGTACAGGAGAGCAGGAACAAGAAAGAGATAGACGGAAAGAGCAGAAGGACTCTGAACATAGGCTCACCTGACACAAAGCAGAGATTCGGAAGGATCATCTACGATGTGGATGAGAATGGTGACATAGAGATAAAGAGAGTCCTAACCAAAGCAGGATATGCAGAGGACATCACATACGATGCAGTCGATGCACTTGCAAGGAGATATGCAGGGCATGACATCACATGGAATCCTGAGAATAAATATCAGCAGTCCGTAAGGGACAAACTCATAGCAGACAACCTTGTGGAAGAGGGCAAGATACAGAGATACAAGGCAAGGACTGCAAGCAATATATCCACAGAATACATCAACAACTTCGCCAAGAACAACAGGATGAAGGGCATCGGAGTTCCAGAGGCAGGTGTCGTGGGTGTAATGCTTGACGATCTTGCAGCATCTCAGGGACTCAAGGCACACAGCATTCAAGGTGACTCCCTCATGGGAATAGATGACAATGGTGCTGTCAGACCATTCATCAAGTTCGTAAGTGGAGAGGGAGTGCTTAAGCCCAATCAGCTTGGTGGTATATCTAAGGAAAGCATCAGGCAGATGATGAAGGGTGGTCAGGCAATCGTATATGTGGCACAGCATGGGAATGTATCCACACTTATGCATGAGATAGACCATGCCTATGCTGTGGCTAATCCTGAGAATAGTGCAAGAATGGTGGGAATCCTCAAAAATGAAGCCAAGAATGGCAAGCTGAGGGACTACATCAATGACTATATGACCCTCTTCAAGAAACGGACAAAACTTGAGACTGCTGAGGAAGTCGTAAACGAGATAAACAACATGAGTGAGAATCCTCTTGACTGGAATGACAGACAGTCAGATATTATGACTGCATTCCTTGAGAGGTACTTCACAGAGGGAAGGACATTCAATCCAGAACTTCAGGGTATATTCGACAGGATCGCTGACTGGTTTAAGAGAATCTTCCGTTTCCTCAAGCAGAAAGGATATCTGTCAGATGAGATAGTCAAGGGCTTCGATGAGAGATTCAAAGACAGCCCTATGAAAGCCAAACTGGACTCAGACATAGCAGCACAGTCCGAGACAGAAGGGATGCTTAATCAGGATGACATATCCCCTGACGAGATTGCCGAAGCAGAACGCCAGTACGCCGAGATAGAGGCACAGTACAAAGGCACATCCGAGTGGCTCAAAGCACCTAACGGCAAGCCCACCAACCTAACCGAGAGACAATGGGTGCAGGTCAGAACACCTGCCTTCAAAGCATGGTTTGGCGATTGGGAGAATGACCCACAGAACGCTTCAAAGGTAGTGGATGAGAACGGAGAGCCGAGAGTTGTATATCATGGAACACCTAATGAGGTATTTGATGTATTCGATGTAGAGAGAGTTGGCGAGAACTTTGAGAATGTAGATATAGATTATAACTTCTTCTTTACTGCATCTGAAGCCGCCGCAAAGGGATATGGGAATGTCATGCCTGTATTCCTCAACATCAGAAATCCCCATATCAGAAATGTTGAAATATCAAGTGCTATTGGTGATATAGAAGGTATACATGAAGAAATCATAGAGGCTCATGATTTTGGCAGTTCCACCGAGAGAGTAAGCGGAGCAGAAGAAGGTCAATCAGATGGTCTTATTATGACTGGTTACAGGATTGACGAGAAATCCCTTGAAGAAATAAACAACCGCTATATAGAAGCCACAAAACAGGAACAGGCAAAAGTTGACGAGTTGGAAAAACAACTTGCCGAAGCTGACAAGAACTATTATGCCGAGAGGGAAAAGGGCATAAATGCTCTTGCAAAAAAATGGAACGAGCAGACAGGTGTTGGTGAAGAAGTCGCAAAAAACATAGCATGGATGATGTATAAGGATGAAACTTACCCCGATGCAGTTAAGGCGGCAGACAAGGTAAAAGAAATATCCGAACAACTCAATGCGATAAAGAAGCCTTTGCGAGAAGCATGGGATAGGGAACTGGCTAATGTGGTAACAACACAAGACAACACCGCCAATGTCTATGCAGTAAACGAGCCTAACCAAATCAAATCTGCTACTGATAATGTAGGCACATTCTCACAGAGTAATCCGAGCATACTGTTCCAGACCGACACCGAGTACCTTGATGCAGTAAATAGCGGAGACATGGCTAAAGCACAGGCTATGGTAGACCAGAGAGCAAGAGAGCAGGGGTACACCATAAAGGCATATCATGGAAGTCCTGCTACCGACATCACCGAGTTTGACAAGGAGAGAATTGGCGAGCATACAACAGCCTATGGAGACAAGGCTTTCTGGTTCAGCGACAGTCAGAAGTTTGCCGATGACTTTGCCTACGAGTGGGAAGAAAACAAGTACACATCGTTCCTTGTGAACAAGGGCAAGAGAGGCAGACTGTACTCTGTAGACCTCAAGATAAACAAGCCTTTTGATTTACGGAACATCACACCAGAAATGCGAGAAATGCTGTTTGAGGGGTACAAGTTCAGCAGAGACAGGAACGAGTTTGATGAATGGCTTGATACCCAGATTAAGAACAGAAACCACCAGAGCATTAAACTTGCCATAGACTACAATCTGCTCAAAGAGAATGGCTACGATGCAGTTATAGCCAACCTTGACACAATATACAATGAGGAACAGGGCAAAGAGAATGCAGATGCCATTGAGTATGGTGTATTCTCCCCTAATCAGATAAAGAGTGCTGACCCTGTAACATACGATGACAACGGACAGGTGATACCGTTTTCACAGAGATTTGACGAACAGAAGAACAGCCTGTTGTTCCAAGAAGACATCTTCTACGATGCAAGACAGGCTCTTATAGATGAAGCAAAGGAACTTACTCTTGATGAATACCTCTCATACAATCGATCTATCCCATTCGATGAGGGATTCACAGACGAGGATGAGCAGTTCCTGACAGAGATATGGAACGAGGCACACAACATCAAGAAAGACCGAAGAGGATTCCATATAGATACAACAGGAATGTCTGATGACGATAAGGACAAGGCTTTCAAGACAGTCATCGATACTGACGAGGGTGTGAGGAACATCGTATCGGCAGTAAGGGACATATACAGCACTATCCGTAACTTCGTGAGAAGCAGGAACGGAGACCTTGACGAAGAGGACATGGCTCTGCTCAACGATATGCAAAGGAAGAAGGAAAGGATAGAGAGTGATGCAAGCAAGTTCTTTGTGAACACAGCCAAGAGCAATGAGGAACTTGACGAGAAGACAATCAAGCAGCTCAGGACAACAATGGAGAATGACATCCTTGTATACAGAGCAATCGTGGATGACATCACAGAATCCGAGACCTATTCGGCATCTGAGGACTATGAGACAGAGATATCAGACCCTGTTGAAGAACGAGACGAGGTCATGAGTGATGAGGACAAGAAGGATGTCGCTGACCAGATAGAGAATGAGGAACTCAAAAAGGATGTGCTGACAGGCGATGAGAAGTTCGATGGAACTTCCGAGAAGGTTGCCGATGAACTTGAGACTGAACTTGACGGACTTCTAAAGGAAGAGGAAAAACTTAAGGGCATCTTTGACAGTTACAACGATAAGCTGAAGAGTCAGCTTTCCGAGAAAGACCAGAAGATCGTCAGAAGTGCAGAATATGTGCAGGGTCTCAGGGAACGGAATGACAAGAATCTCAAGGCAATCAACAAGATGGTGGAGGCAGGTGATACTGTACCACAGTCGAGATATGAGAAGATAAACAAAGCCAATGCGACAATCAGGGAGATAACAGAGGGACTCGGAAGACTCATCAAGCAGAAGGATGTCAATGCTTTCGTGGACACACAGACTGCCCTGAGGGAACTCAGGAAGAAGATCAGGGACAAGCGAAAGCAGTTGAGACTTGCAAAGGAGAGACATGAGTACAAGGTGAGACTCAGGGACTATCTCTTGAAAGTACCTGGCAAGAACATCAACTACGATCAGGCTAAGGAAATCCTTGAGGACATTGACGAGATAAGGGGTGCATCTGGATATGACAACGACATCATCTTCAAGGGAACAAGATACACAAGCAAGGATTTCAGGGCTGCAGTAGACGAGGGCAAGATAAACAAGGATGAACTCTCTGCCTACCAGAAGAAGAGATATGAGAACAAATCCCTCTCTGACTATACTGTCGAAGACCTTGAGCAGATGGCAGAGAAGAAGAGGATGCTCACCAACAAGGGAAGGGAATTATGGCAGCAGAAGGTAGACCAGAGGAACTATGAGGCATCACTTGTACGGAGAGCAATAGCACAGGAACTCAGGCGAAGTGCCAAGTATTCAAAAGCACCATTGCCAGGAACTAAGGAAGAGCAGAATAAGAGTGCAAGATTCCTCTCCAAACTCCATGATGCATTCCTTGCCACATTGAGAATGAATAGTGTCGCACAGATGCTTGACGGAGACAAGAAGGGTGAGGCATACGATGTGCTTGTTGACGAGAACAGAATACTGAAGAGCAAGGAATATGCTGCCGTAAGAAAGAGAGTGAAGCCTGTCATCGAAGCCATGCAGAAGTATGGCATCACAATGCAGGACATATACAATCCTGTAGAAATCACAATAGATGGTCAGAAGGTCACATATTCAGTATCTCAGCTTATCTATGGCATTTATGCACAGAAGAATGCGAGGAACAAGGCAGCATTCTCCTATGGAGACCTTGTGACACAGCAGGAGAAAGATGCCATCAGGGAGCAGGCTGAGAGGATGTTCCCAGACACCGAGAGACAATGGGCATATATACGGAATAAGGTCACAGAACTCGGTGACTCAAGGAATGAGCAGTTTGTAAGACAGGCAGAGGCATACATAGACCCCATCGATCACATGAGAGATTTTGCAGAACTCATAGTGAAGGACTGGAACAATCAGGACAACAAGGAAAGACTCAACAGGGTGATGATTGACGAATACAATCAGCCCATCGAGATGGAAGACTTCTATATGCCTATCAAGAGACTTGACTTCAATGGAACAGACCTTGCATCCAAGATTGCAGACGATGTCTACAACCAGAATGCAGGCAAGGGCATGACTTCTGTCGAGAAAGGTCTGACCAAGAGCAGAATTGACATCTCACCATACTGGCAGCAGAGGACAAATATGGACTTTGTGGGCATCTGGCTTGAGTCGGTCAAGGAGCAGGAACACCTGATAGCTACCGATACCTATGTACGGAAACTCAACAGGATATTCAAGGTGAGGGGAAGCAACGGACTCAGGGCTGACATAGAGAATGTGCATGGCAGACGGATGATGAAGGATATCGATGACCACATCAATGACATCGCAAACCCACCATCCATGCTCACAGACAAGGATGCCGACAGGATAGTCAAAGCCATGAGGGGAAAACTCTATGAGGCATATCTTGGAATGAAACTGTCATCCTTCGTGCTTCAGGTAATCACATCACCTGCTCCATTCCTCAGGGAAGTGAATCCTGTGGAACTTGCAGAGAACATAGTGAAAGTGGCTATGCATCCGATAGAGACATGGAAGTTCATCACAGAGAAGTCTCCTATGATGGAGAACAGAGTGATGAATCCTATGCAGGAAGACATAGATCAGGAGAAGAAGGACTACACCAAGTCAAAGGCAAAGAGGAAGTTTGACTCTGTGACTGCTTGGGGAACAGGACTTCTCAATGTGGCAGACCGATGGATGGTTAGTGCAGGTTGGCTTGCCTGCTATGACAGGAAACTTGCAGAAAACCTTAAGTCAGGCATGGATGCAGAACAAGCAGAGCAGTCTGCCATCAAGTTCGCAGACGATGTCGTATATGAGACACAGCCTATGTCAGACAGGACAGAACTTGCACCTCTGTTCAAGAGAGGTGGTGCAGCTTGGCAGGCTCTTACTCAGTTCCAAGTATCCTTGAATGTCATATGGAACAACCTCATGTACGATATGCCTACAGCATGGAAGAACGGACAGAAGGGCAGGGCTGCAAGGATAATCCTCAGCTATGCTATGGCAGGAATAGTCCTCTATGCAGCTCAGGAAGGATTATTCGGAGACGATGACGATGACAAGGATGTGAATGTCCTTGATATAATCAGAAAAGTCCTGTATGCAGCCACAACTCAAGGTACAAGTTCAATTCCTCTGGTGGGAGGCGATGTGGACAGACTGCTCAAGAAAGTGATCACAGGGGAGAAGAACTATTATGCCACAAGGCTCTATCCTGCACTTTCAACAACAATAGATGCAGTCGGGAATCTCCTGACTGGCAACATAGCATGGAACACAATAAAGAAGATCGCAGAAGGAATAGGACTCTTCACAGGTCTGCCAGTAAGTGGAGCAAAAGAGTTCTACCATGCAATACATGGCAAGGGAGAGGGTGACTGGAGACTGAAGCCAGGTGCTTTCTTGGGCAGAAGAGACAACAAAAAGAAAAAGAAAAAATAAAGGAGGCAATGATGCTTACTAATCTGGATAACGTAGTTTACTACACAGTATCGGGGAACACATATCCCATCACATTCCCTTATTGGGCAAAGTCGGACATCAAGGCATATGTGACCCTGTCTGACGAGAGTGTGGAGGAACTCACACAGGGGACTGATTATTCCCTGACAGACCCTGACGGAGTCTCTGGAACTCTCACCAAGCTGACTGCATGGACTGATGCACAGAAGCTGACCATCTACAGAGAGGTGGCACTTACTCAGGAAGTCGATCTCATCAACGGAGAGAAGATTGACGGAGAGCAACTTGAGGAAGCACTTGACCTCAAGGCAGCAGGTCTTCAGCAGATGCAGGAGCAGTTCACAAGAACAGTAAAGACCTCCATTGATGAGGTTGGTAGTGACTTCGTGATCCCCAACACCGAGGCAAGAAAGGGAACTGGTGACGGAACTCTTCTTGGATTTGACGGAACAGGCAAAGCAATCGTACTCAGAGACCTCAAGCAGTTCGATGCCGATGTAGCAAACACAGCATCCAACGCATCGAGTGCTTCAACAAGTGCATCCAACGCACACACATCCGACCTCAAGGCAGAGGGCTATGCGGTAGGAACACAGGGCGGTGTGCCAGTATCAAGCGGAAGCCCATACTATAATAACAATGCCAAATACTTCAAGGACTATGTGCAGACCACAGTAGGAGACCATGCCACAGCCCTTGCATACCTTGATACCTCGTCAGCCAACGTTGATACAGTAGCGGGGATAGGTACACAGGTCAATACAGTTGCGGGCATAAGTTCCAACGTAACGACTGTGGCAGGGAACACCTCAAACATCAACACAGTTGCGGGCAACAATTCAAACATAACGACTGTGGCAGGTGTAAGTTCCGCAGTTTCCACAGTAGCAGGGAACACAACCAACATCAATACTGTAGCGGGGAACAATGCCAACGTAAGCACAGTAGCTTCCAACATAGCAGGTGTCAATACTGTGGCATCCAACATAGCGGGGGTGCTTGCCGCAGACGATTACGCATCATTATCAAGGCAGTATTCCGAGGGCAAGAAGCTTGATGGCACTACAGTCTCCCCAAGCGATGAAGGATATCACAATAACTCAAAGTATTACCTCGATATAGTGAAGCAGACCATTAGCGGAGCATTGAGATATCAAGGTGTATGGACAACCACAGGTGCTACTGATTATTCGGGCATCTCACTTCCGAGACTGAAAGGAGATATGTTCTATTGTCAAGGCTCTGCTTGTACAATCGGAGGGGTTACCTACTCACAGGGAGACTACATCATATTCAACCAAGACGTGTCATCGGGAACAATCACAACCGCAATGATAGACAAGATAGACAACACCGAGACAGTTACTCCCGACAATTTAGTTGAACTTACCAACAAGACCATAGATGCCAACAACAACACACTCAAGAACGTGGTCACCTCCAAGAATATAACAAACTGCATAACAGAGATACTTCAGGACATAAATCTCACTTTATCAAGCGGAACACTCACACTCAAGGCAGGGAGCAAAGTTTATGTGCCGAATGGTGCTAATACTTTTGATGTGGTCAATATTGATACTGATAAAACATTGACAGTTGCCGACAATGCCAAGCAGATGATATGTGTCAATGCTTCCAATGGCAACCTTTTTGAAAGAAGATTGTCTAACTGTGTATCGGGAGCAGGTGCAACGACCAATTGGGGATTTGCCTACAATACAACAACAAATCAAATCAGAGCATTTAATGTAAGTGGTGATGATTTAGGCACCAATTATTCATTCCCAATCGCCATTGTGACTGTATCTGGTGGAGCAATATCAAGCATTGACCAAGTATTCAACGGAATGGGGTATATTGGCTCTACCTTGTTCGTGTTGCCGAATGTCAAAGGATTATTACCTAATGGAAGAAATTCTGACGGAACGCTGAAAAGTACACAGATAAACACAAGCAAAGTTCTGACAATAACTTCTGCGTCAACGAGAACTAACGAATTGTACATTGCCAATGCCAATGTATTTGAAGGTGCTTTGGGTAATAATTATTATGACGAGACAACCAACTTCATCAAGAGGGCATCTGACGGGGCTGTTATTGCAACATTGCCCGTAGCCACCTACACTACAACATCGGGAGTAATCAGCAACTTCAAGCCCAAGACAGCCTTCCATGCTGTTGATTACAATGACTGGGCTAATCACATAGGCAGCGGAAAAGTACACACAGTAGCCGCCGCAGATTTTGGAACTGGTTTTTCAGGAACAGTAAAATGGACTGTGGTAAATAAAGTTTGTCATGTGTCATTTTGGGCTTTTGGTGTTATATCGGGAACAGCAGTAACGGCTATTAACAATATGCCGAAAGCCCTTTTTCCTGTATCTGCCCTGCTGTGTCCTGCCGCTTCGGGTAGTCCCGATACTTTTGTTTATTGCGAAGGTACTACTTCTCTAAAGGTAACTACTACAGCAACGGGTAATAGGTATGGCTCATTCTCCTACCCTGTGGCTGATGACTGGGTGGAGAGCTGAAATAAGTTTATCTGTTGAGAAATGGAGGGCAAAGAAATAAAATGATAATGGAGGCATGGGAATGGACATGGAACTTCTGAAAATCATTCTGACATCTACTGTGGTTGCAAGTGTAATCACACAGGCTATTGGCTTCATCAAAGACCTGCTCCGTTCCCGAAAGCGAGACAGGATTATCCTATTGTTCATCGTGAAATCATTAGCGACAGACGCAATATGGAACAAGTACATATCAACAGAGGACTTGAAGGCTCTTGAAGATGCTTATGCAGAATACAAGGCTTTAGGGGGTAATGGTTTCGCTGACACACTTCTTAACAGGGCGAGGGCATTACCGATTAAGGAGGATGAATGAAATACGACCAGTCCTTTTGTGAAGCCATAGGGAAGTGGGGTTGCTATGCTCTGTGTATCATCAATATTGCCGAGCAGATTTTAGGCTACAAGTTGGACAAGCTGAAGGCGATAGAAGAAGGCATAGAACGAGGCTACATCAGTTGGAATGAGAATAACTATGCTGACCCAAAGAACTTCGACATAGACCAACCTGCCTTGTTCTTGGGTATGCTGACAGGACTGAAGTTCTCCATCAGAAAAGAGTTCAATGACATCCTTTACAAGCCAAAGAAGGGAGAGTACATCGTTGAACGATGGGAACGGAATGGCTATGGTCATTTCGCAAGAACAAGAGATGGCTACAATAGCCTACAGGACAGTAAATGTGTAACACTTGGGAAACTGGCTTCATTACGCATATTTAAGGAAATTTAAATAACGATTTCGTTATTAACAAAAAGACCAAAATATTTTAATAAGGAGATAAAAAAATGAGCAAAAAGAAATACGCATTAATCACAGGAATTGTTGGTGGTGTTGGTGCAATCGTAACCGCAATCGTATCTTATGCAGAGCCTGCCAATATGGTGGCTATCCTTGCAAGCATTCCTATCATCATCACCGCAGTAAATGAGGTGCTTGCCAACTTCGTCAAGGAAAGCAAATGAAGAACTGGTTCACTTCGATAATCGGGGATAAAGACTTTGACCCCGATGCCAGTAAGATTGTGGGCATGATACTTTGTGTAGTGGCAATAGTCGGTTTCTTCAAGCAGGTCAACGGATGGGAGACTATGCTCTATACAGGTGGTGGTTTAGTGTTAGGCAAGTGCTTAAGGGAGAACACCTAAATGTGGAACAAGATAATGGAGATATGCGGACTGGTGCTGGCTTTCGTAATGGCTATCTTTTTAGGCAAGAGCAAAGCCGAGAAGAAACAGGCAGAGAAAGAGAAACAGCAGGCAGAGGAACAGGTCAAGAAAGAAGCCGAGTACAAGGCTGAGGCACACAAGATAAAGGAAGAAATCTTCAAGGAGGCTGAAGATGAGAAGCAGAAACTTAATCAAGGCGATAATGTTGACAGGTTTAATTCTGCTATTAACCTGTTGCGTAAGCACAACTAAGACTGTTGTAGTACACGATGTCCCCGATGTAACATTCCCGACATTTCCCGACCCCGACCCAGTTACTTTGGATGGGGAGACTGTATCTATGCCCTTATGGTACTTCACCAAGATCGCTGAATACAAAGCCGATGTGGACAAGATAGAAGCCTACTTGAACGAGTTGAGGAAACTGAATGAAAACAGCAAATGAAGTGAAGAACGACGTGACCAAGGATATCCACATCTCCATACTCAAGGATGCACTCAACGATTTACGCATGGCTAATGTACTTCTGAAGCAGACGATGTGGTCTCTGCTTGTGATACTGGCACTCTGCATCTTCGGGATCGTGGGACTGAGCATATACCATCAGCACAAGATGTTTAACTTTATGAATGATGTCGAGTTCAGTTCCAACATCGAGATGCAGAATGATTCAAGCAACTCAAATACTATGAATGTCGAGAGGAAATAGTAAATGCCGACCTATATGTCCGTAAAGAGAACGATAAAGCCTAAGAACAGGATTCCCAAGCTGAAACTTTCAAAGGGTGTCAAATACCACATAACCGATTTGGGTAATGGCAAGATAAACATAAAGAAGACTGTTTACAAGAAGTGGAATGTCAACAAAATCTAAGGCAGTAAACATATTCTTCAAGACCGCCATCAAGTCCGATGTTGACAAGATAAAGGATGAAATCATTTTATCTGACCGACAGGACAAGATATTCACCATGTACTACATTCAGCGAAAGGACAGGAACTTCATCGCTGATACACTATATATCTCTGCCACAGTTGTGGACAGGGAACTGAAGACAATAAGAGACAAGATTCTGCGTATTTTATGACGAGAATCTGGTGACATAAATTTTCTCCTTTAGGGTACATTTCAATCAAGAAGGAGGTTGTTATGTACCCTTTTCAAAATCCCCAATTTCCAAATTATTCCGTTTACAATCCATCATTCCCACAGATGCAGAACAATCCCCGACTTGTCTGTAGGCAGGTAGGAAGTGTGGAAGAAGCAAGGTCGGCAATAATCGACCCTGTATCACTCTACCTGTTTCCAGACTTTTCAACAGGGAAGATTTATGTGAAGAAGATGGGTGACAACGGACAGTCGGAGTTCTACTCCTATTCACAGGATGCGGAGCAGAAGCCTGTAGACCCATTCGATGAGATAAAGCAGAGACTGTCAAATATTGAGGCAAAGTTAGGAGGACACGATGAATCCATTCCAGTTCCTAAGAAATCCCATGCAAGGACTTCTTCAGGCTCAGATGCAGAAGATGCAGCAGAGTAACCCCGAACTGTACGCAAAGGGAATGCAGATGATAAGAGGGAAGACCGATGCCCAACTCAGGGAGATCGCCAACAACATCGCACATGAGCAGGGCATAGACCTCAAGGACTTCGCAAGTTCACTCGGTATAAAGATGTAGGTCGTTGACCTTGAATATAAACACTTCATATTGAAAGGAGAAGACTATGGCAGACACAACAATCGACAGCGGAATGGGTATGTTTGGCTTTTTGATTTTAGCACTCCTGTTCCTCGGCAATGGCGGTGGATTCGGTTGGGGCGGTGGAAACAACAACGCAATCCAGAATGACATCAACAGAGGATTCGATTCACAGAACACTATGGCACAGACAAGAGACATCCTCTCTGCGGTGACTGGCGGTACTGCTCAGACAATTGCTGCAAGCACAGCCAACGCAAGCAATGCCATCAACGCAATCAAGGATGGCAATGCAAACATCATCAGAGAGTTCGGTGTAGTGGAATCAGCACTCACAGCACTTTCAGGAAAGCAGTCTGAATGCTGCTGCAACACTCTGAGAGCAATCGACCAGACCAACTACAATGGTGCAATCAACACCGCATCCATCAATGCGACAACAGTTGCTCAGACCCAGAAGATACTGGATGCGATTGCACAGAGCAAGATCGATTCACTTCAGTCCAAAGTCCAGACTCTGGAACTTGCACAGGCAATGTCTGGTGTGGTGAAGTACCCTATGTCCACAACTTATGGAGCAGGTGTATCACCATTCTGTAACTGTGGTTACGCATATTCCCTTTAATCAAGGTTGAGAATTATCCATCTGTACAGGTGTGAGAGATATCGGGGGGAGTTGAATGACTCCCCTTTTTTAAGGAGTAACAAAATGTGTTGCAAATACCCTACGAAGTACAGGGCAACAGAGGTGGCAGTTGCCACAGGAGTGACAACGATAACCATCCCCGCCACACCGACATTCAACGCAGGTGATGTGCTTGATATCCTTCTGGCTACCGCAATTCCTGACGGAACAGACGGAACTGAGATAGTGATAACCAATGGCACAGCATCAGAGCCTCTTTTCGGATGGAACGGAAACTACTACAGACCGCTTCCGTTGAGAAGTCGGACTGTCCTGAGAGTGCAGTATCTTGACGATCCCGCACACTTTCAGCTTATCGGTATCAGGAGGTAATTATGCTTGACTGCATCAAACAGGTGGCGATGAACATAGTCGATGAACTGATGGATGCACAGAAGTACATTGACGATGCCACAAAGATGAAGGAGACCAATCCGAAACTGGCAGACCTCTACAGAGATTTGTCCGCAGAGGAATTATCCCATGCCGAGAGACTCCATGAGATGGGGTCAAAGATGGTTGCCGACAGCGATGAGGAGGCAGCCGAGGTGGTGTGGGACTGGGAGACCGAGAGGATGGGAAAGTGGGAGCAGAGCATAAGAGTTCTGCATGAGATGTACAAATAAGTTTATCTATTGACTGGTAATTCAGATATAGTATACTGAAAGTACATTCGACTCTACTTCTCTAAATTTTCCGATCTACTTCTTCTGCCGACCCCTGAGAAATCAGGGGTCTTTTATTTTCAGGAATGATAGTCATATGATAGCCGATAATCGGGAATGCCCATAAATAAAGGGCAAGTTGCCCAAGTACGCATTATGGTGTAAAATGTAGCAGAATTGTCCCGATTCCACCGAGGAGTTCCACAAACCCCGATGGATAGGGACTTTGCTTTATATTCTGCCACCTTTTCAAGACTTCTGATATTACCTAATATTTACTAAAATTTACCGATTTTTACCTATTGACTGATTGCCATATGATAGTTATATGATAGTTGAAGAGGTAGGTGGAATGGGAGTCAAAGTACAGGTAATCAAGAATATATACTATTTAGCTATTACGCACAATGGGCATCGGCACTATGAGAGTCTCCATATGAAACGATCGGGGACAAGGATGGACAGGGAGATGGACAGGCTTGCCGAGATGTGTCGGGCAAAGAGGGAGATGCAGCTTGTCTCCTCTGACTTCGACCTGGCTGACACCACAGGGAGCAAGATGTCTCTCTATGACTTCATCAAGGCTCTGTCGGGCAACGATGTCCACAACCAGTACACAAGGTGTCTTAGATATATAGAAGATTATCCCGAAGGGACTACCATAAAGCTGAGGGATGTGACCACAGAATGGCTTGCCAAGTTCCAGTCATATCTGTTGGGCAAGGAACTGATGCCATCCACAGTCAGGTTATATATGAATCTCCTGAAGAGTGCATTCAATCAGGCGGTGAAGGAGAGGAAACTGGTGTCCAATCCGACAAGGGGACTTCCGACAATCAAAGTGCCTCAGACATTGAAGGATATCTTGACAATGGAAGACATCAGGAAACTGGATGCCACACCGATAAACGGAGTCCTTGGTGCAGAGGTGCGTAGGGCATTCCTCTTCGCCTGTTTTACTGGTCTCCGTATCAGCGACATAAGGGAATTAAGATGGCACAACATAGACGGAGACAGGCTCAGGATCGTGATGCACAAGACACAGAGAGCCTTGGAGATACCGATTCACGATAATGCGAAGAAATACCTTGAGCAGAATGACTCGGAGTATGTGTTCCCTCTGATTGCTCAGTCCACCACAAACTGCATCATATACCTGTCTAAGTGGGCGATAAATGCGGGAGTCGATAAGAAGATAGGATGGCACACCGCACGAAGAAGTTTCGCAACGATAGCAGTATCGGTGGGCATAGACCAGTATGTCATCAGCAAGTTATTGGGTCATGCGAGCATTCAGCACACTTCGCTATATTCACAGGTAAGTATGCCGACAAAACGAGAGGCGGTGGATAAGATTCCTTCTATTTAGGGAAAATTCCCTCTATTTTCCGCTAATTTCCCTTGAATCTTGAGAGGACAAACCATTCCCTGATTCCGCTTCCATGTCTGCTTTTACTGCCCTTGCATTCTGTAGTACAATGGAGAACTTCCGATCAGGGAGCAGTCGGCACACATCAAGGAGTTCCCTCTCCCTTTCCGACAACATACCATCTTCTTCGCCTGTAACCAAGTAACGCACAGATACCCCGAGGTAGTCCGCTATTTTTACCGCATCGTCAGCTTGTGGTATCGTTTTCCTCTCAACCCAATTCCAAACTGTACCTTTTGCCTTTCCAGTCAGACGAACTAAATCCGCTTGTCTGATTCCTTTCTTATGCATAAGGGGCAAGGCATTCGACCAAAAACTCATGAAAACCTCCAACCCCCTCCCGACCCCACTATAACACACTTCCTAAAAAAATGTTCGATTTCTTGAAAATTTCTTTATTTTTTTGCTTGACAATTTCAAAAAATTAGTCGATACTATGAATGTAAGACTAAAAAATTGAACAAACGGAGGTTTTCAGATGACATTTAGGAGAGCAGTTGAGTATGCACAGTTCAAGAGTGAGAGATTCAAGAAGCATTATGAACAGACATGGGATGCCATTCTTCATGGCGGGCAGACCCCATGCTACATCTTCGCCATTGATGGTGAGACATTCTACTACGGATATGACGGAGTCGATCTGCATTGTGGCAAGCATTCAAAAAAGAGAGCAGCTTACTTAATCGAACATGGCGAAGCAGACATTCTTTAAGAGGAGAGATAAATGACAAGACAAGCAATCAATCAGCAGAAATATCCGACAATCCCACTTCCCGCACCTATCAAGGATGCGGTGAAGGCTTGGGCAACCGACAACGGATATCTGCTCTACAAGGTGGGCGATTTAATCGCAAAACTTCCCGAGATAAAGCCATATCTCAAGGAGGCGAAATGATTTTCAACGCAATCGTATGGACAGTCCTTCTCGGTGGGTTGGCATATCTCACCTACGATGCCATCAGAGACCTGGTGGATGAGATGAGGGAAAGCAGATGAACGCAAGGCAAGCTGCCGAATACTTGGGCTACGCAGTACAGTCCATCTACAACATGAGGAGCAAGGGCATCTTGCCATACCATCGTATCAACGGAAAGGGCAGACCCATATTCATACAGGAAGAACTTGATGAGTTGTTGGGTCTCGGAGACAGGGCAGAAGCGATACTCAATTCCAACGAGTTGAGCAGGCGATGCAAATAAAAAAGACCGCCCGCACCGAAGTGCAAGGCGATCAAAAAGGCAGGAAAATTATGGAAGAAAAAAGAGAAGAAGTCAAGCAGCCTTGGGAATGTATGGCACAGGCTTTCGCACAGATTAACAGTCTGTTCCTTCCAGTAAAGAAGGAAGAGAAGGAAGAGTCCGAGGTGAAGCATGAGTGATGGAATGAAGAATTGTCCTTTCTGCAATGGAGAGGGCGGTGTCAACAGTTTCTCCCTGAAGTCAGGCGGTACTGGTTATGCAGTCAAGTGCTTTAACTGTTCTGCACAAGGGAAACCATGCTCCACATCCGAGGAAGCGGTAGCCATGTGGAACAAGAGATATGGGGCAGATACTCCTAAAGAGTATTGGGTTTTCACGATACTGAAACAGCCAATACAGACTATGTGCGATGGCAGAAGCACCAAACTCATAAAACTTTTCGGTGAGAATGGTGAGATCGGTCATGTTGTGTTCAATGTCGGAGATAGGAAATTCCAGATAGAACACAAGTTCTACAGCAGTCAGATTGATGACATCAAGAAGAAACTGAACAAGTTGTTCCCAAAGCAAGATTATCCTAAATCGTTGACAAAGGCTTACCCCATGTGGGGATGGTGGTGGGTATGACTAAGTACGAAGAACTCATGAATCAGAAGGACTTCTATGAGTCCGAGGCAAGAAGACTCCCCGACAAGGCTGAAGTGTTCAAGGCATTGGCAGAGCAGTATGAGGCACAGGCTAAGTCCCTCACCATCGAGGAGGCAAGCAGATGACCGAAGTGGAAAGGGAAACATGGCTTGCACAGGAATGCAAGAAGATCGATGCATATTGGGATAACTACAAAGCCAAGTATGGAGTCGAGGCATACCACAAGAAGATGTACGGAAGCAACCCCGAATGGGAACGGATGGATAGCAAAATCCATATGTCAACACAGGAGTTCCTTGAGGACATATGGAACAACGAGGGCATTGCTCCGATCGAAGTTAAGGAAGAAAAGCCGAGACATCACCATATGTCAATGAGACCATATGTGGGATGTCCTGACTGCCCAAGATGGAACGGAAGAAGATGCACAAAGCCATTTGATGACGAGACATTGTGCAAGGAAATAGACGAGAGATACAGAGAGAAAGGAGAGTAAGTATGGAAGACATCAATGTAGTATCTGTGACTGGCAGAGTCACAAGAGATGCGGAATGCAGATTCACAAATAGCGGTACACCTACTTGTACAGTAGCGATCGCAAACAACAGAAGACGGAAGGTGAACGATACCTGGCAAGACGATACATCCTATTTCGACATCCAGTTGTGGGGAAAGATGGCAGAGAGCCTTGCCCCGAAGCTGACCAAGGGGACACAGTTGTCCGTTCAGGGGACTCTGAGACAGGACAGGTGGGAACAGGATGGTCAGGCTCGGACAAGAGTTGTGATCGTGGCAGAAAAGGTTGTGCTTTCAGCCAAGGGAGAGAACTATGGCGGATTCTAATATTGTTATCTTTGACAAACTTCGTGCGATACAGAGAGATTTGAAAGCACCTAAAGGGCAGTACAATAACTTCGGCAAGTACAGTTATCGGTCAGCAGAGGACATCCTTGAGGCTGTAAAGCCTATCATAAAAGACTTCGGATGTACCCTCACACTTTCAGATGATGTTGTAGCAATCGGCGAGCCTGTGATTACAACAACACATACCAGAAAAGAAGAGTTCGACAAAGACAAGATGCCTAAACTTGCGGAATATACAGAGACACAGGAATGCCATCAGAGATTCTATGTCAAAGCCACAGTCACACTTTTTGATGTGGAGACTGGTGCGAGCATAAGCACATCAGCATATGCAAGGGAAGAAGATACCAAGAAGGGTATGGATGGATCGCAGATAACTGGTACTGCATCCTCATATGCAAGGAAATATGCATTGAACGGACTGTTCTGCATCGATGACACCAAGGATGCGGACACAGACGAATATCAGAAGCAGACCAAGAATACCGAGCCTAAAGCAGAGCCACAGAAACCTCAGACCAAGGATGCAGATGAAAAGACCAAGGCAAAGGCAGAACTGATCGTGAAGAAGTTCGAGGGTCTTTCCTCTGAGGGATTCATCAAGCCGAGCAGCCTTGCCAACATGAAGATGGCATACGGAAACCTGAAGACCGAACAGGACTATCGGATGTTCATTGCCAACTGCAACAAGAACATTCAGGATGCGGAAAAGGCAAAGGCAGAGTCATTCGATGATGACAAGATTCCGTTCTGAGGTGGCTATGGTAAAGAGAAAAAGGAACAAACTGACCGCAGCCAAGGTACAGGTTGAGTTCAACGCAATGATCCGTAGGAGAGACCGCAGATGCATGGTCAACTATGGGTCATGCGATGCTCCTGAGAAGGACATACAATGCTCCCATTTCTATGCAGTAAAGGGCAATGGCGGGTTGAGATTCTATCCATACAATGCTTATGGTCAATGCTCCCGCCACCACCTCATCCACCACAACACAGACTCATATATGTATGCGAAGTGGATGCAGAAACATTGTCCAGAGGAACTGTCATGGATGGAGAGTGTGAGGGGAAGACCAGTCAGATACACACAGGCGGTGCTTCAGGAGATACTGGCAGCCTGTAAGGATGATGACTGCGAGAAGGTGAGAAGAATCGTTAGGGGACTGTTCGTATGATGGATAAATACTACTTCTATCAGAGTTACTACGATGCCCTGAAAGGACTCAAGCCTACTGTGAGATATGCCATCAGGGATGCGATCGACAGATATATGTTTGAGGACATCGAGCCTGTATTCAAGGATACTTTATCCAACTCCATATGGATGCTTTTGCTTCCAACTCTTCGCAAATCAAAAATCTATTTTGCTAATGGAAAGTTGAAAAGCAAATCCGAAGCAAATCCAAAGCAAACTGAAAGCAAATCTGATGCTAATGTCGGAATTTGCTCTTCTAAGGAAAAGGAAAAGGATAAGGATAAAGGAGAAAAAGAAAGAGATAAAGAAAAGTCGGCTACCGCCTCCTCTCCCTCCCGATTCCATAAACCTACAGTTGATGAAGTGAGAACATACATCCAAGAGAGTGGCTACCATGTCAACCCTAATGACTTCGTGAACTTCTATTCATCAAAGGGATGGCTTGTGGGCAAGTCACCTATGAAGGACTGGAAGGCTGCGGTGAGGACTTGGGAGAGCAAGGAGAAGAACGAGAATCCCGCCAAGTTTGCAGAGGAGAAGCCGAGGAAGCCTGTTCCTGAGGTGACACAATGCCCTGAGTGCGGGTCTTACGATCTCGGCAAGACATTGGACAGGGTGATGTGCAGGTCTTGCGGGTCTGTGTATGACTACAACCATGCCAAGGGGAAGTGGGAGAAAAGCTGATGGGCGGGCAGAGAAGATACGCACATGGCATCCAGATCATCTGCGACAACAACAGGAGAGGACTGAACTTCATAGCAGAGACTGTGGCAGAAGCCAAGAGGCTGACTGGTGTCTCCTATGAGCATATCAATGCCCTGATCAAGTCAGGGAAGCAGACTAAAGACGGATGGACATTCGATGAGACATTCGGATACGGAGATGAAGATGAGACTGAATAGATTAAAGCATTTGGTATACAGCATCCTGAAGGACAATCCCAAGACAAGGGACTCCGACAGGCTTTTATACAACGAGGTGTGCATGGAACTCGGATACGATACACACACCATATCGGCATATGAGATGCTGCACAGTTCCACGATGCCATCGATAGAGAGTGTCGGCAGGGCAAGGAGGAAGGCTCAGGAGGAGCATCCTGAACTTCGTGCGAGTGCGGGAGTGGCGAAGCGGAGGATGGAACTGTACTCCGACTACCTTCAGTTTGCGAGGGGATTCTGATGCGGATTGGTCTCGTTGATGTGGATGGTCACCATTATCCCAACCTTGCCCTTATGAAGATAAGTGCATGGCACAAGAAAAGAGGGGATAGTGTCGAGTGGGCAATGCCATTGTTTGACTATGACAAGGTCTACAAGAGCAAGGTGTTCACATTCACAGAGGATGATCAGTATGACTACGGATGCGAGACCGAGAAGGGAGGCACAGGATATGGGGATTATGGAAAGGTGCTTCCTGATGAAGTGGAGCATACCTGTCCCGACTATTCCTTGTACAACATAACCGATGTGGCATACGGATTCACCACAAGAGGGTGTATTAGAAAATGTTCATTCTGCATCGTGCCTAAGAAGGAGGGGAAGATAAGACCCCATGCCGACATAGAGGAGTTCTTGGATGGGAAGAAGAATCTCATCCTGATGGACAACAACATCGTGGCACATGAGCATGGGATAAAGCAGCTTGAGAAATGCAAGCAGATGGGTGTTGCGGTGGACTGCAACCAAGGGATGGATGCAAGGATCATAGCCAAGAGTGATTACTTGGTGAGACTGATAGCCATGCTTCCCATCTATGGTGGCTATGTACGGATTGCTTGTGATGACAAATCCGAGATAGAGCCATGTGAGACTGTGGTAAAGAAAGTATCGGAGATAAATCCGAGGAAGAATTTCCTTGTGTTCTGTCTTCTTACAGATGACAAGGAGGACAGTTTCGCAAGAGTGAATATCTGGCGAAAGTACGGACATAAGGTGATGGTGTATGCCCCCCCCCAGAGGGATTTCACACAGAAACAGGAGATTCCGAGGTGGCAGAAGGACATGGCACGATGGGCGAACAACAGGTTTGTGTACTATTCGTGCGAGTTCAAGGACTATAAGGGAGGCGGGACATGAAGTGGTGGTATGAACCAGAGGAAGAAGAAATGAAAGTATACAAGAACGAGGACTTGTGCATCGAGTGCAAGAACGCTTTTTTCAGCAAACCCTATGACCACAGAGACCCGACCCCAGGCACGATAGGGTACTGCGTACATTGTGATAACTGCTTAATCAAGGACAAGGAGAAGAAAATGGAGTTTCAAAAAGAGAGATGCTTTACAGCACTTAACGCAGACGAACTGAAGCAGGGAGATAAGGTGTTAGCTGCTGATGACTTAGCCAGTTTAAAAGATAAGATAAGGGATATGAAAGTTAATACTATTTATAGAATATGTCCTGAAAATTGTAGCTCCCGTTTTATAAATGAGTACGGTAATGATTATGCCCTTGCCTACCTCGTTGAACGTAAAGAGAACTGCACTAACTGTGGTAATCGTGGTAATTCCTACTGTTCTTGTTTTACTCGTGATAAATCCGATGATGAACTTTCAAGGACAGTTTGTGATAACTACATCAGGTTAAGCGAGCAGAAAGCAGAGCCACACTACCGCCCATTCGCCAATACAGACGAACTTATCAGAGTGTGGTGCGAGAAAGCCAAAGCAACTCCACCTATTCTTGATATGCCACATATTTGGGTGCGGAACAAAAGCGACAGGAAGGTGTGGCTGATAAATGAGTTTGACAAGAGAATACTTGATTATTTATTCACCAACTGCGAATTTCTCGATGGCAGTCCTTGTGGGGTGGAAGAATGATTAAACCAGACTATATTGAATTTATGTGTGCAGCATACGCACTTGATAAGGCACTAAAAGCACTTATGAATGATGGGGTAATCAACATCGGGATTACTAAAGAAGAGAATGGGGTCTTATGGGTAAGGTATAAGAATATGAACTACGAGGCTGATAACTTGCTCAACAGAAGCCCAAGCGAATTTGAGGGATATAAATATCCAGACAACAAACTGAATAAAGTAGAAGAACCTATTGAGAAGAAGTGTGTAGATTGTATTGCTAACGATATATGTAGAGAGGGAAAAAAGGTTTATAAGAATACCAACTGTCCTTACTATAAGACCGCAATATGTGGGGTGGAAGAATGAAAGATACATGGAACATGACACCTGATGAAGCAAGAAAATATATATTGCAGAACTGGTTTGATGGTGATGAAAATGTAAATTCTTTTGTGTGTGGTGATGAAGAATACACCACCATGGCGATAGCCGTAGAAGCATTGGAAGCAACCAAATGGCACTATCCAAGCAAGGGAGAGGATATTTATAATGCTGACCTTGATTGGGGTACAACATATTTTCTCTGCCAAATGAAAGATGGCAAGTTAGCAATAGCTTTTGGATGTTGGGATGAAGATTGCGAAGGAAATGTTAGTAGAAACATTGATTTTTGTGGAGAAAATTTTGATGTACTGGATACAGATGATATATATGCTTGGCAGTACATACTGCCACCGAAGGAGGAAGCATGACAGTATACGAACTACTGCACAGAGTTGCTGATGATTTGGCTTTGTTAAAAAGATTTGGTTGGCACAAATATCGTGGGCTTTATGACTATTGCAAGGATACAGAGGATTATATAAGAGCCGAGATGTGCCATTTAGATGCAGATACATTGAATACAGAGATTGAAATACACGAACAAGGGAACAGGAGAAGCTATGAGAAATAAATTAAAACCTTGCCCATTCTGCAAAGGGGAGGCAGAGGAAAGCATAATCCACAACATAACAAGTGGTATAAGTGAGATTGTAATAATGGCTAAATGTAAGGACTGTGGTGCGACAATACTCTGCGAGGCATTAGAGGGGTGTGACTTCCAAGACCTTGAGGTTGCCCATGATACCCTTGTGGATAAGTGGAACAGGAGAGCAGAATGAAACGAGACCCCAAGAAAATAATGACCAACCGAGAGGCTAAAGACCTTGCTTGTGAATATTATCTGTATCATGCAAAAGGTAGGATGCGGACTATACCTTTAGACCAAATGATGTCCCTGATAAGGTTTGGCTATTGTGTGGGTTGGAATAATGCGTATGGAGAAGGGTTTGAAGATGGGCTTAATAAAGGGAGAGCAGAATGAACGAGACAATCATTAGATGGGCAGTTAATGTGGCTCTAATAACTTTGGCTTTTATTTGGGGTTACAGAGAAGGACAGGTCAAGGGTTACACATACTACATAGAGCAGAGCAAGAAGATTGAGGACAATCTGCTGAACATACTCAACGATATGTATGACCGCTTCAAGAAACGCCAAGACGAGGGGAGAGCAGAATGACCACAGAAGAACTTGAAAAACTCCGAGAGTGGGCGGTACGCAAGGCGGCTATGTATGAGAGGAAGTACATGGCATATCACGCCTCATCAGCTTTGAGTAATGTCAAGATTTACGGGCAGATTATTGACCTGTGCGACATTAAATCGAGCCTCAATCTCCTATTGTACGATTACTACCACATGGCAGACAAGGTGCAGGAGAAAGTATTGCTTCTGGACAGGGTGATTAAGTGTATAGAGCAGTTGGCGGGGGAGAAATGACAGAAGTATATCTTGTAACTGTTGGAGTTATCGCAGGTGTGGTTATAGGCATAGCGGCAGGGCTTTGGTTTGCTTTGGCTATTGTTTCGTGGAGGGATAGATGACAAGACCCTATCACTTATCGGTAATCAAGAAGCATTCCACCAAGACCGAAGCTGAACTGGCAGAAATCAAGGCAAGGTATGCCAACGGAGTGCCTAGTGAGATAATCGACCACCTTTCCGAGAAGATGGCTGATGAAGTTCTGGGTATAGATGATGTGGTTGCAGAACTGCCGAAGGGGAGCAGAAGGAGGATGGCTGAATGACCCTCTATAGCCAGAACGAGAACTACAAGCTGTATCAAGGCAATATGCTTGATATGCTTGAAGCAATATCACCAGAGAGCATAGACAGCATTGTTACTGACCCACCATACGGACTTACAAGCATAGTTGACAGGTTCGGCAAGGAAGGCTCTGCCCCTGCAAAGCATGGCAAGGATGGCTCGTTTGCAAGGCTTTCCAGAGGCTTTATGGGTAAGGAATGGGATGGCTCTGGTATTGAGTACAATGTGGATGCGTGGAGAAAGTGCTACAAGGTGCTGAAATCTGGTGGCTATCTTCTGGCTTTCGGTGGCAGTCGGACATTCCACAGGATTGCTTGTGCCATAGAGGATGCAGGATTTGAGATACGAGATACGATAATGTGGCTCTATGGCTCTGGATTCCCGAAGTCAATGAACATCGGGCTGGCTCTGGACAAGAAGAATGGCATAGACAACAGGACTGGCAACATCAAGACTGACGGAGGTGTCGGTGGTGGTGTCAGATGTTTCAGCGATGACAACTATGTCTGGAAAAGGGAATACGAGGAACGCAAGGCACAGAATGAGTGGTCGGGTTGGGGAACTGCTCTGAAACCTGCCTACGAGCCTGTGATTGTGGCAAGAAAGCCATTCAAGGGCAGTTGTGTAGACAATGTGGTCAAGTATGGTGTCGGTGGCATAAACATAGACGAGTGCAGAATTGAACTTGAAGAAGGATATGTGTTCAAGGAGACCAACAGACATTCAAGGCAGAACAATGTCTTTACTGCTGATAGCTGTGGCTTTGAAAGCGAGAACAATCATACTGCAAGTGCTTCTCCCGATGGTCGTTTCCCTGCCAATGTGATACTAACCTACGATGAAACAGACTTTGACGAAGTATGTGGGGGATTCCCTGTCGGTGGAAAGAACGGAACAATATCCAAAGATTATTCCAACAATGCCCTGATATATGGCAAGTACAACAAAACCCCTGCTTTTGAGGCATATAACGATAGCGGCTCTGCATCAAGATACTTCTACTGTGCAAAAGCAAGCAAGAAAGACAGAGATGAAGGACTGGATGGCTTTGAGGAAAAGACAACACACGAATTGCAGGGCAGAAAACCTAATTCTTTAGGAAGCATTATGGCGGATGATGCCAACCACAAAGGCAGAAATAATCCTGCCAACCCTTATGCAGGTGCAGGTATGCCGAAACGGAACACACATCCCACAGTAAAACCCACATCTTTGATGCAGTACCTTATCAGACTTGTTACCCCTAATGGTGGTACTGTGCTTGACCCATTCAACGGAAGCGGAAGCACAGGTAAGGCAGTCATGTACGAGAACGCAGAACGCAACAAGGGCTATAAGTACATCGGGATAGAACTGACAGAAGAATATCTGCCTATAGCAAAGGCGAGGATAGAGAACATAAGCGTTCAGCCTAAAGTGGTTGAGCCGACATTATTCGAGGGGGTTGTATGACCTACGATGAAATACTTACCTGCGTCAATGTAGCCTTCAACAAGAAAGTGCGTAAGGTACTGAAAAAGAGTTACAACAAGACCATAGATGTGCAGTTCGGGGTGTACGAGGATGGTCGCTTGACAATCAGCTTGAAGCCTTCAAAGGGATGGCGAGACTGGCTGATAAATCTAATGGCATTCGGGAAGATGCACAGAGGCTACCGATGGGAATTTGAGCAGTATGGTGGCGATATATTAAGCACAATATATGCCCATAAAGAACTGTGGGAGGCATCACGCAAAGGCACAATCATCGCAGGGCGAAGTAAAGGTGGTGCTGAAGCCATAATGCTTGCCATGCTGATGACCAAGTATTCATTCAACGACTACAGGAATGTGATAACAGGTGCGATTGACCCACCGAGGGCATTCGGCAAGAGACAGTCAAAGGCAGTCGATATTCCAGTAACAACAATCTGCTACAGGAATGACATAGTTCCGAGTTTGCCGATGTGGTATCACCATTGTGGGGATTTTATCCAGTTGGGGGAGAGAAAATTAGGGTTGTCAATCAAAGACCATGAATTAGCGACAACTGATTATGACCTTATAAGGGTATGGTTTGAATGAGAGCAGCAGAAATCGATAAACCAGAAGAACTGAAGGTCATCCAGATCGACAGGTATATGTGTGCATACTGTGGCAAGGAATACAGAAGCAAAGAGGAAGCATACATCTGTGCCAACAGTCACAAGATACCTGACTGGATAACCAAGTATTACTTCGGTCATGGAGATGAAATCCCATCCGAGGTGGAGTTCACTTTCCGAGACGGACAGACAGTTCGCTACAGGAGGGAGACTGATTGAGACTGACACCTGAGCAGAAAGCACAGATTCGGGAACTCTATGAGATGGACAAGACCTTCAGGGAGATTGCCGAGATCATCGGATGCTCAATCTGTGCTGCTTGGTATCACTCACAGACACCGAGGAACATGGAGAGGCACAGGAAGTACAAGCGGATGTGGTATCACTCACACAAGGGGAAGCGATGAAGTTTCTGCTATATCTGCTGAGGTGGCAGCTTTCGACACCTATATTATACATATGCTTATGGTGGCTTGCTGATGTGAACGGATGGCTTGCGACCATAACTGCCAACCTTATCGGGGGAAGCATATTCTTCTGGGTTGACAGGTGGATATTCCGAAGGAGGTACAGATGAAAGAACGATCAGAGGACTCGACAAGGGCAATCGAGGCATCAAGGAACAGTATGTGTCTGTCGACAAACACATTCGATGTGGTCACCAAGGATGGCAAGAGAGTGATGGCAAGGATAATGCGTAGGGCAGGGCGGGACTACTGCTATGTCTTCGCAGGTATGCCAAGCACCGAGATCCCGCACCTCTATCCATCGTCTTCGGACATAGACCGAGTGCGGACATGGGAGGCATTCTGATGACATCGATATTGTGGAAAGTGGACAACTACCGAGAACTCATAGACACAAGGATATGCCCACAAGACTACAGGCTCAAGGTCATAGACAACCAGAACAACAAGGATGTGGTCATGTTCTTCGTAAAGGAAGCAATGAAAGCACACAGGACAAAGGCAGACACATTCATCCTTGCAAGTGAACGCAACGATGCATATGACAATCTTCTGTTCATCGTGGGAGACCACAGGTCTGTAGGGTCAGGCGAAGTCATAGCGAGAGCAATGGGTGGGAACTTGTGTGGTGTATATAAAAATAAACATATAATAGAGTCCCCCAAGGCTTGGATAGATGCCCACATCCTGTTCACAGAGGCAGACAATGGCTAATGCCTACACCATAGACAAGTTAGACCCCAAGACCAAGAAAGCACTTGTCAAGGACATACTCTCAGGTGTTCCTACTAACCAGATTGCGAGAAATTATGCAATAGATGTGGCTTGTGTCCATAGATACAAGACAAGCAAACTGTTTCAGGCGGTTGCAGATGTATGGGCAGAACAGAAACAGGATGTCGCAGAGGGATACGCACAGAAGTTTGAGAACATAGAGGTAAGGCTCAACAAGGTGCTTGATGCCATAGACAAGGAACTGGCAGATGGCGATGGGGGATATGACCTGTCCAACGCAGAGAGGGCATCCTGCTATGTGAAGATGCTCAATGACACATCCAAGACCCTGCAAGCCAACATAAAGGAACTTGCCCAGATTCAGGGAGACATCAAGGAGACTGTTGCCATACAGAACAATCCGACACTCATACTTGCCCAGATCGGTCAGATCGTGGAGCAGACGAAGTTGTCAGACAAGGGGGAACTGATTGCCAGACTCAAGCAACTCAGGTCTGAACAGTAACAACATAGACTGGCTCATCGGCTATCTCTCAAGACAGGAGTATGTCAGGCTCTTGGGGTTCACTCCCTTTCCTTGGCAAGATGCCATACTCAACTCAACATCCAAGAGGATAGTCATAAATGCTGCGAGACAGGCGGGGAAAAGCACGATCACCTCGGCAGACCCATGTTGGACTGCAAAGTATGCGGACAAATCCCTCTCCATAGTGCTTGCTCCGAGTGAGAGCCAGTCTCAGGATGACATGGAGAAGGTGCAGGGGTTCGTGGCATTGGACAGGACATATCCTGAGTATGCTCCCGCAGCGACACACATCAAGACCGCAAACGGAAGCAAGATAAGGGTTGTTCCCGCAAGGCAGACCGCCAGAGGAAAGTCCAAGCCTAATATCGTCATACTGGATGAGGCAAGCCAGATAACGGACATCATCTACACCGAGGTTGTGCTTCCGATGTTCACCGACAATGACGGAAGGCTGATAATGCTCTCGACTCCCTATGGCAAGCAGGGGTTCTTCTGGGACACATTCTGCAACCTTGAGCCTGATGACCCTTGGGAGAGGTATGAGGTGCGGTCACCTTGGCAGCCAGTACAGACACCGAATGGACTTGACCTTGTGCCATACATGGATGGAGACGAGAAAGCCTATCAGGAGGAGAGGGCGAAGCATGGCATAAGGGCATGGTTCTCACCGAGGCACAGCAACTACAAGGAGCAGTTGAGACTCCTTTGGAGAATGGGGATAAGGAAGTACAAACAGGAGTTCTGCTGCGAGTTCGTGGAGACAGAGCAGAGTGTCTTCTCATATCAGGAGATTGAGGGGATGTTCAAGGGCAAGAGACAGGAAGTTAAGAAAGAGCCAGTAAGGAGAAGCGGAGTCGAATACTCATTACTGGAGGCTTGATTGAAAGAATACATCGTCTCATGGGATATTGCGAAGCAGAACGATGCTACTGTGATACAGTTCTGGTGGCTCAACCCTCAGATAATAGGGGAGAAGCACAATGAACGGATGTTCACCTACTGGACTTGCGACTACATAGTGAAGTGGGAGCAGATGTCCTACACCGATCAGGTTGAACGATTGGCACTCATACTTGAGGGAGAGAGATACAAGAACAACCACACACTCCTCATGGATGGAACAGGTGTCGGTCAGGCTATTGCCGACCTGTGCCGAAGCAGGGGACTGAAACCGATAGAGATAGTCTTCTCAGGGGGAATCAAGGAGCAGCCTTTATATTACGGACAGGCTGACCAGAGATTCGGCAGCAACATGGACATAAAACTCCAGAGGGGATGGAGTGTCCCCAAGGTGGAGATGATAACCTCTGCCCATGCACTCATAGAGCAGTACAGGGTGCAAGTGCCAGAGGACATACCCTATTCGGCAGAGTTCAAGCGGGAACTGATGCACTTCCAAGGCAAGGTCAACGAGAAGGGACACACCACCTATGGCAACGATGCCGAGGCAAAGCATGATGACTTCGTGGCAAGTTTCCTGATGGCCTGTTGGTGGATACACCGCAACGAGAAGGAGACCAAGACCCTTGAGAAGCCGATAAACCGAGGGAGCAAGTCCTATGACTGGAATCCCCTGAAAGTTTTTTCCTAATTTCAGGTTTGTCTGTTGCAGACCCATATTGATAAAAGGACAATGGTAGTATGGAGCAGAAGCAAATCCAGAAACTTCAGAGAATCAAGAGGCAGCTTGAGGCAGAGAAAGAGCCTTTCGTGCAGAGATGGAAGGAGATAGCCAGGTACATGGCTTCCTCCTATGGTGACTGGGGTCATTATGACCTTCAGGGCAAAAAGTTAGACGATACATCCGACATTTATGACAACACCGCAAACGAATCATCCAACCTCATGGCTGATGGACTCATGGGAACTTGTTTCGGAAGAAGCATAGCATGGTTCAAGATGGCATGGGAGAACGATGATCTCGGGGAGAACGGAGATGCCAATGACTGGCTCTACGATACCGAGAAACTCTGCTACCGACAACTCAATAAATCCAACTTCTATGATGAGGCAAGGACACTTGTCAGAGTGGGTGCTGACTTCGGGACTGGTGTCATGTGGATGGAAGACGATACAACCGAGGGAGTGCCATGCTTCAAGATGCTCCATCCCAAGGATGTCACACTTATGGAGAACAGATTCGGTGATGCCGATGTGATGTTCCGAGACCTGTGGCTGACAAGGGATGATGCGATACAGGCATTCGGTGAGAAGAAACTTCCGAAGCAGATAGCCAAGTCAGAGGACTGGAACAAGAAGTACAAGTTCTGTCAGGTTGTATGTCCCGCAGGGAAGTTCGACCTGAAGGTTAAGGGAACTGGCGAATACATCTCTGTTTACTGGTGCGAACTTGACCAGACCAAGACTGTGAAGGAAGAACGCTATTCATATAAACCTTTCGTTGCTTGGAGATGGAATCGTGACACAGAGGGGACACCTTACGGAACACAGTCTCCCGCAATGATGCAGTTGTCGAACATCAAGACCGCCAACATACTTTCCAAGAACATACTTCAGAAGTCGCAGATGATAGCCTCACCACCGATAAAGCGGACTGAGGGACTTGTCATCAACTTACTGCCCGCAGGTATCACAGACCTGAAGGCGGGAGAGGACTTCACACCGATCAATGTGACTGGTGACCTCTCGTTCACAGAGGTGGAGAGAGAACGGATTCGGACTTGTATCC